>Ga0181568_10003511_pt1 | contig 14127 bp, 14 predicted proteins | sample 101ome_20_FD_133758 | JGI IMG/M metagenome (GOLD analysis project Ga0181568, IMG submission 133758) | Coastal salt marsh microbial communities from the Groves Creek Marsh, Skidaway Island, Georgia - 101404AT metaG (megahit assembly) | ecosystem: Environmental > Aquatic > Marine > Intertidal... | reverse complement strand
GATGCGATTGTGGTGATCAACTTGTGCGTGCCCACCGCCAGCGGCGTGCCACTCAAGCTGCTGCCCACCCACATCGACGGCGTGCGCGTGATTGGCATTGACGTACCCGGTTTTGGTGTACCTACCCATGCCGAAGCCAAAGACGTACTCGCCGCCGCCATGTTGCGCGTGGCGCGCCAAGAGGTGATGGCAGGTCCGGTACCGGCACCGCAACAAGGGCGCGCCGCGTTGCCCACGGTGACCTTGCTGGGCGAGATGTTTCCGGCGGATCCGGTGGTGTTGGGGCACATGCTGGCCCCCATGCAATTGGCCGTAGGCGCCAGCGTGCCCACGCGCGAATGGCGCGAACTGTACGCCGCGCTCGACTGCGCGGCGGTGGCTGCGATTCACCCGTTTTACACCGCCAGCGTGCGCGAATTTGAACAAGCGGGTCGGCCGATCGTGGGCTCGGCCCCAGTGGGTCACGAAGGCACCCAAGCGTGGCTGGCGCATTTGGGCCAAACCTTAGGTGTTGCTAAGAAGCAAGTTGGCGCAGCGCAAAACGCCGCGCAACAAGCATGGCGTCAAGTGATTGAGCAAGGCGCCCGCCTTGACGGCCGTATCACGCTCAGCGGTTACGAAGGCTCGGAGCTGCTGGTGGGCAGGCTGCTGGTAGAACTGGGCGCCGATTTGCGCTACGTAGGCAGCGCGTGTCCCGCCACCGCGCACAACGCCGACGACGCCGCTTGGCTGCAAGCACACGGCGTGCAGGTGCAGTTTCGTGCGTCTTTGGAACAAGACCTTGAGGCCATGCGTGCCTACCAACCGCAGCTCACGATTGGCACCACGCCGGTGGTGCAAGCGGCCAAAGAAGCGCGCATCCCTTCGCTTTACTTCACCAACCTGATATCGGCGCGGCCGCTGATGGGCGCCGCCGGTGCGGGCTCGCTGGTGCAAGTGATGCAAGCCGCCATGGCCAACCAAGCGCGCTTTGACACCATGAGTGCCTTTTTTGGTGAGGTTGGCCAAGGCGACGGCGCCGGCGTGTGGCGCGACCCACCGACCGAGCACGCCGGGTTTCGTAAAGAGCAGCGCCGCCTGCGCGACAAAGCCGCGAAACGGCGCAAAGCCGAGGAGATGATCTGATGCTGGTGCTCGATCACGACCGAGCCGGCGGCTACTGGGGCGCGGTGTATGTGTTTACCGCGGTCAAAGGCTTGCAAGTGGTGATCGACGGCCCGGTGGGTTGCGAAAACCTACCCGTTACCTCGGTGCTGCACTACACCGACGGTCTGCCCCCGCACGAGCTGCCGATTGTGGTGACCGGTTTGGCCGAAGAAGAACTGGGCCGTGAAGGCACCGAAGGCGCCATGAAGCGCGCCCACGGCACGTTGGACCCCGACCTACCGGCGGTGGTGGTAACCGGCTCAATTGCCGAAATGATTGGTGGCGGCGTAACCCCAGAAGGCACAGGCCTGATGCGCTTTTTGCCGCGCACCATTGACGAAGACCAATGGCAATGCGCCAACCGCGCGTTGTTGTGGCTGTGGCAGCAATACGGTGAAAAAAAGCCAAGCCCGCGCGTGCGCCAACCCGGCGACAAGCCACGGGTGAACATCATTGGACCGAGCTACGGCGTGTTCAACAGCGCCTCGGATGTGGCTGAGATCTGCCGCTTGGTAGAAGGCTTGGGCGCAGAAATCAACATGGTGTTTCCGCTGGGTAGCCACCTCGAAGACATTCCGCAGCTCAGCCAAGCCGACGTCAACATTTGCATGTACCGTGAATTCGGTCGGCTGCTGTGTGAGGCCTTGGATAGGCCCTACCTGCAAGCCCCCATGGGCTTGCACAACACCACGGCGTTTCTGCGCAAACTCGCCGAGTTGCTCGAACTCGACGCCGAGCCATTCATTGAACGGGAACGCCACACCACGCTCAAGCCCTTGTGGGATTTGTGGCGCTCGGTCACGCAAGATTTTTTTGCCACCGCCAGTTTTGCGGTGGTCGCCAGCGACACCTACACACGCGGCTTGCGCGCCTTGCTGCAAGACGACTTGGGTTTGCCGTGCCGCTTTGCGGTGTCGCGCCACGCCGGCGCCAAAACCGACAACGCTCAAGTGCGCGAACTGGTGCATAAGCAAACCCCATTGATTTTGTTTGGCAGCTACAACGAACGCATGTACCTGGCCGAAGCCGCGCAAGGTGGCGCCATGCGCGCCACGTTTATTCCGGCCTCGTTTCCAGGCGCCATTATTCGGCGCGCCACCGGCACCCCATTTATGGGCTACGCCGGCGCCACCTATGTGCTGCAAGAGGTGTGCAACGCGTTGTTTGATGCGCTGTTCCATATCTTGCCACTGGGCACCAGCATGGACGCCCAGGCCCAAGCCACCCCGGCACGCGCCGATGCGCAAGCGCCCTTGGCATGGGATCAAGCGGCACAAGCCTTGTTGGCGCGACTGGTGGCCAACCAGCCGGTGTTGGTGCAAATTTCTACCGCCAAGCGGCTGCGCGACGATGCCGAACAACGTGCGCGCGCGCAAGGCACCGAGGCGGTGCTGGCCAATCACGTAGATGAAGCCGGTCATACGCTGGGACTGGGAGAGCCCGCGTGACCGCCCTGACCTCTTTCATTGTGGTGCACGCCGCGCGACAACGCGCGCGGCGGCCCAACCCCACGTTCTGGTGCTCGGCCAGAACTGCCCACGCTGCGCGGGCCGTGCGCAGCATCGGCCGCAAGGCCATTTGAGAAGGAGCGTTCGTATGTCAACTCGGACTTCGATTTCCGGCCTGACCGACGATGAGGCTCAGGAGTTCCACCAATACTGGATACAGGGGACCGTGGCGTTTACGGCTGTTGCCGTGATCGCGCACCTGCTGGTCTGGGCTTGGCGGCCCTGGTTCTAAGTAGCTTCGTGTTGCAAGGAGGTTTAACCATGCCCGCTACGTCTTTGGTTACGCATAAGGCCCCACGTGCAAACGACAAGCTTGCTTCGTGGTTAATTTTTGCGCCCTGCTTTGTGCTGGTGCTGTCGGTTGCATTGCTCGGTCAAGTTGCCGGCATGCACTGGCGAGACTGGCTACCTGGCGCCGAACATGCCAACGGTATGTTGGGCGGCGTAAAGGCAGCGGTTTATACCTTCATGTCCCACATCATTTAGGAGAAACCACTATGTGGAGAGTCTGGCGTCTTTACGACCCGCTCAGAGCCATGGTTGTGCAGGGAATCTTCCTGTTCGGTCTGGCAGCGATGATTCATCTCATCTTGCTGAGCACCAACAAGTTCAATTGGCTCGACGGCCCGAAAGTGGCCGCGTCAGCATCGGCGCAGTACAGCCCGTTGCCCGCGGTCACTCCGGCCCGCAAGGCTTAAGAACGATGCAAACGCAGGCGTTGTGCTCAGCCATAGGTTGTGTGCAGCGCCTGCTCATAACCAGCAATTCACTCGACGCAGGAGGGCCTCGCAATGGCCATGCTCAGCTTTGAAAAGAAATACCGGGTGCGAGGTGGCACGCTGTTGGGCGGGGACCTGTTTGACTTTTGGGTTGGCCCGTTTTATGTTGGATTTTTTGGGGTCACCACGGCATTTTTTACGTTTTTAGGCACCGCACTGATTTTGTGGGGCGCCTCGCAGGGGCCAACCTGGAACCTGTGGCAAATCAATATCGCGCCGCCCGATTTATCGTATGGCTTAGCGCTGGCACCGCTTATGGAAGGCGGCTTGTGGCAGCTGATCACGGTGTGCGCCATCGGCGCGTTTGGCTCGTGGCTGCTGCGTGAGGTAGAAATCTGCCGCAAGCTTGGCATGGGATACCACGTGCCGTTTGCGTTTGGCGTGGCGATTTTGGCCTACGTCACGCTGGTGGTGGTGCGACCGGTGCTGATGGGCGCCTGGGGGCACGGCTTTCCTTACGGCATTTTTAGCCACCTCGACTGGGTCTCCAACGTGGGCTACCAGTACCTGCACTTTCACTACAACCCGGCCCACATGCTGGCGGTAAGTTTTTTCTTTGCCACGGTGTTTGCGCTGTCGCTGCACGGTTCGCTGATTTTGTCGGCCACCAACCCAGCGCCAGGGACTGAAGTGAAAACACCTGAGCACGAGGACACGTTCTTCCGTGACTTCATTGGTTATTCCATCGGCACGTTGGGGATTCACCGCTTGGGCCTGTTCTTGGCTTTGGCAGCGGTGCTCTTTAGCGCGCTTTGTATCGTCATCAGTGGTCCGTTTTGGAGCTTGGGCTGGCCCGAGTGGTGGAGCTGGTGGCTGAACCTGCCCATTTGGTCGCAATGGCCTTTGAGCTAAGCCTGTAGGAGAGCACATCATGGCGCAATACCAAAATTTGTTCACCACCGTGCAGGCCACTGGCCCGTTGCACGACGGCGTGCCGCTGGGGCCGGGCAACAGCCCGCGCACCGGCAAGCAGCCCTGGGTGTCGTACTGGCTAGGCAAGTTGGGCAACGCCCAAATCGGCCCAATTTATTTGGGTGGTCTGGGCCTGGCCTCGCTGATACTGGGCGTGTTTGCCTTTACCTTGATCGGCATGAACATGCTGGCCTCGGTGGGCTGGGACCCGATTCAGTTTGTGCGGCAGTTGTTTTGGCTCTCGCTGGAGCCGCCACCCCCCACCTATGGGCTGGAGATTCCACCACTGAATCAAGGCGGGTGGCATTTGATTGTCGGCCTGTTTTTAACCGCGTCGCTGGCGTTTTGGTGGGCTCGCACCTACCGCCGCGCCCGCGCCCTGGGCATGGGCACGCACGTGGCGTGGGCATTTGCTGCGGCGCTGTGGCTGTACCTGTGCTTGGGCTTGTTCCGCCCCATTCTGATGGGTTCTTGGAGCGAGGGCGTGCCGTACGGCATCTTCCCCCACCTGGACTGGACCGCGGCGTTCTCGCTGCGCTACGGCAACTTGTTTTACAACCCGTTCCACGCCTTGTCGATCGTGTTTTTGTATGGTGCCACGCTGCTGTTTGCCATGCACGGCGCCACCATTTTGGCGGTCACGCGGTTCGGCGGTGAGCGTGAGATTGAGCAAATCATTGACCGTGGCACCGCCAGTGAACGCGCTGGTTTGTTCTGGCGCTGGACCATGGGCTTTAACGCCACCATGGAATCGATTCACCGTTGGGCGTGGTGGTTTGCGGTGTTGTGCCCCATCACCGGCGGCATTGGCATCTTGCTTACCGGCACGGTGGTAGACAACTGGTACCTGTGGGCCATCAAGCACGGTGTGGCGCCACCCTACCCCGACGTATTCCCCGCTGCGGTCGACCCCGCGCTTAGCTCAGGAGGCTGAACATGTTGCATTCATCCAAACTTTGGTTAACGCGGGGCGCCAAGCTCGCGGCGTTGGCCTCGTTGGTGACGCTGGCCGCGTGCGAGCGCCCCCCCATGCAAAGCGAGCAAAGCGGCTACCGCGGCACCGGCATGGTGCAGGTGGTGAACCCGCGCACGCTGGACGACCGCGCAGCAGCCAACACCGTGCCCATGGCCACGCCTATGGCACCGGCGGCGGGTCCCAAGGCCTCGGAGATTTATCAAAACGTGCAGGTGCTTGGTGACTTAAGCGTGGGTCAATTCACGCGCTTGATGGTGGCCATTACCAGCTGGATTGCACCGCAAGAGGGTTGCAACTACTGTCATAACCCGGCGAATTTGGCCGACGACAGCAAGTACACCAAGGTGGTGTCGCGGCGCATGATTGAAATGACACAAAACATCAACGCCAACTGGAAAACGCACGTCGCCGATACCGGGGTAACCTGCTACACCTGCCACCGCGGCCAAGCGGTGCCGGCCGAGGTGTGGTTTAAGGCCGACCACGAGTCCAAGGGCGCGAACTTCATTGGCGACAAGGCTGGACAAAACAGCCCGGCCGCCAGTGTCAAGCTGGCCTCATTGCCCAACGATCCGTTTACACCGTTTTTGCTGGGCGACCACGCCATTCGAGTCAATGGCACCACGGCTTTGCCCACGGGTAACCGCAGCTCGATCAAGCAAACCGAGTGGACTTACGGCTTGATGGTGCACATGTCGGCCTCGCTTGGGGTGAACTGCACCTACTGCCACAACTCGCGCGCCTTCTCCAGCTGGGACGATGTCCCCCCACAACGCGTCAAGGCATGGCACGGCATTCGTATGGCACGTGATGTGAACAACGAATACATCACGCCGTTGACCGAGGTGTTTCCCGCCAATCGCAAAGGCGTTTTGGGTGACTTGGCCAAGGTCAATTGCGCCACCTGCCACCAAGGCGTGAACAAGCCGCTGCTGGGTGCTTCCATGCTTAAGGACTACCCCTCGCTGGCCAGCGGAGCCAAGTAACTTGACCGAACGACCCACCCCCGCAGAGCCCGGCGACGGTGCCCTGTCCGGGGTGGTCGTGGTGTTGTTGGTGGATTTTCATCCGCATCACCAAAGTTGGGGCTGGCGACGCCTGATGCGCGGCGGCGGCGTATGGCGCGAGCAAGCCGGCGCCACCTTTGCCAAGGTGATGGGTAGCGGACACGACGGCGGCTTTACGCTGCGCCCCAGCGCCACCCACCAAGGTTTGGTGGCCATGGTCCCCAACCAAGGACAAGCCCAAGCCCTGCTTGAGAGCGACTTGGCGCAAGGCTATCGGCAGCGCGCCAGACAGTGGTGGGCAGGCATCATGGCGATTCAATCGGCACGTGGCAGTTGGGATGGACACGCTTGGCAGCCATCGGCTGCGCCCAGCTACGCCGCCCCTCTCACCCGTCAGGCCATGCCCATGGCGGTGTTAACGCGCGCCAGCATTCGCCCCGCCAAGGCCATGGCGTTTTGGCGTCATGCACCGGCGGCGCAAGAAGACTTGCAAGCCAGCGACGGCTGTTTATTGGCCATGGGGCTGGGCGAGGCACCGTTGGTGCGCCAATGCACCTTCAGTTTGTGGCGTGACGCCCAAGCCATGACCGATTACGCCCAAGACGGCGCCCACCAGCGGGCCGCAGCAGCGGCCTATAAAAACGATTTCTTTTCTGAGTCGTTGTTTGTGCGGCTGAGTCTGCTGAGTCAGCGCGGGGTGTGGCGCGGCCCCATTGCGGCCCATGCCTGAGCCACACGTGGTGGTGGTGGGTGCCGGTGTGGCGGGCTTGGCCTGTGCCGCCGAGCTTGCCCACCAAGGCATGCACGTCACGCTGTGCGAAAGCGCCGCCGCCGTGGGCGGCAAAATGCGCACGCTTGAAGTGGATGGCGCGGCCATTGATGCCGGCCCCACCGTAATGACCATGCGCTGGGTGTTTGACGGTTTGTTTGCACGCTGCGGGCAACGACTGGACAATGCCGTCACCCTGGAGCCACTGGCGGTGTTGGCGCGCCACTTTTGGAGCGATGGCAGCGCGCTCGATTTGTTTGCCGACCGCCAGGCCAGCCAAGACGCGGTGGCCCGCTTTGCCGGCGCCGCCGAGGGTCGGCGCTTTGCCGCCTTTTGCCGCACCGCAACCCAGGTGTATCAAGCACTGGAAGAACCTTACATTCGGGCACCGGCGCCCAGCATGGCGCAGCTCACCCAAGCGCTGGGCTGGCAAGGCTTGAGCACCCTCACCCGCATCGGCCCGATGCGTAGCCTCATGAGCAGCTTGCAACGCCAACTGCAGCACCCCAAATTGCAGCAACTCTTTGGCCGCTACGCGACCTACTGCGGCTCGTCGCCGTGGCACGCGCCAGCCACGCTGATGCTGATTGCCGACGTGGAGATGCAAGGCGTGTGGGCGGTGCAAGGCGGCATGGGGGCACTGGCGCAGGCATTGGCCACTTTGGCCCAATCGCAAGGGGCCGAGCTGCGCTGCGGCACAGCGGTAGAGCGTATTGAGCTGAGCGCAGGCCGTGTGAGTGGCGTGATTTTGCAAGACGGCAGCCATCTGCGCGCCGACGCGGTGGTGTTTAACGGCGACCCCAACGCACTGCGCGAGCGCCTGCTGGGCGAGGCAGTGCAAGGCGCGGTGGCGGCCACGCCGCCGCCTCGGTCACTGTCGGCGGTCACGTGGGCGGTGCACACCGCCACAGCCGGCGTGGCCATGGACCGACACAATGTGTTTTTTGACGACGACTACGCCAGCGAGTTCGATGCCATATTTGGCGCCGGGCGGCTGCCGCCCAAACCCACGGTTTACCTGTGTGCACAAGATCGTGGCGTGGGACGCGACCCCGCCACTGAACAGGCCGAGCGCATGCTGGTTTTGGTGAACGCGCCGGCGCGTGGCGACAGCAGCGACTGGCAAGAGGAGGACTGGCACCAATGCGAAACCCATACCATGCGCTTGCTACAGCGCTGCGGCCTGCGCTGGCAGCCGCAACCCCACCACATGCTGCGCAGCACGCCGGTGACGTTTCATCAGCGCTTTGCGGCCTCGGGCGGCGCCCTGTACGGCCAGGCCACGCATGGATGGATGGCGGCGTTCGCCCGCCCGGGGGCGCAGAGCATGGTGCCGGGGCTTTATTTGGCGGGGGGCAGCGTGCACCCGGGCCCGGGGGTGCCGATGGCGGCGCTGTCGGGGCATCAGGCGGCCGTGGCCGTGATGGCGAACCGCGCTTTGACCAAACGGTTCCATCCGGCGGCTACCTCTGGTGGTACGTTGACGCACTGAGCGACTGCGGCCAGCATGGGCTGAGCATCATTGCCTTTGTTGGCAGCGTGTTCTCGCCCTACTACACCTGGGCGCGGCGTGGCGGCGCCCAACCCGACCCCAACCACTACTGCTGCCTCAATGTCTCGCTTTACGGGCCGGCGCGGCGCTGGACCATGACCGAGCGCGGCGCCCGATGGTGCGCACGCGATGCCACCCACTTCACCATTGGCCCCAGCGCCTTGCATTGGAACGGTCGTTATTTGTCGATTCGCCTGCACGAGCGCGCGGTGCCTGTGCCGTGGCCGGTGCGCGGCGAGGTGCGGGTACACCCAACACAGCTGTTTACGTTTAGCACCCCACTGGAGGCGCGCGGCGCGCACCGCTGGGGGCCGCTGGCGCCCAGCGCGCGCGTTGAAGTTGAGCTGCAGCAACCGGCCCTGCGCTGGCAGGGCCAAGGCTACCTGGACAGCAACGAGGGCGACGAACCGATTACCGAGGGGTTTGAGGCCTGGGATTGGTCACGCTGCCAGCTGCGCGACGGCAGCAGCGCGGTGATTTACGACACCGAACCCTGGCGCGCCGATGGCCAGGTGCTGGCGCTGCGCTTTTTGCCCAACGGCGACATTCAACCTTTTGCCGCGCCGCCGCAGCAGCGCATGCGACGCACGGCGTGGTGGATCGATCGACGGCTACGCAGCGACGCACCGGTCACGGTGCAAGATCAGCTGGAAGACACGCCGTTTTATCAGCGTGCGGTGGTGCAAAGTGAATTGCTGGGTGAACGCGTCACCAGCTTTCACGAAACGCTGTACGTGCCCCGGCTGCGCTCGTCGGTGGTGCAAGCCATGCTGCCTTGGCGCATGCCGCGGCGTTCGTGAGCCAAGCGCTCAAACAGCTCCAGCATCCACACCACACGTTGCTCTGGGTTACGCCGCACCGGTGTGCGCACCCCGGCGCCATCAACCAAATCGGCGGGCACCGCACCAAGCAAAAACTCAATCGCCGGCACCGCCGCGGGTGGCACCGCGCTGCTTACCTGCGCCGCCGCCTGGGCGTCCATCCATGCCCGGGTGAGCAACCACGCCTTGCGCGAGCGCCCCACCACCGCCCGGCGTGACACCGAGTCAAGGTTGTGGCGCCGCACCTGCGCGCCGATTTCGGCGTACACCCAACGCGCCGCCCAAATCGCTTGCCGACAGTCAGCCGGCAACGCGGCAATGCCCACACTGGCGCGCTCATACAGCGCGCTGGCCTCATCCAGCAAACGCGCCGTGACCCGTTGCAGCGGCGCCGAGGTTTGCAAGCTGGCCATCACCGTGGCCGCGCTTAAGCCTTCTTCACGCAGCCATTGCTCCGGCAAATACACCCGGCCGCGGGCCGCGTCTTCACCCACGTCTCGCACAATATTGGTGAGCTGCATGGCCAGGCCCAGCTCCGCCGCTCGGGCCAAGGTGCTTTGACTGCGCGCGCCCATCAGCCAAGCCATCATGGTGCCCACGCTGCCGGCAACTCGCGCGGCGTAGGCGTGTACGTCTTGCAGCGTGTGGTAGCGGCGCCCTTGCGCATCCCATGCAAAGCCCTCGAGCAATGCATCCAGCCACGCGCGCGGTAAATCGTGCTGCTGCACCACCACCGCCAAGGCTTGATCCTCCACAAACGGCTGCGGCGCTTGGGCGTATATGGCGTCTAAACGCTCATGCAACTGCGCCAGCGCTTGCTGGCAGTCGTCGCCCTCGTCCACCAAATCGTCCGCCACCCGACAAAACGCATACAGCACCACCGCGGCGCTGCGCACCCGCGGCGGTAGCCAGCGGCTTGCCGCAAAAAAGGTTTTGGAGCCCCCGCGCATAAGCTCCAAACAAGCCTGCAATTCGGGGGCGATCACAACGTGGCCTTACTGGTTTGGGCGGCGCGCCATGCCTGCACCGTAGGCACCACGGTTTGCAGCGCCTTGGCTGACATCAAAACCCCGGGCACACCGGCGCCCGGGTGCGTGGCCGCGCCAACCAAATACAAACCGTCCACATCTTCGCTGCGGTTGTGCGGCCGAAACCATGCGCTTTGCAGCAACAGCGGCTCCAGCCCAAAGCCCGCGCCCTTGTAGCTGGCCAATCGGTCTTGAAAATCCAACGGCGTCATGAGTCGCGAGGTGGTGAGTTCGGCCCCTAAACCGGGTAGCACCGTACTCTCCAGCCGCGTTTGAATCGCTTGCCGATAACGCTCGGCGTGGGTGCGCCAATCGGTGCCACTGTCCAAATGCGGCACCGGCGACAACGCATAAAACGTATCGCAGCCCGGCGGCGCCAGCGAGGGGTCGGTGGCGGTGGGACGATGCAAATACAAACTGAAATCGTCAGCCAAGTGTTTGCGCTTAAAAATATCACGCAGCAAGCCCTTGTAGCGCGGCCCAAGCACCATCATGTGATGCGGCACCTCTTCATAGCGCCGCTTGGTGCCAAAGTACCACACGAACAATCCCATGGAATAACGCCCGCGTTCAATGCGGCTGTCGCTCCAGTGCCGGCGGTGTTCGCGCCGCACCAGGTGTTTGTAGGTCCACGCCGAGTCCGCGTTGCTCACCACAATGTCAGCGGCCAAGGTTTCGCCATTGGCCAATCGCACGCCCGTGGCGCGCCCTGACTCCACCGTAATTTCTGCCACCCGCGCCTGGTATCGAATCGCCACGCCACGCTGCTGCAGCAACTTCACCATGGCGCGTACCAACGCGCCGGTGCCGCCCATCACCGAATGCACGCCCCAGCGCCGCTCCAACGAATGAATCAACGCATAGGCACTGGTCACAGAAAACGGGTTGCCACCAATCAGCAAGGTGTGAAAGCTAAACGCAATACGCAGTTGCGGATGCCGCAGGTGCTTGGCCACCACACCGTAAATGGTGCGCCATGCCTGCATGCGGGCAAAGCCAGGCAAGGCCTTGATCAAGTCCATGAACCGATCAAACGCAATCGAGCCCATGCCCTCAAAACCGATGCGGCGGCAACGCTCAGCCACCTCAACCAAACGCCGAAAACCCTTAACGTCGCGCGGGTCAAATGTCGCGATTTGGCGCTCCATTTGTTCGTCGTTGGCGTTGTAGTCAAAAATGCGACCGTCGTCAAAACGTATCCGATAAAAAGGCTCCATCAAACGCAGGTCCACGTCGTCTTGCAAACGACGGCCGCACAGCGCCCACAACTCTTCAAGCAAAAACGGCGCCGTGATGATGGTGGGGCCAGCGTCAAAGGTGTAGCCGTCTTGGGCAAACACATACGCGCGGCCCCCTGGGCCGTCGAGTTGCTCGAGCACCTGCACCTCGTACCCCATCACGCTCAGGCGTATGGCGGCGGCCAAGCCACCAAAGCCACTGCCAATCACCAACGCCTTGGGCCTTGGTGTGGGCTCGCCACTTGCGCGCGCCTCGTCGGTGTAATACGCGTTCATCCACCCTCCGCTTTGATCGCCGTCAACGGCGGTGTACGCCCCATGGCCCAACCCCACAACCTTTGCACGGGAGCTGCCAGCACCATCAGCACATGCTCCACAATGGCCAGCGCCAGCAGCGTGGCCAACAAAGTCCAGCCGGGTGTTACGTTTACCGCTGCGGTTTGCGCCTGCCACACCAGCCAGGCCAGCGCGGTGCTTGCAGCCGCCACCGAAACATAAAAAAACCAACTCGGTGTCTGGCTGCGAAAGTAACTGCCCAAATACACCAAATGCGGCGGTAAAAACTGCGTACCAATTTGTGGCACACCCACAAACAAATTGATCTTGGCGCTAAAACGCATGCACCACAACACCGCAAAGGTACACAGCGCGGTGTGATTCGGCCGGCCTTGCTGCAACACCACCAGCAGCGCAAAGTTCACCATCAGCGCCACCTCGTGCCACGCCACCGCCGCCACGCCTTGTTGCCACCGGCGCCAGCCCTGTACTTGGCGCTCTTGCGCCACGCGGCGCGGGCCGGTTAGCCAACCGGTTAAAAACATCAGCTCGTGCCACGCCCACATCACCATGGCCGCAACAAACCCCAAGTAAGCATGCGCTGTACCCACGGTTTGCATAGACTGCCAGGCCAACACCAACGACCCCAATGCCAACACAGTGAGCCACAAATTGCTGCGGCCAAAGGTGGGGCGGGCACGCCGCACCAGCCACAAAATCACGCCCGTGCCCAGCCACCAGCTAAACACCGCCACCAGCGCGGCCAGCCATGGCGATTGCCACAAGGCGTTGGTCATGGGTTCACCACGTGGGCTGCACCCGCACGCTCACCGGCAGCGCTTGTTTTTTTACCGGAATGCAATACACCCGGGCAAACACCGCCGCCGCTTGCAATGCACACCAGCCTTGGCGCAGCTTGCCCACCACGCCACCGCGTTCGCTGGCCATCGTCATGCGGGTGTTAATCGCCGCCAGGCGTGACATACCCTGGCGAAACGCCGGGTGGTCGGTGTCGATCTCAATCGGAAACACCTGTTTGGCGATGTCAGACGTGATCCGAAACACGGTGTAGTCAAACTCGGTGGGTGCCAAGCCCATGGCTTGGTGCATACCCGGCCGTTGATGATCACGCACGTACATGGTGGCGTACACCGCCAAAATGAAAAACCGAATCCACCACACGTTGTGCCCGCGCAGCAGCGCGGGGTTGGCGCGCATGATCAATGCAAACGATTCGCCATGACGAAACTCGTCGTTGCACCAGCGCTCGAACCACTTAAATATTGGGTGAAAGCGCTTGTCGGGGTGGCGCTCCAGCTGACGATAAATGGTGATGTAACGCGCGTAACCAATCTTCTCGGACAAGTACGTGGCGTAAAAAATAAACTTGGGCTTAAAAAAGGTGTAGCGCTTGGTGCGCTTGAGATCACCCAAATCCACACCCAAATCAAAGTCGCGCAGCGACTGGTTAATAAACCCCGCATGGCGCGATTCGTCGCGGGCCATGAAGGTCATGAGCTTTTTGATGTCGGGGTTGGTTACGTGTTTGCGCACCTCGTTGTACAAAATACAACCCGAGAACTCTGAGGTCAGTGAACCGATTAAGAAATCTAAAAATTCTTGACGCAACGCCGGTGGCAACTTCGCCACCTGCGCTTTGGCCTCTTGCGCAAAACTGGCGTCGCGCTGAAAGTGGTCGTGGTTGTTGTCGCCTTCGTACTCGGCCATCATGGCGTCCCACTCCGCGCGCACCGGCGTCACGTCAAGCCGGTCCATGGCTTGGTAATCGGTGGTGTAAAAGCGTGGCGCAATCACGGTATCGGTTAAGGCCTTGGCCTGCGCGTCGGCCGCGCTGTCCACCCGCGCCATGAGGTGCATTAAAGGGTCGTCGTCCAATGTCATGGGGGCGTTACTCATCGATACTCTCCAGCGGATTGCGGTGCCAGTGCGGCAAATTCAACCCAGTTGCTCGGGCCAAAACTCTCCAAATCAATGCGGGTGTCGGTGGCGGCATCGGCCAGTTGCAAGCGGCTGCCTTGGCGCCCAATCAACTGATACGGCCCACCCGGAGGCAGCCCATGGGCCAGGCGCGCACGCGCCATGGTGCGCACCACG
>Ga0181568_10003507_pt1 | contig 14132 bp, 19 predicted proteins | sample 101ome_20_FD_133758 | JGI IMG/M metagenome (GOLD analysis project Ga0181568, IMG submission 133758) | Coastal salt marsh microbial communities from the Groves Creek Marsh, Skidaway Island, Georgia - 101404AT metaG (megahit assembly) | ecosystem: Environmental > Aquatic > Marine > Intertidal... | reverse complement strand
GTTTTATGTTATGTTTATTAATAAATAATTATGTCTAGAGTAGGTTTAAATCCAGTTTCAATTCCAGAAGGCGTTACAGTTAGTGTCAACGGATCTAATATTAATATTAAAGGTCCTAAGGGAGAACTTAATCAAAAATTTGATCCTGATTTCAAGATTAAAATTGAGGAAAACATTTTAACTATAGCTAGACCGTCAGAACAAAAAAGACATAAGGCACTACATGGTCTGTATAGAGCTCTAATTTTCAATTGTGTTCATGGTGTTAGTGAAGGATATGAATTAAATCTAGAGTTAGTCGGAGTTGGATATAAAGCATCTAACCAAGGAAATTTATTAAACCTTTCTCTTGGGTATTCACATAACATTTATTTCCAGGTTCCAGAAGAAATTAAGGTAAGCACTGAAACAGCAAAAGGTAAAGCCCCAGTAATAACATTAAACGGAATTGATAAGCAATTAATTGGACAAATAGCTGCTAAGCTCAAGTCATTAAGACCTGTTGAGCCATATAAAGGAAAGGGAGTGAAGTTTGTAGGAGAGTATGTTAGAAGAAAAGTTGGTAAAACTGCTGCTGCTTAAATTATAACTTATGAGTATTAATAAAGAAAAAAGAAGATTAAAAATTAGGAAAAGTATCAGAGCTAAAATTTCTGGCACTAAAGAAAGACCTAGAGTATCAGTATTCAAAAGTAATAAAGCTGTATATGCTCAAATAATCGATGATATGAGTGGCAATACTATGGTATCGTGTTCCTCTGTTGAAATTAAAAAATTTGGTAAAAATAATGTTGAATCCTCTAAAGAAGTAGGATTAAAACTAGCTGAAAAAGCGAAAAAGAAAGGTATTAAAGAAGTTTTATTTGATAGAAGTGGATATTTATATCACGGTAAAATCAAGTCTTTTGCAGAAGGTGCAAGAGAGGGAGGATTAATTTTTTAAGTATTATGAGTAATATAAAAGCAAGTGATTTAGAATTAAAAGAAAAGGTAGTCTCTATCCAGAGAGTTGCTAAAGTTGTAAAAGGTGGTAGAAGATTTAGTTTTTCAGCCATTGTTGTTGTTGGTAATGAAAATGGTGTTGTTGGGTATGGTTTAGGAAAAGCTAACGAAGTTACAAATGCTATTATTAAAGGTACTGATGATGCAAAAAAGAATCTAATTAATGTACCTGTATTTAAAAATACAATTCCACACGAAGTAGTTGGAAAATATGGTGGAGGTTTAGTTCTCATGAAGCCTGCATCTCAAGGTACTGGTGTTATTGCTGGTGGTTCAATGAGAGCTGTAATGGAAAGTGCTGGAATTAAAGATGTATTAGCAAAATCAAAAGGATCTTCAAATCCACACAATGTTGTGAAGGCAACTTTTGATGGTTTAATGAAATTAAGAGATCCTCTAGCTGTTGCAAAACAAAGAGGAGTAAGTTTAAAAAAGGTATTCAATGGCTAAGGAAAAATTAACTAAAGTTGAAATTACTCAGGTAAGAAGTACAATTTCACAAACTTCAAGACAGAAAAAAACTATTTCTGCTCTTGGTTTAGGAAAAATAAATAGAACTGTTGAAAAAATATTAACACCTCAAGTTAGAGGTATGATTAATAAGGTTAATCATTTAATTGAAGTTAAAGAAGTAAAATAATGAAACTACATACTTTAAAACCTGCAGAAGGATCAATAAAATCAGGAAAAAGAATTGCTAGAGGCCAAGGCTCAGGAAGAGGCGGTACGTCTACTAGAGGGCATAAAGGTGCTCAATCTAGATCTGGTTATTCAAGAAAAGCTGGATTTGAGGGTGGTCAAATGCCACTTCAAAGAAGGGTTCCTAAATTTGGTTTTAGATCTCCAAATAGAATTGAGACTAGACCAATAAATCTTGATACAATACAGCAAATATGTGAAACTGCAAAGGTTAAAGAGATCAATCCTGAGTTTTTAATCAAAAATGGTTTAGCTAGAAAATCGGATCTAATTAAAGTATTAGGTAGAGGAAAGCTTAAGGCTAAAGTTAATATTACGGCTCATTACTTTTCAGCAACTGCAGTCAAGGCTGTTGAGAAAGCTGGAGGAAAAATCAAGAAATTAATTAATGAATAAACTATTTGAAACCATAAAAAATATCTTCTCTATTGAAGAGCTTAGAGATAGAATTATCAATACTATAGGTTTTTTGGTAATTTTTAGGCTAGGTTCTTTTGTAGTATTACCAGGTATTGATCCCTCTAAGCTTCAACAGAGTGCGGGTGGAATATTTGGTCTATTAGATACATTTTTAGGTGGAGCTTTTAGTAATGCTTCGATATTTGCATTGGGTATTATGCCCTATATTTCTGCATCAATTGTAGTTCAGTTACTAGGAGTTGCTATGCCTTATTTTCAGAAATTACAGAAAGAGGGAGATAGCGGTAGAAAGAAAATGACTCAGATAACAAGGTACTTAACTATTGTTATTTGTATGTTCCAAAGTACAGCATACATATCTGGTACTATACCTCCAGAAGCTATTTTAGTTGAAAATAAGTTTTTATTTACGTTATCAAGCTTAGTTATCTTAACATCAGGTACAATATTTTGTATGTGGTTAGGTGAAAAAATTACAGATAAAGGAATTGGAAATGGAATATCAATGCTTATCATGATTGGTATAATCTCTCGTTTTCCAGGAAGTATCGTTGCTGAAGCATTATCAAGAGGTATGAATCAAGCTCTTTTCTTTTTAATAGAAATTGGTTTCTTATTTTTAGTAGTAATGTTTACTGTTATGTTAGTCCAAGCAATTAGAAGAATTCCAGTACAATATGCTAAGCAAGTTGTTGGTAGTAGCTTATACGGAGGTAAGAGACAATACCTTCCTTTAAAGGTTAATTCATCTGGTGTAATGCCTATAATTTTTGCTCAAGCACTCATGTTTTTACCAGCTATAATTGGTCTTCAGTTTGCCGAAAATTCAGATTTTTTTCAATATATTGCAACCTCTTTTTCAAACATGCAGTCTTGGCTGTATAACGTAACCTTTGCAGTATTGATAATTGCATTTACATTTTTCTACACTGCAATTACTGTTAATCCAAACAAGATGGCTGATGATATGAAAAGAAATAACGGATTTATTCCGGGAATTAAACCTGGTCCTGAAACATCAGATTTTATATCTAATGTGATGGATAGAATTACTCTACCAGGTTCAATTCTATTAGCTGTGGTAGCTATTTTACCTGCCTTTGCTATGATGTTCGGTATTAATCAGAGCTTTGCTCAGTTTTATGGCGGTACATCATTACTTATTATGGTAGGTGTTATTTTAGATACATTACAGCAAATTGAAAGTTATTTACTGATGAGACATTATGATGGCATGATGAAATCAGGTAAAATAAAAGGTAGAAGCGTTTAATTATGGCAAAACAGAAAGCAATAGAACAAGATGGTATTGTTACTGAAGCCTTATCAAACGCTATGTTTAGAGTAAAGTTAGATAATGGGCATATTGTGACAGCTCATATCTCTGGTAAGATGAGAATGTTTTATATCAGACTCTTGCCTGGAGATAAGGTAAAACTTGAGATGTCGCCTTATGATTTAACAAAAGCTAGAATAACATTTAGATATAAATAAAATGAAAGTTAGAGCATCAGTTAAGAAGAGAAGTAGTGATTGTAAAATCATTAGGAGAAAGGGAAAGGTTTATGTAATAAATAAAAAAAATCCTCGATTTAAACAGAGGCAAGGATAATTATGAGAATTGCAGGTATAGATATTCCAGATAATAAAAGAGGTGAAATAGCCTTAACCTATATATATGGTTTAGGTAGAAGTTCTGCCATAAAAATATTAAATGAAGCTGGCATAAGTGTCGATAAAAAAGTTTCTGAATGGACTGAAGATGAGTCAAATAAAATCAGAAATATTATTTCTTCAGAGTTTAAGATTGAGGGGGACTTGAAATCAGAAGTTAGACTTAATATTAAGAGACTGCTTGACATTGGATGCTATAGAGGTCTTAGACATAGAAAAGGTTTACCTGTAAGAGGACAAAAAACTAAAAATAACTCGAGAACGAGAAAAGGAAAAAGAAAAACAGTAGCTAATAAAAAGAAAGCAGTTAAATAATGAATAAGAAAAAAGATAAGTCGAAAAAAAGAGTAGTTGTTGTTAACAAAAATGGACAAGCTCATATTAAGTGTTCATTCAATAATATAATTATTTCAATTACTAACGAAACTGGTCAAGTTATATCTTGGTCTTCTGCAGGTAAAATGGGTTTTAGAGGATCTAAGAAAAATACTCCTTTTGCAGCTCAAATTGCGACAGAAGATGCTGTTAAATCTGCTTATGAACTTGGCTTAAGGAAAGTAGATATTTTTATAAAGGGCCCTGGTGCTGGAAGAGATTCAGCAATTAGAGCAATCCAAAATGCTGGTTTAGATGTTATGTCGATTAACGACGTGACTCCGCTTCCTCATAATGGATGTAGGCCACCTAAAAGAAGAAGAGTTTAAATTATAAAAAATGGCAAGATATACTGGACCAAAATCAAAGATTTCAAGAAAATATGGTGAGCCAATTTTTGGTGATACTAAAGCTTTGGAAAAGAAACCTCATCCTCCTGGTCAGCACGGTAGAGGCAGAAGAAGAAAAAAATCAGAATATGCGATTCAGCTTGCTGAAAAGCAGAAGGCAAAGTACTTGTATGGTATTCTAGAAAAACAGTTTAGAAATATGTTTGACAAGGCATCAAGAAAAGATGGTGTTACAGGTGAAAATCTTCTTCAACTCCTTGAAGCAAGACTAGATAATGTAGTTTACAGACTAGGTATTGCTCCAACTAGAAGATCTGCAAGACAATTAGTAACTCATAAACATATTACAGTAAATGGTAATCTCGTTAATATCCCTTCATATACCCTTAAAGAAGGTGATATGGTTGCTGTAAGAGAAAAGTCAAAATCTTTAACCGCTATATCTTCAAGTGTAGCTAATAAAAGCGCTAATAAGTATAAGTGGTTAGAATGGGATGATAAATCTTTACTTGGCAAGCTTGTAACTTACCCTGATAGAGAGTCAATTCCTGAGAATATTAATGAACAATTAATTGTTGAATTATATTCTAAATAAAATATTGTATAAATAAATTATAAAAATTATGTCACTACTTTCATTTCAATTACCAGATAAGATAGTAATGGAAAAAGCCGATGATTTTCACGGTATTTTTACATTCTCTCCTTTACAACCAGGTTATGGTCTAACCATTGGTAATGCTGTAAGAAGAGTATTATTATCTTCATTGGAAGGATATGCTGTTACTGGAATTAAAATTCCTGGTATACAACATGAGTTCTCTACTATAGACGGTATTGTTGAAGATGTTTCAGAGATTATTTTAAATCTGAAAACAATTAGGTTTAAACCTACAAATGATAATCCTGAAAAGAATGTTACTGTCTCTTTCGATAAGAAAGGAACTATGACTGGTGCTGATATTTCTAAAGCTGCTAGCTCTTATGAAGTACTTAATCCTGATCAAGAAATATGTACAGTAAGTAAAAAAGTTAAGTTTTCAATTGAATTAAAAATTGAAAAAGGCAGAGGTTATGTTTCTTCTGAAGAAAATAATACTTCATCAGATGTTGATTTTATTTCCATTGATTCAGTTTTTACTCCAATTATTAATGTTAAATATAGCATTGAAAATACTAGGGTAGAGCAAAAAACAGATTTTGAAAAATTAATTCTTGATATTCAGACTGACGGGTCAATTCATCCAGAAGATGCCTTAAAAGGATCTGCTCAATTACTAATTAAGCACTTCTATCTATTTTCTGATAAGGATATGGAATTTGCTGAAGATAATTCAGATGAAATAGAAGTTGTTGATGAAGAATTACTTCACATGAGAAAACTTCTTAAAACATCATTAAATGATTTAGATCTTTCAGTTAGAGCTTATAACTGTTTAAAAGCTGCTGATATTAAAACATTGGGACATCTTGTTAGTATCGAGATTTCTGATATGATGAAGTTTAGAAACTTTGGTAAAAAATCATTAACTGAGCTTGAAGAGCTAGTTGATAATAAAGGTCTTACTTTTGGTATGGATCTATCTAAGTATAATTTAGATTAATTAATTTCAATGAGACACGGTAAAAAGTTTAATCACTTAAGTAGAAAGGCACCACATAGAAAGTCAATGCTTTCTAATATGGCGTCTTCCCTTATTATTCATAAAAAAATTGAGACTACTGTCGCTAAGGCAAAAGCTCTAAGGAAATATATTGAACCTATTTTAACTAGATCGAAGAATGATACTACTCATTCAAGAAGAACTGTCTTCTCTCTACTTAATAATAAAGAGTCTGTTACTGAGCTATTTAATAATATATCAGAAAAAATAGCTTCAAGACCTGGTGGATATACTAGAATAATAAAGACTGGTTTTAGACTTGGTGATAATGCAGAGATGTGTGTCATTGAACTTGTTGATTATAACACTCTTTTGCTTGAAGGTGACGATAAAGCTGCTGCTTCTAAAACTAGGAGAAGAAGAAGAAAAAAATCAACTGCTAATGTAGCTGAGGAATCTCCAAAAGCTAAAAAAGAAGCGCCAAAAAAAGAGGAAAAAAAACCTAAGAAGGACAAGGATGATAAGAAGTCTAAATAGTACTTTCTAAAAAATTTTAATTTAAAGGGATTAAATTTATTTAATCCCTTTTTTATTATATATTTTTGAAAAAAAATGGGATTAATATCTAGAAAACCTGCTGTTTTGTTACTTGAAGACGGTTCTGTCTTTAAAGGAAATTCTCTCGGTAAAATTGGCTCTGCAACTGGTGAAATCTGTTATAATACTGGAATGACTGGTTACCAAGAAATTTATACCGATCCATCTTATTTTGGTCAAATAATTATTAATACTTCTTCTCATATAGGAAATTATGGTACTGTTGACGAAGAGCAAGAAAGTAAATTTCCTCAGATTAATGGTGTTATAATAAATGAATATTCAGAAGTTTATAGTAGATCTAATTCAGAAGAAAGTTTAGAAGATTATTTTATCAAAAATAATACGGTTGCGATTTTTGATATCGACACTAGAAAATTAGTAAAACACATAAGAGATAAAGGAGCTATGAACGCAATTATCTCTAGCGATATTCTGGATGTTGAAAAACTTAAAGTACTCCTGAGTAAGGTTCCTCCTATGAAGAATTTAGAGCTTTCATCTAAAGTTACAACTAAAGAGGAATACACATATGGAGATGAAAATTCTGACATTAAGATTGCAGTACTTGATTTAGGATGTAAAAAATCTATCCTGGATAATTTTAGTACTAGAGGAGCATTTTGCAAAGTGTTTCCAGCTAAAACCTCATTTAATCAGATGAAATCATGGAACCCTGATGGATTCTTTATATCAAATGGACCTGGTGATCCAGCTTCTATGGATTATGCTGTAAATACTGTTAAGGAAATTATAGAAGCTGATAAACCAATTTTTGGTATATGTTTAGGGCACCAAATTTTAGCAAGGGCTTGTGATATCTCAACATATAAACTTCATAATGGACACAGAGGAATAAATCATCCTGTTAAAAATTTAAAATCTGGTAAGTCAGAAGTAACATCACAAAACCATGGGTTCGCTGTATCAATGGATGAGATTAAAAAATCAAAATCCTTAGAACTTACTCATGTTAATTTGAATGACGAAACCGTTGAAGGCATTAAAGTAAAAGGAAAAAAAGCATTTTCAGTTCAATATCATCCAGAATCGTCTCCTGGACCTCATGACTCTAGATACTTATTTGATGACTTTATAAATATGATTAAGTAGTGAGTAATATAACAAAAATTAGAGGTAGACAAATTTTAGATTCTAGAGGTAATCCTACTGTTGAAGTAGATGTTTTCTCTGGAGATATTATGGGAAGAGCTGCAGTTCCATCAGGCGCATCAACAGGTGAATATGAAGCTGTGGAGTTGAGAGATGGGGGTGATAAATATCTTGGTAAGTCTGTAACGAAGGCAGTTAAAAATGTAAATAATATAATCTCAAAAGAATTAGTAGGTAAGTCATGTAATGATCAAGCAGGTATAGATCAGTTTTTAATAGATCTAGATGGGACAAATAATAAATCAAATCTTGGAGCAAATGCGATACTCGGTGTTTCGTTGGCTTGTGCTCATCTTGCATCTAAAATATCAAATGAACCTCTTTATAAATATTTAGGTGGTCAGAAAGCTAATTTATTACCTGTTCCAATGATGAATATTATAAATGGCGGATCTCACTCAGATGCTCCTATTGCATTTCAGGAATTTATGATAAGACCAGTCGGAGCTGATTCATTTAGTGAATCTTTAAGATACGGTGCGGAAATTTTTCATACTTTAAAATCAATAATTAAAAGTAAAAAATTAAGTACAGCTGTTGGAGATGAGGGCGGTTTCGCTCCAAATTTTACTGGAGGAACAGAGGAAGCTATTGATACTATTTTACATTCAATTGATATAGCTGGTTTTTCTGTAGGAAAGGATATTACTCTTGCAATGGACTGCGCAGCCTCAGAATTTTATAAAGATGGAAAATATAATTATAAAATTTTTGAGGGAGATAATGGTCATATTAGAGATTCTGCGGAACAAGTTGAGTATCTGAAGAGTCTAGTAGATCAGTACCCAATAGATAGTATTGAGGATGGTTGTGATGAAAATGATTGGGATGGTTGGAATATGCTAACCAAAGAAATTGGAGACAGATGTCAACTTGTCGGAGATGATCTATTAGTAACCAATTTAAAATATTTAAAAAGAGCAATTAAAGAAAAAAGTGCAAACTCTATTCTAATAAAGCCTAATCAGATTGGTACTCTTACCGAGACAATTAATGCAATCAATTTAGCTAAAGAATCTGGATGGACCGCTGTCGTTTCCCATAGATCTGGTGAAACTGAAGATACTACTATCTCTGATATAGCAGTTGGTTTAAATGTAGGTCAGATTAAGACGGGTTCATTATCAAGATCAGATAGAATAGCTAAGTATAATCAATTGCTTAGGATAGAAGAGGATTTAGGAGATAAAGCAAAATTTCCTTCTAAATAAATTTATATATTTGGTTTATGATTAGTCAAAAGATAAGAGGTCTCTTCAAGAATTTCTATTTCCTTTTCTTTTTATGTTTTGTTTTGTGGATGACAATTATTGATTCCAATGGATTCATTAATAGATATAGGCTGTCAGATAAACTTTCTGAATTAAATTCCCAGAAAGAATTTTATGTTAAAGAAATTGATAAAGTTTCATTAGATAAAGAACGATTTGAGAGTGACCAAGAACTCTTGGAAAAATATGCTCGAGAAGAGTATTTGATGAAAAAAGAATCTGAAGATATTTTTTACGTAATAAAAGAATAATGGATAAACACAGCGAAGAATTTTTATATAAATATTTAAATAATCACTCTCCAACTGGCTTCGAGTCATCTGGTCAAAAAATTTGGTTAGATTATATTAAACCTTATATCGATGAATACATATCTGATACTTATGGAACAGTAGTTGGTGTAATTAATCCTGATGCTAAATATAAAGTTGTCATTGAGGCTCATGCTGATGAAATCTCTTGGTTCGTAAATTATATAACAGATGATGGATACATATATGTTATTCGAAATGGAGGATCTGATCATCAAATTGCTCCCTCGAAAAGAGTAAATATTCAGACTGAAAAAGGAGTAGTTAAAGGAGTTTTTGGTTGGCCTGCTATTCATGTCAGGGACCCAAAAACTGAGCAAGCCCCATCATTAAAAAATATATTTATTGATGTAGGCTGTTCATCTAAAAAAGAAGTAGAGGATTTAGGTATCCATGTTGGCTGTGTTATAACTTTTGAGGATGAGTTAATGGAACTAAATAAAAAATACTACACTGGAAGAGCTCTCGATAATAGGATGGGAGGATTTATGATCGCTGAAGTAGCCAAAAGATTACATAATGACAAGAAAAAATTAGACTTTGGTTTATATGTAGTAAATTCAGTGCAGGAAGAGATTGGATTGAGAGGTGCCCAGATGATTGCAGAGAGAATTGACCCTGACGTAGCTATAATTACTGATGTGACTCATGACACTAACTCACCAATGTATGATAAGAAAAAAAGTGGTGACATTAAATCAGGAAAAGGTCCAGCTCTTACATTTGGTCCAGCTGTTCAGAATAACCTCTTAAAATTACTTATTGACACTGCTAAAAAGAATAAGATTGATCATCAGTTAATGGCAGCATCTAGATTTACAGGTACTGATACTGACGCATTTGCATATTCAAATGATGGTGTTGCATCTGCATTGATCTCTTTACCTCTAAAATATATGCATACAACAGTTGAGACAGTTCATAAAGATGATGTTGAAAGTTGTATCAAGTTGATGTATGAATCTGTGTTAGCAATAAAAGAAGGTCAAGACTTTAGATATATTAAATAATATCATATCCTGCTTTTTTCATATCCTCCCAAAATGTAGGGTAGGATTTATTTACAACATCTGGATTATTAATTGTAATATTTATTTCTGAAGCTAAAGGAGCAAATGCCATTGCCATACGATGATCTTTGTATGTCTCGATTGAAGCTTCATTAGATAATTCATTATTTCTTTTATCTAATGTCCAAACCCCATTGTCATCATAAAAATTAACTCCAATTTTTTTTAATTCATTACTCATGGCCTTTAATCTATCTGTTTCCTTAATTTTTAAACTCTCAACACCATATAATTTTAGTTTAACTTTATGAAATGCCGCAACAACTAATACTGTTTGAGCTAAATCAGGGCAATCTTTAAAATCTAATTCTAAATAGTCACAGTCAAAATCTTTTTTTCTTAATATGATTCCATCTTTATCATATAAGGTTTCAACATTAAAGAGTGTCATAATTTTTTTGATGACTTGATCACCCTGGAAGGAATGTTCTCTTAAACCTTTTAACTTAATCTCCTTCAATTTTTTATTTATAGATATAAAACTATACCAGTAACTTGCCGCTGACCAGTCAGACTCTACCTTATATGATCCTGATTTATATTCCTGATTGTTAATTGAGATGCTATCTTCAGATAAGTCATATTTTATCCCAAATTTTTTCATGAGATTAAGTGTCATCATCACATATGGCTTACTATAGAATGGGGGCATTATATCAATTTTTAAACCATTAGGTAGGACAGGGGCAATCATTAGAAGTGAAGAAATATATTGACTGCTTATATCTCCTCTAATTGATATTGATTCTTTAATCTGAGAAATTTTTCTATTAATTTTTATTGGGGGATATCCATCCTTTTCATTATAAGAAATCTCAGCTCCAATTTTATTTAATGCATCTACTAGAATTTTAATTGGTCTTTTTTTCATTCTTTCTGTCCCTGTCAATAATACTCCTTGCTTAGTAATAGCTAGGAAAGAAGTAAGAAATCTCATTGTAGTTCCAGCATCTTCTGCGTCCCAAATATTTTGGGAATTAGATCTAATTAGATTTTTCAGAAGCACTGTGTCGTTAGCGTGAGATAAGTTTTCTAATTCAATTTGATTATCAGATAAAGATTTAATAATTAATAGTCTATTGCTTTCACTTTTTGATGAATTTAAATTTATTTCAATCTCAGAGGGAGATTCTATGAAAGAAAGCTTGTAATTAATCATCACAGCTCTGATTATAATATTCTAAACTTTCGTTAATTAAATCAGGTTCAATAGTTATATCATAATCACATGAACCAATACCTACTAAAAGACTTGATCTAATATTTTGAGATATGTTTTTCTTATCATAGTAGGTATTTTTAATTATAGTATTAAAGAAATCTAACTTGGGAAGATCATAAACTCTCAAAATATATTTAGTAATTATCTCAAGATCATCTTTATTGATTTTTTTATGTTGATTTGAAATGAAAGCCTCACATATCATCCCTATTGCAATAGCTTCACCATGAAGTAATTTATTTTTTTTATCTAGGTAGGTGGTTTCAATTGCATGACCAATTGTATGTCCAAAATTTAATATTTTTCTAAGACCAGATTCTTTTAAATCCTTACTAACAACCTCAGATTTAATTGATATAGAATGCTTAACAATTTCATCCCAATCACTATCATTCCATTCTTTTTTTGAAATTTTATCAAACATAGCTCTGTCTTTTATCAGGCAATGTTTAATCACTTCAGCAAATCCAGATCTAAGTTCTCTTTTGGATAATGTTTGTAAAAAAGTTGTATCAACAATTACACTATTAGGTTCTCTAAATACCCCAATTATATTTTTTAAATTTTGAAAATCTACTCCTAACTTTCCTCCAACACTTGCATCGACTTGAGATAATAAAGTAGTGGGGATGTTTATAAAATCAATTCCTCTCATATATGTAGAGGCAACAAAACCTCCCAAATCACATATTACACCACCTCCAACATTTACTAGCAGGGAATTTCTGTCAAATTTAAGGTTAATAAGTTCTTCCCATACCTTTTCACAGGTAGATAAGCTTTTATTTTCCTCTCCTTCTTCAATTGTAATCGTATGGTAATCAAATTTATGATTTTCTAGTATTCGATTAAGACAGTATTTTGATGAGTTATTGTCGGATAAAAATCCAATTTTCGAAAAATTATTTTCACTTATATACTGAGAAAGAATTTTTCCTGCATTGCCAATCTTAATATGATTTGGAATCATATTTTAAAATTAGCCTTTTTTCTATTTATAATTTTATTTTGAACATTAATAGAACCTAAGTGAATAACTTTATATAAGTCTTCTATAAAGTCCTTATCTAATCCTTTTTCGATAGCCCAATCAAGTCTAGACTTAAAAATTTCATTCCACCTATCAACTTGGAAGGTAGTAAGATCTGTTTCTTTCTTAAACTCACCAATTTTCTCAACTAAGGCAATTCTTTTAGCAATAACATCTACTATTTCTTTATCAACTTCATCAATACTTTCTCTTATTTCATTTAATAAATGTTTATAAGATTTGTCATCTTCTTTTGAACTCTTAACTTTTAAATCTGATTTCATTTTAGATAAAACCTCTGGCGTTACTTGTTGTTTAGCATCACTCCAAGCATTATCAGGATCAATATGCGACTCAATTATAAGCCCGTCATAACCTAAGTCAAGTGCCTTCTGAGATGTCTCAAAAATCATATCTCTATTTCCACATATATGAGATGGATCACAGATAACTGGAAGGTTAGGTAGATTACTTTTTAAATCAATAGCGATCTTCCATAATGGAACATATCTGTATTTTGAGCTTCCCGTCATGGAGAATCCTCTATGAATAGCTCCCAATTTTGTGATACCAGCCTTGTTAATTCTTTCTAGTGCACCCATCCACAATGATAAATCTGGGTTTATAGGATTTTTAACAAGTATTGGCGTATCTGTTCCTTTCACTGCATCTGCAATTTCTTGAACTGAGAATGGATTGACAGTTGTTCTAGCACCTATCCATAGGATATCAATGCCATACTTTAAAGATAAATCAATGTGATTGGTGTTAGCTACTTCTACTGCAAACTGAACATCTAGTTCTTTTTTTATATCAGAGATCCATTTTAGAGCTTCCTCGCCATTTCCTTCAAAAGTTCCTGGTCTTGTTCTGGGTTTCCAAACACCGGCTCTCATAAGTGTAATACCATGAGATTTAAGCTGCTTACATGTCTCAAAAAGTTGATCATAAGTTTCAGCGCTACAAGGCCCTGAAATAATTAAAGGATCAGTATCTTTATTTATCCAATTATTAATTGGATCTATATTTAATTTTTTGCTCATTTCTATTATATTTTTGCTCTAAAACATTACTACACAACAGATAAGTGGACAAAACTACAAAAAACTTATTTAATAACACAGAATTAGCGTTTACTAATAAATCAAATTTTGAGTTAAGGAAAGCATTTTTTCTATTTTCAGTATTGGATTATCCAATTCTAACTAAAATTGGTAATACGTTTTTGCTTCTTGTCCTAAAGCTTAGGTTACCATTTAAGTTAATTATTAAAAATACAATTTTTAATCACTTCTGTGGAGGTGAGACAATCCACGACTGTAAAAGTACTTTTC
>Ga0181568_10003501_pt1 | contig 14145 bp, 13 predicted proteins | sample 101ome_20_FD_133758 | JGI IMG/M metagenome (GOLD analysis project Ga0181568, IMG submission 133758) | Coastal salt marsh microbial communities from the Groves Creek Marsh, Skidaway Island, Georgia - 101404AT metaG (megahit assembly) | ecosystem: Environmental > Aquatic > Marine > Intertidal... | reverse complement strand
GGCGCAATCCGCCTCCGCATCGACGCCACCGGTCGCATGGCGCATGGCGCCATGCCCGATCAGGGTCTCAATCCGATCGCTGCGCTCGCACAGGTCGCCACCGCTGTCTCGGTCCTCGAATCCGAGCAGCAGCAGCGGTACGGCACTTATCAGCACCTCGGGGAGATCTGGCTGACACCCACGGTCATCCAGGCCGGCACCATCGAGCAGATCAATGTGATCCCGGCGGACGCAACACTGGCGATCGACATACGCACCACTCCCGACGTCGACCACCCGGAACTGATCGCCGAGGTCGAAGCCATGCTCCACGAAATCGGTGAGACGACCGGGGTGCGCCTCGAGCTCTGCGTGATCGATGACCGACCGGCGACCGATACTGCGCTCGACTCCCCGGTCTGCCGGGCACTCGCCGCCGCCCACGAACGCATCATGGGTGAACCACCCATCTACGGGGGCGTTCCCGGAAGCACCGATGGCACCATCCTGTGGCGCGATGGCGGCCTCGACAGCGTCGTCTACGGCCCAGGTGGCAAGTGGATCGCTCACCAGGTCGACGAATTCGTCGAGATCGACGAGATCGTTCGCTACACCGAGGTGTTCGCCCAGGCGGCGGTCAACTTCCTCGGGGCCGGACTCGACGACTAGAGCGGTGGCGTGTAGCGGCCGTCGACCGCCAGCCAACCGCCGTCGACGAACAGGGTCGAGCCGGTCACGAAGGAGCTCGCCCGCGCTGCGAGATACACGACTGCACCGGCCTGTTCCTCAGGCTGGCTCCACCGGCCCAGGGCGCTGATGTCGGCATAGGCCTGGTACCAGGCTGGATCGGCTTTGATCTGCTCGGTCAGGGGGGTCTCGACGACACCGGGACACACGGCATTGACCCGCACGTTGTGCGATGCGAGCTCGGCGGCCAGCGTCTTCACAAGCGCCACTGCGCCGGCTTTGGTGGCGGCGTAGACCCCCTGTCCCGGTTCGACGACCTGTGAGCGCACCGAACTGAACACGATGATCGATCCTCCATTGTGTGCGGCCATCGACCGGCCCGCCGAGCGCATGGCGGTGAAGGTGCCCCGAAGGTTGAGATCGACGACGCGGGCGAACTCGTCCTCGCTCATGTCGAGCAGTTGTTTGCGGACATTGATGGAGGGGGTGATCACTGCGGTGTCGAAGTGGGCCGACGCGAACAGGGCATCGACCGATTCGGCGTCCGTGATGTCGACTGCCGTCGACGATGCTGCGCCGTTCTCGGCAACGATCGCGTCTGCAGTCGCTTCTGCAGCGCCGGCGTCGAGGTCGGCACATGTCACGGTCGCGCCGTGCGCTGCGAGAGCGAGGGCGCTCGCCTCGCCCAACCCGGAGCCGGCGCCGATGACGGCGGCTCGCTGACCGGTGAGGTCGAACAGACTGCGGTACTCGGCAAGGGTTGTCATACGCCACAATACCGTGAGCAGGGTGAACGGTCGTTAACATCGAACGCATGGTTCGTATCGGACACCTCGAGATCGCCCAGCCGCTCCATGACTTCGTCGAAACGTCACTGACCCCCGACTCCGGCGTCACCGCAGCCGACTTCTGGTCCGCACTCGAGGCTGTCGTGGCCGACATGGGTCCGCGCAACACCGCGCTGCTGGCGCGACGTGACGAGTTGCAGGATCAGATCGACGCGTACCTCGTCGCAGCACGAGGACACCACGACCACACCGCCTACCTCGGATTCCTTCGACAGATCGGGTACCTCGAAGACGCTCCGGCCGATGTGACCGTCGCGACCAGCAAGGTCGACTCGGAAATCGCCGGCACCGCCGGTGCGCAACTCGTCGTTCCGCTCGACAACGCCCGCTACGCCCTCAACGCAGCGAACGCCCGATGGGGCTCGCTGTACGACGCCCTCTACGGCACCGACGCCATCCCCGACGACGACGGCGCAGACGCAGGGAGCGGATACAACCCGGTCCGCGGCGCCAAGGTCATCGCATGGGCGCGAGCCTTCCTGGACTCGCACGCCCCACTCGTCGACGGGAGCCACGCCGACGCGACGGGCTACGCCGTCGTCGATGGGGCGTTGCAGGTGTCGCTCGGCGCGACCGCCACGATGCTCGCCGATCCCGGCCAGTTCGTCGGCTATGCCGGTGCCGCAGACGACCCCAGCAGCGTCGTGCTCCGAAAGCACGGACTCCACGCCGACATTCGGATCGATCGAGCCGACACCATCGGCAAGGACGATCCTGCCGGTGTCGCCGACATCGAGCTCGAGTCGGCGATCTCGTCGATCATGGACTGCGAAGACTCTGTCAGCGCTGTCGACGCCGACGACAAGGTCGTCGTCTACGGCAACTGGCTCGGCCTGATGAAAGGCGACCTCGTCTCGACGTTCCGCAAAGGCGGCGAGTCGGTGGAGCGGCGGCTCAACCGCGATCGCGTCTACATCGCTGCCGACGGTTCCGAGCTCGTGTTGCCGGGTCGGGCCTGCATGCTCGTTCGCAATGTCGGCCATCACCTCACCACCGACGCCGTGACGATGAACGGTGAGCCGATCTACGAGACGATCCTGGACTGTTTCGTCACGGCACTGGCCGCCAAACACGATCTGCTCGGCAACAGTGCATTCCGCAACAGCCGAACCGGCTCGATCTACATCGTGAAGCCGAAGATGCACGGCGCCGACGAGGTCGCCTGGGCCGTCGACTTGTTCGGCCGAGTCGAGGCTGCGCTCGGACTCGAACCGAACACGCTGAAGATGGGCATCATGGACGAGGAACGACGGACCTCGCTCAACCTCGCTGCGGCCATCGACCAGGCACGCGAGCGGGTTGTGTTCATCAACACCGGTTTCCTCGACCGCACCGGCGACGAGATCCACACCGACATGGAGGCCGGGCCAATGCTCAAGAAGGGCGACATGAAGGGTGCTACCTGGCTTCTCGCCTATGAGGACGCCAATGTCGACACCGGGCTTGCGGCGGGCATGCAAAACCGGGCCCAGATCGGCAAGGGCATGTGGGCCAAGCCATCGGAGATGGCCGAGATGCTTGCCACCAAGGCCAGTCATCCCCAGTCGGGTGCCACCTGCGCCTGGGTGCCATCACCCACCGCGGCCACCCTGCACGCAACCCACTACTTCGACACCAACGTGGCAGCGCGCCAAGAAGAGATCCACAAAAGGGCACCCCGATCGATCGACGATCTGACCATGATCCCGCTGCTGTCCGGTGAGCTGACCGAAGCCGACATTCAGACCGAACTCGACAACAACTGCCAGTCGATCCTCGGCTACGTCGTTCGCTGGGTCGGCCAGGGGGTCGGCTGTTCGACAGTGCCCGACATCGACGACGTCGGGTTGATGGAAGACCTCGCAACGTTGCGCATCTCTTCGCAGCACGTTGCGAACTGGCTGCACCATGGGCTGGTCGACGACACCCAGGTCCGCGAGTCGATGCAGCGCATGGCGCTCGCCGTCGATGCTCAGAACGCCGATGACAACGCGTACGAGCCGATGGCTCCCCACTACGAGGAATCGATCCCGTTCCAGGCCGCACGTGCCCTTGTTCTCGACGGTCGATTCCAAAAAAACGGGTACACCGAGGCGATCCTGCGCGATCACCGTCGCCGCCAGAAAGTGGCCCACGCCGGCTGATCGAGCATCCGGCACCGCCCGCAATGGCGCGGCGACGCGGCCGCTCAGGCCCGCTGCGCGATCACAGCACGACCGACGGATCGGGGACGAGGTCACGGGCCAGCCATTGCCACGTGCGCCAACCCATCGCCGGGTCTTCGAAACTTCGTGCGATGTGCTTCGCCATCTCGTCAGAGATCGCCTTGCCATTCGGCGCCTTCACATGCACCTCCGCAACCCGTTCGGCCAGCACGAACCAGCCGACGGATTCCGCCGGTGACTGGCCACCGGTGAGCAAGCCGTGGTTTCGCAGGATCACGAGCGTATTGGAGCCCATCGCGTCGGCGATGCGATAGCCGCCATCGGTCGAATCGACCTCGAGGTCTTCGCCTTCGTAGATCGCCTGGTTGAAGACGAAGGAGCACGACTCCTGACTGATCGCCCGGAACGGTTCGACATTCGCTGACCATGGCGTACCGAAGGCAGTGTGGGTGTGAGCCGCCGAGTTGATGTCTTGGCGCACCTCCAGCAGCGGCATGTGAATGTTGTAGCCGGCGGTGTTTGCGGTGGCGTGAGCTGGACCCTCGGCCACGGAGCCATCGGGTGCGATGAGGATCAGGTCGTGGATGGTCGCAGCTCGGAACGGCACGCCATAGGACAGCATCCAGAAGTGGTCACGACGTTCAGGATCGCGGAAGGTGATGTGACCATCACCGAGCTGACCCCAGCGGAGCGCCGCGAACATCCGATAGCCGATTGCGGCTTCCCACTTCCACAGGGCCCGCTGCTCGCCCGGGTCGGTCGGCCGATCGGTGCCTTCGCGGTAAGAGATTTCGGCGTACTGGTCGAACTGCTGCGACATACTCCGAGCGTAGACCCGCAATCAGATGTCGAGCGATTGTTGCGACCGCTCATGGGCGAGCAGCTTCCGCTTCAGATCGAGTCCACCCGCGAACCCGGTCAGCGAGCCGTCGGCCCCCACCACACGGTGACACGGAAGGACGATCGGGATGGGGTTCTTCGCGTTTGCAGCGCCGACCGCCCGGGACGCACCGGGTCGTCCGATGCGTTCGGCCTGCTCGCCGTACGACACCGTCGTGCCATAGGGCACGTCGGCAAGGGCGAGCCAGGCTTCTCGCTGAAAGTCTGTCCCCTGTAGATCGAGTGGGAGATCGAATTCGCGACGGTCGCCGGCGAAATACTCGGCGAGTTGTCGGGCAGCATCCACCAAGACCGGGTGGGCCTCGTCAGCCCCGAGCCCGTCGTGTTCGGCATGGACCTCGTGGGGCCAGGAGACGCGGCGAAGCCCGCCGTCGCTGGCAACCAGGTGCAGTGCACCGATCGGCGAGTCGAAACGGGAGCGGTGGAGGGCGGCGGTCATGGTTGATCCTCCTCAACACGACAATATTCGGGTTCAGCGCTCGCCCACAGGTGTTGCGCGGCGAGCGAGCGGTACGGACGCCAGGCATCGGCTCGGGCTCGGCACTCGTCGTCGGACAGCGATCGAGGCCCGCCGTCGAGAGCTGCAAGGGCACGCCGGATCCCGAGGTCACCAGCCGGGAAGGCATCGGGATCACGGGCTGCCCGCATGGCGATCAGTTCTGCCGTCCACGGCCCGATCCCGGACAGGGCGAGGAGTTGCACTCGGAGCTCGACCGGGTCGGCGTTGTAGAGATCAATACGGCCGCTGAGGACGGCAGCGGCGAGTTCACCGATGGTCCGCGCTCGACGACGCGGCATGCCTTCGTCGGTGTCACCGGCCGCAAGCGGTGCGAGTTGTTCCGGCGTTGGAAAGAGGCGACACAGGCCGAGAGCCGGCGCTGGCAACGGACTGCCGCGACGCTCGATCAGTTTGCCGGTCACAGTGGTTGCGCCCACCACGCTCACCTGCTGACCGATGATCACACGCACCGCCGTCTCGAACCGGTCCCAGCCACCGACGACTCGCAGGTTCGGGCGGCGCCGGACGAGGCGGCCCAGCAACGAATCGTTCACCAACCATCGGTTCGCCTCGTCGAGCTCGTCGTCGAGGCCGAACATGTGTCGGACTCGCGCAACCTCGTCGATGATCGAATCGAACGACGGGAGATGCGCCACCAGTTCCACCGCGTCTGAGGCAGCGGCGAGGTCGACCTCGATCACCCCGGGGTGACCGCACATCACAATCGTGCGTCGATACACGGTTCCATCGAGCGCCTCGACTCCCGGACTGAGCCGAGGCCGTAGGTGACCGGTGATCTGCTCGACGTCGAGTGGCGAACCGGTGGGGATTCGGAGTCGAAGACCTCCGTCAGCCCGCAGCACGTCGCGCGTGCGACGCTTGGCCCGCAATTCGCTGGGGGTGAACCGGAAGGTCTGCCCGACGACCCGGTTCATCTGGCGTACCGAGCCGAACCCCGATGCCGCTGCGATCGACGTCATCGACAGGTCGGTTTCGTCGAAAAGCCGTCGAGCGAAATGCGCACGACGGCTCCGGGCCACGAAGTCGGGGGTGGCGCCGACGTGACGCTCGAACAGGCGGCGGAGTTGACGGGTTGAATAGCCGACGCGGTTGGCGAGGGTCGCCTCGTCGAAGCGGTCGAGGAACCCGGATGCGATGAGCGCCACGGCCCCTTGGACCGGGGCGGGCGCCCCGCTGACCTCTACCGAGCGCAGGTGCCGATCGGGTCGGCATCGCAGGCACGGTCGGTAGCCGGCAGCCTCGGCGGCGACCGGACTCCCGAACGGCGCTGTGTTCTGCGGCAACGGGGCAGCAGCGCACTCCGGTCGACAGTAGATCCCGGTGGTGGCGACCGCTTCGACAGGCATGAACCGAGTATGCCTGATCAGATGAGACAGATTCGGACACGGAGTTGCGACCGCCATGACGCGCGTCTCGGATCCCCAAAACTCGGGCGAGCCATGGCCGGTGATGGCCCGGCCCCGGTGGCCGGTGGCACCGGGGAACTCAGAGGAGATGAGGAGTGAAGCTCGCCGGATCGATGGGAGAGTCCCACCCGGCATCTGAAAAGAGGGTTGCACCGAGACGACCGAGTTCATCGCTCGACTTGGCCGCAGATCCGTTCCCCGCAATGGCGACGGCGACTCCGTCGTCGATCCACCCGATGTACGGGGCTCCAGTGGGCGTGCCGGTGATGACGCACGGCGCAGTGACGACGTCGCCGAGCGGTGCATCGGGCAGCAGTGCGAACAGGTTCTCGGTGAGCGAGTCGATCTCGACCGGGTCACCGTCGCTGTGGAACCACTCGATCAGTTCATGGGGTTCCAGAAGGATCGTGTCCTTGCGATTGCCACCGATCTTGATGCGAACAGAGCCGTCGGGGTACTCGACCGGCGGAACCCAGTAGATCTCGTGTACCCGATCGTCGGGGGGCTGATCGAGGATCAGACAGGGAATCCTGCCGTCATCGGCCAGCCGGGCCATCACGGTCGTTCGGGCTCGGCGTTCGACGTCGAGTTCCCATTCGAACAGATCGGATCCGAATGCACCCGTTGCAACCAGGAGTCGGTCGACGATCACCGACCCGAACGATCCGTCGAGTGCAAACCCTCCGTCGTGCCGACGGACGCCGGCCACCGCAGCGTCGATGACGTCGGCTCCGCCGAGCTCGGCGAGCCGGGTCTGGGCTGCGACAAGACGGCGCGGGTTGATGTAGCCGGCCGGTGCACCTTCGGCGACCAAGCCCAACCCATTCGTGATCGAGATACCGGTTGTTTCGCGTACCCATCCAGCATCGACGAGGCGAGCATCGCTGCCGTACTTCGCAGCTCGTGTCACCCACGCCGGGGCATCGGGGTAGCCGGCGATGAAGCCACACGGTTTGTGGAACGAGATACCGGACCGGGACGCGATGTCGGCGTACCGCCCGATCGAGGCAGCCGCCACGTCGGACCAGGTCTGGGTGCGGCCAGCGATGCGGGTGATCCGGCCTTCGTCAGGGTGCGAACAGAACGGGCCCTGACTTCGTCGTCGATCAGCGGGCTCGCCGGGGCCGATCAACGCAGTGCGATGACCGGCTTCGGCGAGGTGTCGACCGGCTGCGGCACCGATCATTCCCCGACCGATCACGGCGACGTCGTAACGATCCGCTTGCATGTCCGAAGTGTGGCACACCCCCGCAGATCGGTCTGCGGGGTAACGACCGGTTCACCCGGCGGGCTACCGTCGTTCCGTGGATGATCTCACCGGGAAAACCGCTGTCATCACCGGCGCAGCGAGCGGCATGGGCCGGTCATTCGCCAACCGGTTCGCAGGGGCGGGCATGAACGTCGTGTTGAGCGACATCGAGGCGCCGCGTCTGGACGAGGCCGTTGCCGAGGTCAGTGCCCACGGCACCGGCGTGATCGGGCATGTCACCGATGTGGCGGACGGCGGTGCCGTCGACGAGCTGGCCGATCGTGCGTTCGGCGAATTCGGCGGTGTTCACCTCCTGTGCAACAACGCAGGGGTGGGGGGCATGAAAGGTGGACCGGAGCTGATCAACAGCGCCAACTGGGAGTGGGTGCTGGGGGTGAATCTGTGGGGAGTGATCCATGGACACCGGGCCTTCCTTCCCCGAATGATCGAGCAGGGCGAGGGGCACGTCGTCAACACCGCCTCGATGGCGGGCCACATGCCAGGGCATTCTGCGTATACCGCCAGCAAGTGGGCCGTCGTCGGTATCACCCAGGGCCTCTACAACCAGATGCATCGCTCGGGCACGGGTATCGGTGTGTCGTGCCTGTGCCCCGGCTGGGTTCGTACCGACATCGCAACGTCGGAGCGCAACGGACCGGAGGCAGCCGCACCACCCGCCCTGTATGAGCCCACCGCCGACCAGGAGGCTGCCTGGCAGTTCGTCGTCGACGCGCTCGACGGGGGACTGGATCCCGATGCGGTTGCCGACATGGTGCACGACGCAGTCATGAGCGATCGATTTTGGATCTTCACCCACCCCGAGTTCGTGCTTGCGCTCCAGGACAAGCACGAATCGATCATGGAGAACCGCAATCCCAACCCGATGGGGTGGCTCGGCTAGCTCACCCCGATGCGTAGAAGCGGCCGGGAATGAGTCGGCGGCGGCGACGCACGATCGTCAATCCGGGTGATTGGCGGGCCGGCACGAGCAGGATCGCACCGAGGACCATGACGCCGGCGATGCCCTGCTCGAGGGTGAGTGCCTCGCCGAACCAGAGGTATCCGACCACGAACATCATCGGCAGCTCTGTCGAGCCTGCGACTGCTGCCCGGGCCGGGCCAACATTGGGCGCTGCCGCTGAGTAGATCCACTGCGGTCCGATGGCGGTGAACAGGGCGATGCCGATGGCGAGTGCCCAGGTCCGAAGATCACCCGGGATCGACTCGTCCCATGTCTGGTTGGCCATGAGGGGAAGCAGTCCGATCGTGGAACCGAAGGCGATCGGAGCAACCCGCTCGATCGGTCTCAACAGACTCAACCGCTCGGTCAGCACGGCGACGGCGAAGCCGAACGAGACCGGCGCTGCGAACGCAACGAGCAGAATCTCGCCGTCATCACCATCGAGCTCGGCTCCGAGCGCAACGAACGAGGCCGCAAGGACGACGATTCCGCTGAGCAGCGAACGACGGGTTGCCTGCTGGCCGAACAGCACCCATGCGAGCACGATCGCAAACAGTGGGTAGCTCATGTAGATGACACCGGCGGTCGAGACCGGCACGACCTCGACCGCTCGGACGTAGGCGGTCCAGCCGAGCCCCATGAACAGACCGGCACTCAGCGCCCAGAGAGTGGCCTGTCTCCTCGGTCCCGAGAAACGCAGCAGCCCGAACAACACGACCGTACCCAAGAGATTTCGGTAGAAGCTGACCGAGACAGCGCTCAAGCCGGCATCGGTGAGTTCGCGTGCGAAAACCGGCACCGTTCCCATGAGGACGGAGGTCAGCACGACGAGCAGGGTTGCAGCCGTCTGGCCCATGTCACTCGGTTGTGCCGTTGGCTCGGCGTCGGGGGCGCAAGGCAGGGTGGTCGCCATCGCAGCTCACTTCGGGCGGGCCGGCCGTGCCGGGCTGAACGTTTGTTCAAGGAGCGTACGATCCACCTGAACAAACGTCCAGTTTCTTGTCCGGGAAAAAATTCTCTCCCGGTCTCCTCACGACCATCCCCAGCGTTTCCGATGGTGCATGGAGAAAACCCGGAATCACGTGCAGGCATCCACCCCAGACCATTTCGAGTTCGAACGTTGGCTCCGCGACGCGCGTGACGGCGGATCGCGCGGCTTCACCGCGCTGTACGAGTGGCTGGGACCAGAGGTCAAGCGGTTCGCCGTCGGTCGTGGCGCTCGTGATGCCGACGCCGTCACCAACGACGCCTTCCTCGGTGTCTTCGGCCAGTTGGCCAGCTTCGAGGGCGATGCCCGGGCCTTCCGAGCGTGGGTGTTCGCCATCGCCCGGAACCGTCTGATCGACCACTATCGAGCCGAGCAACGACGACCCCCGGTTGCGCACGAAGACAGCCACGGCGACCAAGCTGCGCCGAGTGCAGAAGCGCTGGCACTCGCCGGCCTCGGTTCCGAGCGAGTGGCAACACTGCTCGCATCGCTGACCGACGCACAACACGAGGTTGTCGTGCTTCGGCTGGCCGTTGGACTCTCGCTCGAAGAGACCGCAGAGATCGTCGGACGACCGGTCACCGCAGTGAAACGACTCCAGGCCCGAGCCCTCGATCGGCTCCGGCGAGAAAATCCGAAAGAGGCGGTCTCCTGATGCACGACGACGACGTTTCCCCGAGTGACATGACCCACCACGAGTTCACCGATGACGATGCTGAGGCACTGCTCTCGGGCGCCACTTCCGGCGATCCGCGACTCGGCGACGCGCTCGATGACATTCGCTCGGCCTTCCAGGCGATCGATCCCCCGATCGTGACCGGGGCGCTGACCGAGTTCGTCGGCGCCGACTCCGTCGGCAGCGACCCAACGGATAGAACCGGACCCGCCGTCGTCTCGTTGAACGTGAATCACGAATCCCCCCGGAGACATCCCATGCTCACCTCTGTTTCAGCCTTTGCCGGCACCGCCCTCGGAAAGATCGCAATTGGCGCGTCCGTCGCCGCTGCATCTGTCGGCGGTGCCGCCGCCACCGGCATCATCGACACCCCATTCGAGGAGAACTCGGTCGTCGAGACCGAGTTCGTCGAAGACGAGTCGATCGAGAGCGACGACAGTGTCGACGAGAGTGTCGACGACAGCGCCGCCGACTCCCTCGACGACGATGCGATCGAAATCGAGAGCGGACTCGACGATGACGATGCTGACGACGACTCCAGCGACGACGGTGACGACTCCGACGAAGATGACAGCGACGACGGTGACGACTCCGACGACAGCTCCGACGAAGACGACTCCGACGACAGCGCCGACGAAGACGACTCCGACGACAGCCCCGACGAAGACGACTCCGACGACGGTGACGACTCCACGACCTCGACCACCATTCCGAATCCAGGTGGCGTTGCCTCGGTCAGCCACACGGTCGACGGTGTCGGCACCGTCGCCTTCACCTACGACAACGGCATCTGGACCCTGACGAACGTCTCCCCGGCTGCTGGCTGGACGGTCAGTGAGTCCTCTGTCGACGCCGAAGGTCCCGACGTCACCTTCGAGATGGGCGAACTCGAGGTCGACGTCGACGTCGAGATCGAGAACGGCCAGATCCGGGTGCGGGTTCGCACCGAGAACGACTCGACCGATGAGGAGACCGAGGTCTTCTCCTACTACGCGATCAACTGATCGCTACGGCTGAAGGTCCCAGAGGGGATAGCTCGACATGACCTCGATCCCCCCGGAGGTCACTCGCACCAGTTGCTCGAGCCTCACCCCCTGGGATCCTCGGTCGGATCCGACAAAGCTCTCCACGGCGAGAACAACCCCGTCCTCCAGCTGACCGTCGTAGCCCGCCCACTCCCAGTCCTGGGGATGGGGGATTTTGGGGTATTCGTCGGTCATACCGACCCCGTGGAAGACACTCGCAGACCGGTTCGCAGCGAACTCGTCCGGATGCCGAAAGACCGAGTGCGAAAGCTCCTCGAACGAGGCACCCACATGCAGAAGGGACGTGTTGTGTTCGATCTCGTGGAGTGCTCGACGGTAGAGGTCCTGTTGCTCGGGGGTCGGTCCGGTGTCGCACACCCAGGTGCGGCCGATGTCGGCGCAGTAGCCGTACGGTCCAATCATGTCGGTGTCGAAGGCGACGAGATCGCCGGACTCGATCCTCCGATGGCTCGCTTCCTGGTACCAGGGGTTGGTTCGCGGACCGGAACAGAGCATGCGTCCGTCGATCGAGTCGCCGCCGTGGGCGATGTTGACCTGGTGCAGGACGGCGAACAGTTGGTTCTCGGTGATGCCGGGCTCGAGGACGGACTGCATGAGCGTCATCCCGTACTCGGCGACCGCAACCGCGAAGTCGAGTGCAACCAACTCGAGGTCGGACTTGCGGCTCCGGGCCAGTTCGACCGTCGGTTCGGCATCGAAGACGTTGAGGCCGATGTCGGCGAAGGCCCGGTGACCGGTCGGTGTGGTTCGCTCCACCCCGACCGAGGCGCGTGAGTCGTAGCCGAGTTCGTCGAGCGCAAGTTCGATGTCGGCGGCGAACCGATCGGCTGCCACCGACAGTTCGAGACCGGCATCGAAGCTGGTGATCGCATGCGATCGACGAAAGACGTCGACCAAGGGGAGACCCCCGCTGTGGGTTCCGTGCACGATGATCGGACCGACGATCGGCACGATGGCGTAGACCGTCGGGATGCGGCTCTGCATCGACGACTGGACTCGGTAGCCAGTGGCGTACCGGATGCTCACCGGGTTGGTGAGAACGAGCACGTCGAGGCCGTCGACGAGCATCGTGCCGCGGAGGTTCTCCAGCCGCTCGGAGGCGAGGAGATTCTCGTCGATTTCCGGCGATGGGAGCAGCTCGATCAGGCGACTCATGGCCCGGATCCTAGGGGCAGAGCAGACATGCAAACCTGCCGTGTCTCAGATGCCGTGGGCGCGAAGTTGATAGTGATTGGTGCTGATGGCAACGACGTTGCCGTCGGTGTCGACGAGTTCCATCTCGAGGTCGTAATCGGCCTTGCCGTGTTCGTCGGCTGCGGCCGCGACCGCTGCAGCCTGCTCCTCCGTCATCGAAGCCTCCACGCTGATGTCGGTCGCAGCGAAACGACGAAACTGGATCTCCACCCCCTTCACGATCGGGTAATACCGCGACGCGTCGAACGTCGTCGAGAACAGGGTCCCACCCGGGAACTCGGCCAGCGCAAACAGCGCACCGGCGTACATCGTGCCGATGTGGTTCTGATTCCCCTCGAACGGCATCACGAGCTTCACCCGGCCACGCTCGGCTGCGACCACTCGCACGCCGGTCTGCTCCGCCATCGGCACCGACGCCCGTGTGGACTCGGTCAGCCGATCGACGTCCCAACTCTTGTCGTCACTCATCGGCATCCTTCTCGTCGCGCGTTTCGTTGTGTGGCTCGGCGTTGTGCGGCTCGGTCACCGTCACCATGACCTGATCGAGCGACTTTCGTCCAAAATCGGGGACCTTCACCCCGGGCAGGGGGTACCCGATCGGGAACATGACAAAGGGACGCTCGTTGTCGGGGCGGCCGAGCACCCGGGTGAGAAAGGCCATTGGAGACGGTGTGTGGGTGAGCGTCGCCAACCCCATGTTGTGGAGTGCGGCGATGAACATCCCAGCGGCGATACCGACGCTCTCTTTGACGTAATAGTTCTTGCGTGTCTCGCCGTCGGGGCGCCGCTCGAAGCGTTCTTCGAAGAGTACGACGATCCACGGCGCAATCTCGAGGAACTCCTTGTGATGATCGGTACCGATCGGTGCCAGCGCCTCCTGCCACTCGTCGTTCATCCGGCTCTGGAGGTAGTTGATCCGTTCCTCTTCTTCGGCCGCGACCCGGATCGCCGCCTTGACCGCCGGCGACTCGGTCGCCACAAAGCGCCAGGGTTGCCGGTGGGCGCCGGAGGGGGCAGAAGCTGCCGTACGGATCGCCGACTCGATGAGTTCCCGCGGCACCGGTCGATCCGAGAACAGACGAGGGCTCCGCCGTCGGCTCATCAACGACTCGAACGCCGAGGCGCGCTCGACCATTTCGTCGGGTGGGTATTCCACGAAGTCGAGTTCTCGAAACGGGTGCTGCGCTTCCAACTCGGCAGGCGGATAGGGATGCTCGTAGACGGGCTCGATATGAGGCACCCCAGCATCGTGCCAGACTGGGCGGGTGAGCTTGTCGGAGACCCAAGAGCAGATCCTCGACGCCGCCGTCGAGGTGATCGTTCGCGATGGCCTCGATTCGACGAGCATGCGTGCCGTCGCAGAGGAGGCCGACGTCTCGCTGGGACTGCTCAGCTATCACTTCGACGGCAAGGAGAACCTCGTTGTCGCAGCATTTCAACGCGCCGCCGATCAGTTGATCGAGCACACCAGCAACCTCATCGCCGAAGCCGGGTCTGATCCGCGCAACCGAATCCGTGCTGCGCTTCGCAGCTGGTTCGACCCGGAG
>Ga0181568_10003499_pt1 | contig 14146 bp, 12 predicted proteins | sample 101ome_20_FD_133758 | JGI IMG/M metagenome (GOLD analysis project Ga0181568, IMG submission 133758) | Coastal salt marsh microbial communities from the Groves Creek Marsh, Skidaway Island, Georgia - 101404AT metaG (megahit assembly) | ecosystem: Environmental > Aquatic > Marine > Intertidal... | reverse complement strand
GGATAGTCATCGTCTAAATCTCCAGAAGAGGAAGTCCCAACGCACCTGCGACGCCACGCAGGGCAGGGCGGTGATCGCCGTAAGCAAGCGCCATATGGTGTTCAAGACCAGAGGCAATGATGTCGTTCAAAACGGTCTCTGCATCGCGTTCGAAACGAACGACACCTGAAGTTCCGGTGAATGCCATAGGACGCCGAAGCATTTCACCGTAGCTCAGTATCATCTGAGGTCTGTTATGCGCCTGCGATATCCGCATCAAGGTAACTGGTCCTGGTTTGAGCGTGAACTGATAAAGCAACGGCTGTTTGCGGTTGGTGTGGATTGTCGCTTCAGACGGTCCCTCGGGGTCGCGCATCGACATTGGGGCTTGTCCGCAGTGCCAAACGACTCCCGTATTGTCGCTGGAATCCATGTCCACAAGATCCGTCAGAAACACAGGAGCATCCGCCGCCTGCATCAATATCAATTGAGTCAGTGCCCCATAGACATCCGCCTCACACGCGCAGGGTACTCGGCCCTCGCCCATCATAGAGGCAGGCCCGCAAACGGCTCCGCCGTATTCGGTAAAGGTTTCGGGCCAGCATCGAATGGCAAATGCATCGTAACCGCCATTGGCTTTCAGGCTATCCAAACCGGATTTCAGCCGGAGCGAACGGTTCAATTCGGTCTGGTCCACATCATCTATTCCGCTGACCTGCTTGGCGACTTCTACACGCAAGGCCTCGGCGGTTTCATGTGGTGCTGCGCGGGCTGCGTCAAACAACTGATCCAGCGACAACGCATCCACTTCAATGCCTGCTAGTGCTTTCAGCTTCGGACCGTCATAAGCACAGGTATCAAAGCCAACGGGATGCTCTCCAACCCGCGCAATTCGCTTGCCTTTAATAGCCTCGGTTATTTGACGGCCTGCATCTGATACCGCTGGAACATCATCAGATACCAGCTTGCCAGCGGAACGCTTGCCAGCAAGCAGATCGGCAAGCTCGGAGCCTGCGTGTTTTTCAGGATCGCAGTACATCCACGAAAACGCCCGATCGTTCAGCCCAAGCGCATGAGACGCAAGATTCAGGCCGCAAAAAGAATTCAATCGCAGCCGTCCGCCGATCCTTGGTTCGGGAATGGCCCAGATCAAAAGAGGCAGATCGAAAGTCTGCCCGATGGTGACCGTTAAAGCAGCATCGGTAAAGGTTACTTGAAGGATCAATACCTGATCGACATCCGCAGCTTTTATTACGGAAATTGCATCAAGCGTGGACGCCTCGTCGAAAAGCAGTGTTTGCGGACCGACGATTTCATGTCCGGTTGCTTTTAGAACGTTTAACATTGCACCAAGATTAGCTTCTGCAAATTCAACGTCAAAGGTCGGACGACCCAAGGGGAGTATGCCGAGTTTCATGATCTCTTCAGAACCCCTGATAAACATGGCGGAACTCGGCAGTCGCAGGCGTTAAAGACGCGCCGCTTGCACCGAAACAATTGTGCGCGCTCCAGCTCATAGCTTTTTCATCGGCGAGCTTGCAGATTTCCGCCATATAAGCCGATGCTTCGCCCTCAAGTCCGCTGCGGATTGCATCCCAGTCGGGATAGGACTTAAATGAATCCAGCCAAATTGCTCGGCCTGCCAGAAAACCTGAAGCTCCGGCAGCGAAAGCATGTTCCAGAACAGCACGAAATTCAGGCTTGCCTGCCCCAGCCGACAGCATGACCCAAGGACGCCCTGCCAATCGACCCATTTCGTCGAATACTGCCTGAACCGCCGAGGAGCCATCAGCATCGGCCGCGTTCACGGGGCTTTCAAGCTTGAATACATCAACGCCGTAATCGGGTTTTGCAAATTCTTCGACCGACGCAAGAACATCATCAGCCTTCTTGCCTTGCATTTCGACATACTCTTTCGTCTGATGCGCATCTTTGGCAAGAGGGTATACAAGTAGCTCAAATAGAAACGGAATGTCGTAACGCGCACACTCCTCTCCTATGCGTTTTACATAATCCTGTTGGGCTATGTTGACCTCTTTACCCGCATCGGGACGGTACCACGCCAGAACCTTAACGGCGTCCCCACCCATCCGTTTGATCTTTTCAACAGACCAATCATCAATATCCGAGCTATAACGCCCGCCGTCCGTTTCGCGAAATAGGCTGTCCTCAAGTGTAACGATCAAGCCCTTTTTCGGAGAAAATGCATCGATCGCATGGGGAATAGCATAATGCGGATCAAGTAGCATCGCCGTGCTATCGGCTTGCAGCGTTTCAACGAGCAACCGCTTGAAGCGGGCTACCTCTTCCCAAGGGGCTTGCTCTACACCCAAATGCGCAGCAATCGGCCCCTTGATCGGCGGACGTTGATCGACTGCCGTCATCTTAAAAATACCTTTTTCGTCAGCCATGCGTCGCAGGCCCCAAAGCTTACCGGGGGAAAGATCCATCAGAGTGTCTCCTTTAAAAATGACTCGACCGTGTTTCGGTCGGGGCAGCCCCTTCGGCCGCCAAAAGTGGTGCATTTCAGTGCGGCAGCGGCGTTTGCAAAACGTACGGCCGCGATATCTTCAAAGTTTTCCGCAAGCGCCAAAGCAAACGCTCCGTGCCAGACGTCTCCTGCTCCGAGGGTATCCACCACATCGACAGAAAACGCAGGAATGTGGTTGATATTTTCCCGGCGTCCAAAATAGGTGCCATGCTCGCCGTCTGTGACACATACCCAAGCGTCATAATCTGAAGATAGCTTGGCCAGACCAGCCTTTAGATCAGTGTCTGAAGTTAGTGACAAAAGCCCGTCGCGCGAAAACGCCACATGCGAGGCATAGTCCAATAAACGACGATCAACGGGAGGTTCTCCATCTAGTATGCCGGGTATATTTCTCTCGCGTGCCAGCTTCAGCGCAGCTAGTGACGCCTCGGACCAGCGGGTATCAGCAAGTACAGCGTCGATTTCAGGGGTTTCCGCCACCCAGTCCACGGCTTCGCAAAGACCCGAGCCGCGGAAATTCATCAACTGGCGTTCTCCTTGACTGTCGACATAGATCGAACTGAACGAGGAAACGCCACCCTCGGCACGTTGCACAAGCGAGATATCTACGCCCTCTTGGATAAGATCACCCAAGACCAGATCTCCCAGTTGGTCCTGTCCCAATCGTGCGCCCAATATGGCTTTGCCCCCAAGCCTCGCTATGGCGACCGCCGCATTTGCTGCGCATCCACCGCCGACAACATCGGCTTTAGAAGCGCGGTATTTCCGCGCCTCTGTGGGCAGTTGATCCGTGGCAAAAACAAAATCAACGACAGCACTGCCGACAACGAGAATTCTGGTCATCAGTTAACCTCTAATCCACTGGACACCGATGCAGGACGGCCCAACCGCCCTTTGATCGACTGCGTTCCGGTCAAGGCTTGAAAGAATGCCACAATTTCGCTCACTTCTCGATCCGTGAGGATGGTCGGCTCAATGTCATATCCGGACGCCAGTCTTGTCCGTTCGAATTGCACTGAAACAGAAGAAAGTCCGCCCCCCTCAAGGGGCGTAACGGCGTCAACATAGGATTCCTCCCTTGTGCATCCATACTGTCTGAAATTGCGTTTATAGTTTCGTTATTTTCTTAATAGTGTTTTTGCGAACCAATAAGTCAATAGACTCCTGCATAATTAGGCTTTTAAAAGTCTGACGCCTGCTGTTTTACAAAGCTTTTCCAATGCTTCTGGGCAGGCCGAATCTGTCACTAAGACGTCAACCTGATCAATGTTCCCCACACAAACCGGAGCAGCCCTGCCGAACTTCATGCTATCCACCGCCAGAATCACCGTCCGCGCATTCTCGATGATTGCCCTCACGATCGACACTTCACGAAGGTCAAAATCAAGAAACGAACCATCAGAAGCAATCGCAGCAGCGCCGATTATTGCAGTGTCCACACGAAACTGACGGATGAAATCAACGGCCGCTTCTCCAAGTATTGCACCATCAGACTTTCTCACGACCCCTCCGGGAACCATGACCTCGGCACCAATAAATCCTTTTATTTCATTGGATAATGAGACTGAATCTGTAACGATCTTCAGGCCGACATGATGCTCAAGATACCGGGCAGCGGCCAACGTTGTTGTGCCTGAGTTGATAATCAGCGACGAATTGTTGGGGATAAGTGAAGAAACCTTTCGTCCAATGGCCTCTTTCTCTTCACGAGCGATCTCTTGCCGAGCCGAGAAGCCGGTATACTCCGAACCTCCCAAAAGGGAAGCTCCGCCGTGGAACCTGGACAGTTGGTTACTTTTCTCAAGAGATGTTAGATCTTTTCTGATTGTTTGGGGTGTCGCGTGAAGCAACTCGACCAACTCATCTACAGTTGCACGACCATGCTCCTGAAGATGTTTGAGTATAGATGTTTGCCGCGAAGCAGTGTTGCCAGTCAGTCTCATTTCATCACCCTTATTTTCGTTCTTACCAAAAAACGAAAGCATTCAGCAACTGCAATGATGCGTGGCGGCAGTTCTGAGAGCCGGTATGCAAAGTTGATCCCCTTTTTTCCGTGAAATCACACTTATAGAGCGTAGGGGAGTGTCTTCTTAAACTGAGCGAGTTGATGCGTAACAAAATAAGTACTTCTTCAGGCTTATTTGTCGATTGCTACCGCTTTTCGAGGCTTTTAGATGTCTTGGCCCAAACTTTGAGGCAATCACTGCATCGTCGATGAAAAGAGCAGTATCGTATTGGCACTACCGACCGTTCCGAAGATTGACCGCGGCAGGGCATCAAAACACTTCAAACGCCCTAGCGCTGGCTTTTGAAAGCGCGAAATCACCTCATTTATTTGTAGTTATCCCAAACTTTTGATTGGTACTTATATCTATATGAGCAATCAATCAGACCAATAGACAGCTAATCCGAATTCAAAAATCTCTGTATTCCGACATGGTTATTGAAGTGGGAACCCCATAAACCCGGTTCAATACCTGAATTTTTTCCGGCGTGACCGTAAACTTAACCGGACGAATCCAATGCAGCGTTGAACCGTTGGATGGAGGCCACATGAACGCGATCCTTCTGAGGGAGCGTAAACTAGTGATGGGAAGCATGGGATACGTGCGTATAGACAAGCGTTGTCGTCTGCAGTTTGAGAGTTCTTTTGTGAAGTAATCCAAAATATAAGTGCCGCAACGTCGGTTGGGGCAGATGGTTCATCTGGACGGTTCGCGCTTGCTTTTGGCATCGGATGACAGTGAACCTGTGACCGGAACCGAAATCGTGGTCGACCAAGGCCACCTTGTATCATCTCTGTAGGAGGGTCTCATGGACTTTACCATTTCACCCGAAATCGAAGACTACCGCGCGCGCATTGCTCGGTTTGTTGAAGACGAAATCATTCCTTTGGAAGCGGATCGTGCGAACTATGACCCCCATGAAAACATTCGCACGGATGTTCTGGGGCATTTGCGCGATAAAGCCCGCGCAGAAGGTCTCTGGTGTCTTCAGCTTCAAAAGGAAACTGGCGGGCAGGGGCTTGGCAAAGTGGGCATGGCGGTTTGCTATGAAGAGATGAATCGCTCGATATTTGGACCGGTGGCATTCAATTCGGCCGCCCCTGATGACGGCAACATGATGGTTCTCGAAAAGGTTGCGACCGCAGCTCAGAAAGAGAAATGGTTGCAGCCAATTGTGCGAGGTGATGTGAGATCAGCCTTTGTGATGACGGAACCGGCCCCCGGATCGGGTTCGGATCCAGGGGGAATGATGCTGACGAAGGCGACCAGGAAAGGAGACAAATATGTCATTCGCGGTCGCAAGTGGTTCATCACAGGTGCTGAAGACAGCGACCACTTTATTTTGATTGCGCGCACCTCGGATGATCCACGCAAAGGTCTGTCCGCTTTCCTACATACCAAGGATGAACCTGGCTTTCGTATCGATCGCCGCATCCCCATCATGGGCCCCGAAGAGCATGGCGGCCATTGTGAAGTGGTCTATGAGGATATGGAAATTCCGGCCGAGAACCTTTTGATGGAAGAAGGCGATGGGCTGAAGCTTACTCAAATCCGCTTGGGGCCTGCACGTCTGACCCACTGCATGCGGTGGCTAGGCCTGTCCAAGCGCTGTGTCGAAATCGCCACCGAATACGCTCAGAACCGCTTTGCTTTTGGCGAGCGCCTGTCGAAACGGGAAAGCGTCCAGATGATGATCGGTGATCTGGCAATGCAGATCGAGATCGGTCGCTTGCTGGTGATGAAGGCCGCGTGGGAGCTGGATCGCGGCAGTTATGCCCGCAAAGAAGTATCGATGGCGAAAGTTCATGTCGCCAATCTGCTGCACAAGGCAGCAGATACCGCCATTCAGATCAACGGGGCGCGGGGCTATTCCAAGGACACGCCACTAGAGTGGATCTACCGCTATGCCCGCCAGGCGCGTCTGGTGGACGGTGCGGACGAAGTTCATAAGATGGTGCTGCACCGTAACGTCGAGAAAGAAGGCCGTGATTTTTGGAAATGGCAATCTGAAGAATGATGGACACAGGTACTGAATTGGACTTTGATCCTCAAAAACTGCGGGGGTTTTTGAACACAAAGTTTGGACCTTCGGACTTATTTAAGCTGGATCGCATCTCGGGTGGTCAGTCAAATCCGACCTACTTCCTAACCTACGGCGATCAGGAAATGGTCCTGCGCAAACAACCGAATGGCCCGATCTTGCGAGGAGCTCATGCAGTAGATCGCGAATTTCGCGTGCAAAGCGCACTTTATCCGACGGCAGCCCCCATCGCACGTCCGATCCTGTACCACGACGATGCAAATGTAATTGGTACGCCTTTCTATTTGATGGAGCGGATCGAGGGTCGCGTTTTTGAAAACTGTGCCCTTCTCGAAGCTGACCCATCCGAGCGTAAAAACCTTTGGATGGGTTTGGCGGACGCGATGGCCGCGATGCATTCGGTCAATCCCAACGAAGTCGGACTGGGTGACTACGGCAGGCCCGGAAATTACTTCGAACGTCAGATCACCCGCTGGTCCCGACAGTGGGAAGAAAGTCCGCATGACCCAATTCCAGAACTGGACCGACTGCGCGATTGGGTGATCGCCAATCAACCGGAAGATGACGGAGCCGTTAGCTTGGCGCATGGCGATTTCCGCATGGGAAATGTGATTTTCTATCCGACTGTGCCGCAGGTGGCGGCAATCCTGGATTGGGAACTTTCCACGCTCGGCCATCCGCTTGCCGATCTCGGGTTCTGCGTATTGGCGTGGCACACAGCACCGGAGGAATACGGCGGGGTTCTGGGGCTGGACCTCTCGGCCTTGGGTTTGCCCACCGAGGAAGAATTTGTTGCGCGTTACATGACCCGAAATCCCAGCAGCGCTCCTCTCACGACGTTCCACAAAGCGTTCGCCTTGTTCCGCTTCTCGGTCATCTGGGTGGGCATCGCAGACCGCGTGGCTTTGGGAACAGCGGCAGGCGCGAACGCATCAGAGCTAGACGGAATGGCCCGAAAACTTGCCATACGCGGCGTCGAGGTCATTGAAGGTATTCATTAAATGTAGGTACCGGCTATTTCGACAAATGCGAAAACAAACTTCCCTGAACGCGCTTGGTGCGCAGCTTCCATATCGCACTGTCCGCATAATAGTGGTGAATATTTACTGAAATGCCCAGCAGCGCGGCAAGCGTTGGTGCGCCTGTTGGTGAGGCGAACATAAAATCCGGCAGATAAAAAATAACCAAACCACCCAAAACGGCCAAGCCATAAATCAATCCAAGTCTTTTGGCTTGGGCAGGCACGGTCTTTGCGGAATCCGCATGCTCGTTCAGTTCTACGCGGGCTGGAAAAATCATATACTGAAGTGAATGAGACAGTTGGATAAACATAAATGCATCTGGCATCAAAAACAGAACCAGATACCACAAATACAAAACGCACCATGCGCCAATGACGCGCAGATCCATGCCGCCGTCCAGCACAAAGCGTCGCCCCAGTGTTGCCGCGCCTACTGCAAACGCCAGAATGGCTGCGATGTTGATGATATTCATCGCTTCAACAGATTGCAGCAAGCTAAGAAACGGCTGCTGTGGCAGGGTCTGTAGTCCCCAGACAACATGCCACGCAATCATAATTCGCAAGCCATAGCGAAGAAGTAGGCGTTCGGTTTCAGACAGCTTCAGACCCGAGAGGCGAGCAAAGCTCATCATAACGCCCCAGGTTTGCCCAGTGTAATGCCATGCCAAATAGAGCGCTGCGAATACCCACATTGGATAGGCCAGCGATATGCTGTATTGAAGAGGGCCGGCGCCACCGGTTAGGGGAAGCATGCCAAGTACGCAAATCGCCAGAAGGATGGCGGGAACATACTTGGTCGCGGCTGGGTAGTCTTTGAAGTTGTCTTTGCGTCCATACAGCAATCTGTATGACACCAGAAAATGCGGCCAGTTAAGTAAAACCTGCAAAACAAGCAGCTTGGGCAGGATATGCTCGCCGGCATCGCTTCTGGCCGGATCAGCAACGATGTAATAAATCAACAACCCAATCATCACGAATATCGAAAGACCCGAGGTCGCGATCAGATCGAAACGCGGAGTCGTTATGGCTTGCGCGCTTAAGAACGGTTTGGACATTGCTGACTTTGCGCGGGCGTTCACGTGCCGACCCCTTTTTTGATCAACCTATCCATTGCCCGCAAAGCCAGCGCTTGAATGGTAAGCCCCGGCGACTCTCCGCCGCCACTTGATGGGAACACACTTGCATCAACGACAAACAGATTGGACCATCGGTGGCTGCGGCAGTTTTGATCGACTACGCTGTTTTGGGTCATGTCGGACAAATCTCATCTATCGAAGAGATGATCCGCCATTACAATGCCGCTCCTACAGGTCCGCATGGTGCCTTGGTGGGTTTGCCTAGCCTGTCCGAGCTGGTGCCGCTGGGATTGTCAGAGGCGGAAATCAGCGCCCTAACAGAATTTTTGTCGTCCCTATGAGGGGCATGACCATTAATGCAATTTTCCATCAGAACACGAATGTCGGGCTTTCCCCAGTCTTGCACTAAAGTGCGATGCCCTTTCGGCAAGCCGTAACAAGACGACCTGCAACCAGTGATTTAGTCCGGCTTGCCAATGAACTGGGATTGGCTGTGCTGGTTGTTTTTGCCGATCTTCGGGAACCAGCCCCCATTTGCCTCATCAACGAAATAGCAAAGGGCGAAACTGTCTAATCATTGGGGAGTAGCTCAATCATTTCACTTTTGCATTTGGGAAAAACAGTTGCTGCCCTTGCACCGTGTACGCTGCTATTGCGGCTTGGCCTGTCTCGGACAGTAGCCAGTCTGCAAACGCCCTTGCGCCGTCGTAGTTTACGCTTGAGCAATTCTCCGGATTAACTGGAATGACGCCATATTGATTGAACAGCGCATCGTCTCCTTCAAAAACAACCACGTAATCCTGCTTGTTTCCAAAGCTGATCCATGTGGCACGGTCAGTTAGCACATAGGCGCCCAGACCTATGCCGGTATTAAGCGTCGCGCCCATGCCTGATCCGGTTTCAAGATACCAGTCTCCCGAGGCTGATTGTGGGTTGATACCGGATGCCGCCCAATAGGACCTTTCCTTTTTATGCGTACCCGAGTCATCCCCCCGCGACGCAAATCGCGCACCCGCACTTGAAATTGCCGTAAACGCTCCAACAATATTTTCTTCGTCTGCCAAGCTTGCAGGGTCATCCGGCGGACCGACCAGAATGAAATCGTTGTACATCAAATCAGCGCGATCGGTTCCGAAGCCTGCTTCGACAAACTGTAATTCGGCAGGTTTTGCGTGGACTAACAACAAATCTCCGTCACAGTTCTGTGCGTTTTTAATCGCCTGTCCTGTGCCGACCGCGACAACTCGAACCTCTACACCCGTCTGCTCCTTGAAAAGTGGCAACAAGTATTCGTAAAGCCCGGAATTCGCCGTGGACGTCGTGGATTGTACGATTACTGGCTGTTGCGTAGCAGATGCATAAACCGGCAGCGCGAAAGCCAACAGCGATGCAAGCCGTCTGATTTGTATCATTTAGTGCTTTCCTTCGTAGGATTAAATTGTGACCTTGCCTGCTAACAGGTTTCGCGCAGGCTGACTTTGGGGGTTAGAAAAGAATGCGCTTGATGGGCCGTGCTCTAGGATGCGTCCCTGATGCATAAACAGGATGTCATCGGAAATTCGCTTTGCCTGATCGATGTCATGCGTCACAAAAATGATTTTGACGCCTTCATTTTTCAATTCGGCAACAAGCGTTTCAATGGCTAGAACTGATACAGGGTCCAGACTGGCTGTTGGCTCGTCCATGAACAAGAGTTCCGGCCCTGTCGCCAGCGCCCGTGCTATCGTCAACCTCTGGGCCTCGCCGCCTGATAACAGGCGGGCCGGTAATGTTGCCTTGTCTGCCAAGCCAACGCGCTCGAGCAATTCCCCACAAGTTTCGTAGCTTTGATTTCTGGCCTTAAGGACGAACCGAAGGTTGGCTTCGACAGACCGCCGCAACAGAACCGGTTTCTGGAAAACCATAGCCTGCCGTTTCATAACTTGATTTGGAGGTTGGCCCGCCCATCGTATCCGTCCGCTTGTCGGTTGTACCAAGCCGTGAAGCATGCGCAGCAACATACTTTTACCAGCTCCGTTCGGACCCAAAATCACGGTGCACCCGATTGGCGAAAGATCAAGGCTGATATCATCAATGACCGTCTTGTCGCCAAATGAAAGTGAGACATGGCGCAAAGAAAGCGACTGCATTGTGCCGCTTGTGGGGGTATCAGGATCATTCAATACCCCTCTAGGCAAGAGACCGATCCTTTCCAGTCAACCGCACCGTTTGAACCGCCGCGTTTACTGACAAGGCAATAACCAGAAGGATCATGCCCAAAGCTAAGGCAAGGCTGAGTTCCCCTTTGGACGTCTCTAACGCGATGGCAGTTGTCATGACGCGCGTCACATGGTCGATGTTCCCGCCGACGATAATCACGGCCCCCACCTCAGCAACGGCGCGACCAAAGCCCGCAAGGGAAATTGTCATCAGCGCCTGACGAGCATCCCAAAAAAGCGCTGCAATGACTTGTCGTCTGGTCAGGCAGAATGAACGAAATTGCTCAGCGTATTCTTCATAGACGGTCTCAATTGTTTGACGGGACAGGGCGGCCACGATGGGGGTAATTAACACTGTCTGCGCCATGATCATAGCGGTCGGCGTGTACAGCAACTGTAGAAATCCAAGCGGTCCAGACCGAGACAGTTGCATATAAACCAGCAACCCGATCACCACAGGCGGCAATCCCATAAGAGCATTCATAACCACCAGCACGATTTGTCTGCCCCGAAATTTGCTGATCGCGACAAGCGCGCCAATTGGAAGGCCAATCAAACAGGCAACCAGTGTCGCGCTAATGCTGACGCGAAGGGAAAGTAAAACGATTGAATACAGATTTTTGTCGCCTGAAACGATCAACTCAAGCGCAAGAGTAAATGCTTCTCCTATCGTATTCAAACCGTTACCTATTTTGTGCTTTGAACAGAATTTACTTTAGTACGACGGTTGTAAACATCCACGGTCACCCCGTATCGACGATATCGACCATTTGAAGGATATTCACGGCCTTTGAAATCCCAAAAACAACAGAAATTGTTCCATCTTGTCCGCCGCCCCATAGATTATCGTTGTTGAGATTTGCCGAAAGTGCTGTCATCCAAGGGACTAAAACGCAGGAGTGGCAAATGACTCACAAGATGTTTGACCACATCGTCACCCTCTGTTCGGGTGAAGTCAGTGGCACCCATGTGCTAGCGGTGACATCACTTCGAACCGGAAGAGCTGAGACTCAAAAATTTGCATCTTTAGAGTTCGCTTGTACATTTATCCGCTCAGAGATTGAAAAAACCGCTGCTGACAGCGGGCGGGTTTTGCTTGGCCTGTCCAATAATGTCTGGGCGGTTTTAAATGATAGGCTGGTTGCAAGTCGCTTGTTGGGCCTGGATGCAATAACTGCATCCTTCTGGCCTGTTGATGACAAATTGGGTCCGATTGTCGTAGCGCCGATTTCGACAGAGATCTTGTCTTCTGAGGTCAATGCAAATCTGACAGAGTGCACTCAAAACAGCGCGATTGAAGTTGCGTCAAAACTGATGGCGCAAGCTTTGTTTGCGTTGTCGGCAACGCGGGGCTTAGCACTTTTGTTCGATGCCGGCGGGCATTTCTTGGGAGAAGGAAACGAGATCACATTGCGTTCGGCATTGCCTGCAGTAGTTCAGCCGCCCCGTTTGCGTAACGATTGTTTCGCTATGCCACAGGGTGTTGACTGGATACCTCTGGATGATGCCTTGGATCAATTGCGGCAGGCTCTTACGCCTGTGGTACCCAAACAAGCGTGCCGAACCCACGACGCCCTGGGCCGAGTTTTGGCAGAAGATTGCTTTGCAAACCGGTCCAATCCCCCTAGGGCAAACTCGGCCGTTGATGGCTATGGATTTGCGCATAAAGCGACGGGTCCCGGTGTCCAAAGATTACCGCTTGTTGAAGGGCGGGCCGCCGCCGGGCAGCCATTTGAGGGTAATGTGCCCGTAGGAGCAGCTGTTCGCATTTTGACGGGAGCCATTCTGCCCGAGGGTGTGGATACGGTTGTGTTAGAGGAAGACGTTGCCCTTGATAACGCGGCTATTGTTTTTGATGGGCCGATCAAACCCAATGCCAACACCCGAAAAGAAGGAGAGGACGTCGTCAAAGGCACGGCCGCTCTGCGTGCCGGTCATCAGCTTCGGGCGCCAGATCTGGCTCTCTTATCTGCGCTGAACATTGCCGAGGTGAGCGTCTACAAACCTTTACGTGTTGGGGTTCTTTCGACCGGCGACGAGATCATCAATGCTCCGGGTCAGGATGTGTTGCCACATCAGATTTTTGATGCGAACCGTCCCATGCTTCTATCTATTGCCCGTTGTTGGGGGTATGAACCGGTCGATCTGGGTCATGTCAGAGACGATCCTGATTTGATAAAGTTTGCGCTGGATGAGGGTAGCAAGCAAGCCGATGTGATCTTTACTTCGGGTGGTGCATCTGCTGGCGATGAAGATCATGTATCCCGACTGCTAAAGGATAGCGGGACCCTTTACAGCTGGCGGATTGCGATAAAACCTGGTCGGCCTCTGGCGATGGCCATGTGGCAGGGCACGCCGGTTTTGGGGTTGCCGGGAAATCCTGTAGCCGCATTAGTCTGCGCACTGATTGCGGGGCGTCCTGCATTGTCTGTCTTGGCCGGGGCAGGGTGGCGCGAACCAGAAGCCCATGTTGCTCCCGCCGCCTTTTCGAAACGCAAAAAAGCTGGTCGCCGTGAATATTTGCGCGCCCGGGTGTTGGAAGACGGAACTATTGACGTCTTTCGCTCTGAAGGCTCGGGGTTGATTAGCGGCCTAAGCTGGGCAACCGGACTGGTTGAACTGCCTGACGAAGCGATCGACGTTACGCCTGGAACGCCTGTGCGGTATCTTCCCTATTCCGGTTTCGGCCTTTGATATTTTTTGAGGTCGCTCAATAGGTGAACACCTATTTTTGTTGCCACCACGCTTCAATTTCCGCAGCCGTAATACGATCTTTCAGCCCGATTGCGACCAAAGTAGTTTCCGATACGGCTTGAGAGGACTTTATTTCAATTTCATTACCAACAACCTGTACTGTCCGTGAGGTGCCATCTGGATTTTTTACGACGCCTTTTAATCGAAATATTCCCTGTGGGAGCTTTTCCAAAAGTTCGTCGATTCTGGTCTGGGTCAGGTAGGCATCGCCGGTATAAGACCAGGACACATAGCTCGGATGTGGTTCCGAGGAGAGTTGCGGTTCCAATTTGTCTTTAGGCTCCAGTATGAGTGGGGCGACACTTGGTACTTCACTGAGTGTAACAATGGGAGCAGGGGTATGGGTCTGCAGAAAACTTGATAGCGCTTTTTCTTTTGCGCTCGACTTACTGACGGCAATCGCATGCGCACATTTGACCTGTCCTATTATCTGGGGGCCAATCATCGGATCGTTTGCAAGGGACTTGAATATATTTCCGTCCACAACTGTAACGACCCCACCGTAAGACAAGTCCGGCTCTGCCTTTGCTGCGTTGGCAATGCGGGCCGGATCAGCAATGCCGCTTGCTTCTATAATCAG
>Ga0181568_10003498_pt1 | contig 14147 bp, 17 predicted proteins | sample 101ome_20_FD_133758 | JGI IMG/M metagenome (GOLD analysis project Ga0181568, IMG submission 133758) | Coastal salt marsh microbial communities from the Groves Creek Marsh, Skidaway Island, Georgia - 101404AT metaG (megahit assembly) | ecosystem: Environmental > Aquatic > Marine > Intertidal... | reverse complement strand
CTGCAGCCCTATTAAATGTTTCTTCCATTACTTTTTCTTGTTCATTTAACAATTCTGATAGTTTATTAATAAATTCTTGTTTTTGCTTTTGTTTATCTTCTAGTTCCTTATTGCTGTTTGGGTTTTTAATATTTTCAGATAATTGTTTCAATTTTTGCACTTTTTCATCAACACATTCTTTAGTACCAGTTTTTAATAAGTCTTCAATTTTCTGTGCTAGTTTTTCTATTTCATTTTTTATATTTTCACTATTAAGGTTTTTTAAATTATTATTACTATCTTGGTCGTTTTCTAAATTTAAAAGGCTTTCTATTTTTTCCTTTAATTTATTGACATTGGTACTAACTTTTTCAGTATCATTTTGTTTTACGCTATCAAATAAACTTTGTTCTACTTGTTCTAAGTTTTTTTTTGCTTGATAAAACTCCCCTTCATCAATTACCTCAGCTAAAATATAGAGATTTTTAAATAATTCATTTTTTAAAGAAAATTTTATAATATTAGTTCTATTAAATAAATTCAAAGTTTCTCTATAAATAACCCTTATATTATCATTATTTAATAAATATTGGTTAGCATCAAATAATTGAGAAATATATTCTTTTCCTTCATTATGTGATATTTTATTTTTTGCTAATTTTTCTCTAATTTTCATTATTTCATTAGCAGTTTTGTTATTAAATTTTTTTTTGGGTATTTTTATGCGAGCAGAGAATTTTATCGATTGATTGATGAAATCTGATGCTATAATTTCAATATAGGTATCACTACCTGCCCAAATTATATCTGCTAAATATTTATAAAAGTAGCTTTCTACTAATTTAGTATTCTGCTGCATTGCCTCATTTAAATATAAATTAAAAGAAAGATACTCTTCTTCAAAGTGTTTAAATGATAGAGGTCTATTTATATTTAAGATAATTTTTTTAATGCCATAATCATCAGTTGTTTTAGAAATAAATGATAGTGATGACTCATTTACTACGTTTGGAGCAGATAGAATTTCAATTTTTGGCTCTTTATCTTTTACAACTAATAAATCAAAAACTAAGTGTTCTTTATTCGCATAATTTATAATAACATTTTTATCTTCATCTAATAGCAAACTAAATTCATAATTATTTTTTTCATTCTTTTTTACTTCTAAGGGTTTGCCACCATCCATCACAGAAAATTTTTTTTTATTAGATTTTATAAATACTTTAAGTTCTGATTTAATTGGAACTATTTCTTCAACTCGAAGGTTATCATTTTTTTTCTGAATAGGTATTAACTTTTCCTTAAGTTTAGTATATTCAGGAGGCTTATACCAGGCCTTAAGTTCAAAGTAGCTGTCTTGGCTAATATAAGCACTATAATTTGTCCATCCAAAAATATTTTCATATATTTTATTATTTTTATATGACCAGAAAAAAGCTAAAGATATAAATAAAAATAGTAAGTAACGTATATACAAAGGATCATATTTAGTGAAACTAATGTTAGGTAAAATAAAATTTATATTTTTTAAATTTGCTTTAACACTACTTTTATGCAAAAACCAAATTTGCTTATTATAATAAACATTTGCTGGCCTATCTTCTAAAGCTGTGAGTGGCGTAGTTGTTTTAAAATTCTTACTCTCAATCCACAATAAAGTTTTATTTCTATTATAATATTTAATATTTTTTATTAGATGATTTAAAACAAATATTAATATTACTGTATACAATAAAATAATAAGTGTGTGCCAAACTACTCCAAAAAAACTCCAAACACCAAATAATAAACTAATAACTACCAGTTGAGCATATACTAATATTAAGAATAAACATCTATCGTTTATCTTTAAATTCAACAAAAAGTGAGTTAGATAAATAAAAAAAAATCTTTTTATTATATTTAATTTTTCTTTAACCATGGTGCAATTTTTTCAAATTTTAATATATCTTCTGGGTCAATCCTTTTTTTAACGACACTATAATCATTTCTGTTTACCATAATCTCGCCAGCTATGCTTTTACTATTATAACTTGAGGCCATTACATGACCGTATGCACCAGCTTTATCTATAAAATAGTAGTCTCCCTGTTGTACTGATTTGTATAAGTTTGTGTTTTTTACTACAATATCTGCCGTTTCACAAACTGTTCCAACGACTTCAAATTTTTTTAATGTTTTATCCTTAGCTTTTTTTTTTAAAGGTCTAATTATATGCCTAGCATCATATAATGCTGGTCTCATTAAATCATTCATACCTGCATCTATTATTAGAAAATTTTTACTGTCTATAGTTTTTTTATATAAGACACTAGCAACTAATATTCCTGCATTTGCAACTAGAAATCGGCCAGGCTCTAAAATAATTTTTTTATTAGTATTTTTAAAAGTACTTTTAATTAGGTTAGTATATTCAATTAAAAATTTTTGATCTTGCTCATCAGTGTCATAATTAATACCAATACCTCCCCCTAAATCTATATTTTTAATATTGAAACCTAATTTATCTAGCTCTATACAGAAACTCAAAACTTTCTTAAAAGCTTTTTTAAATGGTGCTAATTTACGAATTTGTGAACCTATATGAATATCAATACCTACTATTTTTAAACTTTTAAATTTTTTTGCTAACTCATAAACATTTTTAGCATCGGAAATAGGAATACCAAATTTATCTGTTTTTTTTCCTGTTGATATTTTAGGGTGACCTCCTGCAGAAATATCTGGATTTACTCTTAATGCTATATTAGCTGATGTATTTATCTGTTCTGCTATTTTTGCAATAGTTTTTAATTCCTCTATAGACTCTACATTAAATTGTTCTATTTTATTTTTTAATGCAAAAGCTATTTCATCTTTAGATTTACCTACTCCTGAATATACAATTTTATTGTTAGCTATACCTGCTTTAAGTGCTTTTTTTAATTCTCCAATTGATACCACATCAGCACCAGCTCCATATTTTGCAAAGGTTTTTAAAACAGAAAGATTAGAGTTTGCTTTAACGGAATAAGCTATAAGAAAATTAATACCGTTTAGCATCTTATGTAAAAGTTTATAATTATTAATAAGTGTTTTACTAGAATATAAGTAAAAAGGTGTACTAAAATTTTTACAAATTTCCTCCACTTTAACACCTTCGCAAAATAGATGATTTTTTTTATATTTAAAGCTATTCATTAAAATTTATAAATTCTTTCTTCATCTATCTCAATAATAGTGTTTGATTCTCTTCCATCTAAGTATAAGTCTCCTTTTTTACCACAGTTGTTTAAAATAATTAGGCTTAATATTAATATTCTAATCATTACACCACTTTTCTTTAGAAAATATTATTTCTTTTTTAATATTTTCTGGACTGGTACCTCCATAGCTATCTCTATTTTTTACTGATGCCTCTAAAGTAATTTTATTTACAATATTTTTACTTATTCTCTTATCAACTTTTTTAAAGTCTTTTATATTTAACTCATGTATTTGTATTTTTTTTCTATCTGCTATAGCAACTAACTTTCCTGTTATCATATGAGCATCCCTAAAAGGGACTCCCAAATCAGCTACTAAGGCATCTGCTATGTCAGTAGCATTAATATGTCCCTTATTACAAATCTCTAACATTTTATCTGTATTAAATGTAATTTCTTTTATCATTTCAGACATTACATTAATAGTATCTTTTGTTGTTTTTATGCTGTCGAACAAAGGTTCTTTATCCTCTTGCATATCTTTAGAATATGCCAATGGTAAAGCTTTCATTACATTAAATAATGTTACATAATTTCCAATAACTCTGCCACTTTTACCTCTTATTAGCTCGGCTGCATCAGGATTCTTCTTTTGAGGCATAATTGAAGAACCAGTTGAAAAAGTATCAGGTAAATTAATAAAATTAAAGCCAGGTGAACTCCACAATATTATTTCTTCTGATAGCCTAGATAAATGTATTGATATAGAACAACATAAATTTAATGCATCTAAAATAAAATCTCTATCTGATACAGCATCTATCGAATTACTCATAGGTGCTTTAAAGCCTAAATTATTTGATGTTTCATCTCTATTTATATTAAATGTAGTCCCCGCTAAAGCAGCACTACCTAATGGTGAATAATTATGTCTTTCTATTAAGCTTTTATTATTAGCTCTATCTCTACCAAACATATTAACATACGCTAATAGATGATGAGCAAGAGTTATTGGTTGCGCAACTTGTAAGTGAGTAAATCCTGGCATATAAGTAAATATATTTGCTTCTGCTTTTTCAATTAAAGATAGCTGCAGTTTTTTTAAATATTTATCTATAAGTTTATTTTGCTCTCTTAGCCAAATTTTAGTATCTGTAGCGACTTGATCATTTCTAGACCTTGCAGTATGAAGTTTTTTACCTAATGATCCTATTAATTCAATTAACCTAGACTCTATATGAGTATGTATATCTTCAAGTTTATCGCTAAATTGCATTTTATTGTACTTGATTTCTTTTTCTATTTTAGTTAACCCATTCAATATTTTTTTTAGCTCTTCTTTGGTAATTATACTCTGATTACTTAACATTGTAGCATGTACTTTCGATGCTGAAATATCTTGTTCATAAAGTGTTTTGTCAAAACTTATAGATGAGTTTATTCTCAACATAGTTTCTGAAGGGCTTTCTTCAAACCTACCACTCCAAAGGTTTTTACTATTTTTTTTGTTTATTTTTTTTTTCATATAATTTATGTTTCTTTAAGTATTCTATTATGATCAAAAAAAAATTAATATCGCTAATTACTCTTTTATTTTTATTTCATCTTACTTCTAATTTAATATCAAATGATATAGAAAAAATACAAATAATTAAAGAACCTTATTATATTAATAATTTAGAATTAATGAACTACAAAGAAAATTATATATTACTTGATGATAAGCCTGCTTCTTATTTCATTATAAACTTTTGGGCTTCTTGGTGTGCCCCTTGTATAAAAGAAATGAAAAGCCTAAATTCATTGCAGAAGAAAATGCCTTCTATAAGAGTTATTACAATAAGTCAGGATAAAAGTTTAGACTTAGCCAAAAATTTTTTTAAAAAAAACAAACATAAAGCTCTAGAAAAATATTTTGATAAAGATAAAAAGATACTATCTAAGTTTTCTCTTAGAGGATTGCCTACTACTTTTATTGTTAATAAAGATTATAAGGTCTTTGCTAAAGTAGAAGGAATTATTGAATGGGACTCTAAGTCATTTATGAGTTGGCTAAATGAAAACTAAATAAATCTATCCAATTGTCCATAATGTATCCCCTTATTTTTGAAGCCTCTAAGTGTATTTTTAATAGAGTCTCCTATGTCTACTGGAAGTGTTGCTCCTTCTATCACAATCGTTTCAAATCCTAAACTTTTTGCATCAAGAGCAGTATAATTTACACAAAAGTCCAAAGCCAGACCACAAATAAATACTCTTTTTATCTTCAAAGTCTTTAATAAGCCTTCTAAACCTGTAGGTGTTACCTTGTCATTCTCAAAAAATCCAGAATAAGAATCAATTTCTTTTCTAAATCCTTTTCTAATTATTGCATTAGCATATTTAACATCTAATTCTTTATGAAACTCAGCTCCTTTAGTATTAAAAACGCAATGAGGTGGCCAAATTACTTGTTTTCCATAAGGGACTTCTATAGTTGAAAAAACTTCTTTACCCACATTATTTGTCGAAAAAGAAATGTGATCCACAGGATGCCAATCTTGAGTGTAAAATATATAATTAAATCTTTTTTGTATTTCATTAATTTTACTTATAATTGTATTACCCTCTTTAACAGCCAAACTACCTCCGGGACAGAAATCATTTTGTACGTCAACTACTATTAAAGCATCACTATCTTTTCCAAAATTAGATTTTTTATAATCATCTTTTTTTTCGCTATGAGCCAGCAAGTTGCTACTTTTTCCTGATAAATATGAACTCAATGTTAAAAAAGTAAAGCCCTTTAAAAAGTTTCTTTTTGTTATATTTTTCATTTAGTTATCCTTGTTATTTATTAAAAGTCTGATGAATTTTTTTTAAAAGATCACTATATGTATCACAGCTGAAATACTGACTGTATTTACTTTTTATAGAGTTTGAAGATTTAAATAAAATACCTGTATCAGCTTCTTCTAACATTCCAAGGTCATTCAAACTATCTCCTATAGCAATAGTTTTAAAATTCAAAGAATTCATATAGTCAAGAGTAAGTTTTTTATGTTCTTCTTTACACATTTCCATACCACTTATCATATTACTCTCATCTATTAATAATTTATGACAAAATACTGTAGGATAATTTAACTTCTTAAAAACCGGTGCTGATAAATTGAAAAAGGTATCTGATAAAATAATAACTTGATACTTTTCTCTAATTTCTGATAAAAAGTCTATTGCTCCTTCATATGGTTTAATTTCCGAAGCTATCTCAAATAACAAGTTTGATTTCATTTGTTTTTTTTTTAAAATATCTATTCTTATTTTCATAAGTTCTTTGTAATCACTTATGTCTTTGGTAGTTAATTTTAATTCGTTTATGCCTGTTTTTTCTGCTAGAGAAACCCAGATCTCAGGAATAAGCACTCCTTCTAAATCTATCCCAATAAAATTCATAGCAAAACCAATATTAAATTTCCTTAGTGATTTCAGGTATGGTTGTAAATAAATCACCAACTAACCCATAATCAGCTACCTGAAATATTGGAGCATCCTCGTCCTTATTTATAGCTACTATAACTTTACTATCTTTCATTCCGGCCAAATGTTGTATTGCTCCAGAAATACCCACAGCTATATAAAGTTCTGGTGCAACAACCTTTCCAGTTTGACCTACCTGATAATCATTAGAAATATAGCCAGCATCAACAGCCGCTCTACTAGCGCCTATTGCAGCATTCAGTTTGTCTGCTAATTCCTCAATAATTTTAAAATTATCTTTAGAACCTACTCCTCTACCTCCTGATACTATAATTTTTGCTGAGGACAGTTCTGGCCTTTCAGATTTCGTGATTTCTTTATTAATAAATTTAGAATGATTACCTTCTAACAAATCAGGTAATAATTCGACTTCCGCTGAACCACCATCTTGATCAAATGGTTGAAAAGCAGTTCCTCTAACTGTCAACATTATAGTTTTGTCATGTGAACGAACTGTTGCTATAGCATTGCCCGCATAAATAGGTCTATCAAAAGTATTTTTGTCATGTATTTTGATAATATCAGTAACAGGCTGTAAGTCTAAATTAGCTGCCAACCTGGGAATAAAGTTTTTAGCGAATGTTCCTGATGGTGCTATTATATATTTATAATTAGCAGCTATCTGTTTTAAACAGTTTACTAAGTCTTCAGCTACTAAATTATCAATTTTGTTTTTGAATGAATAAATTTTTTTAACATTTTTGATTTTCTTAATTTCATCAATTTTATCAGGATTAAAAACTAAAAGATCTATAGTACTTTCCAATTCAAGGGATGCAGATATTGCTGCAAGACTTGGCCTGTTAGGTGTTCCATTTTCTAGTTCAGCTATTACTAAGCAACTCATAAAATTCCCTCTTTATTTTTTAAAACATCAATTAACTCACTATAATTATCTAACATTTTAACAGAACCTCCTCTTTCAGGAGGAGCTTTAACCTCTAATATCTCTAACCTATTTGTTATTTCTAGATTTAGTTCTTTTAGCTCAATAATATCTATAGGCTTACTTTTAGCTTTCATAATATTGGGTAAAGAAGCATATCTAGGTTCATTCAATCTTAAGTCAGTTGTTATAATGCAAGGCAGGTTAATTTTTAATGTCTCCAAACCGCCATCTATTTCCCTAGTAACCAACATAGCATTATCTTCTTTAATAACCTTAGAAGCGAAAGTTGCCTGTGGATAATTTAATAATCCTCCTAAAATTTGTCCTGTCTGATTGTAATCATCATCTATAGCTTGCTTTCCTAAAATAGTAATATCACTTTCTTCTTTTTCGACAAAATATTTTAAAATCTTTGCTACAGCAAGAGGCTCAAGTTCATTATCAGTTTTTACCAAAATACCTCTATCAGCTCCCATAGCTAAAGCTGACCTAATTGTTTCTTGAACATTATCTGAACCTATTGAAACTACTACTATCTCATCAATAAGGTTTTTCTCTTTAAGCCTAATAGCTTCTTCTACCGCAATCTCATCAAAAGGATTCATAGACATTTTTACATTTTCCTTTTCTACTCCTGAGTTGTCCTGCTTAACTCTTATTTTTACGTTATAGTCTATAACTCTTTTTACCGCGACTAATGCTTTCATGTTTCCCTTAATTTTTGATTAAACCAAATATAATTACAATAAATAATACAGCTATAGCTTGAAACAATACTCTCATTCTCATTAATTTTTGTGACCAATTCTTATTAAAGCTGTCCCCTCTTGCCATAGCAATAACTCCTGCTGTTAAAACTAGGAAAACAGCTATAGAAAAAAAAATTACTCCGAAATTTAATATAAAACTCATTTCACATCGCAATACTTATATATTATAATATATATATTATTATTAAAAATTGTATACTTAAATGATTATGACTAATACAAGAAAATTAACAGGCCCTATCATAGACAAAGGCAGTAGCACTAAGTTCTTAGTATTTTTTTTGCATGGCTGGGGTTCTGATGGAAACGATTTGATACAAATTGGAGAGATATGGAAATCAAAATTACTTGATACAACTTTTATAGCACCTAATGGACCAGAAGTCTGTGGCGGTAATCCTCATGGCAGACAATGGTTTGATATACTTAGTAACAATGACGCAGAGGCATTAAAAGGATTACATCAATCCTATCTGGACCTTAAAAGTTTTATTGGTACCTATTTAAAAAAATATAAACTTGCTGAAGACAAGTACTTTCTTGTTGGCTTTAGTCAAGGAACTATGCTAGCAATATATACTTCTTTAAGAGAAAAACTTTTAGGCGTAGTAGGTTATTCAGGTGCCTTTTTAGGTAATTTACCTAATGAGGAAATTAAAAATAATGATTATCTATTACTTCATGGTCAAAATGATACTATAGTTCCTATAGCTAAAATGCATAATGCTGTAGAACAATTAGAACCTGTTGCTAAAACCTTAAGCAAAAAAATTTATAATGATTTAGAACATTCAATTAATGAAGAAGGAATTATAGAAGGATTGAATTTCATTCAGGGAAGAATGCCGATATAGAAATTTTTAAAAATATTAGGAGATAAAAATTAGTACCTTAGACAATAGTCCTTGCTTAGTTTTAAATGCCGATTATCAACCACTCAGCTACTTTCCCTTATCTTTATGGGGATGGCAAGATACAGTTAGAGCTGTATTTTTAGATAGAGTAAATATAGTCGCAGAATATGAAAGAAGAGTTAGCTCTTCTAATTTTTCAATGAAATTGCCAAGTGTTATTTCATTAAAAAAATATATTCCACTAAAAAAAAGAATACCTTTTACAAGGTTTAACTTGTTTCTCAGAGATCATTTTAAATGTCAATATTGTGATCTTAAATTTAAAGCATCAGAGCTTACATTTGATCATGTCGTATCTAGAGCAAATGGAGGATCCACCAATTGGAATAATGTTGTATCTGCTTGCTTTAAATGTAATAACAAAAAAGGAAGCTTAAATTTTAAAGATGCTAATATGAAATTAGTAAAAACTCCTAAAAAACCAACTTTCAGTGAATTGAGAGAAGCTGGAAAGTTGTTTCCTCCTAACTACTTGCATCATACTTGGAGTGACTTTCTATATTGGGATACAGTTTTAGAAAAAAATTAATTTAATGATTATGTTAAATCAATCAAAGGCATTTTCTTATTTAAATTTTTTTCTAATCCTTTCATTTGCTATTCTTCTTTTAAGAATAATTTTAAACATACATATAGGTCTTCCTTTACATTTTGATGAGGCTCAATATTGGGATTGGTCTCAAAATTTAGATTGGGGCTACTTTTCTAAGCCACCTTTATTGGCATTTTTGATAAGAGTAGTTACTGAGCTATGTGGCAACGGTGAAAATTGTATAAGATCATTATCTCCTTTCTTACATTTTTTAACCTCTTTAATTATATTCTACTCCGTACATTTACTAACTAAGAGTTTTAAAAAAGCACTTTTGGGATCTTTTTTGTACTTATTAATGCCTGGAATATCATTTTCATCCTTTTTGATATCAACAGATGTACCTCTATTACTTTTTTCATCTCTAATAGCTTTATGCATTATAAAAATATTTAATTCTAGAAAAAATACCTTTTTACTTTTTTGTCTTCTAGGGCTTTTTTTTGCTTTAGGCTTTTTATCTAAATATGCAATCTTTTACTTATTACTAAGTTTTTTATTTAGTACATTAATAGACAAAGAATGCAGACGTTTCTTTTTTAACAAAAGTTTTTTATTAAGTATAATCATTATAATAATATTAATTTTTCCAAATTTAATTTGGAACTATAATAATGAATTTGTTACATTATCTCATACTGCATCAAACGCAAATCTATCTCATATAAAAATAAATATTTTTCAAGGCATAACGTTTTTATTATCTCAAATCTTTATTTTTGGTGTAATTCCTTTTTTATTCTTATTTAAAAAAACTTTATCTTTACAACGTTTTAATACTATACAAAAGATATTTTTAATTACCTTCATCTTGCCTATTTTTATAGTTTTTTTATTAGCTATTTTTTCTAGAGCAAATGCAAATTGGGCTGTTGTAGGTTATCCATTTGCCTGTATTTTATTACCAACTTTATTAAACAGTAAAAAAAATTTTATGAATAATATGTTTATATTAAATCAACTTACCTTCTCCACTATAATAGTGATATCTATTTTTTTTCTACCAATATTTAACCTAGATCCATTTGCAAATATTAAGCATATCAAACCTTTATCAAACATAATTAAAAATGAAATAACCAATAGAAATAACATCGCATTAATGACAGATGATAGAGAAGATTATGCTCAATTATTATATTATTTAAAAAATATAGACATAAAAAAAGCAAAATGGAATGGTGATATTAAAATAGACGATCACTATGAACTTACGACAGATCATAACGATTTAAAAGGCTATGATGTACTTTTAGTTACAAGAACTCGTCCTACGCCAACTATGGAAAGCAAAGCAACCTCAACTGAGAAAGTTAATAGTTTTAATTTTAAAACAAATAAAAGACTGAAAACTTTTAATTTATATATACTAAAAAATTGGAAATGATTAGTTCTTTTTAGTGATTAAGCTCATTAAATCTTTAAAAAATAGTTTAATGCTTTTTAATATGTTTCTTAAATCTAAATCAATCTTGTGCTGTTTATTTATAAAATATAAATTTCTAGCATAAATAAATAATCCAGTTGCTTGCCCCATTATAAAAACTGGATCCTTTCTATGAATAGCATAGACTAGTAAGGTAAGGCCTCCCAAAATGCTAAAAAACCAAAAACCTAACGGTATAATGCTTTTTTTGTTAATTTCACTATAAATCCATTGTAATATAAATCTTGCAGAGAAAAAGAGTTGTCCTAAAAACCCTATAATTAACCAATGTAAACTTATCTCCATTATTTCTTCTCCTTGCTTTTTAAATGTTTATCTCTTTTTTTTAGTATAGGCCAAACAGATCTTTTTCGCAGCCAAATCACACCATATAAGTCATTAATCCCTACTAAAAACCTTTGAAAATTAGAATATTTAGAAATTCCACTACTTCGAGACCTATGATTGACTGGAATAGAAATAACTTTTCCTCCGAAAGTATTAAATAAAAAAGGAAGAAATCTATGTATATGATTAAAAAAAGGTAATTGTAGAAAATCTTTTTTTCTAAACAATTTTATTGCACATCCAGTATCAGGAGTAGTGTCTTTTAAAAGTAACTTTCTAATTTGAAAGGCTAATCTAGAAGCTACTTTTTTAGCTGTACTATCTATCCTATTTACCCTATTTCCTATAACCATCATAAAACTAACCTTAGAATCAAAAGGTTTAATTAGCTTAAGTATATCTCTAGGATCATTTTGACCATCCCCATCTAATGTCACAATATATTCACTGTTGGCTTCTATAATTCCTGTTCGCAAACCAATACTTTGCCCATAATTTTTTTTATGGCTGATAATATTAATATTTTTGTTTATTTTGTTTATTTTATTCACTACCTCATAAGTATTGTCATCTGAACCATCGTCAACAATAATAATTTCATAATTTATTTTTTTTTCTAATGATGCTCTAACCTCTTTAATTAACTGTATTATATTATCTTGCTCGTTATAAATGGGTATCACTATGGATATATCACGTATCATTTAAAATTCTCTATTTCATCTAATCTATTTTTTATATCTTTATATTCTAAGCTATTTTTATCAATTAGGCTCAGTAATTTTTGATAATAATTTTTTGATATTATATAATTTTTCGAATAAAAATTGTAATCAGCTAAAACTAAAAGTGCTGTTATATCACTAGGTCTTTCTTCAAGTACCTTAGTAAAAAGTTCTACAGTTTTTTTGCTTATACTTTCTTTCTCTAGGACTAACCTAGTATTTGCTTCACCTATTAAAAAATCTATATCATTTGCATTTAACCTTCTGCCTTTTTCAAACTCCTTGAGTGCCCCCTCAAAATCTAATAAAAAGTATTTTAATTGTGCTAACTTTTTTATTAATTCGATTTGATTAGGATTATCTATTAATTGCATCTCTAACTTATTAACAAGTTTGGATATAGCCCCTGGATCAATTTTATTAACTTCTCTAATATTCAGATTATTATATACTTTACTTAATACATTATCTCCTACCCAATAATTACTATTTTGAAGGTAAATAATAATTACTGGAAGAAAAATTGAAAATAAAAATATGGTATATACTATTTTTTTTTTTTTACTTGCATTACCATTATATTTTGTTAAAATAAGTAGAGTTAATATCAATGAAAAAATAAAAATAAATAAGAAAAAATATAGCATTTACTTCCCTTTATAATTGGTCTTTCTAATTGCTATGAATGCAATCAAAATAAATGAAATTAGAGGTGTAAACCACAAAAGCAGGTTAGCCATATTGAATAATGGCTTAAATAAAATAAACTCTCCATATCTTTGCACTAAAAAATTTTTAATTTGATTATTACTTTGTCCTTCATTTATTTTTTCATATATAATTTCTTTCAAATCATTGGCTAATTCAGAGTCTGATTCTAAGAGAGATTGGTTTTGACAAACTAAACATCTAAGCTCTGAAGAAAGTTCAATAAACCTTTTTTCAGAATTTATATTGTTCTGATTAGGATAGGAGCTTGTTACATAAATGCATATAAAAAAGGCTAAAAAAATTTTTAAAAAATTCATAAAACTTTACTTAATTTACTTTCAGTGATTTCAAAATATTTTCAAACTTTTTTACTGTTAAAGGGCCAACTTGTCTATACTTAATTTTACCTTTGCTATCTATAAAATACGTTTCAGGAACGCCATATAAGCCCAAATCTATTGCTGCTCTTCCGTTTGGGTCTAGCATTAAGATATCATAAGGGTCTCCTAATTCACTTAAAAATTTTTTCACATTATTGATATTATCTTTATAAGCAATTCCAATAATTATTTGATCTTTACTATATTTTTCTAGTACTGCATGTTCTTCCCTACAGGGAGCACACCAAGAAGCAAAAAAATTAATTATAAAAGGTTTTTTCCCTAATAAACTATTTAATGTAAATTTACCATCTACGTATTCCAATTCTAACTTTGGCAAATCTTGATTCAATAGAACCGATTGTAATTCTTTAGTATTTTGAATATTTTTAATTTTCCAAAATAAAAAATAAGATAAAATTAAAAAAAGTATAATTGGTGATAACTTTATATATTTCAAAAAACTACCTATTTCTTTTTTTATCACATATAGAAATTAGTCCACCAAATGCCATTAAAAATGCCCCGCTCCATATTAAAATTATAAAAGGATTAAAGTAAATTCTTACTATTCTTTTTCCTGAGTTAAGTGGCTGCTCTTGGCCCATCACTATATAAAGATGGCTAAAAAAATTTCTATATATAGCCGCCTCAGTACTAGGCATTCCTGTATCTAAGTAAAGCCTTCTTTCTGCAAACATACTAATAT
>Ga0181568_10003496_pt1 | contig 14148 bp, 31 predicted proteins | sample 101ome_20_FD_133758 | JGI IMG/M metagenome (GOLD analysis project Ga0181568, IMG submission 133758) | Coastal salt marsh microbial communities from the Groves Creek Marsh, Skidaway Island, Georgia - 101404AT metaG (megahit assembly) | ecosystem: Environmental > Aquatic > Marine > Intertidal... | reverse complement strand
TTACAAAACTATCATTAACGCTCGATACATAAACTTCATCGATGTCGTTGTTAATAATAGTTTCATAATTTTCTTCAAACCCTGGAAGTTGATAGGTTGAACAAGTTGGTGTAAACGCACCCGGTAGTGAGAATACCAAAACTCTCTTACCACCAAATAGTTCAGTTGTAGTTTTACCTACAAACTCTCCGCCAATTGGACATCCACCCTCTTCAGGTTGTTCGTCGCCTACACGGCATTGAAAAGTGATCTCTGGGATCGCATAGTTGTCATTCATAAGTGTGTGTCTCCTGTATTAGTTTGACGTTTGTAATTATACACATTTTCTGTCAAAAGTCAAGAGAATAATTGGTTTTTTCTATTGTATTTTCCAAATGATGTAATTGATTTTTTCTATAGAGTTCGTTGTAATGGCCAACGACCATATTGATCCAACTGTCTATAAAACTCATTAACATTTACTTTCCAAACTGTTTGGACCGATCCCCTGTAGTCTAGTTCACAAGCCTTTTCAAGTGCGCCAGTCTTGACCAAAGCAGGTGCCCAGGTTCTGTGTACAAGTTTTTGGGTGCCTGCACTCAGTTCGTTTGTTGTAATGTAATGATCGTTATCACGTCCGGCCCAGTCAATGCCAGCAGGCATAAAGAATTGGGCACTGTGATTTTGATGTTGAACTATTCCTTCCATAGTTCTTATTCTAGTGATGTGCATGAGGTGTGTTAAGGAACAGGTCCTAGCCATGATCCTATAACTGTTAGGACCCATCTCAGGAAATGAATGTGCCGCGGCACTTCCAACTACCCTGTCATTATAGTAGAGTAACCATACCCTCCACTGATCTTCCTTTGCAATGGTTTCAACCAACATGTGTTTGTCAGCGTTGTTATCAAAACCCTTTGCTTTTGCTTCAGTATAAAACTCGGATAGATCGATGTCGTCTGAGTAAGGTATTAACTTATAGGTATGTTCTCCAACTGTCATGTTTAACCTCAAATTCTAATTGCTTACGTTTACTTACCAACTCGTAGTAGTCAGGTTGGTAAGGTTGGACACGAGGTTTCATCTTCATGCTGTTGCCCTTGGTACTGTTGCAGGATCCACATGCCGCCACGATATTTTTCCAAGTGGTCTTTCCTCCAAGGCTAAGTGGACGTACATGATCTAGTGTTAGTTGTGTTCGGGGAAATGATATGTTACAGTATTGGCAGGTGTAAAGGTCTCTAAGGTAAATGTTGGTTTTGGAAAATCTTGGCAGGCGCTTCCGCCGCATCATATCATTTAGCATTATCACTGCGGGAACCCGTGTCTCCCAACTGCTACTCCGCACGACCCAATCATCATACCAGTCTAGTACTGTAACCTTGTCTAGCCATAGATATGTGATTGCTTCTTTCCACTGGACAGCGGATAACGGTAAGTAACTTACAGGTATTCCATCAGCATTGAGAACAAGTGTGTCGCTCACTTTGATCTGCTCCTCTAACAAAAATATTTATTCTTTGCTATTTAAGATTCTGTTTGTGGTTAAAGAGCTGTTTTTGGTTCTACTTCAGAATATGCAGGAGAGAATCCAGTTCCCATTGTTATCATGCAGGCCATATCAGAACCGTCCACAAAGTAAGCAATGACCGTTGTTGTTCGCGAATCTATGTTAACATATATCACGTGAGGTAATGTCATTGCCTGTCCATTTGGTAATTGTATTAGTCCTTGATAGACTGCTAACGCTGTTTCGTTGTATTCTTCCTTTACTATCTTGTCTAACAGTTCGGAAGATCCACAATCTACCATTGCTGGTAACTTGACCAATCCTTGTGGTGTTGCTGGAGGTTGCTTTGGAGTTTCAGGTGTTTCTTCAGCCACGGCAACAAATCCGTACAAGGCCAAAGACGCGATTATAGATATGAGTAGTTGTTTCATTGAGATTCCCCTCAGTTGTATTTAGTTTTAGAAATACTGAGAAAACATCTCATTACCTGATTGCTCAACCAACTTGGTCCACTGATCGCGTCCGTTGTAGTTGTACACTAAAGCAGGTGTTGCTGATGTAACTAACCAGGAGTTTTTCTTATCGAACACTCCTTCACCCATGTATTCATCTTCTAGTTGACCAGGTCCCCAGCCGCTCATTCCGACAAACATTCTCCATTGTCTTGGCTTGTTACCTGATGCTAGAAGTTGCATCATGGAAATATCGCTTGTAATAGAAAAGTCCTTGTTGACTTGGTGTGTGTTTTCACTCTTCCATTCGTTAGAGTGTAACATTATTATTGCCTGTTGATTAACAGGTCCACCCTTGTATACTGGCTCATTGCCGGTGTACATGATGTCTCTGTGTCTAAGTAGATCTGATACCGTAAGGTTGCTATCCTTGTTTAGGATAAGTCCTGCCGCACCGTTAGGAGTGTGTTCGTATACAAATATGGCACTGTTCGCAAACCATTGTTCCTGATACGAAGGCCTTGAGACTAATATCTTACCCCCAAAGTCCATTAACCTACTCCTGATGTTCCTGAGCCTATCTGATCCAGTTGTGCTATTGCGTTACCAACTGACATGCCTGCCTTGTTGTTAGCAACACCTTGATAAGAACTTAGACCAGTTCCGGTGTTAGGTATTGCCGCCCACACCTTGGATAGTTTATTTAAAAACTGTTCGTTGCTGTAGTTTCCTGCTAACCAATCATCCAGTCTACATCTGTATCTTAGATCAAATATACAGATCTCGTCCTGTGTTTTTGCATCAAACTTAACTTTATTCTTGTCAATGTTCATTAGGTCAGTTATCCATACCAGGGTTGATCTAATGTATTGATATCTACCAGCGGCACTGCTTGCGGCACCACGCCAACGTCTCCAACCCCGCTGTTCGTCTATGAGTTCTGCTATCGTCATCTTTGTTAGAGGAAGTTTGCTTCCACCATTGACGATATTGTAGTCGCCCCCAGATTCGTATCTAGCAATTAGGTCAAGTACCTCGCCAATTTTACCTTGGGTTACCGAATCTGTTGACAAAGGTTTTGATAAGGTCTTTTGTTTTGCACCCGATCTAGGTTTTAATTCATTTGGTTTAGAAAGTTCAATGGTCTTACCAGCATCAGCCAGTGCCTTGTTGATTGCTCGTATGGTAATAGGTCCTGCATCACCATCAGCCGCCATTGGCTTACCGTTGACATCCTTGTTCTTGCGTTGGAACTTCTTGACTGCATTCGCCGTCTTTGGTCCATAGATACCGTCAACGTTTGATTGATCATTATATCCAAGAGCGGTCAATGCTTTCTGTAGGTCAAGTATCTGTGTACCACGAACCCTCTTTGCAAGTCCGCCTCTCACTGGAGGTACTATTGGATATTCATAATTAGAAACAGAACCAGTGTCTCCCATGTTCTGTAGTTCATCAGGAGTTGTGTCTGCTTCTTTTATATTTTTGAATTCGTAAAATCTCATTATCCCATAGTCCTTAATGCTTTGTCTATCTGTTGTATTGTTCTCTCTTTGTCGTTCGTGTATCTAGTTCTGTCAGGCAGATCAACATTTTTTATTAGTGGACCTTTTGGATTATCCTTTGTTGGTTTCCCTCGAGTTACGCCATCTTTGTAATCGTATGTGGTATCTGCGGTAGTGCCGGCTCCGTGTTTATCCATGTAAGATTGAGGAGTAATATCTAAATGTATTGTGGTATCGCCCATATTGCCATAGCCTGCACCTAAACCTTTGAGCCCATAGCGTCTTGCTATCTTAAGGAATTCAAACATTTCTGGGTCGTCATTTTTTAGTCTGTCTGAATATTTTTGTGTTCTTGCTGTTTCAAAGTCAGGATACACATGAAAGTCAACTGCCATTCCGTGATCGTGTCTGTGCGATCCATATCTATCACTACCAGTTTCATCCTGCCCTGCGGAACTTATTCTCACATATAGATTAGTGTCTTCTGCGGCTTTTGTCAAGGCAAGAATTATTTCTTTTTGTGCTTCCTTGTTTCTTGTAAGTTTTCCTTTAAAGGCCTTACCATAGGCAACCCTAGCAGTTTGGAAACTGTTAGAATCTACCTTGTCTGTTTTGCTATCGCCTTCAACTATGAATTCTCTTGCTCTCATTATGAATAATCCGGTAAAGGTCCTCCGTAATCAGCACCCTTGATTTTCTTACCACCAACGGTAACCCTTTTCTTTCCTATCTTGTGTGACTTCTTGCCACTGCGAGTTCTTAGGCCCTGGCTCTTACAAGATGCTAGAGCACTTGCACCTAACTTGCTGTTTGGCTTGGAGGAGCGACACAGTTCCTTAGATGCCTGCCACTCCTGATATGTTTCGTCACTTACTTCGTATATTTTCATTATATAATAATCTTTCCACAAACACTATCTATATTTATCCGCAGGGTTTTCGTATTGTTCCGAATCGGCCTGTGGACATAATCTAAAAGTTAGTGCCTTTCGTGGACCTCGTGTGGTGTTTATGTTAATCTCTCCCGTCTTGTCGTGATATTCTATCTTGGTAATCGTTGCTTTATCGTTGTTTTGACCTACTAGGATCTCTTGGCCTAGTTCAAGGTTTAGGCTAATAGTTCTTAATGTCATGGGAGTTCTCCTACTTGATTGGGCATTTGAATTGCTCTATACAATGATATTTATTTTACAATAACAGGTTGACATCGTAGTTAAGTGGTGCTATTATAGTAGATAATATGTCCAAAAAGAAAAAGACCCCGCTGTTAGAAACAGAGGCCCCGCTGTTAGGATCTGCTGTTAGATTCAAAATAATACACAGCGATATGAAAAGATATTATGTGGTGGAAGAACACTCCGAAAATATCATTTGCTACTGCGGAAATAGGTATCAGGCTGAGCACCTAGTGGAGATGCTTAATGCTATCATGGATTTGGACGAAGAACCCGAATTAATCAATTGACACAGCACCTTATTGGTGCTATATTATACACAAATAGGCAACAAAGGCAAGGAGAAAAGGCAAATACATGGAAGGCGAAAGCAAAAATAAGGACATTTCGAAAGACAAGCAACCGTTGGAAGATACACAGGACTTCCTAGATATGTGCGATGAGGATTGTGCAGAACAGGAAGGTAAACTTATATATTCAGGAGCATTGTTTAATAATGAAAAGTCTCACTAGAACCATTTCAATACTGTCAATACTAATGGCCCTCACTGCGTGTTCTTCATTAGGCACATCAACATCAATTCAAGAGGACATCTTTAGCGAGGACCTCGCTTGCCGAGGTTTCAAGGCCAAGGATCCCCAATTCTGCAAGGGCGAACAATGGGAACAGATTCCAAATTTTGAGCATGAGGCCATCTATCTCTATGACGCTGGCATGAGGTGGTAGGAAAAACATCTTTCGTTGCCTCTCAAAAAATCTGTTAGGATTGGACAGGAAATTTTCCTGAGCAAATTCTATCAAGCATAGCACCTATTTTGGTAAAGGTCAAGGAAACTTTTGGCAAAAAAAAGGTTGACTTTCTGGCCGTGTGATCTTATACTGTATATATAAGTTAGAAAATAAACTTATTAGGCAAAACAAAGGCAAAGGAGATACACATGGCAACAAGGGCAAGAATAGCATTGGAACTCAAAGATGGTTCCTACATTTCATCTTACCAACACTGGGACGGATACCCAGGCGGACTTGGTTATACTTTAATTGATCATTGGAACGACTACGATAAGATCGAAGAAGCGATCAGACTTGGTGATGCATCGAGTTGGAGATACATGGTTGGCCAAAAGATTGACTTCGATGATAGAAACGATCCACTCCACGATGTCCAGAACTGTTATTATGGTAGGGACCGTGGCGAAAAGAATACCGAAAACAAGAAACACCTTAATGGCATTTGTCTGCTAGACGAAGCATTTAATTGTGGCGAAGAATATCTTTATGTCTACAAGGACACCGGCAACGGAAAATATGATTGGTTCTACTGTGGTTATTCAGACACACCATCAGAAGTATCTGAATTGAAATCACTGGAAGAAGATGCCATCAACGATCATATTGATATGTTGAAGCGTCATTTAGAAATGATGAAACAAAGGAAGGCGGCCTAATGGGATTAGAAACTAAATCAATTGACAGAATCAATCGTCAGTTCAACGAACTAGGAGCAACGGCTCCTACGATGTGGTGGGAGTATGGCACCCTTTGGATTGACAATCCGACACAGGATGAACTAACGGTCATCAAAGATGCCATGATCGAAGATGTTCTTGCTCCAGGGTTTACGGTCCAGTTCAATTGTCTAAAGGCAACAAAGACGGAACCATGGGATCAATGGGCAATGGATGTGATAGAGGAGAAGGCGGCATGAGCGATAAGAACTTAAACGGATGGTCACATTCTTGGACCCAACCTTATCAGAGTTTCAACAGTTTCTTTCAAGGTCAAACTTGTAAGGAAATCTATGATCAACTCCAAGTAGAAAAAGAAATAGATCGTTTGGAGATCGTGGATAACATCATTGGGAACATGGAGACATATCCTGATGCGGAAAAAATTATGAACAAAATAATGGGGAGGAATGATGAAGGTAAAAAGGTTTAAGACGGCAAGCGAATCTTTCAAACAATTTGTCACCGAAAAATGGTATGAACACAAATATGAAATCCTGGCATGGACTCACAAGGCTGTGGATTATGACATGGGCGTTTATTTTAGAAAGAACAAGTCATTTCTTATTGGGGAGTTCAAGAAACTAGGAGGCCGAAAATAATGGATCTATGGTGGGTTGAACCTTTATCAAAATCGGTTCTATATGTTGGTATCGCCGTTTGGTGCGGATATCAACTAGGAAAGGATGCTGGAGTCAAGAAAGGTGCCAGCAAGACTATTGACACATTATGCGACAATGGCTATCTAAAATTTACCAAAAGAGGGGAGGAGATCGAGATCCATAAATTGGATTAGACTATGAAAACTCTACTAATAATCTACATGGCTGTGGTGTCTGATATTGGCAACGAACAAAAGAACTGGTATCACGAACTAAGAATAGAACATCCAACCATGGAATCATGCAAGGCAAAGATCGCTGAGGTATCAGACTTTACCATTGCTATGGGTGACACGGAAATATCAATAAGAACTGACTGTATTTTGGAATCATAATGGTTGACTTTTGATTAGTCAGACCTTATACTGTAAAGACAATTAAGGCAAACATGAGAGGCAAAAAAATGAACAATCTAGTCACAAAGGCAAGCGAACTTATCTATCAAATGGATAACGATCAACTCAATCAAGTTATCGAAGCAATCAAGCTCAAGCGAACACACCTTACCAAGCAAGCGGCACGATCAATGATGGTCGGCGATATCGTAGGCTTCACTGGTAGAGGTGGCGCACAGATTTCAGGTAAAGTCAAAAAGATCGCCCAGAAGTATGTCACGGTAGACTGTGGCCCTATGGGACAATGGCGAGTACCGGCAAACCAACTTACCAAATTAGGTATTGGAGAGGAGGCCTAATTGGGACCTTACTCCGAAGAGAAACAATTCGAAAGGGCGGTTGCTATAGAGCAACTGCTCGATCGTAATCCTGATCTTGATCCTCGCATGAAGGCGATATGGGAAAGTCATCTAAGAAACTTATCTCGTGATGAAGCCACATATAATTTCAGGGTCAAACAGATATATACCGACATGGTAAAACGATACACGAAAGGATGGATGTGATGGGTAGAGTAAGCGATTGGGTATTGGAGATGGAACAAGACGCGGCTGAAATGAACAAGGAAGAGTTCATCAAGAAGCACGGTAAGTCTCAACAAGATATTTGGGATAAGGTCAACAGTCCAGAACACGAATACGATCCGGAGGCACTTTTCAATGGTGCTTGAAGAAGGAAAGTATGTGACCTTAAAAGTAAAGAATCCCATGTGGCCATACCGAGATGCGTATGCACATGGGCAACCGGAATATAATACCTATGAAGGTAAGATTATATTCCAAAAATGGTTCAAACCTGGAGAGGTAGGTCTTACAACGGATCAGCCTCACTTCCCATTTCGGGTGATAGACCAGGAAAGGATAGTAGAAGTAAATGGTAAGGAAAGTTCATCCCTACGAGGATCGAGGGGTGAGAGTTCAGATAAACAAGGAGCCAAAGACCAGAGAAGAACGATTAAGATACAAGGGTCGAAAGGAACTCCTTACACGATTGATATCGTTGGGGGTATGCCCAAATCGTGCTCTTGTCCGGGCTATCAATTTCGATCCACTTGCAGACACCTCAAAGAAGCAGAGGCGTTCGCATAAAAGAAACAACAAACAGAAAGGAACAAATGCCAGAAAAAGAAATAAAGGTTCAAATGCCTTGGGCCGATCAAGAAGCAAGAAATAAAAAACAGACTGAACTTGATGAAATGATGAAGAAGTTCTTAGCAAATGGTGGAGTCATTGAGAAGATACCTTTTGGGGTTACCTCTGAGGACATCAAAAAGAAAAGAGCTTTGAAGGCAAAACGGAAAAAAGGTGCTTGACCATTTGGTTAAGTGAGTTTAATATAATAAAACATTAGGCAAAAGGAGATAAGGCAATATGTTTAAGATGATTATCGGCGCAGGTATCGTCATTGGACTGGTAGGTTTTGGTATTATCGATACTCAACAGATTCAATCTGCTGGGGATTGGGTTGCTAACCTTTTCACAGATGATGTGAAACCCATGATCAATGATGCGGCTTCATCAATTGCAGAGGCAACAAAATAATGATCGACATCAAAGAAATCACGCCCGGAAACTCGTATGGTTGCAAGTTTAGGGTAGAAACAATGATGGACACCATGGGGCGTCCAGCACCTAACCTCAGCGATGTTCCATTGCAAGGCATTGGTAAATACGAAGGATTCGGAATCCTTATGCAGAGAGATCTCAAAAAGGAATTGGTCAAATTGCAAGACAAGGCCTCTAAGAAAGAGTTCGTAGTTCCGTTTCACGACATCTGGGATGTCGACGAAATTGAATGGGTTGATGAAGATTCTAACTCGACACAGAACGAGTAAGATCGGCCTGAAAGGCGCAAAAGACACCATTCGAACGAGTAAACCACGCATTTAATGGTTGACATCTCTGCTTTCCGAGGCTATACTGTATAGACAATGACGAACAAGGAGGGCGAGATGGACCGCTTAAAAATTACTGTAAAAAATCCAAAACCACGATCCGTTCTCGCTAGGGCGGTAAGGGATCCGCAAGGACCTTTCACACACAAGGTTGTCAAAGACAAAACAAAATTTAATCGCAAGGTCAAACACAAGAAGGGAATAGGCCATGATGACTAATAAAGAAGCAACCATGTTGGCGAATGCCATGAGGTTTGCGACCGTGGCCCACAGTGGACAGAAAAGAAAATACACTGACGAGCCATACATCATGCACCCTTTGGCTGTGATGAAGATCGTTCAGGAGGTTCCACACACTCCTGAAATGTTGATGGCGGCTGTATTGCATGACGTGGTAGAAGACACTCCGGTGACCATCAATGATATCAAGGACGAGTTTGGTCCTGTGGTAGCAGAGTTGGTTGATGGATTGACCGATGTCAGCAAACCCGAGGACGGCAACAGAGCTGAAAGAAAGAAATTGGATAGAGAACACTTGGCTGAGCAGAGTGCTGAAGTTCAAACCATTAAGTTGGCTGACTTGATTCATAACACCTTGTCAATCCAAGAACACGATCCAAGTTTCTGGAAAGTCTACAGAGAGGAAAAGATCCTTTTATTGGGAGTTCTTACCAAGGGTGATAGAACATTGATGTTTCAAGCCCAGAGCCAAGTAGGAGGATTTTAATGTTCGAGCCATTAAGAGATGATCTTATGGTTCAACAACAAATCGATGGCCCCTGGCAACACATGGTAGGGGTCATCTTCCTTAACCAAACAGGAAGGATACAAGTCAAGCGATGCCTTCCAGAATTTCTTTACAGATGGCCAACACCAAAAAAATATCTAAAGAGTAAACCAGAGAAAGTCATAGAAGTGATTAGGAGTCTTGGATTCTATAATCGCAGAGAAAACACACTAAGAAGAATGTCAGAGGATTTCCTAACTTGGAATGGAGAAGATGCAAATGACCTCTACGGAATTGGAAAATACGGATCAGACAGTTATCGAATTTTTTTCCAAAACGACATCCCATCAGATGTTGGAGACCACGAGCTCAGGCGCTATCTCCGAGAAGAGCTCAAGGATCCGAGATATGCTGACGAGGTTAGCGATTGAAACTCCGGGTGTTGATAATGGCCGTGTTCGAATGGCGGCTGGCATCGTCTACAAGAAACACCTAATTGCCACAGGAGTCAACTCCTACAAGACACACCCAATCATGATAGAAGAAAATGGATATCGCCCAGGGCAGATATTTCTTCATGCTGAAGTGGATGCTATTCGAAACGCCCTTAGGCTAATCACACAGGATCAACTAACCAAATGTGAACTCCATGTGGTAAGGGTAAAGCGTCCTAGAGCAGGATCCAATCAATGGATACAAGGTTTGGCAAAGCCTTGTCCTGGTTGCCAAAGAACCATTGCTAATTTTGGTATAGAAAAAGTATTTTGGACCAAGGATATCACTTGACTTTTGAGCCTTCTGGTCATATAATATAACTATAATTAGGCAATGATGTAAGGCAAAATTTAATGAACAGAATGTTCTGCTATCTATGGCACGAAATCCACGATAAGAATGAGTGTAAATTCGGTGAACGATTCGTTCTAACCGGACAGGATCCTATGCAAGAATGCCGTAGGCGTATCCGTGATTCTCTTGGAGTTCGTAAGGATAAGTTTGATGAAGGAACGGTGGTGGTTGATTCCATTTGGGACGTCAGCGAGTGGGCCGATAAGGTAGGTCGTAATCGCAAGGGCGGACACATGGACGACTATATCCGTGAACAGATTGGATTCCGTAAGGGCTCAACCGGCGAGGTGCATAGGCTTGATGCTGATGTTATGGCGTTCAAGGTTAATAAACTTCTACAGAAAAATAACCAACCACTCATAGAGGCTGGACTCAGCCAATGGCAATATGATCAAGCAGAGAATGTCATTGAAGCAATGGCACAAGGCAAGCGGACCATGTTGGCAGAACTTTGTGCTAGGTTTGGCAAGACCATATGGGCCGGAGCATTGGCAGTTGAAACACAATCACCCCTTACCATAGTGGCATCATATGTCCTAACTTCCTTTGCCTCGTTCGCAAAGGACCTAACATCATTTGAACAGTTTCGAAACATTGAGGTGGTTGACTCACAGGATCCAAACTATCAAACCATCATTGAAGATGCATTAAATGACAATCGCCAGGTGGTTGTATTTCTAAGCATGACTGGCAGTTCCAAGCGTCAGGATAGGATTGATTATCTATTTGGTATTCCGGTTCCTCGTTTGGTATTCATTGACGAAGCAGACTTTGGTGCTCACACACAGAAACAGAGCGACCCTTTCGTAAATGCAAGAAAGGAAAACGATACCGTGATTTTAATGACTGGCACCAACGGAGAAAGAGCCTTAGGTAGTTGGACCATTGATCACTATCTTGGCACTACCTATGCGGAACTAATCATGGAGAAGGCTGAAAATGGCTCTTAAGAATTTTAATGTAGACCCAGCAAGAACCAAACTGGTAGTTCCGGTAGAGTTCTATCAGATGAATTTGATCCGTGCCGTTCAACAGGCTCGAAAGGAAGATCCAAATCTATTCGTTGATGGTGATGACCGTCTACCAAGTTGGAGCAAGTTCGCGAAGGATCCTATCAAGGCAAAAGGGTTTTGGACCCGTATGCTCCAAGCGGTGTTCCTAGGACAGAACAACCTACCCGAACTTGATGTTGATCTACAGACAAGATCAGTTGAAAACTTTCAGGTGGCAATGATGTTCCTACCCGGCTCAATGAAGAATGAAAACCTACAGACAACTGTGGCATTGACCGAACAGACTCTAAAGGGTTGGAAGGTGCTTGAGATTTCAGGTGCTGGAAAACATAACGGCAAGAAGATTACCAACAAGAATGCAGAGAAGGTCACTGCTGAAGTCATAGAAGAATGTCGTGAAACTGATACACCTATCCTAATCCTAAGCAGAGGCATGGCTCAGCGTTCATATTCAATCGGAGAGATCACTAGCCTATACCTTTGTTATGATGAAGGCGATGCTGGAGCAACCACACAGAAGATCAGTCGTGCCCTTACTCCTAGCATGGAAGGCAAGGTTGGAAGAATCTTTTCGTTGAGCTTTGATCCGAACAGAGATGATAAGTTTGATACCATGATGATAGCATCGGCGCAGAACTACGCCAAGCGAAAGAACATGGACATTGATGAAGCATTACGAAGCATCATTACTACCATAGACATCTTTGCAACTTCTGAAGATGGTCGTGTCCACATTGATCCTGACAACTATCTAAAGCAGATCCTACAGAGAAACAGCCTGGGTCGTATGGTTGGACGCCAAGCCAATCTTGCTCCACTGAGCGAGGAAGAGATTATGTTATTGGCTACCGGCACACAGAACTATTCACGTCTAGGCAAGGCAGAGATCGCAGACAAGGGTAGAACTGGGCTAGGTAAGAGTGGTAAGAAGGGTGTAAAGACCGACAAGGCTCAACTCAAACTCATAGACAAGGCTCGCAAGACGCTGACAGCCATTGTTGAAGGGTTGCCTTATCTTGCCTTTGCGACCAAAAAAGATACGATTCGAGACAGCCTTTTGGCTTGCGACAATTCAACAGACTACAAGGAATATGTCACGGAGGAGTTTGGTGTTGAACCCAAACTAATCATTGACTTGTTTGACCGTGGGGTGTTAAACTATGACTTGGCAAGTCTACAGAAGAGTGCAAAGGCTATAGAACTAAAATGCTAGAAAGAATCAAACCCAACCCAGGATTGGTCAAGAGCATCCTGGATCAAATTCCAAACGAAGTATGGGCAAGTGATACTACCACATTCCTTGATCCAGCGTTCGGTAGCGGTCAATTCATAAGTGAAATAGAAAAGAGATTATCCCAACAAGGACACACAAAGGAAAACATTGCCAAGCGAGTATTTGGCTACGAGAAGAAACAGTTCCTTGTGGATCTCGTGTATAATATGCACGGCTTGGTTGGCAACTATTCAAAGGTGCCCTATGTTGAATACCTAAAGCATCAGGAAGACCAGTTCGATGTGGTAGTGACGGCACCTCCCTTTGAGGATAACGGAACGAACAAGAAAGGCAACCTATGGAGCCGTTTTATCGTTGCCGTTGACAGTTCGACAAAGGCGAACGGATATCTATCATTGGTGACTCCGCCTAGTTGGATGAGCGGAACTGATGACAATGGCAATGCCAAAAAGAAACAGATCCAGGACATCTTCACCAAGAACACCATTCTGTTTCTTAACCTAGATACCAAGGAGTTCTTTCCAGGAGTAGGCTCACACTTTTCGAGCTATGTTATTCGCAAGGGAGACCACGACAATCTCACAAAGGTTATCTCAAACGGTGTAGAAAGCAATCTAGATCTAAAAGGATTTGAAGCATTGCCAAGAGACCTAAACTCTATTTCATACTCAATAGTCAAGAAGTTTCTAGGCCATCCAAGCAAGAAACCCTTTACGGCATCAGGTTGTGTTGGGCATCCTAAGGCTGAGGGCGTTGAACAGTTCAAGATCCACAATACCGGAGTTTCGTTTGGAAGTTCGAGTGTCGAACCTAACAATGCCAAGGAGCGAAAGGTAGTGGTAAGTGTTCCAGGATACCTAAATGGCAAGTATGATGACGGCCTTTACGGTTGCTCGGTGAACAGCCTATGGACTTCGGTTGCTGATGAACAGGAGGCACAAGGAATACTGGAAGGCCTAGAATGTGATCTGGTAAAATTCATATTCCGAGAATGCAAATACAGTGGATTCAACAATGGATTCATTCTCAAACGATATCCGGACATTAGAACTGGCGTGAACGAGGTCGTCTTCAGGAATTTTGGGCTATCTGAGCAGGAAATTTCCTATATTTTAGAAAAAAATGGTTGACCTTTGTTCCCTTTGAGGCTATACTGTATATAACAGTTAGAAATTAGGAGGGCACTATGTTAAACACAGATCTTAAATTCACAACCACAGGCACCATGCTTTCATTCGAAGAGCA
>Ga0181568_10003495_pt1 | contig 14150 bp, 14 predicted proteins | sample 101ome_20_FD_133758 | JGI IMG/M metagenome (GOLD analysis project Ga0181568, IMG submission 133758) | Coastal salt marsh microbial communities from the Groves Creek Marsh, Skidaway Island, Georgia - 101404AT metaG (megahit assembly) | ecosystem: Environmental > Aquatic > Marine > Intertidal... | reverse complement strand
TCTACCGCTTTCAAGCGTGGCTGTTCGGTGGCGATACAGAGTGGACGACGATTGTGAAAAAAGTGCTCTTCGATCAGTTCATCTACTGCATGATCTGGGCGGCACCAATGACGGCGGCCTGCTACGCGTGGAGGGATGTCGGGTATTCTTTCCGAAAGCTGAAAGGGCGGTTCAATCGTCGTTTTTTCCTTTTTGAAATACCGAATATTCTCCTATCGACCTGGGTGATCTGGATTCCGGCGACGGCGATTATCTATTCGCTGCCCTTGCCTCTGCAGATCCCGCTTTTTAATCTCGTGCTGTGTTTCTTCGTGCTGCTGGTGGCTGTTCTCACGGCGCGGAAGGAGTGATCATTCGATATAACCATCGAGCCATCCTCGCGAGCCTTGCGGTGGAATCGGGTCGGCCATGTCGGATCCGTCGGCGAGGCTGAATGCCATTGCGATAGGGAAGTTACCTTGGGGAGCGCCTCCGGTGTATTCGCCCTCTCCACGGAAGAGGCCTTTCGCAACGACGTCGAAGCGCTTCACTTTTCCGCCTTCGACTTCAACAAAACCCAGCAGCTCGGCGCGGAATTCGCGATCGCCGGAGTCGGTGCGAAGGTGAACCGTGCCACGCAGGGTGTTTCCATCGAGAAAGAGATCGTGGGAGCGAACTTCGTGCGGTTCCCACATGGGCGGTTCGCCTCGGGTGTTGTCGACGAGGTGAAAGCGCGCCATGCGCACTGCGAGGCTGTCGAGAATCTTTCCTTGCGCGAGGGCCTGGTGTTCGTCGGCACGTATCCAGAAATTGTCGCGGCCCACGCCCTCCTGAAACATGCGCTGTCTTTCGCTCTTCGGCTTTTCGTATCCATCCAGAATCTTGCTGTGAACGCGAATGACTAATCCGCCTTCGGGTGGCCCGTAGACATAGCGGCGATCCGGTTTGCCCAATTCAATAGCAGCCACTTCGCCTGGCCGGTACTGCTTTCGCGCAGTGCGCAGTTGCTCGAGTAAATCATTGATTTTCCGGTTGTTGTTGTAACCGAGAAAGCTTCCGTCAGGTGTCGCCGTGTAGAGGCCCTGGGTCGTTGGGCCGCCGTCGCCAACTTTGCGAGGTCCCTGGTTGGCGATCTTCTGATAGAATTGTCCCTCGGCATCCTGCTGACGCCGCTGGTAGGCCTGGTCAATTGCGACAGGAATAAAGTGATTCTGTAGCAGGCTCACAACACCTGGGTCACTGAAAGTCGACGCACGGTCGAGCACTCCGTTGTTTCACGTGCACCCGAGTGGGTGGCCATCCATCGCCCAGATAAAGATCGGCTTTTTTTCCTTCGCGGCTTTCGCCTGCGCTTTCAGAAGATCCGTTTCCCAAGGGATCTTGCGCCACACCTCTTCGCCGGATGGCTGCAGTTCGCGATGCAGTGTTTCAAAGTTGGCGATGGTCAGCGAGTTGGCTGCCATCAACAATGCCGTGCTGATTGTTGTAATCATGGGAAAGGCGAAACAATATCACGAAAATGACCTTCGAGCCTCGGAAAAGCGGTTGCCTATTCGGTAAGAAATTTGTATTCAAGACTTCGAATCTCTCACTCATGAAAAAGCTCATTTCCCTCACATCTCCCATTGGCACTTCCGATAAGAATATTTCCTTCGGCCTTCTCATTCTGCGTGCCGCCACTGGTCTCTTTATGCTGATCGCTCACGGGTGGCCCAAGTTGGCAGGGTTTTCCGAGAAAAGCGGAGGCTTTTCCGATCCTATTGGATTGGGTAGTCCGTTCAGCCTGAGTCTTGCTGTGTTCGCAGAGGTAATCTGCGCCCTCGCTGTCGTGCTGGGAGTATTCACACGAGTCGCGGCAATTCCGCTCGTCATCACAATGGTCGTTGCTGCATTTATCATTCACGGGGACGATCCTTTTGCGAAGAAGGAATTCGCCCTGCTCTACGCCATTCCATTTCTGACTCTTGTTTTCACCGGGGCAGGAAAATTCTCCCTTGATGCCAAGTTGGGCAAGTGATGTGGGATTTGCCGCGCGGATCAGCTTTTAAAAATCCAGTTTTTCGGTTTAAAAGAAAAACAAATCTTGCCCTTGCCGCCGGTTCGTGGCCCAATCTCTACGAAGAACGACTCTCGGGGATGGTTTTCGCTCTGCATGGCTGCTTCGGGTGGAAAATTTTAGGCTTTGAAAATCCTTGTGGCGTATGGTGCCGATGTTGACGAAAAAACGGGTCGGAAAAACACCCATCTCATTTACGCAGCTTCGAGAGTTCATCTTGATGCAGTGAAATGGCTGGCAGAAAAAGGGGCCTACGTTCACTCCGTCAATAGCAAGGGTGTTACCGCTCGATAGCTCAAGTAACCGGATTTAAGGAAATTGCTGCTTTCCTGATCCGTGCGGAAGCAATGCAAGTCCGGAAAAAGCATTCGGAGCCGCAGAAGCTGAAAAAGCTGGCTCCGTTTGAATTGCCGACCTTTCCGCAGTAGCAAAAAGCCACTCTCCAAGTCTTTTACTCCTCCCACACAAATTCGTCCGTCGAAGGGCGTTTGTAGCTCCAAGCTCTTGGAGGAAGCCGTTTCTTATTGGCTAAATCCATGTAGGCGAGGATTCCGTCGGCAATGGCGGCGGCATATTTTTCTCGCCAGGCGGCAGAGTGAATTTTCTTTGCTTCGGTGGAATTGGTGAGAAAGGCTCCTTCAATCAGAATGGAAGGAACTTCGCAGTGACGGAGGACGGCATAGCGCGCGCGTTTCACACCACGATCAAAACTGTCCATTTTTCCAAGCAATGTGTGGTGCATCGTATTGGCAAGAACAAAACTTGCCGGCACGACTGCGTGTCCATCGCTTGGACGTCGATCAAGAATTGGATCAGGAGCTTTTTCCGTAGTCGGAAGCCCCTCGGGCGGCAGGGCATACACTTCGATGCCGTTGGCCGAGGGTTTCCATCCCGCTGAATTGAAATGCACGCTGACAAAAATCGGATCCTTGTAATTGCTCACCATTGCCGATCGCTGGGAGAGCTCTACAAAGAAATCCGATCGACGGCTCTGCACAACTTTGACCTGCTTCGATTCGAGAATGCGGCGCGCTCGATTCACCACATCGAGGGTGTAGTCCTTTTCATGCCCGTAGGGGCTTTTTCCCCCGCGGTCGTGGCCTCCGTGCCCGGGATCGAAAACGACCGTGCGTAACTTTCTGATCTGCTGCACAGAGCCGGGGCTCTGTGCAGGTCTGAGTGTCGCATTGATATCGGCAAGTGATACATAGGCTTTTCCTCCACCTGAAATAACCGGAAACGAAAGCCAATGTCGCACTCCATCGATGATCGCCTCGCGGGTGCCGGTTTTGACGACAAGTTGATGATTCTCTCCCGTAAACGCGAGCTCCCGTTTGTCCTTCCGTTTCTTTGCCGGCTGCATGCGGAAAGCCGCTGCATAGTCCGCGAGAGGGACGTAGGTGATGTTGTTGATCGTGGTTGTTTTCCACGCCGCTGTCGCGGGAAATGTAAAGAGTGATGCCAAGCCAATCAAAAGGGCGACGAGAAGAGAATTCGCAATCCAATTTCGGGTGGCCATGGGTAGAGTATGCAAAATAGGGAAGGCAGAAATCGAGCCATTTAGGAAGTAACATTTCCCTCGTGCACTTTCCTTCTCCAAAGGACAAATGGCACGACGATAAAATACATCATGACTCCGTAGATGGCGGAGGGTAGCGCGGAACTGGGAAGTTCTCCTCCGACAGCTTCCGCTCCGACAAATGCGGCCACTGCCATTCCCAGCGTCGCGTTCTGGATTCCAGATTCGAGAGAGATTGTTGTCGATTCACGGGAAGTAGTTCCAAGTAGTTTTCCAGAGAGCAGGCCGAGGCCTAACATCACGATCATCAGGGCAAGCAGGGCAGGACCCAGTGTTGAAAAGTGTTTCATGAGAGCGTCCCAATTGGCCTTGATCGCCAGGACAACAATGAGGATGAATAAAGCCAATGCAATATGGGCGACCATCTTCGAAATTTTCTCGACCAAAGCAGGTGCGGTCGCAGTCAGAATCATTCCGAAGAAAACTGGGACTGCGGTGATAAGGAACATCTTGATCCCAATCGCGGTGACATCGACAGAGCGCGATTCATCAACGCCGAAATAGCCAACTGTCCAGGCAACCATCCACGGGACGATGAGGACAGAAAGCAGGCTCGAAACAGCTGTCAGTGAAATGGAAAGAGGAGGGACTCCGTTGGCAATTCGAGTCAGCATATTGCTGGTCACGCCACCCGGACAGAGCCCGATTATCATCATGCCAACTGCGAGAACAGGAGGTAGCTTGAAAGCGAGGGCGAGGCAAAATGCGATCAGCGGCAGCAGCACGAGTTGATTCAACAAACCGACGCCGAAAACCTTGGGCTGCTGAAAAACTCTTGCGAAGTCTTCACCTCTCAGGCCGAGCCCGAGAGAGAACATGATGAAGGCGAGGACGATGGGGAGGACTACAGAAACAAGCATGCGGCATGTTAAATTTTCAGCAGAAGGATGGAAGCGTCATGTGGATTCTGATGACGCATTGAGGTCAGGCCCACGTCCAAACTGGCGGTCTATTCCGAACCCGCTCTAGAAAATCGAAACGCCGCGACGTGGGTGTCTTCCTCGGTTTCTACATCCTCCAAACCTGATAAATCCGCTCGTCTTCCGGCTGGCTCGCCTTCCTTCAATTCCAACATTTCGCTGACATCGCGAATCTTGAGGCGCCGGACACGATCTCCGTTGTCGAGACGGGTGCGACCTCCGGATTCAATGATGTAGCCGCAGGTGGCTCGGAGTTTGAGTGTGCCGTCTTCGTAGAGCGCCGGTGTAAGGTAGCTTCGGAAACCGGGCTGCTCATCTTCGATGATATTTTCGTCCTCAATCCAACCAACGATCTCCGAGCGACAGCTCTGTCCGCTGAGGCAGGGGATCAGAGTCGATGCGAGTCGATCTCGATTGAATTTTGCTGCTGAAGCCGAATCGTAGTAGGCGGACTCGACAAAGAGAACATCGTTCGGTGCCTTTGATGAGGTATCGCCTCCGGCCACGGTTGCAGTGCCGGTAAGCAGAAGCCATTCGTCATCGAATTGCCAGCGGCACAGGAGCATCGGTTGTCCGCTTTGGCCCTTTGTCTGCGATGTCACGACCCTTTCCCGCGGATCGCCTTTCACAATGGTGGTGAAGGACGCATAGAAATTCAGATTGATGAAACCGTTCTGCAGCGCTGGATCAATTTCGATTTCCAATCCTTTCACGGCGTCACGCGACGGCAGCATAACGGTGCCTTCTCCGGATTTGCCGATTGCTCGTTCTCCGGCCGGAGTGGTTAACGAAAGAGCCACCGCCTCCTCGACGCGCCCCTGACGGACGAAATCTGGGAGCTTTGCCACTGCTTCCGCAGCTGCATCACCGCCTGCGATGAGTCGTCCTTCCAGCGCCTGACCAATCGTCGGCTCCATCTGGTGGATGTGGAACTGAAATTCAATGTCCTGGGCAAAGGACGTCGAGAGCAGGAGGCAGGCAAGCAGAGGGAGAATTCTCATTACAGTAAACAACCTTCCCCGCGGGTCGGAACCGGCAGGGCGGGTGGAAGGAAAGGGAAACGAGGAGAGCTCGGGGACAAGGTGGGGATTACGCATGAACCGTTTATCGTCCGCGGCCTAAATCGAAATTTTCTTAATATCATGCGCTTGTCTTAATGTTGACAATGTGATCGCAGCCCTCGCAATTCTTAAAAGCGCATTCACTAGGGGTGAGCTGCCGCCTGGTCTTTCAGTGAAGGTATCTCCGGTTTGCAAATCCGCCACCTATGGCTGCTACTGCAGCTGCGGTGAGTTCGAGATAACCCTCGCTATAAATGATGAATTATGGCTGAAATGATGAGGAGAAATCGGGTCATGGGCATGGTGTTTTCTCGGATTACATCAGTTTGGAATCTTGATAGCCATGCAAAAGTCTTGACCGGGGCTATGGGAAATCCGTAAAATAGTCTGCTCCAGAAACGAAGATCCAACTGAATTGTCCCATGGAACGCGCTTTTCCCTCCACCTTTTCCCGTAACCGTGGCTTTCGCGGAATGACTTTGCTCGAATTGCTCATCGTGATCGCCATTATCGCCGTTCTCATGGCGATCTTGGTTCCGGGCGTCGAAAAAGCGAGAATGATGGTGGAATACTCCAAAAACACCGCCTATCTCCGTGACATTGCCATCAACACGATCGCCTGGTCTAGCGATAATGGCGGCAAGCTTCCAAGCCCTCAGTATCCGGGTGGAATGGTCGCCCCAGATGGAGTTTCGGACGAAGACTTTTTCCCCGAATACTACAACTTGACGGGAACGGGACTCTGGCTCGACGGAGTCGTCTTTGGCCAAATCTATCTGAGGGAGAACAAAGACGGTATGGTCACTGGATACACCTATAGCGAACAGTCAGAGCATCTTGAGGGAACGATTTTCGAAAATACTCTCTCGAAGAGGAGCAATCCCACGGAAAAGGATATGCACAAGCATTCTTATGCGATGAATAAAAATCTTCAGTATGACAGGATCTACAATCAGGTGGAATCGGAAGATCCCTATCTGACTGAGAAGACTCTTGCGAACATTATCTTCTCTCCGAAGGCTATGCTTTATATCGATTGCATCGAGCAGAACGTCGTCGACTTCAACGACATGAAGCTCCTCGAAGAAACCAGTGAAAATCGCTACAAGGGTGGAAAACTGATTGCGGCATTCGTTGACGGTCATGCGGAGCGCTTGACCTTCAATCAGATTCCGGATGAGGACCCGACAACTGACCGCGAATCCAGCCGCTTCTGGCGCGGAATCGATGTGGATTAGGACCTCCCAGTCACGGGAGAGATCAAACGAGGGCGAGTCCTGAACGACACTCGCTTTTCAGGTCGCGTTCGCTTTTTCGTAGGCTTCTTTCGCGAGTCTCCTTGCTTCGCTGACTGCGAAGGTGCACGCTTCGGTGCAGATGACGGGTAGGGTGCCTTTAGCAGCCTTCAACCGACTAACCGGGCAGTCGTTCTCGATGGGCCAGGCGATGAGCCGAATGCATCCTTTGGCACAGGTGGATCGCATGATCTCATTCGCCATCTGGTCGGTGATTGATCCGGCGAACTTGTACATCCCCGTCTGCCTGTTGAGGGTGTCGCGGAGCGAAATGGCATCAAGTTCGCCTTTTTCGTAGGAAATCCAGGTGGCGAAAACGGCGGGATAGATTGCGTCAAGTCTTGCCAGGAATTCCTCAGCATCGTCACTTTTCGTGACCCAGCCGCTACGGAGTGTCGGGGCTGTTTTGAGGGGACGATATTCGCCTTCGGAGTCGAATTTTGCGAGCTCTCTGAGGTCGTTGCAATTCTCGACTATTTCGAGGCCGTCTTCGGATTTGCGATCGTCGCGATGTCGAACTGCAAAAACTCCGCCTTTGTCCCGTGTCAGGTAGAGCTCACCAAAACGCAACTCTGCGTTAGGCGGGAGAAGGAAAGCTAGCGTTTCGGCCAAGGTCATGAGCGATAGTGTTCCTCGAAGTAAGCTACCTGATCAAGAATGACTTCGGCAAGCGACGGATCTGTGCCGATCGCGGAGGAATAGTAGATCGTTCGGTCTCCCATCTTGTAGGGATTTCGCCGAAAAACTTCACGTTGGCTGGCTGCTTCGGTGATTTCAGATTCGATTCCGAGGAGCACGGGAATGTCCTGGTAGCTATGGAGGGCATCAGCGATGAAAAAGGGAACGACGACAACGGTCTTCGCATCGGTGAGTTCCTTCCAGTCGGCAACGAACGGAGCTTCTTCCATGTAAGCGTCTAGAACCTCGGCAAATTTCGGCCCTTTCGCTCGAATCGCTTCTACCTGATCTTTGATCGCATCGGTCGATTTTTTATTCAGATTGGTGCCGTGCCCGACAATGATGAGAGCCGTCTCCTCCGGTGAAACCCCTTCGTCAATAACCTCGAGTGCTCGCTTGATGAGCAGATCGGTCATACTTTCGTGAATTCCCACTGGGTCGCAATAGTGAAGCGTTTTGTCCCCACGCTGCGAAGTATGTCCCTCGATTTCCAGTTCGCGCGGGATCACTTGTCGGGTGAAGTAGCCTTCGCTGATGAAATTGGGAACGATGAAGATTTCATCCTCTTCAATGGTCGGCCAGATTTGACGAAAGCTGGGTTCTTCTTTCCAGAAGGCACAGTGGACACTGCCAAAGCTTCCCGCGGCTCGAATCTTATCCGCATGATCCCAGCTCGGTTGTGACGAGTCGGGATTTTCGGTCGATCCATGCCCGAGGATGAGGAGAGCACTATGGGGTTTGCTTATTTGCATCGTTGAGGAATACGGAGGTCGGGAGAAAGCGGACGAGCCTTGCGTTGCGAATTTGGTTAAGAGTGCTAAATTCTCTAACTATCTTGAATATTTGTAAAAATCAAATAAATCGCCACCTCATTTTTTCTAAAGTGGTTCTGCTGGGTGTGTTGAGCCAACTCATTTTTCTGAATCTCTACGCAGGGGAAGAGGTTTCGGCCTTAGTAGCCTACGATGCATTCGTCGAGAACGCGAATCGTGTTATCGTGGGCGCGGTTGGATTTTCGGGAAAGCCGCAGCCGGAACAGTGGTTGTTACTTTGTCAGGATGAGAAAAATTCAGGTCAATATCTCGAGTTTGTGGTGAAGAACGGCAAAGTCGTTGCGCAGCGAAAGGTATCGCGGCTTCCTGGGCAGGATTTACCGGATATTCCTTTGTCGAGAGGCAAGCTCAGGGTCGACTCCACGGATGCATATGGAATTGCGTTGGAAGAAGCAAAACAATTGGAACTTTCCTTCGAAACCGTTCACTACCAATTACGGTGTCGCGACGCGAGGAGAGAGGCTGTTTGGCTGTTGAGCCTGCGAGATTCTGCTTCGGTCGAAATCGGAAAGATTTACGTGTCCGCTGAATCCGGGAAGGTATTGAGAAGAGTCGGGCTGAAGCCGGTAAGGCCCATTCAGTCCTCGTTTTCCTCAGTGAACGGGTGATTCGCCGCTTTGATCGTATCAGACGAAGGGGCCGCGGATTGCGAGAGTAATTCCAGGGCTCTGGATGTTCACGTAGACGGTGGATCCGTCGGGACTGACGCAGACTCCGGCTAGTTCGCTGTCGTTGAGCCGATTGCGGGCCAGAGTAAACATCTCACCTTTTTCACTGACCCCGCGAATGTGGTTCGCCTTCTTCGTATCTTCGCAAATGAAGAGGTGACCGGATGGCGAGATGGTGATGTTGTCAGCATTCTTGAGCAGAGCGGTATCGTTAGGTTCGAGGTAAAGCTCGATGTGACCGGGAGCTTCTGACTCATTCCCGGCTCCCTCGTTCGGTCCCGGGAAGTAGCGAAAGATCTGACCGAGGTGCGCTTCGCCACCGTCTGTGCAGGCAAAATAGATCGAATCCTCTCCCACTACGTCGGCGCTGCCATACCACATGCCTTCGGCTCGGGAGAAAATCAGGGCCCCTTTCTGCAGGGCCTGAATTCGAAGATCATCGGCAGGTGACTCGACATTATCGAGATCAATCCATTCGACTGGGAGCCGCTCCACGAGAGGGAATGTCGACTTGTTGCCGGGCCAGTTTCTGGAATCAAATTTGCCCTTCTTCGCGATTTTCAGCGCCTGCAATCGACCGCCCCCGGCCAACTCGCCCTTCACTTTGGGGATGAAGCGATAAATCACGCCGTCGTTGCGATCTTCCGTCAGGTAGACGATTCCGGTAACCGGATCAACCGCGATCGCTTCGTGACGAAAGCGTCCCATCTCTTTGATTGGCACGGGCTTCGTCAGGCCCGCTTCTCTCTTCGCGGGAACTTCGAAGCAGTAGCCATGCTTCTTTCCCCACTTGGTGGTAAGGTCGGCAGGTTCCTCGCAAGTGACCCACGAACCCCAGGGGGTAGGGCCGCCTGCGCAATTGCGATCGGTTCCGATCAGGCTGAGATACTCGTCGACGACTTCGCCGGTTTTCTGGTTCAAAATGATGGTGGTCGTCCCGCCGACAAAGGGTTGTGCTCCATTTTCACCTGCATCAAAAATGAGTTCCCGGTCAAAACCTTCCGGAAGCTTTGTGTTGTCTTCGAAAGGCCCAGTCTTAAATCCCGAGTGTCCGATTTCGTGATTTCGGATCAGAGCGATCAAATCGCCTTCGAGTTGGAAGGCAGCCATCCCGTCGGGTTTTCCAGGGACTTTGTAACCGTCAGGCATGCGATCACCGGTCCGGGAAATGATCTGGTAGGTAAAGCCCTTCGGAAGATCGAGCAGGCCCTTGGGATCTTCCACAAGCGTTCCATACGAGAAAGCCTTTTCCTCGGCAACACCCTGGGCGTGGCCATTGGAGAGAAATAGTTTCAAGGCGCCAAAACCGGTTGTGACGGCCACGGATTGAGTGAGGAAGGTACGACGTGTTTTCATTGTGCAGGCGGTTACCTTAGCGTGATTTTCCGCTCTTGTCGGTCCCGTAAACAGGGCGGGCACGAATTCTATTTCTCGGTTTCGAAACGGAATTCCGTTGTGTGGTCGTAGGCCTGATCTGCTCGGAGAATGCTGCTGGGAAAGCGGCCCTGGTTCGGAGAGTCCGGGTAATATTGTGTCTCAAAACAGATTCCGCCCCACTTGGGGTATGGTTTTCCCTTGAAATGGTTTGCGGTGTAGATCTGCACTCCAGGCTTTGTTGTCGCGACATGCATGACGCGACCCGAACCCGGATCGCGCAGTGTGGCAAAAGGAGTTGGACCCTGCTCGATACTGATTTTGGCAATGACAAAGCAGTGATCGAATCCACCTCGCTCAATTTTAGGAAGGCGATCGCCAAGTCGGGTAGGTTTGCGGAGATCGAATGGAGTATCAGATACCGGGAGGATCTCTCCGGTGGGAATATTGCGGTCGTCGATTTCGAGTCGTTCCCACAACTGCAATGTGAGAATCTGTTCCCTGATGTCTCCAGTTCCGGCCAGGTTGAAATAAGCGTGATTAGTAAGGTTGAGCGGTGTCTTTTTGTCCGAGGTGCCCCTGTAGGAAATGCGCAACACGTTGTCGGCGGTCAGTTCATAGGTTGTCCACACTTCGACATTGCCCGGATAGCCTTCTTCTCCATCGGGACTCTTGAGATGAAACGTTACTCTGGCCGTGCCTTCATCCGAAGTGCTCTCGGTTTTCCAGAGCTGACGGTGAAATCCGTTCTTTCCTCCGTGAATGTGAACGTTGGTTTTCGGATTCACCGTTTCCAGATCGTAGCGAACACCGTCGATTGTGAAACCTCCGTCGGAAATGCGATTTGCGAAACGTCCGATGACGGAGCCGAAGACGCCACCTTTCAAAGCGTCGTCCAGAGTGGGGTAGGAAAGGGTGATATTTCCCAGTTTGCCGTTGCGGTCCGGGGTCTCTAGGGAAACAAGCAGGGCTCCGTATTCGGCAACCCGAACGCGAGTGCCATGCTCATTTGTCAGGGTAAAAAGAGCCACCTCTCTGCCGTCGGGCATTTTTCCCCAGACTTCTGATTTCACTGAGGGATCGGCAGGAAAACACTCGCCTCCTGCAAAGATGCAGGTTGCCAAGAGGATGAAGTGAGTGAGTTTTTTCATATGACTAGATTGTCCTTTCCCATTCCTCTCGTCAATGCAGTGAGCGCGGTGATTCTTTCCTCGTCTGCTCTTCTGAGTTCAGCCGATGACTGGCCCGTGTATCGTGGGCCGGCAGGGACTGGGATTTCCAATGAAGCAGGGCTTCGTGATTCCGGTGAAGCGACTGTTGCCATGAAGGCCGAGGTTGGGCTCGGCTACAGCGCACCGATCATCAGCAGCGGAAAAGTGGTTGTCTCGGGACACGATGGAGCGAAAAAGGATACGCTTTTCTGCTTCGATGAAAAGACGGGAGCAGAGCTCTGGCAATTCAGCTACGAGCAGCCGCTCGGAGATTTGTACTTTCAGGGAGGAACGACCGGAACGGCCACCTTCGACGGGGACAAGATCTTTCACGTGGCACGACAGGGTGAGCTGTTTTGCCTGAATGCGTCGGATGGCTCGGTAGTTTGGCAGAAGCATCTGCAAAACGATTTTGAATACATGATGCCGACCTGGGGGTTCACGGGTGCACCGCTCGTTCAAGGTGATCGGCTCTACATTACGGCTGGGGAAGCCGGTCTCGCACTGAACAAGGCTGACGGGACGGTGATCTGGAAGTCCGATAATGAAGAGGCCGGCTATGCGACACCTTATCCTTTTGAAAAGAGTGGAAAGAATCTTCTCATTTTTACCAACAAGCGTGCCTACGTCTGTGTCGAAGCGGAATCCGGTGCAGAGGTCTGGAGTCAGAAATGGATGACCCGCTACGGCGTGAATGCCGCGGATCCCATTGTTTCCGGCGATCACATTTTCATCTCCAGTGGGTATGGGAAGGGTGCGGTCGCGTTGAAATGGACGGGAGCGGGTGACCCGGAGAAGGTCTGGCAAAGTCGCGACATGAAAACGCAGATGAATGCGGCCGTGCTGATCGATGGCTTTCTTTACGGAGTCGACGGAAACGAGAGTCAGGACGGCACGGGCTTGAAATGTATCGATCTACTGACCGGCGAAACGAAGTGGGCCGTTGCCGATGTCGGGCATGGGACCCTGTCAGCGGTTGGAAAAAAATTGCTTGTTCTAACCGAGCAGGGAACTCTGCAGGTAGCCGATGCCAGCCCCGAGAAATACGAGCCGACTTTTTCCCAGCAGGCGGTGAAGCCTCGCGTCTGGACCGTGCCGGTTTTTGCGAATGGGAAAGTCTACTGTCGCAACGCCGGTGGCGAGTTTGTGGCTCTCACGATGGGGAAAGACGGCTAAATTTTCCTGGGTTTGATCCGTTCCAGAGCTGATGAAACGCGCTCTTTTCCTCCTGCTTCACTTCTTCGCGTCGTCCGCATTTTGTCAGACTGCCGCCCCTGCAACACAACCGGAGCCGCCTCAAGAGGCTCCAGCAAAGCCTGCTTCGGACCACATTCGCTACCTCGAAGTATCGGATGGTCCGGATATACTGCAGACCGCGATCACTCGCTTTCGCAAAGGCGATGATACCGTTGATCTCGTTGCCGTCGTGCACCTCGGAGATGCTGCCTATTACGCGGCATTGAATGATTTTCTCGCTCGATTCGATGTCGTTCTCTACGAGATGGTGGGGGGGGAATACGAAAAGGGGGAGGAACAGCTGGCCAATGGCACGGGTGCGCAAGAACTGGGCGGCGTGCGTCAACTCCAGCAGATGGCCTCGTCCTTTCTCGGGCTCGAATTTCAACTCGATGGCATTGACTACGAGGCGAAGAATTTTATTCACGCTGACGTCGACTGGCAGCAATACAACGAACTCATGACAGCGAAGAATCAGAGTTTTGCGACTCTGTTTACCCGCGCGATGAATCTTTCGCACACCGCTGAAATTCCGGGAGTGCCAAGCAGCGACGAAGAGATCAATGTCTTCTTCGGACGAATCCTCTCAGCTATCACAACGGGAGACTCCCGGGAACTGAAACGTGCGATTGCCCCCATGCTGAGTGAAGCCGAGGGCTTTATCGCCATGTTGGAAGGTGACGATGGAACGGTCCTTGTGAGTGAACGGAACAAAGTGGTGATGGAAAAGCTCCATGAAGTTTGCGCCAAGCGAAACGGTGGTGCCTATGCGGTTTTTTACGGAGCGGGACACATGCCCGATTTGGAAGAGCGACTCCTTGCTGATGGATTTGCAAAAGTCGAAACGGGATGGACCAGTGCCTGGTCGATTCCGAAATCGACCGAAGAAGACAGCCTCACAACAGGTAGTGAAGCACCGACCGCCACCGGCATTCTTCTTCGCATGCTGCAGGACAATCCGGACTTCAGGAGTGCGGCCGAGCAGCTCAGCAATGTGCTCGAAAAATGGCAGGAAACGCCGTGATCTCGGTTACCCGAACACCTCTTCCAATCCATGCCGCATCACGGCAGGGTCGGGCGACTGTCCGGTCCAGTATTCGATACCAATCACTCCCTGGGCTACGAGCATGCCGAGGCCATCGATAACCTGGCAGTCTTTCTCTCTCGCATCGCGAACAAGTCGAGTAGTAGGCGGATTCGGGATCACGTCGGCAACAACCATGTCAGCTGTAAGAGTGTCGATATCGAGCGGAATGCGAG
>Ga0181568_10003494_pt1 | contig 14152 bp, 12 predicted proteins | sample 101ome_20_FD_133758 | JGI IMG/M metagenome (GOLD analysis project Ga0181568, IMG submission 133758) | Coastal salt marsh microbial communities from the Groves Creek Marsh, Skidaway Island, Georgia - 101404AT metaG (megahit assembly) | ecosystem: Environmental > Aquatic > Marine > Intertidal... | reverse complement strand
TCGCCGACGGCAAGCCAGGCCCCTTCTGGTCTGCGGCACAAAAACTCTTCCATCGACATCGCTTTGACAGCCCCTGATGCCTCGTAATACCGCGCTTCACATCGATCTCGGAGCTATTGGCGACAACGTAGCGCTGCTGCGGCAACAGCTGGGTAGTCGCGCCTTTATGGCGGTCGTCAAAGCCGATGCATATGGGCATGGTGCAACGTCAGTCGCTACACATATCGAGCACCAGGTGGACGCTTTCGCTGTAGCCTTCACCGAGGAGGCTGCCACACTCAGACAAGCCGGCATCCGTAAACCTATTCTTGTACTGGAAGGCCCCCATACCCCAAGTGATATGGCCGCAACCATTGAGCTTGAATTGTGGCCGGTGCTTCACGAATCCAAGCAAGTGGAGTGGTTAGCGAATCAGTCCAAGACATTGCGCTGTGTCTGGCTGAAGGCCGACACCGGAATGCATCGACTTGGCTTTGCACCCGCCGATTTACCTTCGGTCCGCGACTCTCTTAAGGCGCTCGGTGTCAGCGACGTGCTTGCCATGTCGCATTTGGCCTCTGCGGAAGAGCCTGAGGCGTCCCTGACGCTGTCGCAGCTGGCGCATTGGCAAAGCGCGATAACCGACTGGCCGGATCAAACCAGCCTGTGCAACTCGGCGGGAGCGCTGATCAATTACTCAGCAAGCTGCGATTGGGCCCGCGTAGGCTATGCCATCTATGGCGGTACAATCGAAAACACGGACGCCACACACCTGAAACCTGCAATGCACTTCGCGTCTTCCGTAATCGCGCTCAGGCACATTCGGAAGGGCGATAGCGTGGGTTACAGTGGGCGTTGGGTCGCGCGGCGCGATAGCGTGATTGCAACGGTGCCAGTTGGCTATGGCGACGGCTATCCACGAACCACGAAGGACGGCGCGCCCGTCGCGATAAATGGCCAACTGGCTCCATTGGCAGGGACAGTATCGATGGACATGCTGACTGTAGATGTCACGGACTGCCCAGGAGTGGAGGTTGGCGCCCCCGCAACCTTATGGGGAAATAGCCCTACTGTCGATGCGGTAGCGCCTCACGCGGAAACCATTGGGTACGAGTTGATGACGCGAGTGACCGGAAGGCCTCAGCGAATCTATTACACCGAGACAGCCTCGCTACCTAAAGCCTTATCGGGCGCCGTCAATGACTGACGTTGCGGACGGTGCAGAAGAGTTATTGGCTGCGATTGACCTTGGCAGCAACTCTTTTCACCTCATTATTGCCAAGCCCGATTTTGGCGAGCTAAAACCGATACACGCGCTGGCGGAGAAAGTTCAACTTGGCGAGACGGCAGGCAAACCCGAACTTACTCCCGCCGCAATTGAACGCGGCCTGCTATGCCTCGAGCGTTTCAAGCAGCTCATCGATAGCACGGCACCCAGTAAAATTCGGGTCGTTGGAACTAACGCCTTAAGACGTGCAAAAAATCGTCAGGACTTCATCGACCCTGCCGAGCAAATTTTGGGCGTACCAGTCGACGTGATTTATGGGCGTGAAGAGGCCCGCCTGATCTATCTGGGCGTCGCACATACCCTATCGGACGACGAAAATACTCGCCTGGTGATCGACATCGGCGGGGGGAGTACCGAATTCATTCTCGGCGAGCGATTCGAACCCACTCGACTGGAAAGCTTACAGCTGGGCTGCGTCACCTATGGGCAAACATTTTTTCCTGACGGGGGCATTGACCGAGAACGATTCGACGCCGCTTATCACCGCGCCCGCATTGAGGTCTCCCACATTCGACGCAACTATCACAGAGAACAATGGCAGGAAGCCGTCGGCTCTTCAGGCACCCTGCGCGCCATCGAGACCCTGATTGCAACGGCAGGGTGGAGAGAGTCGGGCATAGACAGAGATGCACTGAATCAGCTGCAGAAAGAACTACTCGCTTTCAAACGGGTCGAGGATATAGATCTGGAGGGGTTGAGTGAAACGCGCAAAGGCGTAGTCACGGCAGGACTGGCTATTACCATGGGAATTTTCGACGGCCTGCAAATTCAGGAGATGAGGACCTCTGCGGGAGCGCTGCGAGAGGGCGTGATCTATGATCTGATCGGTCGATTCACGCATGAAGACGTGCGAAATCGCACTATCGTCGCGATGCAAAAGCGCTATAGCGTTGACCAAACCGTCGCCGATTTGGTCAGTCACAGAGTGGAGCTCTTGGCCACTGCCACCCGAGGTGAGTGGCGCCTCTCTAGCGAAGAAGTTGAACTCCTAAAATGGGCGGGAGCACTGCACGAGGTAGGCGTTGCCGTATCACAAAAAAATTACTCTCAGCACTCAGCCTATCTCGTGCTCAACGCAGACTTGCCCGGGTTCGCCCAGCGAGATCAAGAGATCATGGCAGCGCTGATATCCGGATTAAAAGGCAAGATCAGACCCGAGATCTTGGATCCCATCGCCAAGCGTCGGCGAGTCAGTGTTTCCAGAATGATGGTGCTACTGCGCTTGGCTGTGATACTCAAACATGTGGAAGTACTGGAGCAAATCCCTGAACTCAGCTTGTCAGCTAAAGACGATACGCTCACCCTGACCTACCCGAGAGCCTGGGGGAATGATCATCCGCTGACTATCTGGGAGGTTGAGCAAAGCGCACCAGCGGTTCACAAACTCGGGATCACGATGGTGCTAAGCGCCGTGTGACGCGGCTCCAGTTACAGAAAAAGCATTACCTGTTAAAGCGCGACAGCCTCATTACAAATCATAGCCTCGCTCATCGTGTAACACGATGTCGAGTCCCGCAGTCTCCTCCTCCTGATCAACCCGGAGAGACACCATGGCATCCACGATTTTCAGTAGCAGCCAGCTCACTATAGCAGTGTAGACAAAGGTCGCAATCACACCTGTGATCTGTACACCCAGCTGACCGCCGATACTGTCTATGCCATCGGAAAACCCGTTTCCGCTGAAAAGTCCCAGCGCGGGTGAGCAAAAAACTCCCGCCATGAGGAGACCTAGCATCCCCCCCACCCCATGCACAGGAAATACATCCAGACTGTCGTCGATGTTAAGGCGATTTTTGAGCGTGATGGTTGCGACATAACACAACACACCTGCTGACAGCCCAATCACCACTGCACCCGCGGGACCTACCGAGCCAGAGGCCGGAGTAATAGTGCCAAGACCCGCTACCATTCCAGTGACAATGCCTAGCACCGAGGGCTTACCGTGACGCACCCATTCCATGGTCATCCACGCAAGTGAGCCGCATGCAGCGGACAAGTGCGTCACCAACATCGCCATCGCTGCACTGCTATCTGCTGCCACTGCAGAACCCGCATTGAATCCAAACCAACCCACCCAGAGCATGCCGGCGCCTGTGACCGTCATGGTGAGGTTGTGCGGCGGCATGGCTGTCTGACCAAAACCTTTGCGCCCACCCAGGGAAAGCGCCGCAACCAATGCCGCAACCCCCGCAGTAATGTGCACCACGGCACCTCCCGCGAAGTCCTGCAATCCCATTGCTCCCAACCAGCCTCCTCCCCACACCCAATGACACACGGGCGCGTAGACCAGCAGGAGCCAAGCGGAGCTGAATATCAACATGGCGGAAAAACGCATTCTCTCGGCAAAACCACCGACGATGAGCGCTGGCGTAATGACCGCAAACGTGAGTTGAAACATCACAAATAAGGTCTCGGGGATGGTACCGCTGGTGCTGTCCATAGACACTTTCGCCAGAAACAGATTTCCTAAGTCACCTATCCAGGGACCCTGTTCTACGCCCGCGGAGCCGAAAGCCAGCGTGTAACCGATCACAAACCACAGCACCGACATCAATGCAGTGAGAGCAAAGCACTGCATCAGCACAGAGAGCACATTTTTCACCCGGACCAGCCCCGCATAGAAAAGCGAGAGCCCCGGGATCGTCATGAATAGCACGAGGGCGGTCGAAGTCAGCATCCACGCCGTATCAGCGCCAGAAATACTGTCTGCCAGTGCGGGCGAACCCCCCAACAAAGCAAAAACGGAAACCAGGTATCGTTGGGCGGATCGACCAGTGTATCCAGACATCAGAACTGTGCCTCGCGGAAATGAGCCGCGAAGTGTGCCACAACCAGCGCGTTCAACCCAAGCCTCGAGGGCTCGGCGTACAACTTTCGCGACACGCCCCAAAAAATCCGTTGTGCCACAGGACATCGCAGACTATTCTCGGCGCCCCAAGTCGTTGGAGCACCCATGAACAAAAAACTGGTCCGGCTGTTGACGCTACTGCTTCTGATTTCAACCCCTCTGAGCATGGCCTCTGAGATGAGAAACGTCATTCTGATCATCGGCGATGGCTTTGATGATCAGCACGTAACCATGGGCCGCAACTATCTCGCAGGCATGAGCAACGCACTCGGCGTAGATCAACTTGCATTCCGCGCAGCGGTGCAGGTGGAAACGCTATCCCAGGACGGCCTACCCATCTACGTAGCAGATTCGGCGAACACTGCCTCGGCTCTGGCAACGGGCACGACCACTAGCATTGGGCGCATCGCAACGAACATTCAGGATGAGGACACCGAGACGATCGCAGAGCAGGCATTGGCGGCCGGATTCCGCGTTGGACTGGTTACAACTTCTTCCATCACGGATGCCACACCCGCGTCATTTTTGTCACATGTATCGGCACGAAGCTGCGAGGGCCCTGACGAAGTGCTGGGCAGCACCTATTACGGCATGCCTCAGCCCGCCTGTCCGGAGGACGCAAGGGAAAATGGTGGGCCCGGGTCCATCATCGAGCAACTTGTCGTAAGTGGCGCTCATGTACTGCTAGGCGGCGGACAAAAGTTCGTGAGCCAAACTACGGCTGATGGAATCAGTGTGAGCGCGCTGGCTGAGACAAGCGGCTTTCAGGTCATAACACAGCCCGCCGCACTTACTGCTACCGACCCCGCGGCCCGTTTGTTGGGGGTCTTCGCGGAAGAGACCTTGCCGGTACGATGGCGCGGCGCTGGCGGGCGCATTGCTGAGCCGACTGAGACCAGTTGGCTGCATCAGATCACTGATTATCTGGGCCAAACGACCGAGCCAGAGCCCATGTCTTGCGAGCCCAATCCGGAATATGGAGATACACCCTCTATTGCAGATATGACGGAAGTAGCGCTGTCTCATCTGGCCCATTCCAACTCACAGGGCTTTTTTCTGATGATTGAATCTGCGTCGATAGACAAGCAGAGTCACAAGCGAAATCCTTGTGGCTCAATCGGGGAAATCGCACAGCTCGAAGAGGCGCTGGCACTCGCCACCACCTTTGCCAAGACGCACCCAGATACCCTGATCATCGTGACAGCCGACCATGCGCAAGCCGCGCAAATACTCCCGGAACCGAGTCTGTATAGCCACTATCCCATTCCTATCTACTCCCCCGGCATGACTGCAATAGTAAGCACCCCCGAGGGGGGAATGATGCGCATCAACTATGCCACCAACAATGGATTTAGCGAGGAGCATACCGGGGCCAATGTCCCGCTTTTTAGCAACGAAATCGGTCGCTCAATCATGCAGCCCTTTATGCGCCAACGTGACGTCAATCAAGCCATGGCATCGTTTCTTTTCAGCAGATCGAACGAGCCAGGATCTACAGATTAACCCAGGTATTCAGCGCCCTGAGTCTAAACTCGATACCGCCCGCCCTCAGCACAACGCTGTCATTGAGCACCTCTAAAACCTCAATCCCGTCCACGCGCTGCCCAACGATTAGGCGGCGGCCATTCAGCGTCACGGATCGCGCACCCACCTCCGAAAATTCGTGCGCGACGTAAACGATCGTCGGAATCTGGTCCTTTTGCTGTTGCGAGAGATTCTCCAGCAACGGCGCAGAATGGGGTGTCAGGGGCACGTCACCCACTTCACGAGCAGCGCGCTCGATAGCGCCAGCGAGGTCAATGGGCGGAGCAATTGAGCGGGAGGCCTGCTCCGCCGCATTGGGGCTGACGGTCTCAGGAGACGCCATCGGCGAGGTTTCACCCGCGTCATTTACAGGAGACACCACAGAAGACGCCGACGTGCCGGGTTCACTTCGCGCAGCGTCGCTCCACATCTCCTTGTTGAGCGTAGCCAGCGACGCTTTGTCGGGAGCCGATGCGCTAGCCGCTGACGCCAACCGGGGGTCAAGCCGGGTTGCTGCAGGCGCAGGCTGGATGCCGTTATCGCCGATCAACTCGGGCGAACTTGCGCCATCATCAATGCGAACTGGCGCATTTGCTTCCGGCCGGGGTGCCGCATTGGATATTGACGGCGCGGGCTCCACTGGATCCAGCCACATCATCACTGCGCCACCCACGACCACCCCGACTGCCAGCGCGGTTAAGACGACATATCGAGGGGCCAAGGCACGAGATTCGGTGATCTGCACCACCTCAGGAGATGGTGACAAACCGCCGCCGTCTGCGCGCCGCAACGCATCCAGGATCAAAGACATGCTTCACCCCCAATCGTTCTGCGGGCCGCGGAAATTTGGGGCAGAACGGAGGGCTGTCGGCCCAATGAGTCATTGAGCGCTTGAAGCGTCCGCTCACCAATCACACCGTCCACGCTCAGCCCCCGCGAGGCCTGAAACAGTCTCACTCTTTGCTCCAGAGCGGGTGTAAAAACCTCAAGCGGTGGCGGAGGCAAGCCGTCGAGCGCTGCGAACGCTTCCACAACGTATGTCACCGACGGACCTGTATCACCCAATATCAGCGGCCCCTTCCAAGCTGGCGGACTTTTCCAGACGTATTGATAGGTTCCCAGCCAGTTCGCGGCCAGCTCTCGCAGGGGTGTCTCGCACGTAGCCAACCCGTTCCATACCAGAGCTCGGTCTGCACGGATATCCAAGAGCACACTGGATGCGGCGAAGCCATCGGCTCGACGAAGCGCCAACAGCACCGGTCGGTCCAGTTCCAAAATGCTGTCCCACACTGAAGCCTGTCCAGTTTCGCAACGCCAACCTTTCAGCGCGATCGCATCACACAAGGGCTGAAGCAGTGGCGACTCGGACCAGAGCGCCCAAAAGGCGCGCTCAGCCCTGTCGGGCTCAAGCTGCCAACCTGGGTTGGTGGGATCGGATGTCGGTATGGCAGCCGTTTGGCCGGGCTGGTGAACTGCCTCTTGCTGATCAAGCGCGAGCCAATCTGGTCGAACACTCGCGCCGAAGTCACTCGCGATGTAAATGACAAGCGCCGCAATGGGGAGCGCGATCCACATTAGAGCGTGTCGCGCATTGGTCCGACCGGCCACCCTATCGCCTCTGCCATTTGCAAACGGAGCCTCTCCAAGTACCTCTCGAGCCGCTTCGCGAACCAGCGAGGGGGAAACAGCGTCAGCATGACGTCCATATGCGCCGGTGAGCGCACGATCACACACCAGGTTAATCAGCCTGGGGATACCTCCACTCACGCGATACACCTCGCGCTGCGCCGCAGCGCTGAACAAAGATTGTTTGCCCTGAAGCCCGGCTACTTGCAAGCGGTGCCGGATATACACGCCAGTTTCTTCCCGATCCAGTGGGGTAAGCTTAAATCGAGCCGTTATTCGCTGATTTAACTGCCTCAGCTCGGGCCGACTGAGGGTGGCTTCCAGCTCTGGTTGCCCAATCAGAATAATCTGCAGCAGCTTCTTTTCATCAGTCTCCAGATTGGTCAACAGTCGAATCTGCTCAAGCACATCAAAACTGAGATGCTGTGCCTCATCAATCATGAGAACCGTACGACGATTTTTGGCGTGATTATCGAGCAGAAACTGGTGCAGTGCATCGGTGAGCACCTTCAGGCTATCAGTGCCTGCTGGATAGTCGATAGCCAATTCGTCGCACACACTGGCAAGCAGTTCAGCAGCACTCAATGCAGGATTCAGCACAATGGCGATATCGGTCGCGCTGGGTAACTGCTCGATCAGGCTACGGTTCAGCGTGGTTTTCCCGGTTCCCACCTCCCCGGTAAGCAAGATGAATCCACCGCCGGTGCCTACGCCGTACAACAGGTGCGCGAGCGCATCGCGATGCCGCGCACTCATGAATAAGTAACGCGGATTAACCGCGATGGAAAATGGTTGCTCTGAGAGACCGAAGTACTGGTGATACATGGAAAAGACTTGCTCCAAGACTCTCGCACTTGCGCGGCACACTATTGACATATAGCATGCCGAAACTTTTTGCGCGCGCCCACATTATGCGGGATGCGTTTCCCAATGCACAGTAGACCCAGCAGACAGCTGCCATGCAGCTCAGCCGCCGATCGAACCGCTAAACCCAGACCTCGTCACTCAGGAGGATAAGTAATGGCTTTACCACCCGCACTGAACAAAACGCTAAGACTACCCGTGGTGGGCGCGCCACTCTTTATTATCTCCAATCCTGATTTGGTGATTGCTCAGTGCAAAGCCGGCGTCGTTGGCTCTTTTCCAGCGCTCAATGCGCGGCCTGAGCCCGTGCTCGAGGAGTGGCTGCAAAGAATCACCTCTGAGCTCTCTGCCCACGATGAAGCCAATCCCGACAAACCCTCTGCCCCCTTTGCCGTGAACCAGATTGTGCATGGATCCAATACACGGCTGAAGCACGATATGGATCTTTGCGTTAAGTACGAGGTTCCCATCGTGATCACTTCACTCGGCGCCAAAGATTGGGTCAATGAAATGGTGCATAGTTATGGTGGCATCGTGCTTCATGACATCATCAACAATCGCTTTGCCAAAAAAGCCATAGAGAAGGGAGCCGACGGACTCATTGCCGTGGCGGCAGGTGCAGGCGGTCACGCCGGCACCACTTCGCCGATGGCCCTGATTCAAGAAATACGGGAATGGTTTGACGGCCCTCTCCTGTTATCGGGCGCCATAGCCACGGGAGATGCCGTTCTTGCCGCGCAGGCGATGGGTGCCGACCTCGCTTACATCGGATCCGCCTTCATCGCGACCGCGGAGGCCAATGCCGAAGAGGCCTATAAACAGGCGATCGTTGACTACAGCGCCGACGACATCGTCTACAGCAGTCTTTTCACTGGCGTTCACGGCAACTACCTGAAGCCATCCATAGCAGCAGCTGGCCTTGATCCGAACAACCTGCCAGAGGGTGACGTTAGTCAGATGGATTTTGGCTCTGGCGGCAATACGGATGCTAAGGCCTGGAAAAATATCTGGGGCTGTGGCCAGGGCATTGGGGCAGTCAAGACCCTAGGTACAACTGCCGACTATGTCGATAGACTTACGTCCGAATATCACAACGCAAAAGCCCGGATTAGTGCCTTATGAACGATCGCAACAAGATTCCCCGTAGCGGAAAGGATGACTATAGCCAAGACATCATTGACCAGCGCCAAAGCTTTATCGAAGCGCAAACGGGCGTCACGCTTGATCACACCAAGCAGTTTTCTTTCGATCCCCACGAAATGGAGAGCAACATAGAGAACTTTTGGGGAGTCGCGCAAATTCCCATCGGAGTAGCGGGCCCCCTGCTGGTCAACGGTGAGCACGCTCAAGGCGAGTTTTATGTGCCTATGGCCACGGTTGAGGGGACCATGCTGGCATCCTACAACCGCGGCATGAAAGTCATCCACGAGGCGGGCGGCGTGCTAACAACCGTCTCGCAGGAATCAATGCAACGATCTCCAGTGTTCATTTTCCGGAATTCCAGGCAGGCTCGAGATTTTCAACTCTGGCTCAAAGATAACTTTGAGGCCATCAAAGCCAAAGCCGAAACCTCAACGTCAGTGGGCAAGCTCCATGAGATAGAGAGTTATCACGCGCACAGCATGGTCTTTACGCGCTTTGACTACTCTACAGGTGATGCGGCGGGACAAAACATGGTCAGTCGCGCTACTTTCATCGCGTGCGAATGGATTCATGAACAGCGACCGGAAATGCTGCATTACATGCTATCGGGTAACTTCGATACCGAGAAGAAAACCTCATCGGTGAATCTGCTCAAAACCCGCGGCAGGCGGGTGACCGCCGAGATTACTGTGCCCAGAGAGATCCTGATGAAACACCTCAGGGTCGCACCTGAACAAATTGCCTACGGCCAGCAGATTTCGACGCTTTCTGCGATCCTGACCAACTCTTCGAACAATGCCAACCATCCGGCGAATGCGCTCGCGGCGCTTTACCTCGCAACGGGCCAGGACGTGGCAAATATCGGCGAGTCCAATCAATGCACCACCTACCAGCGCGCCACCAGTAAAGGGGATTTCTATTTCTCTATCACACTGCCCGCGCTGATCATGGCCACATATGGCGGGGGTACCTCCCTCCCCACCCAGCGTGAATGCCTGAGAATGCTGGGCTGCGAGGGCAAGGGAAAGGCGCTCAAGCTCTGTGAAATCGCTGCCGCACTCGTCGTGGCAGGAGAGTTATCCTTATCTGGTGCAGCGCGGGTTGATAAAACAACGCGCGTTAATGAGTGGGTTGATGCACACGAGCGGTTGGGCCGCAATCGCTAAGCGGGTGTAGCTGTTTTGCTGACATCCTTCATCACTGCTCGCGGGCCGGCCCTTCTAGTCGCCATATGCGCGGCTGCACTCTGGACGCATTCTGGCTGGGCGGAACGCCGCTCTCATGTGGTACTCGAGAGCCCGTTGCCTCAACCCGCCTGGGACTTACCAGTAATCGCCAACGGCAGCGGCCGACTTTCGCCCGATAGTCAGCTGGGAAGAGTGACCTACATTGATTTTTGGGCGAGCTGGTGCGGACCTTGTCGCCTTTCCCTGCCTGCGCTGAATCGGCTGCAGAAGGAATTTGATCCGTCAGATTTTTCCATCGTTGCAATTAGCGTGGACTATGTCGACGAAGACGCTCTCGATTTCCTGAAACGCTATCCGGTTGATTACCCTATTCTGATAGACAAAACGGGTGATTCTGGGAGAGCTTTTTCCGTGGCCGGAATGCCTTCAGGCTATCTGCTTGATCGCGATGGCCTCATTCGCGAAATCCATGTGGGGTTTCGCAAAGGCGACGAGGAACAGTTGCGCGAAAGCATCAGCGCATTGATTCAATCTTCAGAAAAACGCTAGCCCTGCCGCATTGCATCCGCTCACCCCAAGTCAACGTAAAGTGGGCATGCGAAATCCAGATATCCTTTACTACGATGGTAGCTGCCCCTTGTGCCGACGGGAAATGTCTCACCTGCAGAAACTCAAGTCAGAAGCCTTGGTCCTGCAAGACATACACCAATTGCCCGCAGCTTGTGACAGCCCCGACTCAAGCGGTCTTCCCGAAAAAGAAGCGCTACTCAAATCACTGCATTTACGCAGGGGAGATCGGTGGGTCATCGGGCTGGATGCCAACATTGCTGCCTGGCAATACACACGCATCGGCCTGCTTTGGCGGTGGCTGGCCCTGCCCGGGGTGAAACCCATCGCGAACTGGTGCTACCAGTTGTGGGCTTCACGACGTTTCGCAAAGCGGTACCCTAACGGGTGCAGCGAGCCCGGCGAAGCGTGAACACCTCTTGCTACAACAACGACTCGCTGTCCCAAATGGAAAGCGCGCGGAGAGCCATGCTCATCAATAGCCTGCCGGGGTATAAGCCCGCCATGCTAGTGGGAACAAGCGACAAAGCCTCGATTGATAATTTGGCCATCGTCAGCTCGCATTTTCATCTAGGTTCCAGCCCCGCGTTACTGGGTATGATTCTCAGACCATCCTCGGAACGAAGCGAGCGTCATACGCTACAGAACGCGCTCGCAAGTGCATGTTGGACCCTGAACAGCTTCTCCATCGACCAGGCGGCGATGGCACACCAGACCTCTGCACCCTACCCCAAAACCGTATCGGAGTTTGAGGCATGCCACTTCAAGCCCGAGCGCAAGGCGGACTTCCAAGCACCGTTTGTGGCGGATGCGAGCCTCCAAATCGGCTGCATCTTGCGTGAGCATCTCCCTATGAACGTCAATGGAACTCACATCCTGATTGGAGAAGTGGCCTATCTCGAGTTTCCCTGCTGCGCGGAACGGGTGGATGGAGGCATAGATCTGAGCAAGCTTAACCTAGTGACCATATCGGGTCTCGATACCTATGCCACACCGCCAGCAGGCATTCGATTTGCGCCCGCTCAGTTAGACCTTGAGCCACGACACCTATGACATGCGTCGAAGGTGCTCGTCACCCTCCGCGGCATCAGCTACGCTGTGCAGATGAACCCTCGGCAAAGAAATCACGTTGATGGCTAATGAACACTCCTCGGAACACCTGACCACTCTGGTCAAGGGACTCAATGTTCTGACGAGTTTTTCACGCGACAACCCCAGTATGACGCTGTCTGAGGTTGCGAAACGAACCGGGCTCAATCCTGCCGTGGCCCGCCGCTGCCTCCTGACATTGTGTGATCTGGGTTATGTTGGAAAAACGGATGGGCGATTTACGCTGCGTCCGGAGGTGCTGGTCTTTGCCAACCTGTTTAATGAGACGTTTGATCTCGATCACGTTATCAGGCCTGCGCTTCAGGACCTTCGCACCCAAACGGGGCACAGTGCATCCTTCACGCTGCTCTCAGGGGGCGACGTGCTGTACGTCGCGCATATCTCCACTCAGCGGGTTATTCGTCTGCAAGCCAATACGGGAACCCGATTCCCCGCGCTGGTGACATCAACCGGGCGCTGTATCTTGTCGACTTGGCAAGACCACGAAATTCGCCAGTTCATCGCCCAACATCCTGTCAGCGCTATGACGGATAAAACCACCACGAACCCCGGCGCCTTGTTTGACGCCATCCTAAAGGCCCGTAGCCAGGGATTTGCGATGATCAGCGACGAACTGGAGTACGGCATCACCTCGCTGGCCGTTCCTGTGACGGTGCCCGGGTACGGCGTAGTGGGCGCGGTAAATAACTCGGCTACCACAAGCAGTGTCGACATGGATCAATTCGTTGAGGAGCGACTTGCTGCGGTTAAAGATACCGCCAGCAAGATCAGCAGCCGATTAAAAAGCGCACCGGCGTTATTGGCTGCGATTCGCTCGATGGTCTAACCGAGCAAACCAGTTCAACACACCCTCATTGAAAACCTGCGGGTGCGTAAAATGACAGAGGTGGCCCCCCGGCATGGCCAGATGATCCGCACCGCAGACCTCGACCAAAAAACGCCCATGACGGCGCCGCAAAGCCGATTCATGCTCAGCTTCGATGACCAGCATAGGAACACTCAAGCCAGGCAGCTCGCCGCTCAGATTCATCGGTGTCGGCCTACATACTCCCGCAAGCAGATCGCGCCCCTCGTAGCCGCTGACGAGGGCCGCCACAGCGTCTTGCTGATCAATTGGAACCCCCGATCGCATCAAGGGATGATCAAGCCATTCGGCGACAAACTCAGACCGGTCTCCGCTGCGCAACAATGCGGCATAGCGCTCAAAGGGCAGTTCTTCTTCTACAGGCAATCCATCCACTAAACCACCCTGCAGAATCAAACCGGAAAATGCAGCAGGGTTGAGCGTGGCGTAGCGCAATAATAATCGCGCCCCCTGGGATACGCCGAAACCATAGATGGGCCCGCCGAGAGACGCGATGATCGCGTCGAGGTCGTCCATTTCAAAATCCAGCCCCGGAGCATGGTGATTGTCGCCAAAGCCCCTTCGGTCAAACAACACGAGCCTGATGCCTTGCCCTGACAGAGGCAACTGGGGAATGAACGAGCGATGATCGAGCGTCCATCCATGAACACACAGTAGCGTCGCCGAGGGCTCTCCCTCCCCGAGGATGAACAGGTCCAGCGAGTTGCCGTCGAGCAATGCGAGCGAGACAGGGCAACCAGATTGGGAGTCAGTCATGGTGATAGGTGACAGCGCCCTCTGCGCCTCGCCAAAGCGCGTCGCCCACTGGGCGCTCCATTTCTTCCAGAAGATGCCCGACCAAGCCCGCGCATCGAGCAATCAGTATCACACCGCGCATGACTTTTACCGGTAGCCCCACCTCGAACATCAGCACGGCAAGCGCGGTGCTCACGTTCATGACCAACGGTCGGCCAAGTGCCTCAGATAGCGCTACTTCCAAGGCTTTCGCAGCGCGATAGGCCGGTCCGTCCTCGGAGATGTAACTCAGTAGCTTCGCCACCCGCGGATCTTTCCCGGTGTGAATCGGATGCCCAAAACCGGGGACAGGCTGTCGGCGGCCTCGGTACTCCTTTACCAACGCAGCAGCAGCGACGGCCTGATCGTCTGCCTCT
>Ga0181568_10003484_pt1 | contig 14176 bp, 7 predicted proteins | sample 101ome_20_FD_133758 | JGI IMG/M metagenome (GOLD analysis project Ga0181568, IMG submission 133758) | Coastal salt marsh microbial communities from the Groves Creek Marsh, Skidaway Island, Georgia - 101404AT metaG (megahit assembly) | ecosystem: Environmental > Aquatic > Marine > Intertidal zone... | reverse complement strand
TCCAGGTAAGGTTCCTCGCTTATCATCGAATTAAACCACATACTCCACCGCTTGTGCGGACCCCCGCCAATTCCTTTGAGTTTCAGCCTTGCGACCGTACTTCCCAGGTGGATTACTTAACGCTTTCGCTTGGTCACTTATACTATATCGCATAAATAACGAGTAATCATCGTTTACGGCGTGGACTACCAGGGTATCTAATCCTGTTCGCTACCCACGCTTTCGTGCCTCAGTGTCAATCTAACCTTGTGAGCTGCCTTCGCAATCGGTGTTCTAAGTCATATCTACGCATTTCACCGCTACATGACTTATTCCGCCCACATCGATTAAATTCAAGTTTGTCAGTATCAATGGCAGTTTTACAGTTGAGCTGCAAGATTTCACCACTGACTTAACAAACCACCTACGCACCCTTTAAACCCAGTGATTCCGGATAACGCTTGGACCCTCCGTATTACCGCGGCTGCTGGCACGGAGTTAGCCGGTCCTTATTCGTGTACTACCGTCAGTTAATCTAAAAAGACTAATTTTCTTTGTACATAAAAGCAGTTTACAACCCAGAGGGCATTCTTCCTGCACGCGGCATGGCTGGTTCAGAGTTTCCTCCATTGACCAATATTCCTTACTGCTGCCTCCCGTAGGAGTCGGGCCCGTGTCTCAGTGCCCGTGTGGGGGACCACGCTCTCACGCCCCCTACCTATCGTCGCCTTGGTAAGCCATTACCTTACCAACTAGCTAATAGGACTCATCTCTATCTCTAACCGGCGGACCTTTTAACCTTGAATCATGCGATTCTGGTTTTATGAAATATTAATCCACGTTTCCATGGGCTATCTTTCTGTTAGAGGTAAGTTAGATAAGTGTTACGCACCCGTTTGCCGCTCGTCAGCAGAAGCAAGCTTCTCTGTTACCGCTCGACTTGCATGTATTAGGCCTGCCGCTAGCGTTCATCCTGAGCCAGGATCAAACTCTCCGTTGTATTAATTTTTGGCGATGGTTTTTTTAACCTTCTTTCAATTTGGCCTTGTTGTTATCAAACAATATTTTCAATGATCTATCTCTAGTTTCTCATCTTTTCGGATGCCCCGTTGTTTCGTTGAGGGATGCAAATATAGAACGCATTTTTAAAACACCAAAACTTTATCCAACTTTTTTTGAAAAAATAATCCCAAACGGATTTAAAACTTATTTCAACTCCCTCAATAAATCGCACCTTAAACATTAAAAAACAACAACTTAAGCATTAACAAATATTAAATATTAGCGCTCAAAAAAAAAACACATTTTTTTTAGAATATAATTTTAAAATAAAATGAACCTATTAAAAATCTATTATCAAGATCTTAAAACACTAACATAATAAGCCCTTATATCAAATGCATTAAATTTTCAGAAACAGGTTTGTATATTTTTTAGGCTTATCTAAATTTATAATTACCTTAGCTAAAACTTTGATTTCAAAAGTGTATGAAAAATATTGCGCTAATTATACTAACTGCCATAGTTCAAAATGTTTTTTCCCAAAACAGTGTAGAAGGCTATTTAACAAGTAATGGAAAACCAGTAAGCTTTGCAGGTATTGGATTATTAAATAGTACAATTGGAACCTCTAGCCAATCAGATGGCTTTTATTCATTAAAGGATATACCAAATGGAAAATACACAATAGTATTTTCTATGATTGGATTTGAACTTGAAAAAAGAATTATAGATTTAAATAACAATGATTTAAAAATTAATATAGAATTAAAAGAAGCTTCTACTTTACTCAAAGAGGTTGTAGTTTCAGGAACAATGAAAGAAGTAACTAAACTCAATAGTCCTGTTGCAGTAGAAGTATACAATAGTAATTTTTTTATTGCTAATCCATCACCATCTATATTTGAATCTATGCAAAATATAAATGGTATAAGACCACAAATTAATTGTAATGTGTGCAATACAGGTGATATACATATAAATGGACTAGAAGGGCCATATACTATGGTACTAATAGATGGAATGCCAATAGTTAGTGGACTATCTACTGTATATGGTTTAACAGGTATTCCTCAATCTTTAATAGAAAGAGTAGAAATTGTTAAGGGGCCCTCCTCTAGCTTGTATGGTTCAGAAGCTGTGGGAGGATTAATAAACATCATTACTAAAAAAACAAATAATGCCCCTATAATATTTGCTGATATATTTAGAACCAGTTGGCAAGAATACAATACGGACTTGGGTATAAAATTTATTAACAAGAAAGCACAATCAATTGTAGGCATTAATTATTTCAATTATCAAAATCCATTAGATAATAATTTAGATGGATTTACAGATATCACTTTACAGGATAGATATTCCATATTCAATAAATGGAGCTTTAAAAGAAAAGAAAATAGAAAAGCAAGTATAGCTGCCAGATACATCAAAGAAGATAGATGGGGTGGACAAATGGATTGGCAACCGATACACAGAGGAGGGGATGATATCTATGGTGAAAGTATATACACAAATAGATGGGAAATATTTGGTTTATATCAATTACCGACACAAGAATCAGTAAACCTTCAATATAGTGCCAATCGACATCAACAAAATTCAGTGTATGGAGACACCTGGTACATTGCGGATCAAATCATTTCATTTACTCAATTAACATGGAACAAAAAAATAAATATTAGAAATGATCTACTAGCGGGTTTAGCCTACAGATATTCAACTTATGATGATAACACACCAGCCACTCAAAACCCGGACACAACTTATTTACCCGGAATATTTATTCAGAATGAATATAGTTTAAATGATCAAAGTACTCTTTTAATGGGAATTAGATGGGATTACAACAACCACCACGGATCTATCTACACACCAAGACTAAATTATAAATGGGCATCACTTAATAAGAAACAAACTTTAAGATGGGGAATGGGAAATGGATTTAGAGTAGCCAATATTTTCACAGAAGATCATGCAGCTTTAACAGGTGCAAGAGAAGTTATATTTGCCCAAGAATTAGCACCTGAAACATCTTGGAATACAAATCTTAACTATGTCAAGAGTATTTATACCAAAAACAATACCTATATAAACATAGATGCAACTTTATTTTACACTTATTTTTTGAACAGAATAATCCCAGATTACGAGTCCAATGTCAATCAAATTATTTATGATAATCTAGATGGAAATGCTATTTCAAAAGGGATATCAATTAGTACAGATATCACAGCATCTAATGGACTTAAAATAATGCTTGGAACAACAATACAAGAAGTAACATTGAATGAAAATAATCAAACGACTCATCAATTACTTACAGAAAGATTATCTGGTGTTTGGAATGTAAATTACACCTGGACTGAATCAAATATAAAAATTGACTATACGGGAAATGTATATGGCCCTATGAGACTTCCATTGCTGGGCCCATTGGATGATAGACCTAGCCACTCACCGTGGTATAGTATTCAGAATATTCAAATTACTAAAGTATTTAAAAAAGGCTTCGAATGTTATGGTGGAATTAAAAATCTATTAAATTTCACACCACCAGCCAATAGCATTGCTAGAGCATTCGATCCTTTTGACAAAGCAGTAACATTTGATAACGATGGTAATGCAATAGCTAGTGCAAGTAATCCGAATGCACTCACTTTTGACCCCTCTTATGTGTACGCTTCAAATCAGGGGCTTAGAACATTTATTGGAATAAGATATACTTTTTGAGTAAGGCTATTATTGGGCTCAAAATTTTAAATTCAACATTACGCTAAAAAAAAGAATATTTAAATAAACTTAGCTTCAATAGGCTCGTAAAAAGAAGGCATGCATTTTAAAGGACTTTATCTTTTTATAATATTATTGGTAACTGCTTGCTCTTCAAATAAAAAAGAAGAAAATATCCAACTCATTTATCCTAAAGGAATTATAAACCTAAGCATAGCAACTCAACAAAAATATCCTAAGCAATTTTTTATTGAAAATATCTATACTGCTTTTGCTGAAAAAACTAAAAACAGCACTTATAAAATATATATCAAGGGCCAAACGCCAAATTATGATTTATGGATTCAGGGTTTTATACCAATTGATTCTAATGCAAGCCTTGATATGAAAACAGGAATTGGTATATTTGGAGCTAATAAGTCAAGTAAGGAAATAGAGCTTACTTACCAAGCTTTTAATGCAAAACTTAATAGACTGCAAACGCCTGATTCATTAGGTGAATTACTACAAATAAGTTTTGAAGGAGAATTTTATGAAAAGCCCACAGAAGATAACTTATTAAACATAGAAACAGCAGAAAAAAAATTAATTATCTGTAAACTAATTCAACTTCAATTAGTGGAAGATATCATTGAAGCAAAAAAACAAATTGAATAGAAAAATAAAAAACATAGGGTGGATAATAATTGGCATGCTATTGAGTGCATGTACGAGAGATCAATATCACTTTGATAATATAGACTCCTCCTCGATAAGTCCTTCAATTGGACTTCCCCTAGTAGATGCTAAATTAGGATTAGGAAAAATGGTATTAAATCCATCATCTTCAGATATCTTAAGTGTAGATAATGACTCCCTCATTCATATTATCTTTGCCCAATCTTTACAAGGAATTGCAACAGAGGAATTACTAGATACCCTACCTAATATATCTGTGGAGCAATCAAATGCCATGGAGGCAATAAGTATAGATGGTTTTTCCAACAGTAGCTCTATTGCTTTATCTGAGGTAGTAAATGGACTTGGTGATGCAGAAAAATCAGCCATTGAGGCAGCTGATGAAAATGGCACAAATGCTCCATTTCCAGCATTTAATCAAGATCTAAATACTTCTAATCAATTGGATGAAATAGATAACTTTGATCAAATAACTTTTACTCAAGGTTCTATGTCTTTAACAGTTAGTAATAACTGGCCGTTTGAAATTCAAAATTTGGTTATTGAAATTTTGAATGAAGACAATACTCCATTGGCTAGTTTTACATTTACATCAATAGCTGCCGGAGCAACCGAAACTTTGATAGAAGATTTGGCAGGAAAAACTATGGATAACCAACTAACCACTAGAGTCGGTTCAATCGAATCTCCGGGTTCAGGAGGTGATGTACCTATTGACCTGGATCAAACACTATCACTTGATTTTATTGCCCAAGATTTAACAGTAGCAAGTGGAATGGTTGTTATTCCTTCTATGGACATTGTAAATGACACCATTAACAACGAGCTAAGCTTGGATAGCACCATGCAAATTCATTCATTTTCTTTAGCTGCAGGAAATCTTAATTTGGAAGTACTATATGAAATCCAAGAAGCATGTATTTTAAACTTTTCTATACCGAGTGCAACACTCAATGGCATTGCTTTTAATAAAACAATAGAAATTGATCCAAGTAAATCTACTACCTACAATAGAAATTGGGATTTGACTGATTATGTTTTTGATTTATCAGATTCAGATTCAGGAAGTTATATACAGGCTGTAATTGCCGCTTCAATTGTATCGTCAGGCCTTGCTGTTGAGTTTGATACTGCTCAAAATGTAAACATTAACATGCAAATGGGTGATTTTGAAATAGACTATCTAAGAGGTTATTTAGGATCTTCTATACAATCTTTTGCTGCAGACCCCATAGATTTTAATTTAGGGGCAGATGTATTGCCTGGTGATATTGAATTAGCCCAACCAAGTCTATCAATGCGATTTGCCAATTCGTTCGGACTACCTTTTGCACTGGATTTATCAGGTTTGTATGCTAACGGAGAAAACCAAACAGTTAACTTAAGTGGTTCAATTGTAGAAAACCCTGCTGTTATATCAGCACCTAGTATTGATAACATAGGAGACTCAGTAATTTCAATAATAGCCTTAAACAATGAAACCTCCAATATAGCTGAAATACTAAATTCAAAACCTACTAGTTTAGTACCTGCCATTTCTATTATAACAAACCCAGATGGTTACACTGATTCAAATTTCATTGCTTCAAGCAGTAAATTAAACGCCTACATAGATGTTGATATTCCTTTATATGCTAAAATTTCAAACTTTGGCTTATCCGATACCATAGATTTCGAAATTGAAACAAGTTCGCTAGACGGTATACAAGAAGCTATTTTAAAAGCCAATTTCTCAAATGGATTTCCTGTGGAAATGATCATTCAATTATATTTTTGCCAAGAAGATGAATATGGTGATTTAATCAAATTAGACTCCCTAGTTTCTGGAAATAACAGAGTAGATGCAGCTAACCTAGATGACAATGGAAATTTTATTTCAAATGGTGAATCTTCATTGTCTGTAGTTGCCAATAGCAATACACTTGATAACTTATCAAAATCAAATAAGTTACTTATTGACTTCAGCGTTCAGTCCCCAGAAAATGGAACAAAAGCAGGTAAATTTTACACTACCAGTGAAATGGGGATTCAACTAGGCCTAATAACAACAATTAATCCATTTGGTTTCGGTGGAGGAAATGGACAATAACATTATGAAAAAAAATATTTACTTATTTATACTTTGTCTATCATGCATAAGCTTGCATGGTCAAGACATGACTTTGTATAATCTTCATTATGCGCCACAAAACCTTCAGGTTAATCCAGGTTTTATGCCACAAAGTAATTGGTTCGTAGCTCTTCCTGGATTAAATATTCCAGCAATTAGTATTGGAAATACTTTTTCCATGTCTGATATTTTTGAAACAAATGGCGAATCAACTGTACTAAATTTAAATAGAGCAGCTGCTGCATTAAATGGAGGAAGCGGCGACCTATCTATTGGATTGCAAACAGATATATTGAACTTTGGATTAAAATTTGCAGAGAAACATTTTATACATCTTAATGTTCAGAATATTATGAGTATAAAATTTGGTTACAATACAGGTTTAATGAACCTAATTAGGTATGGTTTTGCTGATTCTTCTAATATAGGAAATACTGTGACTATTGCAGACTTCGGACCTCAAATATTAAACTACAGTAAAATTGGAATAGGCTACACGCTGCAATTAGATGACAAAATAACAATGGGTATTAGACCCAATTATTATCTTGGTCATGCTTATCTCAATTCACAAAATACAAATATTAGTTTCTTTACATCTAAAGCCTTGGATCAATTACTTATTCAAGCAGATGTAGAGATTCAATCAGGCGGAATTGGTAATGTTGTAGATCAACTCGTACTAGGAATTGATGGATCAAATAACGAGGAAAATACAGATTTCATGAGCCAAGCTGAATTATTCTCAAATGGTGGTTTTGGTCTAGATTTTGGAATTGATATGGCTTTTGATAAAACTTTAAACTTATCTGCAAGTGTAGTTGACCTAGGCTATATAAGATGGAACCAAGGATCTATGACACATAGCGTGGAAGACATAGAAATAAATTTCCAAGGATTAAATGATTTATCAATTTTAACAGGCAATAGCTCAAATGAAAATGAAGATTCTAGCCTATCTTTCTTCGATAGCTTAACTAATGAAATAAGCAATCAGCTAGTTATTAATACAGACAAAAGTCCATTTATAACATGGATGCCGACTAAAGTATACTTAGCTGGAGAGTGGCACTTGAATAGTATCGTTCATTTAGGCTTCTTAATTAAATCTCAATTCTTAAATGGTGGGCTTCAGCAAACAATAACTGTTGCTCCAAGTTTTAAATTAGGAAGATCACTAAACACTACTATTTCCTATACGGCTGATAATGGTTCTTTTGATAATATTGGTTTTGGAATAGCTTGGAATGCAGGGCCGGTTCAATTCTACCTAGTCTCAGATAATCTATACGGCCTCACACGTTATGATTATATGCGACAAACCAATTTCAGATTCGGTATTAATATCAGACCTAAAGAACCCAATAATAAAAGGAGAAGAAGAAGATAAAAAAAGGGTCGCCATTATATGACGACCCTTTTTTTTATTTACAAACCAATAGTATTTACAAACCAATAGATTGATCTTTAACTTTTATAGCTGATTTGTAATATTGTTTAATCCATAAATTATCGAAATATTGAAAGCTTAATATATTTTCTTCAAAAAGCTTTCTTAGTAATTGAGCATCTCCACCATTTAAAATTTTAAATACTCTAGCCTCAAAAATATATCTATCCTCAGCGTCTATATTTTTAAAATAAGGAATCATTCTTATAGCATATTGTGCCGCAATTTCTTTTTGCTGTTGCGTAACAGGCTGTTGCAATTGAACATTAAATTTTTCAAAATTGGAATACAACAAAGTATATGCAGCTGTTTTGTTTCCTTTACTTGCAAATAGATCTGAAAATGCTAATACATCTTCTAAATCTCTCAAATTTTTCACTGTCTCTAACAACTTTTTATTGCTTTTTTTATCATCAGGAAATTGATCTAGTGTTAGAGATTTATAATAATTAAACTTCGTCTTCATCCTTGTAACCTCGTCAGCATTTATAATTTGAGTCATTTGAATTTGTCCTTCAATAGCTGACCAAATAGCTAAATATTTTTCCAAATCTGTTGTAGAAAAATCTTTAACCTTTAAACCGTATAGAACTAATGCAGCATAGTTAAATCTCAAAACGCTATGACCATCAAACTTTTCATACAAATTAGAAGCAAGCGTAGTCAAATTATCTAAATCTTGCATATTTTCAATTTGTTCTGCTTTCATGCATAATAGATTATTATGCAAAGACGCAAAGTTTTTAGTTAATGGAACTTCGATTTGAAGTAACTGATTTTTTATTCCATTTTTAATTAATTCATTTTGAAGCGCTAGAGCATCTCTAACTCTACCCTGCTTTATAGCTTTTTGATATTTAAACAAGAAATACTCATTTTCATCTAAATCAGGTTCTTTGTAGGTAACATATAACTGAACTTTAGCATATCGCTGTTTTGCCAGTAAAGGCTCCAAAGAATCAAGAAGCGCTCTATCTTGGTATAAGGTATCATTAACAAATGCAATAGAACTATCAGCAAAGTTTTGCCATTGCGTACCTTTAACTTGATTTTTAAATATAGACCATCCAGTATTGGTATTTACAGTGTAAGGAATTTTTACATTCTCATTCATTTTTTCAAGCACCCCAACTATATTACCAGACCTTCTTTTTTGAAGCTTATCGTTTATCAGAGAATCACCTTCTATGGAGGAATACGCTTCAATATTCACCTTGTTTATAATAAAAGAAGGCTCTCCTAAACTATCAATTAAAGGTTGAATATCGGCTTTCTTGAAATTAAACTTACCTTGCTCAAATGGGAAAGTGAATTCAATCTTATTTTCCTTGGCAGAAAAAGTAGGCAATGTGGTTCCGGCAGTGTCGTAATTTAAAGCAAGCGAAGTTGGTTTATAGGCTTGGTATAAATTACTAAATGAATCATTATTTATCCATTCACTTTGACTGTAGCCATCATGACAGTGTTTACTTTTATATACAAATAAATTAAAATTAACGGGGCTACTTAATACCGCTGGCAACATTCCCAATACGATATCATTTGTTGAATCAGATTCAATGTTTTTACCATAAACCGGCTTCAATAAAAAACCTGTGGTAAAAGTAGATCTATCAGTAATATTATAATAGGTATCTGTAGGGAATTGATCTTTTGAAACTACATCAACAACAAGTGCATCATTACTATTGATCAATAATGACTTAAAGTCTGATATATAATCTTTTTTTAATTTCACTTTATTACCATCAACATAAAGAGCATTGAATGTAAGTTTATTAATAAGTGCTTGATCTATAAAAGAACAGGTATCTTTCTTGGCAAATAATCCCATCCAAGCAATTTTTAAATTTTTACCTTTTTCTATACCGTACTTATATTTAGGTGTAAAGGAAACAGTAAGTTCGTCTAGATGAGCAAAACCATTATTAAGGGCTTCTATATCTGCCACCACTATTGATACAAACATTTTACCAGATTCCTGATCTAAAGCAAAATCATAACCTGTAAAATAATATTGATCATTGAGTAAAATTTTATCGTACTTAGTCTTCCTAATTTTTTTAATTACATCTCTTGCTACCTTACCATATGTAAAATGATTTCCTTTTTTAGACCACTTTACATCAAAAACAATTTCAGCAGCCATTGCATTTTCATTTGCACCTACTAAGCCTAATCTTGAAGGTGTCTTTTCATACTTACCACTTTGTTTTGTAGAGGATTTATGCTGTTTTACACAAAATGCAGTTTGATTAGCAGCAGCTGCAGTCAATAATGAATCATAAACCAGTGATTCCTTGTTTTTTGCAAAGCGTTTATTTTGGAGTTGTTCAGCGATAATTTCGGTAAACATTTTTTCATTAAAATTAGAAGGATCAATAATCTGCAGAGCGGCTTTATCTCCATCCTGAGCATGCATAATAACTGCAAAGAGTAACATTATACTCAATAGCATTAAGGTTTTTTTCATGTTTTGACTTTTTTGGTTTCTCATTAGAACAATTGCAGACAATCCACAATAATCCCATTTACAATTATCAAATTAACAATAAAAGCAAGTATTCAAAAGTAAGTTCATAAGCACTTATCAACATGTTTGTAAATCAACCAATTACATATAGCTATTTTCCTATTTGTAGGGAAGAATATAATTCAATTTATTGCTAAGCCTTTTTAGTATCTTTGAGTTATGGGTTTTAATTATCAATCGTTCAATTTACCGGTAGCTACTGCAGTAAGCCAAGTACAAAAGAAGCTATCTGAAGATAACACCTTAATTGTAAAGGCACCCACAGGAGCTGGAAAAAGTACCTTACTGCCTTTGACGCTTCTAAACCAAAAGTGGCTCAATGGAAAAAAGATTATAATGTTAGAGCCTAGAAGAATGGCAGCTAGGGCTATTGCCCAAAGAATGGCAAATATGATTAATGAGCCACTTGGCCAAACCGTTGGATATAGAATTCGTTTTGAATCAAAAATTGGACCCGCAACCAGGTTGGAAGTAGTTACAGAAGGAATATTAACAAGAATATTACAAAAAGATAATAGTCTTGAAGACTATGCTATGGTTATCTTTGATGAATTTCATGAAAGGAGTATCCATGCTGATTTAGCATTAGCCCTGTGCAGACAGGCACAAGAAATACTTAGAGATGATTTAAGGTTAATGATTATGTCTGCAACTATTGATATGCCAATGTTGGCAAAATTACTGAAATCTGAAGTAGTGGAGAGTGAGGGGCGGTTATTTCCCGTGGAAGTAAAATATGTTGGAGATACAGATCAACAAACAATTGTTGAACAAACCATACATACAGTGCTTAGAGCTGTGAAAGAAAATACAGGAGATGTCTTAGTATTTCTGCCCGGACAAAGAGAAATACAACTCTGTGAAAGATCTTTAGAAAAGAAGCTCAAGCACGTTGAAATACATGCACTCTTTGGCATGCTAAATGACTCAAAACAATTAGCAGCAATATTTCCGAGCAAATCTGGCAAAAGAAAAATCGTACTGGCTACCAATATTGCAGAAACTTCATTAACCATAGAAGGAATTAAAATAGTTGTTGATAGTGGCTTTGAGCGAAGATCAATATTCAATCCAAAAACAGCTATGAGTAAACTGGTAACAGTGCCTATTTCAAAAGAATCAGCAGATCAGAGAAAAGGGCGTGCCGGTAGATTATCTGAAGGAATTTGTTACAGAATGTGGTCTAAGCCAAGTCAATACAAAAAGCCAATTTCGGCTCTACCTGAAATTGAAGAAGTAGACTTGAGTAATCTGTTGTTAGAATTAATGAAATGGGGAATAAAAAATGTTATTCAATTAGCATGGTTAAATCCACCTCCGGCTAAAAATCTATACCAAGCCACCCAATTATTAGAAGATATTGGAGCAATAAAAAATAATCAAATAACCAATCACGGTAAGCTACTACATCAACTACCTACGCACCCTAGAATAGCACATATGTTAATCAAAGCCAAGGAACTAGGTAAGGAATATTTAAGTCTTGCCACAGATATTGCCCCCTTCTTTGAGCAAAAAGATCCGCTTGCTGGAGAGGTTGGTGCTGATTTTAACCAGAGAATAATTGCACTAAGAAGATTTAGAAGGGATAAAATCGGTTCCAAAAAATTAATCTATATTGAAAAATTAGCTTACCAGTACCGTGAACTATTCAGTATAGAGGAAGAAAATGGATATTATGATGAAGATCATACAGGCCTATTAATCGCTTTTGCTTATCCTGAGCGAATTGCATGCGCAAGACCAGGAAACAATGCTCAGTATCAGCTTGCCAATGGTCAAATAGCCATGATTGGACACAAAGATGATTTAGCAGATCAAACATGGTTAGCAGTGGCTAGTGTAAATGAAAGAGAAAGTGGAATTGGAAAAATATTCATGGCTTCTGCATTAAACCCTCAGGATTTAGCCCCTTTAGTAAAAGAAAAAGAGTCTATTAGATGGGATGGAAAAAATGGTGAATTAAAAGCTAGCAAGGAATTAAGAATTGGCAATATTATATTACAAAGTAAACCTATTCAAAACCCAGATTCATTATTACTGAGTAAAGCCATTCATGAAGCAATAGCAAAAGACGGAAATCATTTATTAAACTGGAATGATGAGGCAATACAATTATTGCATCGAGTACAGTGTTTAGTAGCATGGAATGGAAAACAAAATTGGCCTGATTTTGATCAAAATTCCTTAATATATAATAATCGTGAGTGGCTAGCACCCTACATTCAGGAAGTGAGAAAGGCAGAAGACCTAAAAAAATTAAATATCGCGCAAATATTATTTTACAGCTTAAGCCCAAATCAAAGAGAACAATTGGAAACCTTAGCACCTCAAAAAATAAAAGTACCTAGTGGTTCTCAAATAAAGCTCAACTATCAGGCAAAAGGTGCACCTGTTATATTAGCTGTAAAATTACAAGAGTGTTTCGGTTTATTACAGAGCCCAAGTGTAAATAATGGACAACAAAAAATTTTAATGCACCTGCTATCTCCAGGCTATAAGATGGTTCAGATTACAGATGATTTAGCCAGTTTTTGGAATAACACCTATTTTGAAATTAGAAAAGAACTCAGAATTAAATACAAAAAGCATAAATGGCCTGAAAATCCTTTAGAAGCTATAGCAGAGCGTAAATAATATGCCTTATAATACCGTTTACAATGAAAGCAGCAAAAATTAGTAGCATAAAATCAGAATTATATAATTTATCTAATACAGATCTTATAGACTTAGTATTAAAACTATCTAAATTCAAAAAAGAAAATAAAGAGTTATTGTCCTATCTATTATTTTTAGCTCAGGAGGAAGATGAATATATTAAGCAGGTAAAATATGAGTTGAATCTGCTATTTGAGCAAATGAATACCAATAGTTATTTCTATATGAAAAAGACAATAAGAAAAATTCTTAGGAACATTACCAAATATGCTAAATATTCAAAAAAAACAAAAACGGAGATTGAACTAAGAATTTGGTGTTGTCAAAAAATAAAAACGATTCAACCTTCTATTGCAAACAGTAATGTACTATCGAATATATATCAGAGAGAGCTTTCCAAGATAGAAAAGCTCATCAGTAAATTACATGAAGATTACCATCTAGATTATGAAGAGGATATGGATAGTTTAGAGCTCTAATTAAGGTCTATCATTATTTCATTTCTTCTGCCTATTATTTGATAAGGTGGATTGTACCCCATATAACTGTATCCTGATTTGTAGGACATTTTATTTTCATCTAACCAATCTTTTAAACGGCCATAATACTTCTGGATTTTAACATCATTTGCCCAACCTCCAAAACCAATAACGGCTACGCGCTTAGCCTCACAAAATTCTAAATTTACTCGTGTATCGTTAGGTTTAGGTAATTGATCAATATCTTCTGATTTTGGCACCATAAATTTCATTTTTACTTGACTATCCATTTCCATAACAACCGGGGAAGTCATAGCAATTTTTCTATCTTGGTTATTACCTCCAAAAATATAACCTGCTAAAATTCTGAATCCATTACTGGCATTAGCACTATAATTTGCATCTTGAAGATTGACCGTGTTAAAATAACTTGCGTTATACCTCCTAATCTCAATAGGACCTTGTTTATCCTCTAATTCATATTCATAAGCCTCAATGGAGTCGTTTGTATGTTCAACAAAGAATGCATACACAGTTAAAGAGGTAACAATAACTGC
>Ga0181568_10003483_pt1 | contig 14177 bp, 10 predicted proteins | sample 101ome_20_FD_133758 | JGI IMG/M metagenome (GOLD analysis project Ga0181568, IMG submission 133758) | Coastal salt marsh microbial communities from the Groves Creek Marsh, Skidaway Island, Georgia - 101404AT metaG (megahit assembly) | ecosystem: Environmental > Aquatic > Marine > Intertidal... | reverse complement strand
CCGCCGATCCTCGTCTTCACCCCGAGGACAAGGGTCTCGCAGGCGACCGCGAGGAGCGCCGCGGCGTCGAGCGCCGCGCCGTCATTGTCGATCACCGCGTAGCTCGCGTAGCGCCCCCGTCCGCTCTCACGAGCGAGCTGGAGCGCCGCGGCGAGATCCCCGCCGATGGAGTCGATCTCGAACGCGATGTGGCGAACGCCCCGCTCGAGACAAGCCGCGATGTCGGCCTCCACGCGCTCGCAGAGGCGCGAAGTGATCTCCCCGTTCACCGGAATGTAGACGAGCACGTTCTCGAGCTCGCTCCCGGGGGCGATGATCTGGGCGGGCGCGAGAGAGGGGGACGCAACGATCAGCAGAGCGCTGCAGGCGAGAAGCAGAAGGGCGAGCCTCGGGCACCTCAAGGAGGCGCTCCTTTCGCAGGGGAACGAGCAGCAGGGCTCGGGAGACCCGGGATGCGAGTCGGGATGTTGCAGACGTATTGTCGGCAAGGGGAGCAGAACTGCAAGACGACCGGAGAGGCGCTCGCAGGGGCCTGACTTCGGAACGAAAAGAGCCCCGCGGTCTCCCGCGAGGCTCCTCGAGTTTCAAATGGAGGATAGGGGGCTCGAACCCCTGACCTCAACACTGCCAGTGTTGCGCTCTCCCAGCTGAGCTAATCCCCCGGATTTTTCGTGCGTCGATCCTGTGAGTCGATCCCGTGCGGCGACCCTGCTCCCTTGGAGGCCAACGGCTGCTTCAAGAGACGCGACCGCAGCCAGGCTCAAGGCTGCTTCAGGATACCCGATCCTTCTCCGTCCGGCCCACCCGCGCCTGGGGGCGGGTCGAGGGCGAGAGGGGACCCCGAGCGGCCCAAAGTCTAGGCGGGGGCGGAGTTGAGTCAAGCGGAAAGATTGCGGGAGCGGAGGCGGATCGCTAACATTCCGACCCTCCCGCGCCTCTCGGCCGGTCCCCGGTCCGAGCGCTCCCCGGCACGGGACGCACCACCCTCGAACTCCGCCCGCTCCCCGGCCCCGCCCGGAGCGGACTCCATTGAAGACGGCGGCTCTGCCGCGCGGAACGGACCCCAGGCATGTCCCAGCCGGACGACCCTCAGCCGGACGATTCGGTCCAGCCCGACCCCGATGGTGCGGAAGTGCGCCCTGCTCGCTTCGACCGCAAGGCCACAGAGGCGAAGTGGCAGGCGATCTGGGCTGCGCGTCGAGAGTCCTCTCCCGCCGTTCGTCGACCGGACGATCCTCCGCCCCTCGACCTCTCCCTCGCTCCCTGGAGGGGACCGGCGGAGCCCGAGGATCCGTTCGATCTCGCGGAAGACCCCGACGACGAGCCGGAGCTCGAGGAGCTGGACGCCAGCAGCGAGGACGAGCCCGCCGAAGAGGACCGTGAGGACGCGGCGGAGGACGCACTCGACGCCGGGCTCGACGGCGAGATCTCCGCGTACGCCCGTCCCGAGCCGGAAGCCGAAGCGGAGGCCGAGGCGGTGGACGCCCCCCCCGCAGAGCGCGAGCCTCTCCCTCAGAAGTCCGAGACTCCCGCGCCCGCCTCGGTCGAGGCGACCCGGCGGAACGAGGAGCCGTCCCTGCGACCGTTCTACTGCCTCGACATGTTCCCCTATCCATCCACGCGGGGATTCAGCGTCAATCAGCTTCGGGGCATCGCCGTCACCGATGCCGTGGCGCGCTACCAACGCGCCCGGGGGCGGCAGGTCTTCCGTCCCATCGGTTGGGACTCCTTCGGAGTGGGGATCGAGAATGAGGCGAGCGAGCTCGGGCTCGCCCCCCATGAGGTCGTGGAGCAGGGGATCACCCGGATGCGCAGCCAGCTGGAGCGCTTCGGGGCCTATGTCCACTGGGACGCGGAGATCCGAACCTCGGAGCCGGAGCACTACCGCTGGACGCAGTGGCTCTTCCTCAAGCTCCTGGAGCAGGACCTCGCGGTCCTCGAGGAGACTCCGATCAAGTGGTGCCCGTCCTGCGCGATGAACCTCGCGAACGAGGAGGTCTCGGAGGGCTGCTGCGTCCACTGCGGGAGCCCGTCCGAGGAACGTCGCCGTCGGCAGTGGAAGGTGAGGACCACCGCCTTCGCGGACCGCCTCCACCAGGGATTGCGGTCGCTGAAGTGGCCGGCCCGCGTGAAGGCGCTCCAGAGGAACTGGATCGGTCGAAAGGAGGGCTTTCAGCTCATCCTCAAGGCCAAGAGCGAGTTCCAGGAGGAGTCCCACGAGTTCGAGGTCTTCACCCGACGGCTGGAGATCGTGGGAGAGTGCACCTATGTCCTTCTCGCCCCCGAGCATCCGCTCATCGATGAGGTGTGCGACGAGCTCTACCGCGACGACGTGGAGGCCTATCGCGAGGAGAGCCGCCGACGCACCGACCGGGAGCGCCTCGCGGCTCAGGGGACCCCGGAGGGGATGCCCACGGGAGCCTGGGCCCTGAACCCGATCACGCTGCAGCCGATGCCGATCTGGGTCAGCGCCTCCGTTCTTCCCTCCATCGGCCTCGGGGCGATCCTCGCGCACCCCCCCTCCGACCCGCGGCTGAAGGAGTTCGCGGAGCACTTCAAGATCGCTCAGAACCTGGGCCGCCTCGAGGGACGGGGACGGAAGAAGCGGCGCAGGGGCGGCCGGAGAAGCCGCTCCTCCGAGGGCGGGGCCGTGGCCGACCTGAGGCGTCGCGCCCGGAGCAGCCTCGACGCGAGGGGGGTCCTCGACTCCCGCACCGACTTCCACCTGCGGGACTGGATCTTCGCTCGACAGCGTTACTGGGGGGAGCCGATCCCGGTCGTGCACTGCTCGACCTGCGGGGTCGTGCCTGTGCCGGAGACGGACCTCCCCGTCCGGCTGCCGCGCCTCGCCAGCGCCCCCGAGACGAAGCCCGGGGTGTCGCCGCTGAGCACCCTCGAGGACTGGCTCCGAACGGAGTGCCCGCACTGCGGAGGGGACGCCGAGCGGGAGACCGACACCATGCCGCAGTGGGCCGCCTCCTGCTGGTACTACCTGCGATATCTGAGTCCCGAAGACGATCAGCGGACCTTCGACTCGTCCATCGGGGCCCGCTGGCTCCCGGTCAATCTGTGCGTGGGCGGCATCGAGCACTCGATCCTCCACCTGCTCTATGTCCGCTTTTTCTCCTACTTCTTCCACGACCTCGGTCTGACCACTCGCGAGGAGCCGTTCCGCCGCCTGTTCAATCAGGGCAGGATCCGCGCGCCCGGCCAGAGCGTGGAGAAGGGGGACTTCACCGCGCCCCACCGCGGCCCCCGCATTCCCGCCGAGGAGATTCTGGAGAAGTGGGGGGCCGACGTCCTGCGACTCCATCTGCTCTTCCTCGGCCCGCCCTCCGAGGACACCGAATGGAGCGAGCGCGGGCTCCGCGGCTGCGCTCGGTTCCTGCACAGGGCTCACGACACGATCGCGGCCCGCGCGGACCAGGGACGGTTCGTCAGTCGTCGCGCCCTGGTCCTGAAGCACCGACTCATCCGTCGCGTCACCCGCGCGCTGCGGACCTTCCATCTGAACAAGGCGGTCAGTGCCTTCATGGAGTTCGTCCGGGAGCTTCGGGGCGAGGGGCTCACGCCGGAGGAGGTGGACCGCGACACGCTCAAGGCCTTCGTGATCCTGCTCCATCCGTTCGCGCCCCACCTCGCCTGCGAGCTGTGGGAGATGCTCGGAGAGACCTCGCCGCTCGAGGATGCTCCTTGGCCCGAGTACTCCGACGAGCTCCTCAAGCCGGCGGAGACAGAGATCGTCATTCAGGTCGATGACCGGGTCGTGGATCGGCTCCGACTGGAGGAGGAGCTGTCGAAAACGGAGCTCCTCCACCGGATCGAGAAGCTCCCCCGGGTGCTCGCTCGAACGCAGGGACGCCGAGCCAGCCGCGTGGTGGTGGTCCCCGACCGCCTCGTGAATCTCATCTTCCGCGAGGAGCGGCCCGCCGCGGAAGCGCAGGAGTCCGCTCCGGAGACGGGGGCCGGAGAAGGCGCTCCTCCCTCGCCCTGAGGCGTCGAGCCGGCCCTTCCGCGCCCCCGGGCCCGGCTTTTGCCGAAATCGTCGGACGCATCGTACCCTTCAGGAGCAAGTCGTCCGATCGGACGCTGCTCCCCGTCGCCATGTGGGCGGGGGGAGGCGCGTCCGCACGCGCGCTCTTCTTCCGCCCCGGCGGGGGAGAGCTGGCTCGAGGGAGTGTCCATGGGGGATCGTTCCACCCGGATCATCGCCGAGATCCTGAAGGTCACGGCCATCGTCTTCAGCTGTTTCCTCTGGTTCGATGCCCGACTGGAGGAGAGCTCCACGCGCGTCGCCCACGCCGCGACCGAGGGAATCGACCAGGCGCGTCGCGCGACCGAGGCCCGCCTCGCCCTCCTCGAGCTGGAGCAGTGCCAGACTCGGGACGAGATCGAGGCGGCGCATGGCAGCGTCCTGGAAGTCGAGAGTGACCTCCGCGCCAGCACCGAGACGAGTCTGCAGCGGGAGCGGCACGCGCTGCTCGAGACCCTCGCGGATCACTCCAAGGAGATGCGGAGCCTCATCGAGCATGGTCTCACCCGGATCGACGGTGTGGCGGCGAACGCCACTCAGGAGGTCCACTCCCGGGTCGACTCGCTCGCCTCGCGCCTCGACCGTCAGCCGAACGACATGAAGCGCCGCATGATCTACCCCGTGGTACAGCTCCGCGGGAACGGGACCGTCGGCAGCGGCGTCGTCGTCCGGTCCGATCCGCCGAACCGCGAGGGGATCTCCCGGACCTTCATCCTCACCGCGCATCACGTCGTGCACGAGGTGATGGACCCGGACGCCGTCCGCCGGGATCTCGTGGAGGATCTTCGGTTCCTGGACCCGGAGACCGATCGCCTCCAGCTTCGCTCCCATCGGGCCGTCGTGCTCGAGGAGGATCCTGAGCACGACCTCGCCCTCCTGCGGGTCGACCTCGATGCCCCGTGGCCCTTCGTCGCGGAGCTCGCCAGCCGCAAGGAGGTCACCCTCCTCGACATCTTCGATCCGGTCTATGCGGTCGGCTGCCCGCTCGGGAACAAGCCGCTCCCCTCGGTGGGAGAGATCTCCAGCCAGGAGAAGATGGTCTCCGGCACCCGGTTCTGGATGGTGAATGCGCCGACCTTCTTCGGAAACTCGGGCGGCGGGATCTTCGACCACGGCACCGGTCGCCTCGTGGGGATCAGCAGCATGATCTACACCTACGGCAAGCGTCAGCCGATGGTCGTTCCCCACATGGGGCTCTTCGTCCCGCTGGAGACGGTGCGCGCGTGGCTCGAAACCGAGGGCTACGGCCACTTCTTCGCCGATGCGACCTTCGACTCCCGCTACACGGGGTTCGTGGAGAGCTCCGCCACTCTGAGTGAGCCTGAGGAGCCGCCGGGCGCGCCTTTTGACTCGGAAGAGGGCCTTCGGTAGCCTCTCCGACCCTCGACGAAGCTGGGGTGGGAAAATCCCGAGATCGTCTCTCCGAACCGTCTCTCGACCAAGGTACCTAGCCCCCGATGTCCCCTGTGCTCCCGTGGGCCCGGACCGGGGATCGAACCGAGAATCACAGAGCCTCCGGCCCGGCTGGAGTGGATCGGAAGGAGCAGGGCTCCGACCGATCCGGGGTGGGGGACCCAGGTTGGGTCCCGCCCGGAAAGGAATCGAACCGATGTCTTCGCTGACTCTCGCACGCCGTTTCCCCGGCTTCCTCCTGCTGGCCCTTCTGGGCTGCCTCGCGCTCCCGACCGGAGCCTTCGCCCAGGACGAGCCGAAGCCCGCGCCCGAGGCGGGAGAGATCGACCTGGACAAGCTCGCCGGCATCGACGAGAGCGATGAGAAGGCGGTCGAGCTCATCGATCGCTACCTCGGGGCGATCGGGGGGAAGGACTCCCTCGCTGCGATCAAGGATCGTGTCGAGCGCTTCACCAACAAGAAGCTCACGCCGACCGGCGAGACGCTGATGAAGATGTCCCGCTTCCTCGAGCGCCCGGTGAAGATCCGCGAGGAGTGGGAGCTCCCCGACGGCATGGGTCTCACCAACAACGGTGTTCCCCTGACCTTCACGCAGGTCTACGACGGCAACGAGGCGTGGGTGAAGGCGATGGGCTATGTCAGCAGCCTGACCGGCAAGACCCTGACGGTCTTCGTCTGGGACAAGCACATCGACGACTTCTTCTCGACCTGGAAGGAGAACGGCTGGACCGCGAAGTACGTGGGCGCCGAAGAGCGCAACGGCAAGCCGGTCGAGGTCGCGGAGCTCCACAGCTTCGCCGGCAATCAGGTCCTCCGCTACACCTTCTCCGCCGAGGACGGCCTGCTCCTCTCCAAGGTCTGGAGCGAGGGCGCCCCGCCTGCGGTCATCAGCAAGGAGGTCACCTTCGATGACTACCTGCCGATCCGCTTCCGCGACGACCCCTCGAAGTTCGTGCGCCACGCGACGACCCAACGGATCTTCGAGGACGGCGAGCTGACTCTCGAGAAGAACTACACCGAGATCGTCCTCAACGGGGGACTCCCGGCGAGCACCTTCGCGCGGCCGGAAGGCCCCTCCTACGATCCGGCGATCATCGGCCAGGGAGCGGCCGCCAAGGAAGGCGACAGCGCCGAGGCCGAGCCGCCGCCGGCCGAGGAGAAGAAGCCGGTCTGGGAGAAGCCCCAACCGAAGAAGCCCCAGCCGAAGAAGCCGACCCCGAAGCCGGAAGGCAGCTAGGCGCCCGGCCGCGGTTCCGGGCCGGGTCAGCGGATCCGAGCCTCCGGGGCTGAGCCCCGCTGGCCGGAAGTTCAGGGGGAGCGGCGTGCGCGGTCACCGCGCACGCCGCTCTCTCCATCCGCATCGCCCTTCAGGGCCAGCTGTCCGCACGCCCCGTCGATGTCGAGGCCCCGGCTGCGGCGAACCGTCACCGGAGATCGCGCCCGGGCGCTCACCGCGCGGGCGAAGCGCGCGATCCCCTCCGGAGTCGACGGCGCATGCGGCGCCCCCTCGAACGGATGGAACGGGAGCAGGTTCACATGCGCCCCGAACTCGTCTGCAAAGCGGGCGAGGGCGGCGGCCTCCTCCGGCGCGTCATTGACTCCGGGGAGCACGACGTACTCGATGCTGAGGCGGCGCGCGTCGCCGCGAATGCTGGAGAGCGCCTCCCGAAGCTCCGTGAGGGGGTGGCGCCGAGTGACGGGCACGATCCTCGCGCGGGTCTCCTCGATCGCCGAGTGGAGGCTGAGAGCCAGCCGGACCTGCGGGAACTCCTCGATGAGCGCCGGGATCTTCGGCGCGATCCCCACGGTGGACACCGTGACCCGCCGAGGGCTGAACTCGAACCCCTCCGGCGCGGTGAGGGTGCGAAGCGTGGTCGAGAGATGGGGCCAGTTGTGAAGCGGCTCTCCCATCCCCATGAAGACGATCTGGGTCACGGCGCCGAGCTCCTGCTCCCGCACGCTCCGGTCGACGTGGAGCCACTGCCCGAGGATCTCCGAGGGGTGAAGGTTCCGCGAGAGGCCAAGGGTGCCCGTCGCGCAGAAGCTGCAGGCCGCCGCGCAGCCGACCTGGCTGGAGACGCAGAGGGTCCCGCGCTCTCCGCTCGGGATCCAGACCGACTCGATCGCGGCACCATCCGCCAGCCGGAACCGGAACTTCCGGGTCCCGTCGGTCGAGACCTGCACCAGATCCTGCTGGAGAGGCTCCGCGAGGAGCTCTGCCCCGAGTCGCTCCCGAAGTGCGCGGGGGAGCGCGGTCATGGCGTTCGGATCGGCGCGACGATTGAGATAGAGCTCTCGCAGGATCTGCTCACCGCGGTACCGGGGTTCACCCTCCTCCGCGAGCCAGCCCTCGAGGAGGCGACGGGCCTCCTCGGGTGTCCGATCGAGCAGCCGGGCGGGTGGGGTGGCGCCGGGGCTCACGGAGAGACTCCCCCCCCCGGGACGATCCGACCGATCGATCCATCGGGCTCGATGGCCAGCGCGACCGGAAGCGGGAGTCGTCGCTCGTTTCTTCGATGGCGGTGGACGAGGACTCCACCCCTCTCGAGGGTCAGCGTGGAGCGTCGGAAGGTCCAGATGATCGTGCCGTCGAGGCGGTCCTCCCGGACCACCGGAGACGCGGCGTTCCCTTCCCAGGTGAAGCGGAAGCCCTCCCCTTGCGTCCTCCAGGGAGCGGAGGGGGACGGGGGACGAAACACGAAGACACGGCTCCCTTCCCGGAGGTCGTACCGGGCATCTCCCGCGGCGCGGAAGCGCCCGAACTCGTGCTGCAGGGCGATGCCACCACAGGTCAGCGCGTCCCCGAACTCCGAGCGTCGCACCTGCGGCGGAGACGGCTCCCCGGTAGGGAGGAGCTGAAAGCGGACCTCGACCCCGTGGTAGGTGATCGGGACGCTCCATCGGATCCCCTCCGCCGGAGCCTCGGGGCGGCGCACCGGCCCTCCGGCGCGGGTGGGGCCAGGACCGACCGACTCGCCTCGACTCCCGGATTCCGAGGAGCCCGGTCCCCCGACGCAGCCGATTCCCCAGAGCGGGAGGAGGGCGCCGAGGACGAGCAGGCGAGCGCGCGCTCCGCGTCGGCTCGGTGAGGATGGCCGGATCATTGACGCTCTCCTCTCCCCGTCGGGGGGGCGGTCTCGGGGATCGGCTCCGCCAGGTGGAGCAGCAGAGGAGCGAGGTCGTAGGGCTCCTCCCGCCGGTCCGAATACAGCATCACCGCGATTCCCGCGCTGTCGATCGCTTCATAGTAATCGATCTCGATCTCATGCAGGCCCGCCTCGAGAGGGATGTCCGCGCTGGGGAAGTTGTCCCCGGTCGTCCTCCATGCGTCGATCACGAGACGGCCGTCAATCCGCAGGCGCACTCCGTCGGAGCAGATCACCATCCAGGACCAGAGCGCACGCTCCGGGATCCGGAGGATGCCCCGCCAGGAGACCGAGAATCGATCGGTCGGCAGGCCTGTCGCCGGGGCGCCGCGCTTCCAATGGAACTCGATCCGAGGATCGACCCTCACGAGGCGGGGATCGGCGAGGTCGATTCCCGCGTGGTAGGTCCCGACCAGACCGGCCGAGGATCCTCGACGGATGATCCTCGCCCCGAGGAGGGCGTCGGTCAGCGCCTGACGGTCGGACCAGCGCCGGACCGGATCCAGGCGGTCTCGGATCGAGGCGATGGCCCGGAGGACGGCCTCGTTGGCGCTCGGGAGACGGACCGCCGCGCAGAGCTCCGCGATCCCGGAACTCCCTCTCCCCAGGCCCAGCAGCGCGTTCGCCCGATTGAGCCTCACCTCCGCGTCCCCCGGCCAATGCGCCTGGGCCTGGGTGAAGGCGGTCAGAGCCTCCTCCAGGCGTCCGGCCCGAGCGCAGCCGACTCCGAGGTTGATCATCGCCTCCACGCAATCGGGATCGAGCTCGAGAGCCGACCTCGCGAGCGCGACCCCCGCATCCGGCTTCCCCCGGGCGAGTTCGACATAGGCGAGGTTGTTCACGACATGCCCGAGGAGTTCGACCGTCGAGAGCTCCCGCAGCGGAGTCCCCTCGACCACGGATCCGGATCGCTGCCGGTACCACTCATCGGAGCGGATCGCCCCGCCTCGGGTCAGCTCCACGTTGACCGGATCTGCGGCTCCGATGCGCAGGAAGGTGTGGCGAGGGGAGGAGACCGCCTTCGCCTCCCAGCCGAGCCGCTCGCAGAGATCGAGATGCAGCAGCGTCAGCCCGATGCAGTAGCCGGTGTGTCGCGCGAGGATCCGGGGAGGGTGGAGGTTCTCCGGGTCCGAGAGGTCGTCGCTGGCCCGGAGGCCGAGCTCCTCGTGCAGCACCTGCTGGAGGCGAAGGGCCTGATCCATCGGCGTGGTCGGCGCTGGAGCGGCGCCGAGACGCCCGAGGAGCTCTCCGAGGCGCGCCTCGTAGCCTTCGATCCGGACATCGTGGGCGATGGCGAGGCGGCGGACCAGCTCCCCGACCCCCAAGTCGGGGGATCCCGCGATCGAGCGGGCCAGCTCGACGCCGGCCGGTCGTGGAGGCGGCGACGGATCCTCTCCGGTCTGCGCGGAGATCACCGACGAGACCGTGAGGAGGAGCGGCAGGAGCAGAATGCCGGGAGAGCCCGCAGTGAGTCTCGTCGAGGGAAAGGTCATCGGAGTCGCCTTTCCCCTTCGAGCGGTGAGAGGGCCACCAAGCTCAGGCGATGGGCCGCCGAGCCCCCGCTCCCGGCCTGGCGAGCTCCCGGGCGGAGATGCGGACGAGCCGCGCGGAAGACTCCCGCGCGGCCCGTCGGCATCGTTCTCGTCCAGCATGAAAGGACGGTCGATTCGAGGGATCTGATGGATCTGAGGGATCAGCGCTGCTTCAGCGCTTCGACCAGAGCCTTGATCTCCGCGAGCTCCTCCTTCAGTCGGAAGATCTCGTAGCGGAGCTTCTCCGTCTCGGTCTTCTCCCGCTTCATCACGGCGGCGAACTGGGCGTCATCGAGGACCCCCGCGGCGCTGGCGATGAACTTCGGAACATGTCGATCATGGTCGGCATCGCAGAGGCCCTGGGAGTGGTCCTGACGCTTGGAGACCGCGAAGTCCTGCTTGAACTGCTGGATCGCGCGCATCTGGGACTTGTCGAGCTTCTGCCCGATGACGCTCGCATAGACCTCATCGAAGAAGTGACTGTAGCACGCGAAGGCGGTCCCGCTCGTCAGCAGGACTCCGCAGAGAACGAGGACAAAGAGCTTCCGAGTTCCGTTCATCTGACTCTCTTCCTTTCCGGGCTCGTGCCCGCTGGGACGATCCCGGCCCGCGGCGGCCGAGGTTCCTTCGGGAATTCTAGTCTCCGGAGGCACTCTAGAGCAAGGCGGGTGGTCGGGAGCCACGCGCCGGAGGAGGGAAGGGAGGACGGGCCGACCGGGGGGGGACTCCCGATCGGCCCACGATCATGCGTGCGTGAATGTCGAGGTCAGTGATCGATGTCAGCGCAGTTGAGGGCGTCCGGTGAGGTCGTGCACCGGCGGCGATCCCCATCGATCTCGACCAGTCGTCCCTGCTGGTAGATCGCCTTCCCGTTGTGGGGACAGGTGCCGCAACGATCTCCCCGCAGATGCCCGGCGAGTTGATCGCGGGCATGCGCGGAGTCGAGAGGCAGCCCCGAGCGGTCTCCCCGTGCATCGGTGGGGTTCTCCCGACAACAACCGATGGAGTCGAGGGCGGCCGTCACGAGGCGGAGACGATCCCGCGTCTCGATGGGTCGGAGGTGACGCGCACAGTAGAGGCGACGGGCATCCTCGGAGATCCAGCAGTCGCTGAGGGGGATCCGCTCCTGGCAGACCGGGCAGGTCGACCGCGTCGGCTGACGCGTGACGAGGGTCCGCCAGAGATCGGGGTGAATCGGGAGGGGGGAGAGAGGGGGACTCTGCTCGCAGGCGCTGCAGTTCCACTCGCTGGGTGCACCCGCCGAGATGCGAGCGCGCCCCCGGCAGCAGCTGCAGATCTTCAGGTCGAACTCGACGCAGAAGTGCACCCAGTCCCGCACGCTGCTGAAGTTCTCGACCTGGAACTCCCTGCGCCGGGTGATCGTGGCGCGGCGTGCCCCCACGAGCTCCCGAGAGGACTTCTTCTGGACTTGCGGGTTCCCCACTTGAGGTCTCCTTTCTCCTCGACAGGCCGTTCTGGCCTGCACGGAAGAGAGTTTGCAAGTCGAGTTCCAGTTTCGTAGTTCGTCACCTAAGTCAGGAAAGTCAGGTTGTTTTCGCCGGCCTCACTACCGACCGAGCTCTTCTCCATCGGCAGAAATACACGAAAGCGGGCAGGAGATCGCAAGGCACCGACTGGGTCCACAGGCTTCGCTCTCGTTCTGTGGACAAGTAGGCCTCCTCCGTCCAAGCGCTGGGCAATCCACGGGGTTGCACCGGGGCAGACCTGCGCATTTCCGTGCACCGTCGGTGAACTTTTCTCCGGAACGCCTTCTGGATCGTTCGATCTTGATCGCTGGATCCGACCGGAGCAGACCGGTTTCTCATGGAAACCCAAGGTCCTTTGTTCATCAGCGCGGCGAAGATCCCGGGCAGAGGTGAAAGCGGGCTGGGAGGGGCCCCGAAGGCCTAGAGGCAGTCGTTCGGCCGGCCGTCGCGGAGGTCGATCTGGAGGCGCTTGATCAGATGCCGCAGCTGGTGCATCTGCAGTCCGAGGCGATCCGCGAGGGCATTTCGGTCGTAGCCGGACTCTCGCCATGATTGCTGGAGCAACTGACGCTCGAAGAGCTCGCGCGCCGCCTTGTAGGTCAGCTCGGAGGGGAGTTGGATCTCGCGCACCGGGTTGTCCGACTCTGCCCCCCTCTCGAGGCGCTGCAGAAGCGCGGGGGGTGCCTGATGGGGGGTCAGGAAGTCTCTATCGGAGAAGGCGAGGAGCCCCTCCACCGCGCCATGGAGCTCGACCAGGTTTCCCGGCCAGCGGTGCCGCAGCAGCAGCGAGCGCAGATCCTCGCGAAGCGTCGGGACCGGACGCCGCTCGCGGCGGGAGGAGCGCCGCAGATAGTGATCCAGATAGAAGCTGATGTCCTCTGGTCGCTCCCGCAGCGGGGGGAACTTCACGAGGACCACGATCAGCCGGTAGTACAGATCTTCCCGAAACGCGCCGGCGTCGACCCGTTCATCGAGAGATCGACCGCTCGTCGCCAGGAATCGGAGATCGATCGGGACCGCCTTCGAAGCCCCGAGCGGGATCACTTCCTTCTGCTGGATGGCCCGCAACAGCGACCCTTGCCCGGAGTTGGGGAGGAGATCGATGTGCTGGAGGCAGAAGGTCCCGCCTGAGGTCGCTCGGAGCTTGCCGGGATCATCCTCGTCCGCACCGGTGAAGGCCCCGGCGCGGTGCCCGAAGAGCTCCCGCGGCAGGAGATCCTCCGGGACGCAGGAGCAATCGAAGTTGAAGTAGGCCTCACGGCTCCGCCGGGAGAGGTCATGAACACGGCGCGCGATCGCTTCCCGGCCATTTCCCGACTCCGACTCGATGACGACACTGCTCGACGCAGCCGCGATCCGCGGGAGACGGCGACGCAGGGCCCGCGCCGCCTCCGACGGGCCGAGCAGCGGGTCGTCCAGAGTGTTGGTGGTGAGCGGGCTCTGAGGATGCATGACGGCTCTCGGCTGAATTGATCGGGAAACGATGCGGGCAGGATCTCGGATCGTAGTCCACGATCCGACGGAAGGTCAAGATGGGCCGCCGGGGAGGAGGGCGACTGCATCCGAAGCGCCGCTCCTTCATGATACTTCCTCGCGGGCGATCCCAGCGGAGGCGTCATGAACGCGTACCCCGGTCGCGACCGCCCGGAGCCGGCCCACCTAAGCCACACGATACGAATGACTTGTGAAATCCGAGCTGCCCTCAGGACGATGACGCGGGAGAGCCCAGATTTCCCCGTCGCCCTTCTCTCCATCCCGAGCCCCCCCCGCGTCCTCACCCGGGCCGGTGCGCCCCCGGGTCCTTCTCCCGCCGTCGCGGTCGTGGGAAGCCGTCGAGCCAGCGCGGCGGGGCTGCGCTCTGCCTCCCGCCTGGGGCGAGAGCTCTCGGAGGGGGGCTGGACCGTCGTCAGCGGGCTCGCTCGGGGCGTCGATCGAGCCGCCCTCGAAGGTGCCCTCCGCGGGGGAGGGCAGCCGATTGCGGTCCTTGGAAATGGCCTTCCGGGAGTCTACCCGGCGGAGAACCTCGCCCTCGCGTGTCGCATCATCCGGGCGGGCGGCACCCTTCTCTCCGAGCTGCCGGTGGGGGCCCCGCCGCGTCGGCACCACTTCCCGCGGCGGAACCGCCTGATCACCGCCCTGAGCGTGGGGCTTGTCGTCGTCGAGGCGACGGAGCGCTCCGGCTCCCTGACCTCGGCCCGCTGGGCTCTGGAACAGGGGAGAGAGGTCTGCGCCTTCCCGGGCCCGGCCGACGGTCCTTCCCACCGGGGCTGTCATCAGCTGATCCGGGACGGGGCGCACCTCGTCACGGAGGCTCGGGAGGTCGTCGACGTGCTGAAAGGGCGCTGCTCCGCATCCGTTCAGGTCCCGGAGCCCCTCCGGACGGCGTTTCTGGCGGGAGAGCGGGATCCAGAGCGGCTTCAGGGGCTCTCCGGGCTTCCCACCCCGCGCTTCCTTGAGGCGTGGCGGCAACTCCTCGAGGCTGCGCCCGACGATCGACCGGGAGTGTCGTATTCTTCGGATGAGGGCCCCCGCCCCGAATCCGGAGAACGCCCGTGAGAGGAAGATG
>Ga0181568_10003482_pt1 | contig 14178 bp, 12 predicted proteins | sample 101ome_20_FD_133758 | JGI IMG/M metagenome (GOLD analysis project Ga0181568, IMG submission 133758) | Coastal salt marsh microbial communities from the Groves Creek Marsh, Skidaway Island, Georgia - 101404AT metaG (megahit assembly) | ecosystem: Environmental > Aquatic > Marine > Intertidal... | reverse complement strand
TGCTTTCGGGTAACCATCAGGCAATCTCTCGTTGGAGACATGAACAACGTGTCGAAAAAACGAAAAGATTACGCCCAGATTTAGAAACTATCATTAATCAATAAGGAACCGAGAACATGAATGAGCAACTGCTGAACGAAATTACTAACGAATACCTCCAGGAAGGACGCGATCAATTCAAAGTTGGGGACGGCGTGAAGGTTCATGTTCGCGTTCGTGAAGGTGACAAAGAAAGAATTCAGATCTTTGCCGGGATCGTTATTTCCCGCAAAGGTGCAGGTATTCATGAAACTTTTACTGTACGCAGAATTGCATCCGGCGTGGGTGTGGAGCGGGTTTTTCCAGTTAATTCCCCATTGATCGACAAAGTCGAAGTGGACCGCGAAAGTATCACCATGCGTGCCCGTATGTACTACCTTCGTGACCGAGTTGGTAAGGAAGCCACCAAGGTAAAAGAAAAACGCCTCTACGAGGCCAAAAGGAAAAACTAAGGGTTTCTCTGTTGCGGGAAGTCTGGATACTTTCCCTTTTCCCGGCTCATGTGCGGAGCAAATTGAGCCGCTCCGGAATTAGGAATTGCTCGAGCATACCGTTTCCATCTGCAAAGCTCACAGCTTCCACTTCTGAGGATAGCAAAGCTTCATAGATTTCCAAAACTCTTTGACCATAGGATTGGAGAGAGAAGTTATTTTTCACAGCCAACCGATTGGTTTCGATCTTGGAGGGACTAAGGACACAGAGCCTGGACTGGTCGCGGACGGATTGTGAAGCTAGCTCAGAATTTAGGATTTTCTTAATAATGCTCCGTTGAAGAGTTTCATTAAGGCAGCCGAATTTAATCCCTTTTTCAGAACTTAAGCCTATCATAGCACGCTGCAAGGCATGCTGGGGCAAGGGATGGTTGTAATCAGAATAAATCGAGTTTAGAGATTGGATAACCTCCTGTTTTAATTGGCTCATGTCGATCATGGATGGATCGATCCATATCTCGTCGTACAGATTTTGTAAGTTGACCCCAAGGTCGGTGAAATCAGAGGTGATTTCAGGAATATTTCTTCCACACAGGCTTTTACCATAAGTCCATGGTTCCAAAAAACCTAGCCCGAAACCTTCAGCCACACTTACATTGATGATCGATTGGGCAGAGTTTACCATTTCGGGGAAGCTTGCCTCGGTCTGTTCACCCAGACCATAACTTAGCCCAAGTCGATGAGACGATGAAAAGGCAACCCACTCTTGATAAAGGGACAGAAAAGAAGGATTGGTGGGTCCCAGGCTGTTGGCAAAATGAATTTCTGGGTAAGCCGCCGAAAGAAGGGCCAATTCTCCGAGGTTTTTCCTGCGCACGGCCCGTACAGGGTAAAGAAACAAATTATCTGGAATGTCCCGGATAGAGCCTTTTCCAAGGGTTTTTTCCGGGGTGGGTGGGATTGCATTGGCCAGTAAGTGAACCGGACTGGAAAGCCCCTGGTTCAAGTTTTGGAGGAACCCTTGATCCCTGCGGTTGAGAGCGGCGTAGTGAATTTGGTTAGCCGTCGGATAAAGTACTTCTTGAGATCCTGCCAAATTTTTGAAGTTTTGTGGTCTGCCATCCTCGGCAAAATCATGGGGTTGGAGGAACAATCGAGCACCAGACTGTGCAAGAAGGGCAACCGCCTGGGTGAGAGCAGGATTTTTACCTAAAGTGTGGTTGTGAATGTGCCAAATATCAGGTCGTCCACCCAGTGCCGCCAGGGCCGCTCGTTCGAGGTTATCTTTTAAGGTAGCAGGATGGACCGAATCCTCCGCATCAGCATAGTCTAATCCCTCGACTACTTCTACTTTTCGAAGCTTTTTTCCGGAATAGGGCCTGCCGGTTAGGACAACATACTCCACAGAACTGAAATCATTATTCTCCCAAGATTGGATGGTACTCTCAATCACTCGTGTCACCCCACCTGGTTGCAGGTGGTAATGAACGATAGCGACTTTCATTTAGAAGGTTGTCAGGATGCGTCCTGGCGGTTTCGGTATCCCTTGATCTCGATCATTGGAGGTCTCTCTTCCTCCACAACTTCCTGAACAAGTTGCCGGTAGTTTCCATCCTCGACTTCAAATCGACGATAAAATGTTTCCAGATCGGGCATGCGGTCTAGTTTTCCTTGTTGGTGAAGGCGGTTAAAAAAGGTCTGCAAGATACCAAAGCTCATCTTGCCCAATGCGTTCGTGGTTTGGTTACGGTGTACCCTGCGGTCAAGGTCGGTCTGGGCAAAAGTTTCCAATCCATGCAATGCATAAAGGTCTAGAATGTGGGAGGTTTCCACGCCATAACCTATGGGGAAGGGGATTTTTTCAAGAACATCCCTCCTGGCGGCATATTCTCCGGATAGTGGTTGAATAATGTGAGAAAGTTCCGGGTAAAAAAGGGCAAAGAGAGGACGGATCAGAATTTCAGTGACCCTTCCACCCCCACTGGGTCGCAACCCGCTGGAGTAATTTAATGGGCGGTCGTAGAAGGCTTTCACATAAGAAATTTCATCTCGCTGAATCAGGGGTGCGACAAGTCCATAAACGAACCGGGGATGGATATTTGAAATGTCTGCATCCACATAACAAATGATATCTCCTTTGAGTTGGTGGATGGCCTTCCATAAATTCTCCCCTTTACCACGCTTGTTACCCACCTCAGGCAGGATTTCAGAAGCGAGGTAAACATCTGCACCGTAGTTGCTCGCAACTTCAAGGGTACGATCTTCCGAACCAGAATCAATGACCGCAAATTCATCGACCAATGGATATCTATCCATTAACTCGGATCGGAGGATGAGGACTTCTTTACCGATGGTTTTCTCCTCATTCAATGTCGGTATACACAGAGAAATCTTGAGTCCTTTTTTTTCCTTTTCTTTAACCAGTTTGATTAGGTCCCAAAAGGCACTGTGGTGAAAAGTATTTCGATCTAACCAGCTTTCTTCCTGCTTAATCATTCTTCGCAAATTCCTTGGTCAATCGCTTCGATCAGGGTAATAAGTTGTGTGATCCCAGAACAAAGAGGGGCGAGTTGGATCGTTTCATTGATCTCCCGTAAGTTTTCCACTGTGGTCAACCCGACTGTGACTGCGGGAAGTCCACCCAAAATAAGTGCATTTAAATCGCCTGTGCTTGGATCAACTTGCGGGGTGATGCCGGCCTCTTGCATCACAGAGCGAGTAGTTTTGACCAATGGATGAGTAAAAGCAATGCTGCATTTTTTTCTTTTGGCCACAATTTCCATACTTACATGGGTGCCAGTTTCAGCTGAAAATTGTTCGCAGATTTCATTAAGCTGGCTTTCCATTGAGCCAATCACTTCATCCTCTTCGCTAGTAATTTCAAACTTTAGATTCCCTTGCTTGGGAGAGGTGTTATAACTCGAGCCACATTTAAGACCACCCAATACCAGCTTGGTCTTAGGCTCTTTGGGAATGGGAATTTCCCGGATGTGATTGACCAGACCGGTAAGCTGGCTAATGGCACCGGCTGCTCCAAATCTCATCCAGTCATAATCGCTTGGTATTTGCAGGGTGATTTCCCCCCGCAAAGTGCCTAGTCCGGAATAACTCAACCGGCCCAAGGTGGATCCCTCCACGCAGATCCCTGCTTTGGCAGGTAAGCTCATGGTTTCGAGAAAACCGTGGGCACCTTCGAGGTTTGCCCGTCCGAGGCTTTTGGTATTAGCCACGAGGATCAAGTTGTCCTTCAGTTGGATATTGAGCTCCTCAAGCAGACGAGGAAGCGAGATGACCGTGGCTAAACCAAGGGCATTGTCGGCGATGCCTGGTCCGGTCATAAAATCGGAACCAACTTGAATTTCATGCCGTATTTCAGGAGAAAACACGCAGTCTGCATGAGCCATGATCAAGATGGAAGATTGACCCTCGGATCCAGGGAGTACGGCCGAGGCATTGCCGAATTCATCAATCGTTGGGTTGTGCAATCCATTTTCCCGAAAGCGGTCAGCCACCACCCGAATACGGTTTTCTTCTGCAAAAGTAGGCGATGGGATTTCACCAAGCAAGACGGCATCAGTAAGAAAAAAATCCCTGATTTTATGTATCTTTTCAATCTTTCTCGGAATATCCTCGAGCAAAGGGTTGAGCAGGGACTCTCGATCTATCTGTTCAATAGGCATAGTTGGATGGATTAAGCTTTGTAGGCGGAATTTGTAAAGACAAACCGAAGAAATTGTTTTAGGGGTTGAAAAAAAGAGGTCCCTTCTTCATGACCATCATAAGGGCAGGTGAAATTCATGCTCATCCGTTAATCATGTCAAAAAATATTGGTTTTGTATCAACCCGGTTTGCTGGTCAAGACGGGGTCTCCCTGGAGAGTGCCAAGTGGGCGGAAGTTCTCTGGGAAGATAGGCATGTTAGCTTCTGGTATAGCGGTCAAAGTGATCGCAATCCAGATATTAGTCATGTGGTTCCTGAAGCCTTTTTTGGCTTTTCTGAAAATCAGTGGATTAATGAAAGGATTTGGAAAGGAGAGCGTAGAAATCGATTTGTTACCGAACGAATTCGTGCTCTGGCTGATTATCTTAAGGGCACGCTTTACCGCTTTGTTGAAAAGTTTGATATCGACCTTCTTATACCGCAGAACTGTCTGGCCATCCCTATGCACATACCATTAGGCATTGCCCTGACCGAATTTTTGTCAGAAACACGGATGCCCGCGATTGCTCATCATCATGACTTTTATTGGGAACGTACCCGGTTTTCAGTAAACTGCATCCCCGAGTACCTCGATATGAGCTTCCCTCCCAAACTTTCCAATATGAGGGATGTGGTGATTAACCAAGAAGCTCAAGAACAACTCGCTTTGCGAAAAGGGAGTGCCTCACTGGTTATTCCCAATGTATTTGATTTTGAGAACGCGCCTCAGCCCGTGGATGATTATTCCTCCGATGTGCGCCAGGAACTTGGATTATCCGACGACGATTTCTTTATTTTACAACCCACCCGAGTGGTCCCTCGCAAAGGGATTGAGCAAGCGATTAAACTGGTCAGTTTACTCAAGGATTCTCGTTGTAAGTTGATCATTTCCCATGAAGCGGGAGACGAGGGATACGAGTACCTCGGTATGCTCGAGCAGTTGGCCAAAGAAGAGGGGGTTGATATGCGGGTCGTGGCGGATCGCGTTGGTGAGGTTAGGCATAGAGACTCTGAGGGACGAAAGGTCTACACTCTTTGGGATCTTTATCATCATGCGGATTTTGTGACTTACCCCAGTACTTATGAAGGATTTGGGAATGCCTTACTAGAGGCGATTTATTTTCGAAAGCCCGTTTTAATTAACCGATATTCCATATTTGTTCGAGATATCGAGCCTAAGGGCTTTCGTCTGCTTACTATCGATGGGTTTGTTACCCCCACGATCGCACGGGCAGTAAGACAGATTCTAAACGATAGAGAACTGGGTAAAGAAATTGTAGATCACAATTATGAAGTGGCCCGGCAATTTTATTCCTATTCGGCCATCCGCAGTAACCTCCGGGCTTTTATTGCCGATCTTACTGGATACTGAACCGTTGTTATGAGCTTTTTCACGCAGGACGCAGTTAAACATATATCCAGTACAAGACTGAAATTGCTGCGACGCAGGTTGGCCAAACTTTACGGTAGGGATCGTGCCGATCGCTTGCTTGATCGAATGTACCAGATGATCGGAAGGTATGGAGTGGGTGTGGGTCTTTCTTCTTCGTCCAACTCTTCCAACTTAGATCAGCAGGATGTTGTGCTTATTACTTATGCAGACATGGTTCAGGAAGAGGGACGTGCCTCACTGGATGTTTTGCGAGAATTTTGTTCCCGGCATTTGAAGGGGGCGATTTCCACAGTCCATCTGTTACCGTTTTATCCATGGACTTCGGATGATGGGTTTTCGGTGGTCGACTACCGGCGGGTCAAGAGTGAGTATGGGAATTGGAAAGATATTGAATGCTTTTCAGATGAGTTCCAATTGATGTTTGATTTGGTTCTCAACCATTGCTCCTCCAAAAGTCCTTGGTTTCGTGAATTTATATCGGGAGTGGAACCGGGTATGAATTACATTCTGGATGCCGACCCCACAGCCGATTTATCCTCCGTGGTTCGCCCACGTTCGACCCCTTTGCTCACGCCTTACCAAACCCGGAGCGGAGAAAAAATGGTATGGACAACCTTTAGTGCGGACCAGGTGGACTTGGATTGGACCTGTCCGGATTTACTTTTTGAGTTCTTGGACATTATTCTTTTCTATCTTTCCATGGGTTGTCGAATTCTCCGGCTCGATGCTGTTGCCTTCCTCTGGAAGAACTTGGAAACCAATTGCCTGCACCTACCTCAAACCCATGAGGTGATCAAACTGATTCGTAATTTTGTAGAAGTGGTTGATGCAAATGCTATTTTGCTTACAGAAACCAATGTTCCTCACAAAGAAAATGTCTCTTATTTCGGTAAAGGAGACGAAGCCCATGCAGTCTATCAGTTTTCGCTCCCCCCCCTTCTTCTTCATGGACTGTTGCGTGGGACCAGTAAGCACCTTCGTGAATGGGCCGTACAGTTGGAACCTCCCCCAAAAGGTTGTTATTTCCTTAATTTTACTGCCAGTCATGACGGGGTTGGGGTTCGTCCGCTGGAAGGTATTCTACCCAAGAAAGATGTTCTCTCCCTTGCCAAGGAAATTGAAAAAAAGGGAGGGCAAGTATCGATGCGTAGTATGCCCGACGGATCGCAATCGCCCTACGAGTTAAATGTCACTTATTACTCGGCCCTGTCTGATTCGCAGAAACCTGAATTAGGGGAAGCCAGGTTTCTTTGCTCTCAAGCACTCGCTCTTTCTCTTCAAGGTTTACCCGCGGTTTATTTTCACTCTCTTTGTGCAACACCGAACAACCAAGAAGGTTTTTTACAGACAAAACGGGCACGCACTCTCAATCGTAAAAAATGGGAACTTTCCGAGATAGAGAGAGTACTTGCCCAAAAGAGCACAACAAGCTCGAAGGTTTTTGACTGGTATGTGACCACGCTTAGAAAACGCGCATCGGCCCCTGCCTTTCATCCAGAAGCTAAGCAGGAGATTCTTGATTTAGGAGACACCATATTTGGCTTGGTGCGCACCTCCTTGGATGAAAATCAATCCATCATTTGCCTCTTCAACTTTTTGCCCCAATCCAATACTCTTCAATCGATCGACCTTCTTAATCATTGGTTCCCGAAAGGTAATGCCAAGGACTTGATCAGTGGCGGTGAGATCGAATGGGGAGCCAAGGGTTTAAATCTCCGGCCTTACCAGGCCCTTTGGTTGTTGTCCCATTGAATCGATTTCTTCTCGAGCAAGGGTTTGAGGAAATTGAATGGTCTGCTCAGGATTTGCGGACTACTCATCTAAAAAAAACACTCAAAGCAAAGGAGGGGGACCAGGTTGACTTTGGTGTGATCAATGGCCCGAAAGGCAAGGGTAGGGTAAGTTGGCAAAGTTCAGGTGGGGTTAGAATTAAGTTGAGTTGGCAAGAGGATCACCCTCCTGACCTAATTCCAATTTCAATTCTGGTTGGTCTGTCGCGTCCGCAAACCTGCAGGAAAATTATTGAGCAGGGGGCGGCTCTGGGGCTCAAGGAAATCATTTTTTTCTCTGCTGAAAAGAGCGAGCCTTCTTATGCAAATAGTTCACTTTGGGGTGGAGAATGGCGTAGATTGCTGATTAAGGGAACGGAGCAGGCCTTTTCTTGCCATCTGCCAAATTTTCAAAAACTAAACAGCCTCGAGGAAGCAATCCAAACAAGAGGTTCCAATCGGCCAATAGTTCGCTTGGCTTTGGATAACTATGAAGCAAGGGGGCCGCTTCCCCAAGATCCTTTTTATGGAGAGCATACAATTCAGTTGGCGATTGGTCCCGAGCGTGGTTGGGCCGCCAAGGAACGCGATTTTCTTAGGCAAAATGGCTTTGAACTCAGTCATCTTGGAAAAAGGATATTGCGGGTGGAAACTGCAATGGTGGCCGCAGTGGGATACCTTTCCGGAAAGTATTGGGCCAACCTTTAATTAACTTTCTTTGATCAATATACGATGCACTGGAGTGCCCCTTTTGTCTTTACCGATGGTTCGATGAATTTTCCAATCGGATGATTCAGGAAAAAAATCTCCCGGGCATTCGATAACCAGCAGGCCTCCTGTAGATAGGTATTCATTGGTATAAAGCAGTCGCAACACCCTTGGGCACAATCTCGGCAGTTCTGCATAGGGCGGGTCCACAAAAATCAGGTCATAGGGTTCGGTTGCTTTGTCTTGTAAAAAGTCCAAGACATCTCTTTTTACTAGCCTGCCAGAATCTGCTGGAAGGTTGGCGCTTTTTTGAACCGATGCAAGGTTGGAGGAAAGGTCGGAGAATACCAGCCTGTTTTTCTCAACTAGAGTTGTCTGTTGAGCTCCTCGGCTAAGGGCTTCTAATCCGTATGCTCCGGAACCGGCAAACAGATCAAGTATGGAGGCATGGTCAATCCTTTGTGAGATCGAGGAAAATAAGCGTTCACGAATGGTTTCGGTAGCTGGGCGTACTCCGCTTTTTTTATTAACTCGCAAGGGAATGCCCCGAGCTCTACCACCCGAGATTCTCATTCTCCTGAATATAAGGTTATCTCCATAGATTCATCCCATGCATGGTGTTGAGTTGCCAAGCAAGCCGTAATTTTTAAGTCTGATCAAAATGACCAGATGTGTCCGGGCATATATGAACCTACCTCCGGCTGTTGTTGGGGAGGAATTCTCGTTGCCCGAGGATGAGGCCGTTCATTTGTCGCGTGTTCTTCGTTTGCAGTCAGGTGCCCGGATTGAGGTCCTTGACGGTCTAGGTGGGCGATATGCTTGTGAATGTGTAGAAGTTCAACGATCCAAGATAAAATTGAGTGTCCTTGAAGTATTCCACAGCGGTCCCTTGCTTCCTTACACCAGAATAGGGATTGCCTTGGGGAAAGGAAATAAGTTGGAAGAATTAATCCGTCCCTTGACCGAGTTGGGGATGAATCGCCTAACGCCAATCATTTCTGAGAGGACCGAAGGTACTTTTTCCCGGTCAAAATTTGCTTCCAAAAAAGAGCGCTGGACAAAAATTGCTCAGGAAGCGTGCAAGCAATCTGGAAATCTTTGGATACCACAATTTGATGAACCGGTCTCCTTCCTTGAAATGATCGATCACCTGGAAGAGGATGAGAATGCTTGGATGGGGAGTCTTCGGGCATATCCCTCTCAACTCCATCCAAAGCAAGGCAGTAAAAAACTCGCTATTTTTGTTGGACCCGAGGGTGGATGGACCCGTCAGGAGGAAGGGGCTGCCGAGAATAGCGGAGTTTCCTTCTTTTCCCTGGGCCGTCATGTTTTACGATTGGAAACCGCCGCAATTAGTGCATTGGCAGTTGCACGACAGCACCTGCTTTGCTAAGTAAGAAGTATGCCGGCGGAGTTTACGGGTGAGCAAAAGCTTAGGATTGTATTAGAGTCAATTATTCGGGGTGTTCCCAAAGACGAACAATGCAAAAAGTATGGTGTTTCCGAGGAACAATTTCAAACTTGGCATGATCACTTGATTAAGAATGGCGGAAAAATCTACGAGATGGGTGCCTCCCGATCAAGCCGTTCGGTCCGCCCCCGTAAAGTCAAGTACATCCCTTGGTTTATTAAACTTCTCTTGATTCTCAGTATTTTTACCAACTTGGCTGCAGCAATCGTATGGGGGGTTTGGGCTTGGACGGGTACGGGTAAGCCTGAGGGGGCATTGCCGATTGCCAATCCCCCCGAGTTTGCGATCTCTGGTGGGGCTCACGATGAAAATGCGAGCAGAGATATTTTGACGAGCAGTCCACCTGCTGCCTTGGATGATTTGATTAAGCAAGTGGACGGATTTGGGAAAAATGAAGAAACTGAAAAGAGGGATGAGGCTCAGCAAGACCGACTAGAAAAATTAATTGATATATCTCCTCAGTTGGCCGAGCCTCCATCCGATCTTGCTCTCGAAAATAGGGTGGATTTTCTAGACCTCCAATACGATGCCAAACATGTAGTTTATTTGATTGATGTTGGCTCTTATCAATTAAAGGGGCCGGAAGGAACCCGTCGTTTGGAGAAGATCAAAATCTCCGTGCTTGAATCTTTAACTAAGCTTTCTCCGAACGCTTACTTCAATGTAGTGCTATGTTGGAATCTCAGGGAGGCCCACGCTCTAGGCAAAACAATCCTTCGTGCAAATAGTGAAAATAAGAGATATGCTAGTGAGTGGATTCATAGCTTGGGTGATACTCCCAGTTCACTGAAAGAAGGAAGAAGTCAGTTCTATCCCAAAGAACTTCTTTATGCACAGGTTCTTCCTGGGGTGATTGGGCCGTGGTACGGTCTCGCAACGGCTTTGAGCTACGATCCTGATGTGGTTTTTTTCTTGGCTGGCAATATGCCGGATTTCGCACCGGATGAAGTTTCCAAAAATGATTACAACGGTCTTGGTGTTTCCATCCATGCCAATTCTCTAAGCAATCCACAACCCTCTGGAGTCAGCCCACAGCTTAGCTCTTTAATCCGTAAGACTTCAGGACTATGGCTGGTGGCTTTACAGAGTGAGCGAAATTTGCCGAATGATCCAGGCGAGATTGAAGAAATTGCCCTGCAGAGATTATCCCTCGATTCCATGGATCAAGGATTGGTCTCTAGAAAGTTCGCTATACCTTGGGAAAAAGCATTTGATAACTTTCTCTCAGGCTTGGAAATGGGTTTAACCAAGATCCCCAGAGTCCATGTTTTTCAAACCCTTCCACAGCACAAACAATGGCCAACGGATTTACAAAAGACGATGCAAGAGTTTTGTGAGACGACCCGGGGTAGTTTGAGTCAGTTGTAACGGAAACCATTCACCTTATCGATGTTGGCGTATTTTTGCCGGATTTTGTTCGTTTGCCTTTTTCCACTTTTTTGGACCGGGTTATTTGCTCAACCCGACCCGTTGGATGATCGGATCGAAATCGAGCTAATCTATGATTCATCCACTCTCGAGGAAAAAAAAGAAATCTGGGTCGGTGTAGAGGTTCGTTTAGCTCCAAACTGGCATATTTACTGGAAAAATTCGGGCGAGTCGGGTTATCCCACTACCATACATTGGAACCTACCAAACGGGTGGAGTGCTGAACCCCTTCAATTTCCTGCTCCTTATCTTTATCAATATGAGGGAATGACCGGATATGCCCTCAAAAACCGGATCACACTACTCACCTGCCTAAAAGCCCCTTCAAGCCTGGCTTCCCCCTTTACAATTGATGGGACCCTCGAAGCTCTCGTCTGCAACGAGTCGACTTGTTTGCCCTATGAGAAAAACTTTACTCTTTCACTTAGCCCAAAGGGTCAACCCATCCAAGAACCGGAAATGCTTTCCTTGGTTGCTCGTGCTAGGAGTGCTTTGCCAGTGGACGAAAAATCGGTAACAGGAAGCGTTTTATTGGATGGTGTAGGGGGCCAAATTTCACTCCTTTCTCCCGTCTTTGAATCGATTCCTGCGGACAAGTTTCATTTTTTTCCCGAAGATTCATCCGTTCAGATCAATCATTCCAAGAATCTTTCTTTGGGAGACTCTGGCGATCTATTGATTGATTTTAAATTTACGGACAACGGGTTGAATCCCCCCTCCCGAATCAAGGGGGTTTTAATTCACCCAGAGATCCCCAGAGCCTGGTCGATTTCTCTCCCCCTTGCAGTCGATGAAATATCGGCCCCATCTCTTGATCGATCGACCGTTGTGGGGGATTCTGCAAGTGAATATTTCCTTTTGTACATTTTGTTGTCTTTTGTTTTTTTCGCCATGGCTGCATGGGGTTTTGGAAAGGCAATCCAACCAGGTGCTTCTTCAAGGATTTGGTATCTTTTTACCTGCTTAAGTTTGATAGCTGGGGGCTGGATAGCCTATCCTCATTCATCGGATTCATCCTCTTCCGATTCCTTAAATTGGATGGATTGGAGCCCAGACTTGCAAGACAAACTACTTGCTGAGGGCCGGGCGGTCTACATCGATTACACCGCAAAATGGTGCCTTTCCTGTCAGGTCAACAAAAGGGTCTATGCTCAGGATGAAGTTATCGATTCTATTATTGATAAAAAAGTATCCTTGCTCCGTGCTGATTGGACTCAAAAAAGCCCCGAAATTTTACAATCTCTGCAATCGCACGGACGCGAGGGGGTACCCTTTAATGTCTTCTATCCTGCATCCAAGAATGAAGAAGTTTCCATCCCCGTTTATTTGCCGGAAATCCTTACTTCTGAAAAGCTTGTGCAGACAGTTCAGTCTGGCCAGTCCTTTTCACCGCCTGCGGAAGCGGTAAGTGGTCTTTTAACTTTGCTGGGCTTTGGATGGTTGGGGGGCTTGATGCTTAATGTTATGCCATGTGTTTTTCCGGTGATTGGTCTAAAGATTATGGGTTTTGTTAAGCAATCCGGTACCGACCATCGCCTCATTTCCCGACATGGTCAGGTCTTTACTTTAGGAGTCCTGCTTTCTTTTTGGATGATCGTTGGAGTCCTCATTCTTATGCGCCAAGGCTTGGAGCAAGAATTTGGTTGGGGATTTCAGTTGCAGGAACCTCTATTTGTTTTGGTACTTGCCGTGTTTTTGTTTCTCTTTGGACTTAGCTTAAGTGGAGTTTTCGATATGGGTATTTCCGTGACTGGTATCGGTTCTGGGCTTTCTCAAAAATCGGGACTTGTGGGGAGCTTTTTTTCCGGTGTTCTCGCTACGGTTGTGGCAACACCGTGCATGGCTCCATTTCTTGGCGTTGCCATCGGTGCGGCTCTTACGATGTCTCCTTTGGCTTCATTTTCGGTTTTTACCTGTATTGCAATCGGTTTATCCACTCCCTATCTCCTTCTTTCCTATTTTCCCAAATGGTTGGAGAAACTGCCTAAGCCAGGTGCTTGGATGGAAACCTTCAAGCAGTTCATGGCTTTTCCTATTTATGCCACGGTTGCCTGGTTAATCTGGACCCTTTGTTCATTAATCCAATAAAAAAGCGGTCAGGGAGACCCCAACCGCTTTTTGAAAGAGGAAAGCAAGCAGTACTTACAAAGCCACCTCGCCCTGTTCTCCAGTACGGATACGAACGGCTTGTTCCACGGGGATGACAAAGATTTTTCCGTCCCCAATTTTTTCCGTCTTGGCGGCTTTCACAATGGTCTCAATTACTTTATCGGCAATATCGTCAGGCACGGCTACTTCGATGACTACCTTGGGGAGAAAATCAATGGTGTATTCACTTCCTCGGTAGATTTCGGTATGTCCTTTCTGGCGACCGAAGCCCTTGGCTTCGATCACAGTCATTCCCTCGATACCGATTTCGGACAGGGCGTCTTTAACATCTTCGAGTTTGAACGGCTTAATAATAGATTTAATCAGTTTCATATACTTAAATACTGGGGTTGGTATGGGCAAAAATTAACTAAGGGAATAACCATTCTCTCCATGAGCCGCTTGGTCAAGCCCCTTTGTCTCATCATCATCCGAAACCCGGATGCCTGATGTTAGGGCAGAAACGACTTTTACAATAAGGTAAGTGGCCACTACAGATAAGGCGATCGCAGCAAGACAACCCTGTGCTTGTACCACCAACTGGTCCTGCCAGGTATCAGCATTGATTCCGAGACCTCCCAGTTCGCCCTTCCATCCAAGGTAAGAGACAAGCAAGGTTCCCAAAATACCCCCAACTCCGTGAACCGCGGCCACATCGAGGGAGTCATCAATTCCGAGCTTCTCTTTGACGAAGCCGCAGGCGTAGTAGCATATGAGACCGGCGGAAGCACCGATAATAATCGCTCCGAGGGGACCTACGCTGCCAGACGCAGGGGTGATGGTGGCAAGGCCAGCAATGGTGCCAGTAACAATCCCAACCAAGCCGGGCTTTCCGGTCTTGCGCCATTCGACAAACATCCAGACAAGACTGGCGGTGGCGGCCGACAGATGGGTCACGAGCATAGCCATGCCTGCACTGGTATCGGCGGCGGCAGCACTACCCGCATTAAATCCAAACCATCCCACCCAAAGCATCGCAGCACCAGTCATGACCATGCCGGGATTGTGAGGAGGTTTAAGAGAACGCGGAAACCCATGGCGTCGACCAAGCATGGCGGCAAGGGTTAGAGCAGATGCACCGGCAGTGGCATG
>Ga0181568_10003480_pt1 | contig 14179 bp, 9 predicted proteins | sample 101ome_20_FD_133758 | JGI IMG/M metagenome (GOLD analysis project Ga0181568, IMG submission 133758) | Coastal salt marsh microbial communities from the Groves Creek Marsh, Skidaway Island, Georgia - 101404AT metaG (megahit assembly) | ecosystem: Environmental > Aquatic > Marine > Intertidal zone... | reverse complement strand
GTTACCGCCACCAAACGAGCACAAAGCACCCAGGATATTTCCGTCACGGTAAGCGCCCTGACCGGCGACACTCTGGAAGATTTTGGCGTGTCGAATTTTGAGGATTATTTAATCCAATTGCCCGGTGTCACCGCCGGAGGCAGTGGACCGGGACAAAACACCATTTACATCCGCGGTGTCGCCTCAACGACACCCAACCTGACGACCGCTGGCGTGGCAGGTATTGCCCCCAACGTAGCGCTCTATCTTGACGAGCAACCGCTATCACAGCCCGGCAGAAATCTGGACGTTTATGCGGCGGACTTGAATCGGGTAGAGGTGCTCAAAGGACCTCAGGGCACCTTGTTCGGCGCGAGCTCTCAGGCGGGTACGGTGAGACTGATCACCAATAAGCCAGACTTCAGCGAGGCGTATGGATCGATCAAAGGTGATTTCTCTTACACAGAAGAAGGTGAGAGCAGCAACCGGTTTGAAGCCATGTACAACCTGCCTATCTCAGACAGTTTCGCTATTCGTGCTGTGGTCTACAGAGACGATCAAGGTGGCTGGGTAGACAATGTGCCAGGCTCTGTGACGCTGGAAGAGTCGGCTCGCTGGAGAGACGCTGGGTACATGCGGACTAATGGCGTCCCAGTGGCAAATTTCCGCGCGGGTCTGAACTCTGCGACCTACATCAATAACGTTCCCGAGCAAGTGGCGTATACCAGCGCGCGCGTGCCTTTTGATCCCTCTGACCCCAACTCACAGGTCGAATTCAGGGCGGCGAACAATAGCCACCTGGTCGAAGACGACTTCAACGACACGACCTACACTGGCGGGCGCGTATCAGCGCGGATTGAGTTCGCCAACGAGTGGAGCCTGCTGCTGGGAGCGATGACACAAGAGCTGGAGTCAGACGGCACATTTACTGCTGACCCCACGCTGGGAAGCGACTCTCCCAGCGTTCAACGCTACAGCCCCGACATGATCGAAGATTCCTTCAACAACTTCAGCTGGACCGTTGAGGGCCGCCTGGGCGAACTGGAGGTGGTTTATACGGGTGCCTACACCGAACGAGAGACTGATCAAATCGTTGACTACACCGACTACATGTATGTAGGACAGTACCTGCCCTACTATATTTGCGATGCGTCGGTCTCTTACCCCGAGTACAACTATTACCAAGAGGGTGCGCCACTCAATGTGTCCTACGGCACCTGTTATGAGCCCGACACCTACGTCACCAGCTTCTCTGAGACCGAAGTTTCGACACATGAGCTTCGCTTTAGCACTGACCAGGATAGACGTTGGCGCGTTACGGCGGGCGCATTTTTCAGCGACCTCGAGTTAAAAGAACGTAATGACTTCGTTTATCCATCGATAGACAAAATTAATTTCTTCGATTTCTATCCAGGCGGCGGCATTCCCGTTGAAAACTATCCCCACCCCGGGTCATTTTATACTGAGGAAGGGCCTTACCCATCGACAACCGTCTTTAGAAACGACATCCGTCGCACTGATGAACAGTACGGCCTCTTTGGTGAGTTCAGCTTTGACTTGACCGAGAGGCTGTCCGCGACGGTGGGTGCGCGTTACTACGACGTAGAAGTTGACATGGAAGGTGGCGCAAATGCCACGTTCTGTAACCCCTTCTTCGTGAACGACCAAAACGCCTTCGGAACCAATATTAGCGACCTGTATGACGGTGACGGGTCGCTTCGCTTTACCTCTGACTGCAGCACGGCACCTCGAATGCAGGCAGGCATCTCGTTTGAGGAGGCCTATGCCATCTTCGCCGAGCTAGACCCGTACAGCATCGATCGTGGTAAGTATGTCAACGCACCCAACGCGATCAGTGAGGCGGAGATTCGCGGATACCTTAAAGCACTTGAAGCCCCCGATGTGGCCTCGGCGTCAGGTACCATCTGGAAGTTCACTCTGTCGTACCAGCCATCCGACGACGTGCTTTGGTACGCCACGTACTCTGAGGGTTTCCGGCCCGGCCTTCTGAACCGACCGGGAGGTGCGCAAGGCGCTGGAGGATACGAAGTGCCATTTGAGCTGGCGACTGACGATGTCACGAACTATGAGCTTGGATGGAAAGCCGACATGGCGGGGGGCACCCTCCGCTTCAACGGTAGCGCCTTCTTTGTTGAGATCGACAGATTGCAGACAACTATCTTTGATCCCAGCATTGTCAATTTGTTCTTCTCAGACAACGCGGCGAATGCAGAGGTAATGGGAATAGAGGGCGACCTAACGTGGTTGCCACAAGCTATTTCTGGGCTGAGCATCGGAGCCTCATTCTCCATTCTGGATACCGAGATCACAGACAAGCTGGTACCTACCAACGATGTGCGTGAAGGTGACTCACTCGCATTCGCACCGGAGCTCCAGTTCAATGCAAACGCTCGATACGACTGGACGCTGTCCAGCGGCCTCAACGCCCACGTGATGGGTCACATGGCGTATTCGGATGAGTCCTACAGCGACATCATTACGATCAACCGAGACTTGATCGACAGCTGGGTAATGTTCGGCATCACAACAGGTGTTTCCTCTGACAACTGGGGTGCGACGTTGTATGTCGATAATTTAACCGACGAGAGAGCGGAGTTGTCCCGGAACTACATTAACGACCGCCCGCGCGCTACATACGCACGTCCCAGAACCATTGGCCTGCGGTTGAACTATAACTTCTAAATAAAAAAGAAAACTTCTACAGTGAAAAGCTCCCTTTAACGGGAGCTTTTTTTTCGTTGGAGATAAAGTTGGAAGATCAAAAATACGGGCAAATTAAGCACGCCATACAGCAAAAACAATACGCCGAAGCCATCGCAATTCTAGACGATGAATCCGACAGCGAGAGCGAGGTTCTCTATCTTCGCGCAGTTTGTCTTGGCCGGACGGGCGAGACGAAAAAAGCTCTGGAAGTGCTGGACACGCTGCTGTCATCGCACCCCAAGCATGCAAGAGGGTTTCAGGAAAGAGCACACATCCTGCGCGCCTTGGGTCAGGAAGATGCTGCACTTGCTGCCTATGGCCGTGCCACGCAGGAAAACCCATCGCTACATGCAAGTTGGCGTGCACAAGCGGAAATATTATTGCGTCAAGGCAGGCATCTCGAAGCAGAGCGGCTCAAGCCGCACATTGAACGCCTGATTAACTTGCCTCAGCCCTTAGTCTACGCACTAGATGTACTTTCTCAGGGATTCATTGCAAAAGCTGAACAAGCCTGTCGCGATTTCCTCAGAGATAACCCCCACCATGTGGAGGCCATGCGCCTGCTAGCTCAGATCGCAACCAAATTAAACGTGCTCGATGAAGCCGAATTCCTGCTCGAGAGCGCCGTCATGTTCGAGCCCAAAAATACGACTCTGCGGGTCGACTATGTGGGCATTCTGCGCAAACGCCAAAAGCTGGCTGAAGCAAGTCAGCAAGCCCTCGAGCTTTTTGATGCGGACCCGGGCAATGTTCAATTCAAATCTCAATACGCGGTAATTCGAATGCAGTTGGGGGACTACGAGACGGCGTTGCAACTCTTCGACGAGGTGTTAACCGACATTCCTGGTGAGCCGGTAACATTGACCTCTAAAGGCCACGCTTTGAAAACGATTGGTAAAACTGACGATGCGATTAGCTGCTATCGCGAGGCCTGCCGTGAAGGCGTGGTTCATGGGGAAGCGTGGCAGTCACTGGGAAATCTAAAAACATATCGATTCGATGATGTAGAGATCTCGCGCATGGAGCATCTCCTGTCTTTGCCAACACTGCGAAGTATGGACAAGGTGTATCTATATTTTGCCCTGGGAAAGGCTTTTGAAGACCGGCAAGACATCAACAGGGCCTTTGAAATGTACGCACAGGGAAACCATATAAAGCGGGCTGAGTCGCGTTATATCGCCGAGCACATGACAGAGGAATTTGCCGAGCAGAGAAAGATATTTGACAAAATACAACGCATTGAGGGTGGATGCCTGGACGCTGATCCAATATTCATTTTGGGTATGCCGAGGGCTGGATCCACGCTGCTGGAGCAAATCCTGTCGTCACACTCGCTGGTAGACGGAACCCAAGAATTGCCCAATATATTGGCGATTGTTCAGCAACTGCGAACGCGCGATAAAACCTTCGACAGGCTTAACTACCCAAGAGCGATATCCAGTTTGTCACGCAATGAGTTGAATGAGCTCGGAGAGGCCTATCTCTCTGGCACACAAACCTACAGAGGTGGTGCTCCCTTTTTCATCGATAAAATGCCAAATAATTTCAGGCACATCGGTCTTATTAAATCTATTCTGCCGAATTGCAAAATAATTGATATCAGAAGGCACCCTTTGAGTTGCTGCTTTAGTTGTTTTAAACAACTCTTTGCCGAGGGTCAGGAATTCTCGTACAACCTTGAAGATCTCGGGCACTACTACAGAGACTATGTTGATCTTATGAATTACTGGCACAAGAAATTCCCCGGCGAAATCCTGCACGTGCAATATGAAGACGTGGTGGCTGAGCTTAATTCTCAAGTTCAGAGAATTTTGGATTACTGCGGCTTACCGTTTGAAGATGCTTGCCTAGAATATTGGAGAACAGACCGAGCCGTTAAGACCCCTTCCTCAGAGCAGGTGAGAAAGCCAATTTTTACGTCTGGCATGGAGAACTGGCAAGAATTTGAGGGGCACCTCGCACCACTCAAAAATGCACTGGGACCCACATTGCAATCTTATCGACCCTCTTTGGTTTCATAGAGAGGCTCCCTTAGATTTATAGGGAAGCGCGATTAAGAGCATCACTTGCTGTGAGCTTTCACCCATTCGAGGATCGAAGAAAAATCCCGGGGGCCATTGCTATCGGCCTGGTGGGCAAGGTAAGCCGCGTTCGCAAGCTTGCCCATTTGATTATCGACGCCAGCGCTGTCTGCTACTTCGCAGGCCAGACCGAGATCCTTCACCATCAAGTCGACCATAAAGCCCGGCTTGTAGTCATTGCTTGATGGCACGCCCGCCATCACATCAGGCCATGGGTTATACACTTGCAGAGACCAGTTATTGCCTGAGCTGGCCTTCATCACCTCCGATAACACTGCTGGGTCGAGGCCATGGGCTTCACCCATCGTCAGTGCCTCACAGGTACCAATCATGTGTATCGCCAATAGCATATTATTGGCCGCCTTCGCGACCTGACCTGCACCGGCTGGACCCGCGTGAAAGATCTTCTCGACGCTACCCATACCCTCAAGAATCGGTCGCGCTCGAGCAAAGGCATCGGCCGTACCGCCGCACATGAAGGCCAGCGTACCGGCTGCTGCGGCCGCCACACCACCCGATACCGGCGTATCCATAAAATCGATACCCACCGCCGCCGCCGCTTCACCGACCTCCCGGGCAGTCGCCGCATCGATCGTGCTGGCATCAAGAATCAAGGTTTCTTTTGAGATGCTCGCGAGCAAGCCGCTTTCTCCCAAGAAGGTTGCCGCCACGTGCTTGCCCGCAGGCAACATACTGACAATCACGTCGGCATTGGCAGCCGCATCGGCAGCGGAAGCCGCAACAGTAGCCCCCTCTTCGGCAAGCGCGGCACACGCCGCTTCCACGAGGTCAAAAACGGTGAGGGAATGGCCCGCAGCGATCAGGTTTTTGGCCATAGGGCCACCCATATTGCCCAGGCCCAAAAAAGCAATTGTTGCCATGACTTACTCCGGCAGTCCGAGCGCCGGCATTGCCTCTGGCGCAGTAAAAAAAGTATCGACCACGTCGGCAGGTACCGATGCGAGGTCGGGATAGGTCCAGGCGGGGGAGCGGTCTTTATCCACCAGCAGCGCGCGAACACCTTCGGCAAACTCCGGGTGACGCATAATATTGCACCCCAGCACCAACTCGGATTCAAAGACCTCCTCAAGGCTCGCCTCGCGCGTCTGGTTAAGCTGGCGGAAGATCCAGCTCGCCGCCAACGGTGAACCGTGGGCAAACCCGTCACGCGCCTTACCGAGCCAGACATCCTCGCCGCTCCAAGCCATCACGCGTGCGCAAATCGCCGCGAGATCATCACCCGCCATCCACTCGTTGATGGTGGCGATAAGGGGCTCGACTTGCGGGTCCGGCACGGTGGTGCTCGCCACCATTTCACCGAGCATTGACGCCACTAGGTCGTGGTTCGATGCGGCGCTATCAGACCACTCCTGAGTGGTGAGTAAGGCGAGTACATCTGCCTTCTGGTCGTTGCCCAGAAAGTGGGTGCCCAAACCACAGTAGAGCGCGTCGGCCGCGTTAATATGGGAAGACGTGAGGGCCAAAAAACGCCCCACCTGTCCCGGCATCCGATTGAGGAACCAGCTACCCCCCACATCGGGGAACAGTGCGATCGTGACTTCGGGCATGCCGATTCGCGTCCGTTCACTGACCACCCGATACCGGCATCCTGCCAAAATACCCAGACCGCCCCCCATGACCACGCCGTGCCCCCAACAAATCAACGGCTTGGCATAGGTGTGAAGCAGGTAATTCATGCGGTATTCGCGCGCAAAAAAGTGCTCGGCATACTCACAAGGCCCGCCAGGCGTTTCGATGCATGAATTGCGCAGCGCCTGCACATCGCCGCCCGCACAAAAGGCCTTCTCGCCCGCACCATCAATCACCACCGCAACGACGCTGTCATCTTTTGACCAAGCTTCAAGACGGTCGGTAATCACCTCCACCATCTCGCGGGTCAGAGAATTCAGCGTTTTCTCAACGTTGAGCGTGAGCTGGCCGACCAGCCGGTCTCCCGCCGGGAACTCGGCAACCAGCACGCTATCGGTCATTGATTCTTCCACGCGGGTTCGCGCTTCTCCAGAAATGCGTTGGTGCCCTCTTGTTGATCTTCGGTGGAGAACAACGCGACGAACTCGTCACGCTCGGCGACCAGCCCGTCAGCGATCGCGATATTGCGCGCCGAGTGAATCAAGCGCTTACAAGCCGCCACGGATGAGGGGGATTGATTACCCACCTTGGCCGCCAGCGCGGTCGCCGCTGCCAGCGCTTCGCCCTTTGGCACCACTTCCTCGACCAAGCCCAGATTTCTGGCCTGCTCGGCACCAATACGCTCGCCACACAGAATCATGCGCTTGGCCCAGCCTTCACCGACCAATTGCGTCAAGCGTTGCGTGCCGCCGGCACAGGGCAAGAGCCCCACCCGCGCCTCGGGCAATGCCAAGGCCGCTTGCTCCTCAGCAATGCGGATATCGCAAGCCAGCGCTACTTCAAGACCGCCGCCCATGGCAAAGCCATTGATCGCCGCGATCGAGACACCTCGAAAATCCGCCAGCGTTTCGAACGCCTCACCAAAAGCCTCGCCCACGGCTCGCGCCACATCTGCATCGCCAGAGGCAAATTGATTCAGGTCCGCGCCCGCGGAGAAAAACTTCTCGCCGGCGCCGGTCAGCACTAGGGCGTAAACCGCGCGATCCTCGTTGAGGGCCTCAACCACCTGCTTGAGCGCAGGCAAACTCTCGCGATCCCAGGTATTGGCTGCGGGGTTATCGATGACGACCGTGGCAATGCTGCCATCAATCGACACTTTGATTTTTTCAGACGGGCTAATGCTCATTGAATGACCTCCAGTGCGCCGTCCATCAGTACCTTACGGCCGACTATGACGCGCATGATTTCGTTGGTTCCTTCGAGAATTTGATGTACCCGGGTGTCGCGCACGTAGCGCTCCATCGGATACTCCTTGATATAGCCATACCCCCCCAATAACTGCAGCGCATCGTTGCAGACGGTGAAGCCCACATCGGTAGCAAAACGCTTGGCCATGGCGCAATAGGTGGTTGCCTGGGGATCTTTCCTGTCGAGCTTGCTGGCCGCCAGCCTAATCATCTGCCGCGCAGCAACAAGCTCAGTCAACATATCTGCCAAACGGAACTGGGTATTCTGGAAGTCTGCAATCGCCGTATCGAATTGCTTGCGATCCTTCACATAGGCAGTGGCATCGCTGATAGCGCGCTGGGCAGTTCCCACCGAGCAGGTAGCGATATTGATGCGGCCGCCATCCAGCCCTTCCATAGCGATGGCAAAACCCTGTCCTTCCTCGCCCAAGCGGTTGCTGACGGGCACCCGCACGTTATCGAAAGTAATCATGCGTGTTGGCTGCGCATTCCAGCCCATCTTGTGCTCTTTCTTACCGTATTCAATGCCCTCGGCATCAGCAGGAATCAGCAGTGCCGTGACGCCCTTGGGGCCGCTGTCGCCGGTGCGCGTCATCACCACCAGGACGTCGGTTTCACCGGCACCAGAAATAAATACCTTGCTGCCATTGACGATGTATTCGTCTCCATCCTGGCGCGCGCTGGTGCGCAAGCTGGCGGCATCAGAGCCGGCACCCGGCTCAGTCAGGCAATAGGACGCGAGTTTTTCCCCCATCACCAGGTCTGGACACCACGCGTCTATCACCGCTTGTTGGCAATACTTGCCAATCATGGCGGTCGCCATGTTGTGAATGGTCAAAAAGGCAGCGGTAGTCGTGCACCCCTTGGCCAGTTCTTCAACGATCAGGCTGGCGTCCAAACGGCCCATGCCCAGCCCCCCCGCCGCTTCCGGGGTGTACATGCCCATAAAACCTAATTCACCCGCCGCGCGCAGCGCCTCTTTGGCAAAGATGGCCTCGGCGTCCCAGCGCGCTGCGTGAGGAGCGAGCTCGTTATCTGAAAACGCACGCGCGCTGGCAATATAAGCCTGCTGCTCGTCGTTCAGTTCAAAATCCAATCTTTATTCTCCACCGCAGTTGCTGTTCACTCTTAATCTCCAGCGCGATCTCCGCTTCACCTCGGCCTTTTGCCGCTTGCGCCCTGTCTTGGTATGCGGATGCACCACATCGATACCGCGACCGCCACTGCCCAGGGCCCAGCCTCGCATTGACGCGGCCAATAAGTATAAACGGATTCGGGGTAAAGCTCAGCGTCGTCTCGCGCAGGGCAGCCACTTAAACGCCCGTAACTACAGAGTTTTACGCAATCTACTGATTGGCAAGATAGCGCCCTGCGGTTTACCCTAGCCCCCCTAAAACAGCTCCACGGGGACTAAGCGTAATGTCAGAAGATAATAATGATGCGAGAGCGTTTATCGCTGAACTCGTTGCACGCTCGAGGGCGGCGCAAAAACAAATCGAGCACTACTCGCAGGAACAGGTTGATGCCTTGATTCGCGCCATGGTGTGGTCCGTGGCGCGCCCCGGTGTTGCCGAAGAGATTGCGCAGTTCACCGTGGATGAGACCCAGTTGGGTAACTACGACGGTAAATTTCTCAAAATCCAGCGCAAAACCCGCGCTACCCTGCTCGACATTATTCATGAAAAATCAGTCGGTGTGATTGAGGAATATCCAGAGCGGAATATTCGTGTGCTGGCAAAGCCACTGGGCGTGATTGGCGCACTCGCACCCTCGACCAACCCGGAGGCCACACCAGTCATCAAGGGAATTCACGCAGTCAAAGGCCGCAATTCAATTATTGTTGCGCCACACCCCCGGGCCAAGCTGACCAACAAGAAAATTTGTGACCTCATGCGCGCTGCGCTGAAAAAAATGGGCGCCCCGGAAGATCTAGTGATCGGTATAGAAACCCCCAGCCTGGAGACCACCAATGAGTTGATGCGTCAGTGTGATCTGGTGCTCGCTACCGGCGGTGGCGCCATGGTGAACGCAGCTTACTCAAGCGGCACCCCGGCGTTGGGCGTCGGGGTCGGCAATGCCGTTATCACCGTCGACGACACCGCTGATCTGGACGCGGCCGCAGAAAAAATCCGTCTTTCGAAAACGCTAGATCTGGCAGCCTCGTGCTCGTCTGATAACGCCGTGGTGTTGCTTGACGCGATCTATGAACCGATGCTCGACAAACTCAAGGCGCAAGGCGGTTATCTTTGTAATTCAGAAGAAAAAGCGGCTCTGCGCAATGCGCTTTGGGATGACGAGTTGCACATCAACACCGCCATGGTGGCCCAACCACCCGAAAAAATCGCGCAAATGGCGGGCCTGTCTATACCTGACGGCGTGAAGTTCTTTATCGTGCCAGAGGATGGCTGGGGGCCAACTCACCCGTTCTCTGGTGAGAAATTGTCGGTGATCATGGCGCTGTATCGCGCACGCGATATCGATCATGCGATCGAACTCACGCAGAATATTCAGGCCTATCAGGGTCAGGGGCACTCCTGCGGTATCTATTCGAGTAGCGACGCCAACATTATGAAGCTTGCAGAGCACACCTATACGTCAAGAGTCATGGTCAACCAACCTCAAGCCGCCTCGAATAGCGGGAATGTCTGGAATGGGATGCGGCAGACCTTCTCACTGGGGTGCGGCTCCTGGGGCGGCAATGGCACCAACAACAATATCTCCTGGCGGGATCTGATCAACGAGACCTGGGTGTCGATGCCATTGGCGCAACACAAAGAGATTCCCTCCGACGAGGAGCTGTTTGGGGATGTTATCGCGCAGCTTGGATAAGCCGGCGCCCTACTCGAGGTCGGATTGTTGAGTAACCCAGACGACGCCGACCTGATGGACCCTGCTGTGCAGCAGTGTCCCTATGAGCTGTATCGCAACCTGCGGGCCTCGAGTCCGCTTTACCAAATGCCCTCTACCGGCTTTCACCTCGTGACCAGCTATGCGTTGGCGCGCGAGGTGATTCGAGCACCGGATCAATACCTGAGCAGCGTCAGTCCCATGGCGCTGGCGGATGACGGCATTCCCCAAGAAATCATCCACATCTACGAGACTGGCGGCTGGCTCCCGCTGGCCTCCTGCTCTACGTCAGATCCACCCCAGCACACGCGCGTGCGTGGTTTTCTCGAAAAACTGTTCACTGCCGAGCGAGTTAGGGCCGCTACACCCACGATAGACGATATCGCCGCTGGCCTTCTCGATGAGCTCGAGGGCAAAACCGAAATCGAATTTGTTCGCGACTTCGCCCACCCCTTGCCAATGATGGTGATTGCCGATTTACTCGGGGTGCCCCGCTCGGATATCGCTCAATTCAAGGTGTGGTCGGACGCCATCGTAGAGCCGTTCAGCATGATGGCCTCGAGGGAGCGGCGCATCGAATGCGCGCAACTCGTGGTCGAGATGCAGGGCTACTTTGCTGAAATGGTCGCCGAACGGCGGCGGCGGCCCCGGGATGATCTCATTTCCGAGGCTATTGCCTACCGCGACGCCGAGGGTAACGCCTTCACGATGCAGGAGTTGATGACCATCATCACGATTGACCTGCTCGCCTCTGGCAATGAAACCACGACTGCAGCGATTGGCTCGGGTATGAAGTTACTCATCGAAGACCCGGCCACCGTGGATAAAATCGTCGCGGACCCCGCGCGAATACCCGCGCTTACCGAAGAAATTCTGCGACTCGAGTCACCCGCTCAGGGCATGTTCCGGCGCTGCGCGCAGGACAGCACCCTGGCGGGCGTGGCGCTCGACGAGGGTGAACTGCTCAATATTCGCTTTGGCGCGGCAAATCGCGACGGGGACCAATTTGCCAACCCGGATCAAATCGACCTACACAGGACCAAACCGGGGAGTCATTTGGCATTCGGTATGGGCCGACACGTCTGCGTCGGCGCCGCTTTGGCGCGCCAGGAAATCGTTAGCGCTTTCCGGGCGATCACCCATCGCTATGATCGCTTCTGGCTACTAACCAACCGCCCCACGCCAGAATATCAACCCAGCTTATTCGGTCGGAATCTACTGGCGTTGCACATGGGGTGGAGTCCCCGGTCCCATTGACTGGTCAGACCTCTGTCGGCACCGAGTGGTCAGCCCTCCGCCGTCGTTCTAATATGCGAGCATACCGCTAACAAAGACAAGCCAGAGGATAAATTATGAGTCGCATCAGCTTTGTACCCACCTCCGAGTGGAGCGAAGAGCTCCGAACGTTTGTAGCCGCCGACAGTGCGACCGACCTTGAGCTGGGCATCACGCGGATGCTGGCCCACGCGCCCGAGCTGGCGATGGGACTATTGGGCTTTGGCGGCACCATAACAACCAAAAGGACGCTCCCCGAGCGTCTGATCGAGCTTTTGCGATTGCGCGTCGCCTTCCACAACCAATGCCGTAGTTGCATGGCTATTCGTTACCGCGCCGCCAATGCAGACGTCTCTGAGGCAGACGTCTGCAGTCTGGAGCAACCGCAAGAGGCGGCGTCGCTGGATGACCGAGAGCAGCTTGCAGTTGAACTCGGCAACCGCTTTGCCTGCGACCACCTGTCGATCGATGGCGCATTTTTCGAGCATTTAAAGACGCTGTTTACTGAAGCAGAGATCATGGAGCTGCTGATGCATTGTGCTCTCTATGTCGGCGTTGGACGTCTGGCTGCCGTGCTCGATATGACAGAGGACCTGCCCGACGGGTTTAATTTACCCTTTGGCCATGGCCACAATGTCACGCCGACATCAGGCGAACCCGTAGTGGTGAGGTGAATGATGAAGGGCTAACCGCTGACTCTATTCTGCTGCAGGCAATAGTGGACCTGGGGTTTGTCCAATCACCTTTATGCCAACTCAGTAGCGCTTTCGAGCTTATTTTGGAGACACCGACATGAATGCACCGATGGTCATCACACCCGCCGGCGATATTCTCGCCAACATTGATGAGATGGATTGGCTGGATGTGGGCGGCGGCTCGTACTTCAAAGTATTGCGACTATGTGAAAAAACCGGCCAATGGGTGCTGTATGTGCGGATGGAACCGGGCGCCCGCTTTCAACCACATCGCCATGAGGGGTGGGGTCAATTTTTCATCACGAAAGGCGAGCTAATTTATGACGTGGGCTCAGCTCCGGCCGGCACCTATGGGTTTGAGCCAATTTTTGCGGTGCATCATGAAGCGGGATGCGAAGTAGAGACTGAAATGCTGTTTATGGGCGAAGGCGCAGTCACCTATTTCACCCCCGACGGGGACATCGATTACGTCATGAATGTCCAGACCTTGAAAGCGGTGGCCGAGGGCAGCGCCCAACTTGATGTGAGCCCGAGCTAAACGTCGCTGAGGTCAAGCCGTTTCTAGCTGGGACCGAATCGTCGAGAGAAAGGCTGCCGCCTGAGCACCGTTGACCACCCGGTGGTCGCTGCCCAAGGTCAATGTCATCATCGAGCAGGCCTCCACTGCATCGGCGTCATTAAATACCGGTATACGACGCACAGCGCCTACCGAGAGCACCATAATCTGGGGCGGTGTAACCATTGCGGTAAACGCCGTCACACCAAACATACCCAGATTGCTCACGGTAATGGCAGCCGGCGCCTTATCAGAAGCCGTCATCTGCCCCCCACGAGCGCGACTAATCAGTTCACGTGAATGGCTCGCCAGCGCCTCAAGGTCCGCATCCGCAGCAATTTGCACCACCGGTGCCAGGACAATGTTGGCATCCGTTGCAACGGCAATACCCACCGGCTGTCCTTCAACTGGGGTCAAGCGCTCTCCGTCAAAGGTCTGATTGAGCTCTGGGTGAGAGACGAGCGCCTGCTGAACCGCCGCAACAATCCGATCATTGATGGACGCCTCACCTGATAGCGCTCCCAGCGCATCCCCGACGTTGGCGTCCATGATGACGTGATAAAGCGGCAGGGTCGATTGCGCCTGAGTCAGCTCGCGTGCGACGGTCGCCTGTTGTGAGGACAATGGCTGTCCACCTGAAGCCGCGGTGTCGGCGGGCGCTTCGTTAGCGTCGTTTTGCTTGATCGCAAGATCAACGTCGGCTTTTACAATGCGACCGTGAGGCCCGGTGCCCGAGACCTGAGCTGGATCGATACCTGCGGCCTCAAGCTTACGCCGCAAAGCCGGTGTAATGCGCGCGGTCGCAGTACCGGCACCCTTGGCTACCCTTGCATCGGCGGAGGCCGATATGCTTTTGCCCACAGGCGGAGCGCCCTCAGCATTGCGCTGTGCTGCGACAAACGCATCAATCGCGTCGTCTGTCACAGCTTCAGATGCGATAACGCCGATCAAATGGCCGACTGGCAGCTCGTCACCCACCTCAGCCAGCAGTCGCACCAATGTCCCGGAGCTTCGCGCCTCAAAACTGTTCACAATTTTGTCGGTTTCAATGTCGACGATATCCTCGCCGGCCTTGACGGCGTCACCCACCGCCTTGTGCCAGGCCACAATCGTGCCATGGGTCATCTCGATGCCCCACTTGGGAATCGTTACCGCATCCAGTGCCTCACTCATTGCCGCCGCTCT
>Ga0181568_10003478_pt1 | contig 14187 bp, 12 predicted proteins | sample 101ome_20_FD_133758 | JGI IMG/M metagenome (GOLD analysis project Ga0181568, IMG submission 133758) | Coastal salt marsh microbial communities from the Groves Creek Marsh, Skidaway Island, Georgia - 101404AT metaG (megahit assembly) | ecosystem: Environmental > Aquatic > Marine > Intertidal... | reverse complement strand
TACATTTGCTCGGCTTTTAATAATCTTTCAAGCACAAGGATTTCATCTTCTGGAAAAACACTCTTTAGTTCAGCGCTTAATTTAGTTTTTTCAGCATAAGCATTAAAACATGTGCCATCCTCCCAAAAATACTTACAAGTAATGTCCATTTTTTGGTAGTTAAAAGACGTTTCTTGTTGGCTTAATTTAATGATTTCATCAATTAAATAAGGTTGGGTGAAAAGTGATGGGCCTGTATCAAAACGATAACCACTTTTTTGCAAAATACCCATCTTTCCGCCAAGTTCTTTTTCTTTTTCAAAAACAGTAACTGCGTATCCCTTAGCTGAAAGTCTTATAGCTGTTGCTAATCCAGCTACGCCACTTCCAATAATACCTACTTTTTTTTTCGATGACATGATCGCTTGTGTATTGGTCCTAGACAAAGAAATTGAAAACCTTAACAATAAGCAAAAAATAAGTCTATTACAGACAAAATAAATCCTTAGAATTATAAATCAAATACAAAATAGTTAGCCACTAGACGCAAAATAGTTTTGGTGGGTTAAAAAATATATTGGATGCTTATTAATTTTGTACCTTCAAGCCTTCTAAATCGTTTATTATGCAAGCCATGAGTGAAGATAAAATAATAGAAAAGCAAAAGCTATTAATGTCTATAGATGCTATTTTAAATCTTATGCCAGAAGATTGGTTAAAATTAACAACCCATCGATTGGATATTTATGAAGAAGATAAAGCAAAATTTCAATTTATAGCTGAACTTGAGAAGTTAATCAGCAATCAAAATTTGACCAAAAAGTCTCTTGAGCAACTTCCCACCGCTTATGATTATATTCGATTAGGCCACCCATTATCTTCCTTGTTAGAATGGGCTATTGCAAAGTTGAATAGTCTCAGCCATGAGGATGTGATTAGTTTTTCTTCCAAAACAGCTCCTATTTTAGCTGTACTTAGAACCAATCAGCTGCTAAAAAAATTAACTAGAATAGTTTACAAGGGTAAACTTCCCTTTGTTTTTGATAAATCTACCATTGAAAGGGTTTATGGTTTTAGTTTTGAAATAATAGAAATCGATAGTATTGAGGCTGTAGAGCCTTTTAATGGAAGTACTATTTTTATTCATAGTCCTGAAAAAATCAATGATTTTAAACTACACGAGCAATTTGATTTTGTATTGAATGTTTATCCTGAAATTGGAAGCATATTGTGCGTTAATTGTCAAGAAAAGTTGCAATATATAGCAGCAATTCAGCACTTTAGAAGAAGAGAAACTATTGCTATGACGCCTTTTAATAGTAATTATGCTTTGGAGGAATTAGTGGATAAAACGCACAGTGAACCGCTGCCTGAGGCTACTGAAATTCAAAAATCCGAAGTTGAAAAAATTGTACAATCTATAACATTATCTGATTCAAAGGTTGTTTTTGCTTCAAGTGGTCTTTCTATGCAGTATGCTATTGCCATGGGGCTTATTGATGAAGCTAAAACTAAATATCCAACTAAACCTATTAGATTTATTGTACCTCCAAATTGTTATGGAGGTACTAATGATCAAGCAAGAAGAGTAGCCGATTCTTCTCACGATGTGAAGGTATTAGACTTACCCGTAGATGGGGAAAATGATATGGTTTCTAGCTTAGAGGAAGTACTAAATAGTGTTGCTTTGGAGGATGGTGTGCCATACATTATTGTCGAAATTCCAACTAATCCGAGAGTTGAGGTACCAGATCTAGAGGCATTAAAAATTACATTGGAAAAATCAAGACTAACAAAATCAGGTAATAAAGCCATTGAACCAGTATTTATTTTAGATCAAACGTTTTGTCCTAATGTACATTTTCTCTCAGAAGATAATATTTTGTCTGGGGTAAAGACTATAGCCTATGTTAGTGGTTCTAAATTTCCAAGTGGCGGTCTCTGCACAGCAGGATATGCCACTTCAAATAGCAAAGCTCAATCTTTAATGACTAAGATTGACTTACATCTAAATATTTGTGATAATCAAGCTACTTCATTGCAATATAATTTACTTGCTAAGCAGCTTCCTTCTATGAATGAAAGGATCTATAAAGCTTATATTAACACCAAAGAATTTGTTTCTTACATTAAGCAAGTATTGCCTGATGCAAAAATTAATTTTGTTTCCAAAGAACTAGCCGATCAAGGTTTTACTCCATCTGTATTTTCATTAGACCTACCCACTAAAGGTCAAACCGAATACGATAGAGAAAAATATAAAAGAACACTTAATCTACAACTCATCAATAAAATGATTAAGGATATTGCCAATGAGAGTAAATTTTGTGTTAGCTATGGACAACTTAAAGGTTGTTATTGGACCATACCAGCAACATCCACTCAAGGTACCACAAAAGAAGGAGATAAAGATTATATTGTTAGAGTAGCCCTTTCTCCTGAAATGGATTTAGAAAAACATAAGTCAGTATTTCTAAATTTTGTAGAGTCTTTGTAAATATTTTTGTTTTTAAAAAATAGTATTACAATAATAGTCCTCTATTTTATTTGTTCGTAAAAGCACAATAAATAAAATAAAGTATGGATTCTATAGGTGCTATTGTATTGATAATTTCTTTGTTTATAATTATGTTAGGGATGGGCCTATCTCTAACTGTAAAAGACTTTCAGAGAGTATTATTAATGCCTAAGGCGGTATTTATTGGTTTTATTAATCAAATTATATTATTGCCTATCATTGCCTATTGGCTAGTAAAATTATTTGATGTAGGACCAGAAATTGCAATTGGTATTTTAATATTATCTGCCTGTCCTGGTGGGCCAACTTCTAATTTATTAACCTATCTTGCTAAAGGGGATACCGCTTTATCTGTTACGCTCACAGCAGTCAATAGTATTATTACAATATTTACAATTCCTATTATTGTTCATTTTGGAGTGGTAGAATTTATGGATAAAGATTTACAAATAGCTGCCCCCGTAGATAAAATTGCAGGTTCTCTACTAGCTATAATTGCCCTTCCATTGTTTATAGGTATGAGTGTTAAACATTATAGCCCTGAATTTGCCAAAAAGATGGATAAACCAGTTAGAGTTGCTAGTGCACTTGTTTTAGTACTAGTAATTGTGGGGCTTGTAATAAAAGAAAAAGCACATTTAATAGAGTATTTTGAATTGGCTTTAGCTTTGGCATTAACATTAAATGTAGTTACTATGTTAGTGGGGTACTTTAGTGCTAAATTAAGTAGATTGAATCATTCGCAAGCTATTTGCATTAGTATTGAGTCTGGTAATCAAAATGGGACTTTAGCCATACAAATAGCTGTTGTAACCTTAAGTATGCCTGAACTTGCTATTGCTCCAGCGGTCTATAGTTTAGTGATGTTTCTTACAGCAATTGTACCCGTATGGATAGGCAATAAAATCAAAGGGAAAAAATAGCTTGGTTTTAGGCTCAATATTTTCGACTAATTATTTCTACTTTTGTGCAAATTATATCACATGAAAAAACATCTATTTGCTATAGGATTTATACTCCATACCGTAGGTTTGTTTGCCTTAGTTGGAGATACAACAGTAGTTATCGGTCATCAAAAAACACATTGGACTTGGTATGGAAATTATGACGTTAATGTAGGTTTTCCTTCTCAGGAAAAATCATATGAGAAAGTATTATTAGAATTTACAATTGGTTGTCCTGAAGGTGGCTGTTCTGAGTGGGATTATTTTTCTAAAATTAGTGCTAGACTTAAAACAGGCGAGCAGGATACTAATCATGTGTATGATTCTAATGGTGTATTAAGTATTGATACTTTTGATTTATTTTACGAGGTTGAGTTGGCCAGACTTATAACTCCTTATGCTGGAAATTATCCCAATACATGGGAGCGAACCTATTACTATGATGTTACAGATTTTCAGTCTGTTTTAAAAGATAGTGTTATATTAAGAGCCTTTTATGATGGCTGGCAGGATGGTTGGCTTATATCAACTAAATTTTTATTTATTGAAGGTACACCAAGTAGAGATGTTTTAGGTTTCGATGGACTTTGGACGGGTAGGTATACTTATGGTGAACCTTATAATCCTATTGAAAATCAGGTAACTCCTATCATACTTAGTCCTCCTGCAAATGCTAAGCAGGCAAAATTGAGAGTGACAACAACAGGACATCGCTTTGGTGGTGCACTCAATTGTGCTGAGTTTTGTATTAAAACGCACAAGTTTGTTATAAATAATACAGATGATTTAGATCAGTATTTGTGGCGCACAGATTGTGGAATGAATCCGGAGTACCCTCAAGCTGGTACATGGTTATATGATAGGGCTGGATGGTGTCCGGGAGCTCCTGTGCAAAGTTATAACTATGATTTAACCTCCTATTTAAATGGTGCTGATATAACTATAGACTATCAATTCGAAGATTATTTATGGGATAATGTAAATCCACCCGCTCCTTATTATTATATAGGTTCTGCACTTATTTATTATGGATCGCCAAATTTTCAAAATGATGCGGAGATATTAGATATTGTAAGTCCTAGTAAAGCATTTATTCATAGTAGGTATAATCCTATCTGTGGTGATCCTGTAATAGTACTTAAAAATAATGGTGCTAATGAAATGACATCTTGTAAAATCTTATATGGAATGGAAGGTTATACTAGTGTGGAGTTTTTATGGGAAGGTAATTTAGCTTATTTAGAAAGTGATACTATTTCCTTAAAAACTTATGCCGATAGAGCTCATTTATGGCAAGGAGCACAAGAGAATGGAACTTTTTTTGCTCGTATTATAGAGGTTAATGGTACCAATGATGAGTATGATAATAACAATGAAGCTAAAAGTAAAGTAGCTTTACCTCCAGTGTATCCAAGAGATTTCTTTATTCGTTTTAAAACAAATGCAGCAGCCTTGGAAACCACTTTTAAATTATTCGATCAGGTTGATTCGGTGATATTAACCAATAGAGATTCCATGAAACCAAGAACTACTTATGATACCTTATTGCGTTTAGAAACAGGATGTTACCTGCTTAAAGTGGAGGATTCAGCCAAAGACGGAGCAGATTTTTGGGCAAATAATGATGGTAAAGGTAGGTTGGAGTTAAGAACTAATTTAGATGATATATTGCCCGATTTAAAATCATTTGATCTAGATTTTGGAACTGCTTTATATCATCAATTCAGAGTAGCTTATAGTTTAGATGTAAATTCATTAGAGATAAATAATTATTATATCGGACCTAACCCAAGCGAAGGTAATATTTATATCCAATCAAAAGATTACACTCATTATAGAGTTTTTAATCCGTTAGGACAATTATTAAAATCTGGTCTTATAAATTATGCTCAATCATTAGATTTATCGATTTTTAATCATTCATTTTTATTCATTGAATTAAGTAATGATAATAGTCGAGTAGTGGAAAAAGTTATTATTAGATAGCTAGTCTTTTTATTCATTTAAAATTTTTTGTAACTCCAATATGCAGTATAAATGGTTGTTTGTTTTTTCAATTATAGTGCTTGTAGCTTCTACCATTTATATTACTTTAAGGGTTTTAAAGTGGTGGAAAAGTTATTTGGGTAGGCAAAGATTTAGAAGTGGTAATAAGGCAGAAAAGAGAGCGCTTAAATTTCTCCAAAAAAATGGATACCAGATATTAGCCTCACAATATAAATTGGAGCATAATTTTAAGATTGATAATGAACCAATTTGCATAGAGCTCAAAGTAGATTTTTTGGTTCAAAAGAAAAATTTAAAATATTTGGCTGAGGTGAAATCAGGTTTATCTGCACCCAATATTAGAAATAAAGATACTCGCAGACAGCTCTTAGAATATCACCAACTTAATCCATTTGAAGGAGGATTATTACTCATTGATATGCAAGAAAAAAGAATAAGGAAAGTTGAATTTTAGTGTAGAAGATTTAAATAATGAGATCAAGGCATTTATTGACTTTAAATCAATAAATAAAGTTGAGGAGATTCAATCACTTTGGTCAGGTTATGGAAGCGTTTTAAGGGTTTTTTTGGAAGGGGCGGCTTATTCCTCTGTTGTAGTAAAGTGGATTGAATTCTCCAATCAAATAAAACCTAAGTCTTCTTGGAGTAGTGAATTTGCCCATAAAAGAAAGCTTAATTCCTATCGCAATGAACTTACTTGGTATCAGTATTATAGTTTTCTTTTAAATGGTTTTTGCAAAATGCCAACCTATTTAGGTCATAATAGTTATGACCATTCTGCTATTTTACTTTTGAGTGATTTGGGTTTACAAGGATATAAGTCAATTGGAGGAGCTTTAGATTATAATAGATATAAAATTTGTCTTACATGGTTGGCTCATTTGCATGCTTTTTTTTTAAAAGATGATATTAATGATCTTTGGCAAGAGGGAACTTATTGGCATTTGTCTACAAGGCCAGATGAGTTTGAAGCTATGCAGACAAGTCCGCTTAGAAATAAAGCTAGTTATATTGATCAGGCATTAAAAAAGACAAAATACTTAACAGTTATTCATGGTGATGCAAAGCCTGATAATTTTTTATTTAATGGACAAGATGAGACAGCGGCAGTTGATTTTCAATACACAGGTATAGGATGTGGAATGAAAGATATTGTTTGTTTACTCAGCTCACTAGGAGAGGAGATGAACCAATATTTAGAGCAAGATTATTTAACCCATTATTTTACTGCTTTAAGGACTGCTTGTCAAAAATGTTATTTGGATATTAATTTGAATGACTTAGAGGGCAATTGGCGCGCTTTATATCCTTTTGCTTGGGCAGATTATCAGCGTTTTTTGGAAGGATGGTCACCGGATCACTGGAAAATGACTGAATATATGAAAATACAAGTTGAAAAAGCATTGAAAGCAATAGGATAACCTATTTTTCGTGCTTCCCGTAATTAGAGATTATGAATAATACATCAATAGAAGCTATTGGTTATGTAGCTATGGTCTTTGTGGCTTTATCTATAGCTATGAAAGACATAAGAAAATTAAGGTTATTTAATCTTACAGGAGCCCTTTGTTTTATAATTTATGGATTTTTTATTGAGAGCTATCCTGTATTAATTCTTAATACAATTTTAGCCACTCTTAACGGATATCATTTGATGAAATTGAATAAAAAATAAACCATTCCTGAAAATCAAGAATGGTTTATATTATTTCATTTTATAGATTTGCAAAGAAGTCATTGCCTTTGTCATCGCAGATAATGAAAGCTGGAAAGTTTTCAACTTTTATTTTTCGAATAGCTTCCATACCAAGTTCTTCAAAATCTACAATTTCAACAGATTTTATATTTTCTTTAGCTAAAATAGCTGCAGGACCTCCAATAGAACCAAGATAAAAACCACCATATTTTGCACAGGCATCTGTTACTTGTCTTGATCTGTTTCCTTTGGCGAGCATTATCATTGAACCTTGCTGAGCTTGGAAAGGTGCCACGTATGAATCCATTCTACCTGCAGTAGTGGGGCCGAAGCTTCCTGATGGCATTCCATCTGGCTTTTTTGCAGGACCTGCATAATAAATAGGATGATTTTTAAAATAAGCCGGCATTTCTTCACCAGCATTAAGTTTTTCTTGAATTTTGGCGTGTGCAATATCTCTTGCCACTATTAAAGTACCATTCAATTTTAACCTTGTTTTGGTTGGATATTGAGATAATATCTTTAAAGTTTCTTTCATTGGTTGTGCGTCAAGATCAATTTCTACAGGTTCTTCAAGATGAGGCGCTTTTGCAGGTAATAGTCTTCCTGGATTAGTTTCAAGTGCTTCAATAAAAATTCCTTTTTCATTGATTTTAGCTTTTATATTTCTATCCGCTGAACAACTAACTCCAATACCTACAGGACAAGAAGCTGCGTGTCTTGGTAATCTTATTACTTTAACATCATGCGTGAAATATTTACCACCAAACTGTGCACCAATTTCAGATGCCTGACAAATTTCTTGCACTTTTTGCTCCCATTCTAAATCTCTGAAGGCTTGCCCGCCCATATTACCTTGTATAGGCAACTCATCATAATAACCAGCCGAAGCCATCTTAACTGCTTTTAGGTTTGCCTCAGCAGAAGTTCCCCCAATTACCAATGCCAAATGGTAAGGAGGACAGGCGGCTGTACCTAAATCTCTGATCTTTTCTTGAACAAATTGAGTTAGATTTTTTTCGTTTAATAGCGCTTTGGTTTGCTGATATAAATAGGTTTTGTTGGCAGATCCTCCTCCTTTAGCAAGGAAAAGGAATTTATATTCATTGCCTTGCTCGGCATAAATATCTATTTGGGCAGGTAAATTTGTTCCTGTATTTTTTTCTTCAAACATACCTAATGGAACCACTTGCGAATACCTTAAGTTTCTTGTTTGGTAGGCGTTATAAATACCTTTCGATAGCCACTGAGCATCATTTGAATTAGTCCAAACGTTTTCGCCTTTTTTGGCCATTACAATACCTGTACCTGTATCCTGGCAAGAAGGTAAAATACCTTCGGCTGCCGTTTTTGCATTTTCAAGAAGTGTGTAGGCAACAAATCTGTCATTATCAGTAGCTTCTGGATCATCAAGAATTTTAGCTACTTTCTCTAAATGTGTTTTTCTCAGATAAAAGCCAACATCTTCCATAGCTCTTTGGGCAATAATTTCAAGTGCTTCAGGAGCTACTTTTAGAATTTTTTTTCCCTCTAATTCAACAGTTGATACATAATCTGTGGTTATTAATTTATATTCTGTTGGGTCATCTCCAAGTGGAAATGGTTTTTGATATTTGAACTCAGACATAATTGATTCGATTTAGATTGTTACAAAATTAAACAATTCACTAGTTTTAATACCATGAAAGATCAATTTCTAATAGATCCAAACGTAACTTATTTAAATCATGGTTCATATGGTGCTTGTCCTCGTGCTTTGTTCGAAGTATATCAGCACTATCAACTTGAATTGGAAAAAAATCCTTTTCAATTTATTCAAAAAGAGTTACCTCAGCTTTTAACAGCCTCTAGAAAAGCCTTGGGTAATTTCATTCATTGTTACTTTGATGACGTTGTGTTTTTTACCAATCCAACTACTGCTGTTAATGTAATTGCAAAAAGTTTGCGTTTTCATAAAGGAGATGAGATCTTAACTACAGACATAGAGTACGGAGCCTGTGATAGAACATGGCAATATTATTGTAAATTATCAGGTGCAAAATACGTCCGACAAAAAATTGAATTACCCATCCTATCCAAAGAGAAAATTTTATCAGATTTTTGGAGCGGATATACCAATAATACAAAAGCTATTTTTATAAGTCATATTAGTTCGGCAACTGCCTTAATATTGCCTGTTGAAGAAATTATTTTAGAAGCAAAAAAGCGAGGTTTAATAACTATTATAGATGGCGCTCACGTGCCTGGACATTTACCATTGGATATAGAAAAGTTAAATCCTGATTTTTATGTAGGAGCTTGTCATAAGTGGATGAATGGGCCTAAAGGAGCCTCTTTTTTATATACCAAAAGTTCGAATCAATATTTATTAGACCCATTAATTATTAGTTGGGGATATGAGGCAGAATTTCCTTCTCATTCTAGCTATTTGGATTATCATCAAATGCAAGGAACAAGAGATATGGCTGCGATATTATCTGTTCCTGCAACCATTAATTATTTTCACAGTCAAAATTGGTGGCAACATGCTTCAGATTCCCGATCAATGATAATAGATAATTACTGGGATTTATGTGATATAGTTGGCACCTCTCCTATTGTACCTGTTTCTTCTCAATTTTTAGGACAAATGTGCGCTATACCTTTACCCAAAAATTATCTAGAACCATATAATATCTCTGACATATTACTTCAGAACTATAAAATTGCTATTCCCGTTTCAAAATCAAATGATGATTATTTTTTAAGATTATCGACTCAAGTTTATATTGATCAGTCAGATATTGAATTGCTAAAAACAGCATTAAAGGAAATATTTAATTAATATTTTATTTTCGCCAAAAGTAGGGTGTAAATAGCAATAGAATAGTAAATAATTCTAATCTTCCAAGTAGCATTAAAAAAGCTAAAAACCATTTACCTATGGTAGGAATTTGAGCAAAATTATCCATTGGCCCTACAGAACCAATACCCGGACCAATATTTCCTAAAGTGGCCGCTACAGATCCAATGGCTGATAGAAAATCCAATCCAATTATGGACATGATAATACTTCCTGCAATAAATATTAAGATATAAATAATGAAAAAGGCTTGTATTTTAGCTATAATATCTTCTTTAACGGCTTTTGTATTTAATCTAACAGGAACAATAGCGTTAGGATGGATAAGTCTTTTGAGTTCTAACAAAGAGTTTTTAGACAGTAATAGTAAACGTACTACTTTCATTCCTCCTGCAGTTGATCCAGACGATCCGCCCCAAAACATCATCAAAAAGAAAATCATCATAATAAAAGGTGTCCAGATGGTGTAATCTGCCGTTACAAAACCAGTTGTTGTTATAATGCTAACTACCATAAATGCTGCTGTTCTAAAAGCCTCTTCAAATGGTTTACCCACAGGAGAGATTAGAATAATACAAGTGATTATCGTAAGGAATGCTATTATATAGAGGTAAAATCTAAATTCTTCATTAGCCCATAGTTTTTTGAATTTACCTTTTAAAAACCAATAGTGCATGGAGAAGTTTATTCCTGCAAGCAACATAAAAAATGTTATCACATACTGTATATAAGGGCTATATCCTGCAATTGAATCATTCTGGGTAGAAAAACCACCTGTTGCCAGCGTTGCCATTGAATGACATATAGCATCAAAAAACGACATGCCTCCAAAAATTAAAAGGACTGTTTCAATTAGGGTAAAAAGAACATAAATAATCCATAGTCTTTTGGCTGTTTCTGTAATTCTTGGATGTAATTTATCTGGAGTAGGTCCTGGAACTTCTGCCACAAATAATTGCATTCCACCAATTCCTAAAATGGGAAGTATAGCCACTGTTAAAACAATTATTCCCATTCCTCCAATCCAATGCGTCATGCTTCTCCAAAATAATAAGCCTTGAGGAAGTGCTTCAATATCGTTTAGGATTGAAGCACCTGTTGTGGTGTATCCGGATATAGTTTCAAAAAAGGCATCTGTAAAAGAAGGAATATAACCACTTATGTAATAGGGTAATGCACCAAATAAAGATATAAGAACCCAACCAAATGCAACAATTATATATCCTTCTCTTTTCTTGATTTCTTTGTTAGCATTTTTATTGAAAAACCAAGCTGTAAGACCAGTTAGTATAGAAATACCTGAGGCAATGAGAATTGCTGAAATATCATCTCCTTTTGAAATAATTGAAAATGGAATACCAAGTAGCATGAGTAAGCCATTTATAGCCACTAGTAAACCCAGTACTTTTAAACTCACCTTTACATTCATTAGTTAAAGAATTTTTCAACTTTTAAAATGGCTCCTGGTAGGGCAAAAACAATAACTTCATCGCCTGCTTTAATATAGGACTGACCTGCAGCAATCATACTTTTTTCTCCTCTAATGATTCCACCTATTATAGCCGTTTCAGGAAAATTTAAATTTTTAATTGAATCCTTAGTAATTTTAGACCCTTCCTTAACCTTAAATTCTAAAACTTCAGCATCCGCACTTGGTAGTGTGGTAATATCTCTTATGTCTCCTTTTCTGATATATTTCAATATTTTACTTGCAGCTATAAATTTTTTATTGATAAGTGTATCAATTCCTAGATTTTGACTTAGATCTAGATAGTCAATATTATTTACGGCAGCTATTGTTTTTTGAACACCAAATTTTTTAGCCATTAAAGAGGCGATGATATTTGTTTCAGATTCTCCTGTGACCGAAATAAAAGCATCCATTTCTTTCATTCCTTCTGCTTCTAAAAAGTTAACATCATTGCAGTCTCCATGCAGTACAAGTGTTTTGTTTAGTATATCAGCAAAATCAAAGGCTTTATTTTTATCTTTTTCTACTAGCTTAACCTTGTAATTATTTTGCAATAGCTCTGCGGTGTGTTTCCCCATTTTAGAGCCTCCCATAATCATTACGTTATTGACTTTAAAACTATCTCTTCCAGTGAGTCTTAAAATATTTTGTAATTGATCAGGTGGAGTGATGAAATATACATGATCTCCTGCTTCAAATTGACTATTTCCTCTTGGAATAATTGTTTTATCATCTCTGTGTATTGCCACGGCATTGCAATTGACTTCTGGGTACAAACTCACTATCTCAATTAGTGTTTTACCTACAGTAGGGGCATCAGGATGAAGTACCAAGCCAATTAAAGAGAGCTTACCACCTGAAAAATCATGACATTCAGATAGTTCTGGATGTTTAATTAATTCATGAATTTCCTCTGCAGCAAGTTCTTCTGGGTATATTATATGATCAATACCAAGGGTCTTAAAATCAATTTTGTTCTGCATTAAATATTCGTCATTAGATACTCTAGCCACGGTTTCTTTACTGCCTAATTGTTTTGCGAATATACTTGCTGAAATATTTATTTCTTCACTTGAAGTTACCGCAATAAATAAATCACTTTCCTTTATTTTGGCCTCTTCCAGGGTGTTTAAAGATATTGTAGACCCTTTAACAGTCATTACATCTAATTGATTTACAATGAGGTCTAGTTTTTCTTCATTAGTATCAATAATAACTATATCATGCGATTCTCTTGAGAGCATATTACTCAAATGAAAACCGACTTCTCCAGCACCTGCAATTACTATTTTCATACCTAAAAATGCTATTTATTGAGTTGAAACTACAATTTTATTGAAATAAATCCATCCAAAACTCAAATAAATCCGTACAAGCACTATGCTCTATAACTTTTAGCTAATCAAATAATAGATTTAAAATTTCTAAAAAACTTAATGAAGTCAAATTCTAAAATATTATTTCTTGCAGCTATTCTTTCTTTGGGGGCAATGCAAATCAAAGCTCAAAATTATATGGTAGCTTTTGGTCCTAGGGTAGGTATGTCCAATGGAGTAAGTTTAAAAATGGTTTCTAAGGCGCCAAATGTTTTTGAAGGAATGTTGCATTTGGCACACGGAGGTACAAGAATTACTGGTTTGTATGAGTATTTAAGGCCTTTTAATGGAAGAACATATTCATCCGGTTGGCATTGGTATCTTGGTGTTGGTGGCCATTTTGCTAATTATCCTAATTTTGAATATTTGAATATGGAGGGTGTCATTGAAAGAAAACCTTACCAAGGTTTTGGTTTTGATATGATTGCTGGAATTGAATATATGTTTTCTGCACCTTTATCTTTTTCTGTAGACTTCAAGCCTTATTATGAGGTGCATACGCTTGAAATAGCACCATCACACTTTTTGGATTTGAGTTTGACAATAAGACATACCTTCTTCTAGATGCTAGAATTCCATAGAATTCCAATCTTGGTAGGAGGCGTCATCATCAGAATTGGGTTGGATACTTTTATGACTGCCGTCACAAAAAGGAGGGTCATTAGTGATTTTACAGCCGCACCAAGCTACTTTAGAGTCTGTGGAAATTATTTTTTTTACTGGTTTGAATGCTGTTCCTAGATGAGATCCATCACAAAAAGGTTGTTTTTGACTTTGGCCACATGAACACCAATAGTAAGTTCCTGATTTTAAATCAGTTATAATAGGTTTGTTGGAATTTGTATTTTTGGCCATATTAAAATAATAAAGTCTAGTTTAAAAAAACTTTGGTTACTTATGGTCAAAAGTAACATTAATAATATATTTGTTTACGAAATTAGTATACTGTATGGTAGCAAAGCACGATAAAAGGGATTGGTCAGAGATAAATGGAGATTCCTCTTGGAGAATGTTCAAAATTATGGGAGAGTTTGTTGAGGGATTTGAAACCTTAAATGATATAGGTCCTTGTGTGTCTATTTTCGGAAGTGCTAGAACAAAACCGGATAACCCTTATTACGGCCTCTCTGTTGATGTAGCCAAGGCATTGGTTGATGCAGGTTATGGTGTTATAACTGGCGGTGGCCCTGGTGTAATGGAGGCAGGAAATAAAGGAGCTAGAGAGCAAAATGGAGCCTCTGTTGGTTTAAATATTGATTTGCCTTTCGAGCAAGAGTATAATCCATACATAGACGCTGATAAGCTTATCAACTTTAATTATTTTTTCGTTCGTAAAGTAATGTTTGTAAAGTAT
>Ga0181568_10003477_pt1 | contig 14192 bp, 33 predicted proteins | sample 101ome_20_FD_133758 | JGI IMG/M metagenome (GOLD analysis project Ga0181568, IMG submission 133758) | Coastal salt marsh microbial communities from the Groves Creek Marsh, Skidaway Island, Georgia - 101404AT metaG (megahit assembly) | ecosystem: Environmental > Aquatic > Marine > Intertidal... | reverse complement strand
TGAGCCATACTTAGTTGAAAAAATTTGCTAACCCTTCAAGAACAACTTCATTGTCAGCACCAGTCTTTGGATTTTTGAATTTAACTGTATGAGATAGTTTCGGCATCGTAGTGAAGAACTTTTCCAACTCTTTGAACTGAGTAGCACCCAGATTCTCCACAAACTCTACCATTTCCTTTTCAGTATGGTCACTGGCAGCCCATGATTCTTCTTCAGTGTAAATCTGTTCTACACACTTAGCAATCAAATCAAAGGACTGTTCAATTTGTCCTAGACCGTCATCAGTAAAGTTTTCCTGAACGAATTCATTCAGAGATGGATACCTCATCTTCAATCCATAAGTATCATCTAGTTTGATGATATTAGTATGTTCTGGATCTTTTTGAACCTTAATATCACTGAGGGCAATTTTGACGGGAACTCTTGTCTCACCATCATCGGGACAGGTCAGCAATACTTCTACAGTTTCACCGACTGACTTCCCTCTCACATTCAAGAACAGATATTCAATATCAAATGTAGAAAGTTTCTCAATCTTGATACCTCTAGTGACAATACAGTTAGCAAGCACCTGTTTCATGGCTCTTGCTATTTCTTCCATATTCTCACTTTCCATGGCAATGATGAGAATCTTCTCTTCTTTTACAAGGAAAGGTCTATATTTAATTTTTCTGCCAGAGGATGGCAAAGTCAACTCATATGTCGGAGCATTAATCTTAGGTAATGGCATAATAAGTTATTCAGTGTAATTATTTATTCGGCAGGATTGGAGGTCTGTACTTGAGAGAAGGCATCCTTGAGTGCTTTTGAGTAACTATCAACGGCACCAAATACATATCTCTCATAAGCAAATCTTACTGTGACTTCTAATACTCTAGAAGCATCATACGAAATTTGAGTAGAATTGATATTGACAGGGAAGGCATTCATAAAATTGTATTCAATTCTATTTTGGTAATCTCTATCAAATTTTAAAATTCTAATCCTTTCACACTTGTAATGTTCTGGATACTGTGCTCTATAATAGTAGTTCTTCTGATCGAAGTCAAGTCCATCGACAGAGTTTGATCCACTCAGGATAAACTCTTGCCATAGTTCAAAGAACTTTTGAACCTTGTATTCATAGTCAACATAGAATCTGAGATCAAACTGTGGGAACTGCCTTCTATAAGCAAAATTCTGTGTCACTCCTGGAAACTGATTAGGAGCATCGAATGTCTGTATCTGTGTTCCTGGCAATACTGCCGATCTACAATACTCACCAAGTTCTCTGCGTATGAAAGAAGAACCAACACCCCTTTGAGAGAGATAAGAACTTAGTCGTGATAATCTATCAATTCCTCTAAACTCTACCTTGTAGTGAGAGGTTTGAGCTACACGACTAAAGTTAGAAATAAAGTCATCAGTTGTCCTTGGAGTCAGTTTCTCTCTGAATGACACAATAAATACCTCTGGATTAAATAGTCTTAGTATGTCCTATAGTGGAAGATATCAACCTACCAATATTAAAAAATATAAGGGAGACCATCGTAACATTATTTATCGTAGTTTATGGGAACGTAAGTTCATGGTCTACTGTGACCTGAATGAGAATATTTTAGAATGGGGAAGTGAAGAGATGGTTATACCATACAAATCCCCAGTTGATAATAGATGGCACAGATACTTTCCAGACTTTTTCATCAAATATCGTGACAATAAGGGACAGATTAGGAGGTCTGTAATTGAGATAAAACCCAAAAGGTTTTGTGAATCTCCCAAACCACAGAAGAAACAGACCAGAAAATACATCTATGAAGTCACCGAGTATGCCAAGAACATGGCAAAGTGGGAGGCGGCAAAAGAGTATTGTGAAGATCGTCGATATGAGTTCAGAGTTCTAACCGAAGATGAATTAAGAGTATGAATAGAATTCAACAGTATGAAGATACTTTTAGTGGATTAGAAAAGAATGATGATATCATGCTTGCACTCCTGGAAATCCTGGATGTCAAATCACTAATCCCAGAACCAGGTAAATTTTATACTTTCGTTTATAATCCCAAAACACCCAATGTTGAATATGATGAGTTTCCTCTCATTGCATGTATGGAACTCACATCTTGGGGGTGGAAGGGATTTAATTTTCACTGGAATAAAATGAGAAACTATACCTTTCCAGAGGTAGTTGGTGAACTACATGAGATATATCCTGGTGAACTAGAAAGTGCCAGAGCACTAGGATATGGAAGTTTCAAGATAAATAGCTAAAAAAGATAATGGCATTGTCCACTAAACTAGTTCCAAAGTTAAGATATCCGTTAGAGATGATAACGGATAAAACTGACTATATGTTAATTCAGGTGATTAAATATACACCACCTGGAGTTGGATTACAAGGTGCTGATCAATTCCTAGCTTCAACTAGTGGAGTAAGATTCGAAGGGAGAGTTGAAAACTCTGATGCTAAGATAAGAAAAACATCAAAACAAAATACATTGGCATATATTCAGATGCCGATGCCACAGGCAATTGGAGATAATAATAAAGCTGGTTGGTCACGAGGAGACTTAAGCACTCTAGCAGCTGCTGCTGGATCTTTAGTTCAGTCCTTGATGTCAAACCCAACAGAGTCTCTAAATCCAATGACAGCACTCACTGAAGGAATCAATACCTTAAGACAAGCTGGTAGAGGTTTAATGGGTCAGGCAGGGGGAATGGTTAATCTGGGTGGTGATCTTTTAACTGCCTTTGCTATCAACCTTATTCCTGGTTCTAATGTCGGTATTAATGATTTCCTGGCAAGACAAAGAGGTGTGGTAGTCAATCCCAATGCTGAGTTTTTATTCAGAGGTCCATCCTTAAGAGAATTTGCCTTTCAATATACTTTTGTTCCCCGAGATCAACAAGAAGCAAATCAGATAAAAGAAATTATAAGGACATTCAAAAAGCATATGGCACCAAAGAAAAACACACAAGCTTTTGGTGGCAATAATCTTTTTGGTGGATTCTTGAGCACTCCAGATGTTTTCAAACTTACATACAAATCTGGAACGGATGATCATAGATTCTTGAATAAATTCAAAATCTGTGCTTTAACAGGTATGGAGGTCAACTACACACCTATGAATTCATATGCTTCATATGATGATGGTACACCTGTTGCCATGACAATGGTTCTTCGATTCGGTGAGTTGACACCAATTTATGCTGAAGATTATGATTCTGAGTTTGCCCAAGGAGGTGTTGGTTTCTAATGTCTTATTTCAGATCTTTACCAAATATCGAATATCTTTCACCGTTTAATGATAGTCCTACGGTGAATGCTTATGTCACTGCGAAAAATTTGTTTCGTAGAGTTAAAATCTCTGAGTCAGCAGACATAATTAGAAGTGCTTACCTCTACGATAAGTATATCGTTCAAGAGGGAGAGAGACCAGATACAGTAGCACTCAAAGTGTATGGGAATTCTGAACTGGACTGGTTAGTTATCTTCAGTGCTAATCTGATTCATCAGAGGGCAGAATGGCCACTGACTAGCAATGAATTGTATGAATATGCCGAAAGAAAGTATGGCACTAGTCTGAATGATATACATCATTACGAAACTAGAGAGGTCAAAGATTCTGATGGAAGACTTATCCTTCCAAAAGGAAAATGGGTCGATAGTGATTTCTCAATACCTGACCCAAATAATACTGCTGCTAGGATTAGTCCTATTACATCAGTGACAAATTTTGAATATGAAACTGAATTAAATGATGAGAAGAAACAGATAGATCTTGTAAGACCAGAGTATACTCAGAAAATCGTTGAGGAAATCAAAGAATTCTTAGCATACAAACCTGATTCTTCTCAATACATTTCATCTAAACTCAAGAGAGTAGATAATATTAAGAAGAAGTCTCCTTAACTTTCTGCCAGTTTGGCAAAGTAAGAGAGAGTATCATCATCATCTGTGCTCAGATTATCCAGTTCTGACTTGAGATCAGCAGGAGCAGCAGGAGCAGAACGCTCTGCTTCAAATGCCTGTTCCTCTTCAAGGGTTTCTTGATCTTGGAACTTAGGAGTTCCACGAACACCCAGAACATAGTCCAGACGCTTCTTCAGATCATCGTAGGACTTGAACTGTTCAGGAGCAACGATCTCAGAAAGAGAGTATTCCTTCTTCCAGATTGCCTCCAATTCATCATCATCCAGATCACCCAGAGTGCCAGCACGGGCAAACTCACTGGAGTCATAGTTCCAGTAACCTGCTACCTTCTTGATCTTGATCTTGAAGTCAGCACCCTGCCAGAAGTCAAAGGGGTTGATGGGTTCTTCATCTTCAAACTCGGGTTGCATAGAAGACATGATCTTATCAAAGATCTTCTTACCGAACTTGAACAAGAATACCTTACCCTCATTCTGAGGATTAGAGGGATCCTTTACAACATAGATGTTGGCATAGTAGGAGAGTTTACGCTTCTGCTTTCGTGCTGTTTCTTTGTCAGCATCGATTCCACTATTCCACAATTGAGTGTTGTATTCGGAGACGGGATCCTTCTGACCCAGAGAGGTCAAGGAGTTCTCGATATACCAACCACCAGGACCCTGGAAGGCATGAGTGTAGATTTTTGCCCAGGGCAAGTCTTCCCCATCGGGAGCAGGAAGGAAACGGACGACAGCATAACCGTTACCTGCTTTATCGACTTCGGGCTTCCAGAGACGATCGTCTCCAGAACCACCATTGCTGTTCATTTTTTCGACTTCCTTGACCAGTTTAGAGGTCAGAGAACCGAGATTGGATTGCTTTTTGAGATTTGCGAATGACATTGGATTTGGCCTTTGTACTTTTGTATTTTAGGATGCTGAGAGGTCGTTGTCAAGTTTTTTCTTCAACTCAGTGATGGTGTTTTTCATGTTGCTGAAGAGAACACCCACATCTGTATCCTTGGCAAAACCCATTAGGACAGCAGATGCTTGAATCGACTCTTTCATTTTGACTGCCTCTGGATCACTCTCCAAAGACAACCGTGTCCACATAATCATCTGCTTTTCCAAAAGTTCGGAAAGCAGATCAAGATTTCTCATTTTTTCTTTTGGTGTAAGAAAATCAAAGTGAATCATATTGGTGTAGATCTCTTCTTGTAGACGATTAATTTCTACAATCTCAGATCTAACCATATCAGAGTTAAAAAAACTACTCACTTACAATACTCCTCAGAATCTGTTTGTGCTTGAACACATCAATATTTAGAAATGGTTCGTACTTTCTCAGTTTGAGGGAAACCGTACTCCAGATAGGGTCATCCAGACACTTATCGAACCTTTTTCTAAACGAGAATATTTTATCATAGATTATCAAAGTTTCAATGGAAATTTTTCCAGCGAGATATCTTTTTAGCAAGATTGGGTGACCCTTGGAACAATCGAAAACACTCTCTAATCCTGTTCTCGATAGTAATTCTTCCGATTGCTCTTTGAACAAGTACGTCAAACTCTGGGTCCTCTTTTGCCAACCCAGATACTGACTTTCTCCTTCTTTTATTAAACCACCAATCCATATCTTTTCGGGGGTATCAGTTGCAATAAAATTTGCTATGAAATAATTACGAATTTCATCGTCAGCTTTCTGACGTGACAACTTTTCAAACCAATACTTATCTTTTCTTTTGTTGAAAGCAGAGATAGATGCTCTCGTTCTACCACCATACTGAAAGAAGTCATACTTCTCTTTTGTGAAATGGTTCTTCAATGACAAATATGTTTGATAGCAATCAAACGGACTCACTTTTAGTCTCACTTAATCAATAGGTAAACGGGCACGGGAGGTTTGCTTCATGAAATTCAACTTGATAGCATCATACTTGATTTTTTCCTTTAGTGGTTTGGAAATAATCTTTGATACAGATTCAATTTCAATACCGTTCATCTCACAGAAATAAACGATAGCATCGATGTAATTCATATCAATCTCTGCTGATACGATCTTTTCTATTTCTATGGCAAAACTAGCAGCCGTTAGAAATTTCTGGTCTATTACTTTTTTAAGTTCAGGTTCCATATTCAGAAAGTTTATGTTCTACAAAGTTTTTAATGTACTTGACAAGTAATTTGATGTATTTCATTTTCTCATCACTGTCAATAATATATTCTACCACTTCACCGTTTTCACATGACATCAAAATTACTAGTTTCTTGACAGGAATATCTGTCATTTCATAGAACATGCAAGCATATGCTGCTGCCTGAACGAAATAGTTTTCAATCCATTCAACTGGTTTTGGTTTTTTGGAAGTCTTAAAGTCAATAACTGCTAGATCCCCATCATACTCTGCTATACAATCTACTGTTCCAGAAACACCAAGTATGGTGCTATAGAGACTATCCTCTAGGGCATGAATGTTATTAATTTTATCGAGATATGGTTTTGCCTGCTTAAACAAATACTGGGATAATGGTTGAACCGATGGCAATTTCTCATTCTTCAGATGTGATTCACAAAGAGAGTGCATATCGGTCCCACGACTAGTGGCAGCTTTTGTAACTTTGTTGGCTTCTTGTTCACCAACTTTTCTCCTCCACTCAGCAAAGACTTGCCGATTGTAGAAACTAGTCACAGAAGTAATAGAAGGTAATTTGATTACCTCATCACCATTAGGAACCGTATAATAACGAACACCATCTATAGTCTCCCTGTTTAGTTTAGGGAGACTTAGATCAACAAAATTAAACATCAAAATCCCATTGCCAACTTTTGAATAATGTATTCTCTTACAAGACCAGAACGAACAATATCCTCAACTCCAAATTCAACGACATCAAATGATTCCATTTGTTCGATGATTTTCATGAAATCTAAGATTCCATTTCTTTCATTGGATTTTGTAAGGTCAGATTGGGTGGCGTCACCACAGAACATAATTTTAGAATGGTCACCCCCTCTCGTAATTATACTATCTAATTCGTGAAAATTCAAGTTCTGGCACTCATCGACGATCAAAATAGAATCGTCAAATGTAGTTCCACGTACGAAAGATGTGCTCCAGAATGAAATAGTCTCCTGCTGCTTCAGATTACCATACAGCATCTCAAAGTCTGAGTCTGTAGGCATCTCAAACATATACTTGACCATATTCTTGTAAGGAATCTGGTAAAGAGCAGACTTATCTTCATGATCTCCAGGTAGAAATCCGATCTCTCTGGTAGAAACAAGAGATCTAACGATGTAGATTTTCTGATATGGAGTATTGTCACTGAGAACATCCCTAAGTGCATTATACAAAGCAATGAAAGTTTTGCCAGTACCAGCACATCCGTAAAGAAATGAGTTTTGTCCCTTTTCATACGAAGCAAAGAATTTTTTCTGATTCTCTGTTAAAGGTTCAACGTCAACTAGAAGATCTGAGTTGATTGGTTTTTTCCTTCTCATCTGTTTTGCTGTATAACCAGCACCAACGATGTGACTCTCAGGGGTTTTTCTCTTTCTGGGCATGTGTACTACAACTTGAGTTTTTGACGGTTTCCACCAGCTTTTTGTGCTTTTCCAAGCACTTCATTCCAACCAGGATTTTTGTTGATGAGTTTATCTCTCCACTCTCCAACTTCTCCCACACCAGGAGCAGTTGATGGGTCAGAATAGTCACGTTGCCAATCTGGGTTATCAGTTTTCCACTGATCCCATTCATGGACACTCATTATTACTTCTTTTTGTTCACCTGTTTCTTTGTGAACAACTGGATATGTTGCCATAATTGTGGTGGTTATAAAAGTATATATTAAACGTAATTTAAGTTAATATTGAATCTACCTTTTTGATCCGTACAATTCGTAGAATTGTGTTCCCAACTCCCATTAAAAATAACTGCCCGATTGGCAACACTGTCTACAGTGATATCATCACTCAATCTTGTATACCCATTACATGTGTTCAAAGATATGACACAAGCACTGTGATCAAAATCATAATCTGTGTGTGAACTATGCTCTTTTAGTTCAGTCCAAGCAGGATAAAAATTTACCTTTGCTCTGATCAAAGCACGCATTGTCCCTTCACTGAGCATAGGAGTGATAATCAAATCATCAATCATCTGCCAAAAATTACTTTGTGGATTGTTGTGAGCCCACACTAGATGTGCTCCATACCAATTCCACATTTCATCTGCCTGTGGATCACCACCTTTGGGATCATGTGGAGAATTTGAAACGTGATCAGTGACATTCCAAAAAAAGTTATGACCCCACATAATTTCTTTCTGTAGGATTTTTAAATTCTCCTCGGGGAGAAAATCATCTATAACTTGATAATTAATTACTTGGTCCATTCCAAAGCTTCAGCAACGGTGGGATACTGTTCAATAAAAATATCTTTACACTGTTCTGCTATGAGCATGTGCTCTTTCTGTGTGCCATTAGCAGACCTCAGAGAGATGTAATGGATCCATGAACGACATGAACCTGTCATGTAGATTCTAGTGGGCGTGGCTAGAGGCAGTACCATTCTAGCACACTCCTTTGCCACACCCATGTCAATCAGATATCGATATACATCCTGAGCATCTGCAAATAATTGACGAATCTCTTTATGCATCAAATGAACGTGTTCTTCGTCAAGATTATCAATAGAATTCTGACGATTCTTGGTATCTTGACGACGGAGTTCCGGTAAGGGGATCTCCTGTGAGAGTAAGGAAGTATCAGCATACCGTTGAGAAAACTCTTGGAATGTAAACGAACGATGTCGAAGGATCTGAGCAGCAATTGCTCTAGAAGTTTCAATCTCTAGAGTCATGTATGCTTGTTCAAAAACACTCCAATGTTGGTGCTTAATACAATATTTCAACAACCCAGCATAGTTTGGGTTTTCCTGATTATCGGGATTAGAGACTCTGGCAATATATGCCATGTTCTCTTCAGGATTGGGTGTTGCTTGAATCAGTTTGACTGTCATTCTTTTTCATCATCTGTTTTACTTTTAGACTCTGCTTTGCCTGTTTTTTGGCTTTTCGCATAAAAGTCAATTCTTCATCAGTATAGAGCCAAGGTTGTTTAAGTGCCTCCTTGGTTAGGCGAATTGTGTCCTTTAGACGCATAGTAGACCTCGTAGAATTTGACGATACCGTGAGTTATCATATTCCCCTGAGACACCCAATCGTGCGCGCACTCATAGATGCTCTGATTTGAATATTTAGGCGTACCATCAGAACTCAATTCCGATCCGAACTTCTGTAAAAGCAGTTTCAGACAGGATTGTCTAACTTTCATTTTTTGATCGGAATATCTCCAATCAGTCAGGGTATCCGTCATCGTCGTCAAAAATCTCGTCGTAATCATTTAGGGGAGAACCACCACTGTACATATCAATGCGTTCTCTGTCGATTTCCTTGTATAAATCAACGTCAGAGTAAACTTCTGATTCCAAGGATTCAATTAGGAGTTTCAAGTTTTTAACTATTAGTTTAAGTTTGTCTTTATCCATAGAAAATTACTTTACTTATAATTATAGACAAAAAAAGGGGAGAAGTCAATCTCCCCTATCACTAACTTTCCAGTTGCTTATGCCATATGACTTCAAATGAATCCATTTAGCATAACATATACCTCGATAAGTCAAAAATCCAAAAATTAATTTTGGATCATGCTTTATTGGATCAAAATCTGGAGGATCATTATTTTTGAAGATCTTCCACATTTGCCCTCCTACATTTTTTGAAGGAGAACAATTTCACCGTAGATAAGTCCAATAAATGTTACCATTGCCAAAGAACTCAGTCCGATGGTTTGTAACATAATCAAGCTCCTACGACTACAACAGGTTCTTTGTGCTTAATTCCACGATAGATTTCGTTGAACCAGCGAACTTGCTGTTTTGCCTTGAGCTCGTCACGACGCTCTTGGGTGTCATAAGTGGCACCACGATACACGACTTTAGCCATTTGTTTACTCCTGAATGAATGGATGATTAACCTTCTCATCTTTCGATGGATCCGTTTATCCGTTCCTTCAGTCGTTTGCGTCCCAGTAGCAATCTGGTGAAGATTCCTTTACCGTCTCTACCAACTCTACCTTTACCAATGCTGGCAAATCGTCATGCTTCGAAATCCGAATCATAAGTTCATCGGCTTCTTGGCATGTGAGAGTTGTGTTTAAGAGAATTAACTCTAACATGGGATGAACGCTCCGTTCCGCGACTTACTTGCGTCCTAACTCAGTGTTTGATTACATTCACCTGGCACTTTTGACTTAAGATACCCCATAAGGTCCAATTTAGACCTGTAATCTAAACTTGGATCTTGCTGAATCTCTAAAGATCTAAGTAACCACCTTTCACAGCTCATGTGCCACCCATAAGGTGACATATCATTATGATGGACAAGGGTGAATGCCAGTAAATAACTGAGCATTGGATGAACGACAAGGATATTATAGTCCTCGGTTCTATTTATGTCAATATTGTGGCTATGACTACATTTTGTATCACAGCGAACCCTACAGACCAAAAAATTGCCGGAATTTTTTTCCCCGATATTTTGGATTACTTTTTCGATTTTGGTTTTGGCTCTTCTCCCCATAGCTTGGGGTTCACAGTTCCTGGTCCAAACTCAATGTCTTTCAATCCAGTTCCGAACTTATCATAGTACATGTCAAATAATTTGACCTTCTTTCCACATCTACAGATGTCAAAGTTCATTACGCCATCAACAACATACGATACCTTGTAAGCATCCAATGGCAGTGACTTATCATTCAACTGAAGTTCATTAGCATTAACGTACAGAACTTCACACCCGTAGAGCTTTTTACAGACTGCTAGTTCATCTTCTGACCAGGCAGTGGGATCAACCACGGGTTCCCCAGACGATATCCGGGTAGGCTTCTTTAACAGTGTTGTGGGTGATTTTGTATCGTTTTCCAAGTTTCTTATCCTTTACTAAACACAGACACTCAGCTTCACTGGGATCCAAAGACTCCAACAACTGAATAAACATACTCTCTCTTTTTGTTTGACTGAGAGGATCATTACCACCCCTCACAAAGTTGTAGAGAATCCTATATTGACTGTTCAATCTACTTACACCTTCACCAGTCTTGTTGTCATTGGGGGTGTAAGGAACCTCACCTGGGGGGAGGGCGGTTTCAATGGACTCATCAAAGTTCCAAACAAACAAGTGAATCAAAGCAGGTGATCTATACTCTTGTAAGAGAGAAATTTTTTCTGCTTTTGTTTTTGCGTTTGAAATTTTCTGAAAAACTTCTGTTACTAATGGGTTGGGTGGTAATTTTTTAGTCATGATAATACTCCAAAATAATTAATCTTCCTCTTCAGTTTCATCATCATAAGTGAATCGAAATGAAATTAGTGAGTCGTGGAGAACATTTCCATTCTCATCATACATCTCGGGATGCATAGTTGGTTGTGGTTCTTGATTATACAGCAAATACTCTCTTGCTGTCCATCCAATTACACCACCAACAAAAAAAGACGTGATCGCAAATAACGATCCAACAAAAATACTTAGTGTTAGCATTGTTCTCCTCTCTGTGGAACTAGGCTGTCCCCCAGAGGGAACAACCACTTTACTTAAAGTGTGTGTTGTTCCTCCATAACTTAAAAATTATTTATACTATTATAACAGATCTTTCTCTTGTAGGTATTGTAAGGTATCTTTGAACCCACCAACATGCTCACTATTGATAGAGACCTGTGGAAATGTAGAACCTTCACCAAATTCAGCATAGAATTGATCCTTGGTGAAATCTTTCTCATACTTATACTCTAAGTAATCAATTTTGAGAGTCTCGAATAGCATTTTAACTCTCTCACACCACTGACAATTATCTTTGGAATAAAATACTGCTTTCATTTTAGTCTGGTTCATTTGTCTTTTCCTTTAATAATTCTTCTACACGTTGACGCATCCTTTCAGTCTCACGACGGATATCCTTTCGAGAATACCCACTTTTTTCGTGAGTAATTTGCCACCCATGATAAAACATAGTGATGGCAAAGATAGTTAGGAAAATAATTCCTATTACTTCAACGAGATGTCCATCCATGGAAGTATTGGATCAATAGCACCTACGAGCCGGAGGAGACCTTCAGCAAATAGAGCGAGAACAACCCAACCGACACACATGCTAATAATACTTGCATTTCTATTATGTCTCCGAATAGCAGCATCGATCATCTCCTGGCATTCTTCTTTGGTAACGTGGTGAGTTGGTGTAATCTGATCAAGTCGATGAGACATCTCTATCCTCGTTATACCAGAAATCTTCCCAATCTTTCTGGGATTCAGTTACATCTTCTACCATTGGTGGTTCATACAGAGGGCATGGTTCCTCAAAAAGATGCTGCATTCTGAGTTGCTTGATCCTTTCTCGGAGTTGTTTGTGGAACTCTACTTCCATGGGGGACCTAAAATCCAAGCTACTAAACTATATCTAGTTCCTCTCGTAACTGGAGTAACCTTGTGATGAGCGAAACTAGGGAACACAACAGAGGATCCTTTGCCTTTAAATTCCTGTGGAGAGTAGATCATATCATCGAGAGAAACCCCGTCCTTGACAGTGTTTTCAACGAATAATAGTTCACCACCATCATATTCATTTGGGTCAGATAAGTTAACACTTACACTGATTTTCCTAATCTTTCCAAAGTAATTTAAATTGTTAGGATCCGCATACACGTCGAATATGTCAGATGAACCATCGACATGCCAAGAGTAATGTTCGTTTAAATTATAACGCACAAATTGTAGTTTTTCCATAGATTGAATCGTCCAACCCCAACCTGCTTCCTCGTTGGCATTGATGATCATGTTCTCTATACGTTGATACAACCAAGTATCATCTAACCAGGTTATTTGACAATCTCTAATTGGTATGTCAATCTTTCCGTCCTTTGAACCATCAGATTGAACCTTCGCCTTTGATGCTTCTTGGGTAGCCTCGATCTGTCGGAGACCAGACTCTATTATTTTATCACACTCTTCATCAGAGAATGCTTTGGTGTAGTACCAATATGGAATTTTTAATTTCATGACAAAAAATTATCTTTTATGATTGAATAAACACAGAATTTCCAACTCCAACCCAACCAGTGTCACCACCCTTTACCCAGACGTTATTGCACAATTGCCAACCAGCGCTGGTCTTAATGTAGACTTGACTGAATTGAAATATAGTTTCAATACTTCCATTCACTAGAGATGAAGCACCTTCATTAACAGTGTAAGGTTGATTCGTACCCAAAACTCCAAGAGATTTTAAATCAGAATTAGTCAACTCAAATTCAACAATAGCACCAGCACCTCCACCAGAACCACCACAAGCTTGGTTAACAATCCTCTGGCAACGGCAGCAACCACCAGCAATACCACCTGGGTATCCACAAGCACTTCCAGGAGGACAGCAACTATTCAAACAATAACTCACTGATGGATTACCACAACAGTAACTATTCAGGGGTCCTGGTGCTTGATAACTACTACTTGCTCCATTAGTTCCATCCCCTCCAGGTCCCACTCCACCTGCTCCTGCGGATGTTGAGGCAGGAGCACCAGGATTGCCATTGGTTCCCGTCACTAGTCCAACAGGAGCATCAAAAGTTCCCCCAGGACCCTCATTGAGGTTATTATAATAACCACCCTCTCCTCCACCAGCATATGAGTTCAGGAAAGTGGTAGAACTTCCACTACCAACAAAACTTTGAGTACAAGATCCGTTACCGCTACCAACATTAGAGTGTAAACAGTTTACGGTGATTAAATCAGCACCCAAACCACCCTCTCCTTTGAGGATAACTCTGAGACTTCTTGTGTTTTGTGGTATAAAAATAGTACCACTAGTAGTGCTTATTGACATTTACCACTTCCCTATAGGACACTCTTGACCAGGCAACAAAACTTTGAGCTTCATAAAACATCCACACTTTTTACATTGTGCCGTTAACTTAAAAAATTCAGGACATTCTTTACAGATTGAATACCTTTCATTCCCTCGTTCTTGAACCTCTTTCAAATCCATAATGATTATCCCAATAAATGTGCCGCTACTTGAATAACTTCTCCATCAATTATCACCTCAACAAAATCATCTCGGAGAGAAGAATAAACTTCTACAGCTTTGACATCTGGAGTATCCTTTGGATACTTTTCCTTAACTTCTTTGATTCTCTTATCAACAGCAAGCAACATCGTAGAGTCACCGTGCCTAGCATGATAGAGAGC
>Ga0181568_10003476_pt1 | contig 14192 bp, 24 predicted proteins | sample 101ome_20_FD_133758 | JGI IMG/M metagenome (GOLD analysis project Ga0181568, IMG submission 133758) | Coastal salt marsh microbial communities from the Groves Creek Marsh, Skidaway Island, Georgia - 101404AT metaG (megahit assembly) | ecosystem: Environmental > Aquatic > Marine > Intertidal... | reverse complement strand
TAGATACTAGTATGACATATGATGCTATGGCGTCTGAAAGAATATTAAATGACCTTATAGCAAAATTAAAATGAACATTTTACTAGCAGGATGTAGTTTTACAGAAAATTCTAATAGTTGGGCTTGGTGCAGTATACCCGAACAATATAATGGTAGAATGTCTTCACCAGAAGATATTTTATTAGAAGAATGGAATTGGTGGACAAATAAAAAACTAGGAAACATAGATCCTACTTATTTCCCTAAAACGCATTGGGACCATATTAAAAAGTTACCCAATGCAAATATAAAAGTCATCGGCGAAACATCTGGTAGTAATACATTAATTGCCAGAAAAGTTATACACGAAATAGAAAACAATGAAATAGATACCGTAGTTTTTCAAATGACTGGCTTGGAACGTAGAGAAATATTAAGTTTTGATAAAGATTTTGTAGAAAATTATTTTAGAGATGGTAATTTTGGAGAAGGTGTAACAGTAGACGATGTTACATATTTAAAACAAGATGCTCATACAATTGATTTTTTAGAAAGACATAATACAGATTTGGATGATAAAACAAATAATTTTTTAGAAGTTTGTTCAAACTTTTATTTACTACAAGAACAAGAAGAAATAAGAATTAGAAATGTAGAGGCTTTACAAAGTTTAACTATGCTTTGTGAATTAAAAAATATTAATTTAAAATACTTTTGGGGGTTTGCTCCTCATTCTCAACCATCAGAATTTTTCAAAAAGAAATTTAAAACTTATGTTAGACCATATATGTTTGAATTTGATACATTATTAGAATACGCAAAAAAAATGCTAGACCCCAGTTTAGTTTTTACATTAGACGGATGCCATCCTCATAGTGTAGCACATAAACTTTACTGGAATGACATAGTATATCCTTACCTATATAATCTCGATAAATAGTAGTATGGCTAAACTACTATGGGTCAAAGGCCCACACACTACAGATCCCGATAGAGCAGTTAGAGTTCAGTGGAGCATGGGAAACACTTGTAATTTTAATTGTGAGTATTGCCCACCTAAATTACACAATGGTTCTATACCGTGGTTATCAACTGACGTTTATCTACAAGCAATTCATAAAATATCTCAACATTATATTAATAAAATGAATAGGAGATTACATTGGGAATTAATTGGAGGAGAGGTTACAACAATACCAGGTATTGAAGAAATAATTAAAACTTGTTCTGAATATAATTCTGATGTAACAATTTATTCAAATGGAAGTAGAACTGTTGAATGGTGGGAAGATGCTAAGGAATTTTTAGAAGGTGTAGTTTTAACATATCATCCTTTAAGTATGGACAAACAACATTTTTTAGATGTAGTAAGAGTTTTAAAAAGTTATTGTACATTAGATATTAACATAGCCGGTATAGGTGGACAAGTAGAAGAATTAGGTAATTTTGTAAACGAGTTACGTGATATATTTGTTGATAATAATAAACAGAGTCCATATGAAGTTAGTATATGTGTAAAAACAATGTACAATAAACACCTAGGTGAAAACAACTTTGGACAAGGAACATATTTTGATTACACTCAAAACGAAATGAAAGTATTGCAACGTCCAGGGTTATTACCTATGCCTAAAGAATTAATAGATGAACAACATGATCCAGATATGGAACATCCAAGATTTTGGAGTACAGAATTTATGTATGATGATGCTCCTGCAAAATATGTTCAAAGTCATCAAATTATAAACGAAGGATTAAATCAATTCAAAGGTATGAAATGTGAATTAGGATATGATTCTATTAACATAGATATGCATGGAGAAGTTATTAGTAGTTGGTGTGGTGCAAAAAACTTTGGTAACATTACACAATTAGATAATTGGGATTTTCCAGCAGAGCCATATGTTTGTCCTTTTGACTTTTGTAATAACCTTTCTGACATCTCAATAACCAAATTTGCATAAAATTTAACTCTTTATTGCCAAAAATTATAATATATTATAAATACCCTTTATAATTAACAATAAGTTTTGTTAATAATTATTCTCCCTTAATGATTATACACAAAGTAATATTGTCAACAAGTTTGTTGTTTGCAGTAAATTTTGCAGGTGACCTTGCAGGTATATTAAGGTCATTGAGAGACATAGAGAACGCAGAGTACATACATGAGCGAATACGTTAAAAAACAAGTATCTAATATTACTATAGAAAACCTCCGTGATAATTTAGAAGTATTTGCATTAGTTTGTATTTTTATATTCTCAACAACAGCAATTACAGGATAGCATGGAAAGATTTTTACAAATATTTTGGAAGTATTGGATTCAACCTTGGCATCCTCAAGGATAAAATGGAAATATTTTTAATAACAATTTTAAGTTTAATCATTTCTTATTCTTACATTAAATATGCACCTATGCATGATTTAAGAGTTGCAATGCATTATGAAAGAATGAGAAATAATAATGATAGAAACTAAAAATTATACAGAAGCAACACCAGAACAATTCCAAGAGTGGAGAGAAACAGACTATTGGAACAAAATGGATTTTGACCCACTTGTAATGTTTGTTGTTATTCCAACAATCATTCAATTGACTTGTATGGGTATGATGGGTGCAGTTATGCTACTCAATCAATATTTGTTTTGATCAAAGAAGTACTGAAAGCCCTCATTGGCGTAGGTAAGTTTCCAGAAGAGCCCATTGAACCAACTCTTGGTACAATACTTTTATTTGGATTTATGCTGATTGGTTCTTTTCTATTTGCTATTGCATCTTTATTATTCATATCCTCACTTTTTATATAATAAATAGTAATATGATCCCATACTATTTTGATGTACCATCTCTACAAATCCCTAAGAAAATTTTTGACATACCATATGTTCAACACCCTAGTGACTTTATGTCTCCTTCAGGAAAAGGACAAGGAGGCACAACATTTCAATATAGAGCAGTACCAAACAATTGGTATAAAATTGTAAAAGACTATTTAGATGAAAAATTAAATGTTAAATTGGGTGCTATAACTTTATTAAACACAGAACCCAACGGTTCAAGTCCTTGGCATGCAGAAGGCCCGAACTTATTTGGCAGACAATGTGCATTAAATTTTATGCTAGTTGGCGACCATGAAAAATCTTATGTACAATGGTGCAAAAGAAGTGATGAAGATATTTTAACCAATGATACTAGAGGTGCTTGGTGGGAAGATGATAATTTAGAAGTATTAGCAGAACACAGAATGACTCCTACAAAAGCAACTATCTATAACACAATGCATTGGCACAGAGTTTTTAATTTTACAGAACAAAACAGGATTGTTGTTAGTTCTGCAATAAATAATCCTATAGAAGAAGTTTTTGATATGTATCAAGCAGGAGAATTAATTAATGAATAATCGAGTTGATATACCTTATTATTTTGAAATACCTGAATTAGGTATGCCTCCATTTGATATGAAAGATTTTTTTATTGATCCTGCAGAAAGAGAGATTGCACAAACAGACGATAAATCGCCCGACAGACTTTTAGGTAAAACAAGATCCAATACAGCAAATTGGTATCAGAGTTTTATTAAAGTAGAAGAAAACAGTAGTCAAGACAAACGTGATTTTAAACAAGTAAATTTGTATGAAGAAGCAAACTATGATTTAACTAAAACTTTAAAAGAATGGTTACATGATATGTTTAATTTAAAATTTACAAGTGTATTGATGTTAAGAACACCAGCAAGGTCAAATAGCAGATGGCATTGCGAAGGTCCAGTCTTTCACACAAGACAATGTGCATTAAATTTTCCTGTAGGAGGAGATTTTACAAAGTCAGAAGCACAGTGGGCCACGTTTCCAAGATTTAAAAATATAGATCCTAGAGAAAATGAAAAGCATGGATTTGTTACTCAAGACGATATGAAAGAAACAGAGATGTTATGCCGATGGGATAATCAAACTGTACCTGGATTTCAAAACACAATGATTATGCATAGAGGTTATAATGAACATTGTGATGAAGACAGAGTAATTGTTAGTGCCGCGGTAGAAGACGTATCAGATATAAATGTTGTTTATAAAAAATATGTTAACAACACTTTATTTAAATTTTGATAAATAACAGTAATAACTAAGTCGTAGGAGTAACAATGTCTAGCAATAAGACACCATATGAAATTAGACTTGAACTGATACAAGAAGCAAGGCTTATTTTACAAGCAAAGGCAGGCAAGCCTGAATTTATGCCTTCGGCTGAAGATGTAATCAAAGAAGCAGAAAAATTAAATCAGTTCATATCTAAAAAACCAGATCAAAAATCTTAACCAATTTGTTCATCATCTGTTGACAACATTAGTTAAATATAGTAGAATAACATTTAACTAGTTCCAACAGGATGAATAATGGCTAATAGAAAACAACGCAGAGCGGCGGCAAAGAACGAAAAGAAAACCGCAAAATCAACACAAGAAAAAGTAACCCAAAATGTCCAACCAGATAAAGACAATGATGTCTTATTCAAGTTGTTGGATGCAAAAATTGAAATTCCAATTGAAGTATTAAGAAACAAACATATCTTTATTGCAACACCATGTTATGGTGGACAAATTGGAGAACCATATTTTAGAAGTATGATGAGACTTGCTATATTATGTAACAAGTATGATATTCAATTTACTGTAAGTACACTGGCAAACGAAAGTCTTATTACAAGAGGTAGAAATACACTTGTAAGTTTCTTTATGGAACACCCTGAAGCAACACATTTATTCTTTATAGATGCTGATATTGAATTTGATCCAAACGATTTACTAAGAATGGTTGCATATGACAGACCTATCACAGTTGGTGCATATCCTAAGAAAGCAATTAATTGGGAAAGTATTGTTAGTGCATCAAGAAACAATCCTGAAGAAACAGCACAAACAATCGAAGGACACAGTTCCAACTATGTTGTAAACTTTGATTTCTTAAAAGATGAGGATGGTAAACCTACTCCTCAAATACAGATTAGAGATAACTTAATCAAATTAAAGGATGCAGGCACAGGATTTATGTGTATTAGAAAAGATGTTATTCAGCAGATGTTTGATAAACATCCAGAATTAAAATATGCTAATGATATCAATGTTGATCAAAAGTTTGAAAAACACATGTATGCATTGTTTGACACAATGATTGATCCTGATAGTCGAAGATATTTAAGTGAAGATTACACCTTTTGCAGATTGTGGCAGAACATGGGCGGTGAAGTTTACTTAGATCCACGTACAGCACTTAACCATGTTGGACATTATACGTTTAGAGGAAATATTAGGAAACTTATTACAGGATAAATTATGACAGACGCAAAATTACAAAATACAAATCCTAGTACTATAAGCATTATTCTTCCTACAAGAGGAAGAACTGGTGGTGCATTACAGGCTAGTTTAAAGAGTCTTATGGAAAATGCAGAAGATCCAAGTAGAGTAGAAATTATGCTTGGTGTAGATGACGATGACCAAGAATCATTAGATTGGGTCAATAATGAAGCATCTGAATTTGTAAAGCCATATGGTTGTTCTTGTAAAGCAAAAGTTTTTAAACCTTTAGGATACACTAAATTAAATGTGTATGTAAATTTATTATGTCATGCTAGTAGTGGTGCATGGTTGTTTTTATGGAATGATGATGCATTAATGCAAACAAAAGGTTGGGATACAGTTGTTAGAAGTTATGATGGCGACTTTAAATGTTTAGCACCAAAGGATAATCATGACCATCCTTTTGCTATATTCCCACTTATTCCTGCAGACTGGTTTGTACTATGCGATGCTTGGAGTATTAATGCACAAAATGATACTTGGGTAAGTGTTATTGCTAGAATGAACGGTATCTTTGAAAGAATCGATATTGAAATATTGCACGACAGAGCAGACATGACCGGTGGCAATGATGACGAAACATTTGCAAACAGACAATACATGGAAGGTAATCCAAACAATCCAGAAGATTTTAATCATCCAAATATGCAACAAGCAAGAATGCATCATGCTAGTAAGATAGATTGGTTCCTAAAGAAGATGAAGGTCACTGAGTCTCCTAGTTATTTTGAAAAATTTATCAATGGAGAAGAAAATCCCTTTGCAGACATCGGACAACATAATCCAAAAGGTGCAGGACAATTTGATAGCATTAACAAAAAAGGACCAGATTCAACAAAAGACCGATTACCTGACGATACAAAGATTGAATTGTAATGTCAGACCAGGTACACGATTTTCTCAATGATAGTGTAACTTGGAATCAACATCAGGGAATATTTCCAAGATCACCTAGATTTCAATTTTTCGATGTTATGTTGAAAAAGCCCATTTGGGAAAATGCAAAAGTTTTAGACATCGGTGGAAATAGAGGCAATTTTCTACAAGATGGTGTTGAGTCGAATATAATAGATCCTAGCAATTATTTTTGCTTAGATGTAGATAAGGAGGCATTAGACTATGGCAGAAATAATTATCCTGATGCTAATTGGATCAGTCATAATGCTTTCAATCATATGTATAATTTCAATGGTGTGGAAAACAGTGCTTTTCCTTTTGAAGACAATACCTTTGATTACATTTTGGCTTATAGTGTTTATAGTCATACTACTTTTGAGCAGTTAGTATTTGATATAAATGAAATGCGTAGAGTTTGCAAACCAGGTGGCAAAGTTGCATTTACAATTATAGATAAATTATCTGCAGAATATTTTACTACTAAAAGAAAAACAGATTACCCTGACAAAACTTGTTTAACACATGAACAAATTTTGTATACTATGATAGAAGATTATAAATACTTTGTAGATAATGACCTTCTGGTTGATAGTTTAAATAATAAAGAACCTGTTAACCATTTAGTAACAATTTATAACACGGATTGGTTAATAAATTATTTTTCACCTGATATAAAATTAGAGATGAAATTTCCTTTAAACGGACATATACAAAAAACAATGGTATTTGAAAATGAATGACAAAGACGTCAATAGTTACGAAGCAAGTTTAGGATATAAACCTTCAGCAGACATTAATAAATTATGCGAAAAGCATGATTTAAGCAGACATGACTTAATAGTAGTTGCTACTCGTGTTGCTAGAGTTTTACAAGTTACGCCTAATCAAGCATTATTAAAATTAGAAAACGTAGAAAATTTAAGCGATTATCTTGTAAGCCTTAAATTCCAAGAAGCAGAAGGTTGACAAATCACAAAAAGTATGCTAACATCAGCAAATGTTTTTGCAGACGCGGTGCAAAACTTCACTTTGTTCAGGAGCGACTAAGTGGTTTAAGCCCAATACTCTAGATTCAATTCCTCAAAAAATATTTTAAAAAAAGGTTGACTTTAACCTAAAAATCAGTATAATAGTTACATAGTTAATAAACGAGTGGTATTTCGTATATTAGGTGGGATAGTGTAATAAAATACACCACGATACAGAGTTGTTTGAACCGTGCCCAGTAAAGTCCTTAAGTGTACCTTATTAACTAATAGTGCAACTTTTCCCGCGGTGCGCCGGTGTTTACTGCACTTTAATCCTTAGAACATAACTTTGCAGTCGACTGATCATGACTTTAATACGATCAAGTGTTGTAATTAAATAGGGGGTAGAAACCTCGGGTAGGGACAGGTTCACGATACATCACCAGGTCCACAATTTATACTCGACATGAGTGAAAACTGTGAACCATCCCGCCAAAATATCTAAGCCCTGTTCGTCTAGTGGTTAGGACACCGGGTTTTCATCCCGGCAACAGGAGTTCGATTCTCCTACAGGGTACCAGTTTCACAGTATAAATAGTTTGAGAGAAAGGCTCGGATAGCTCAGTAGGTAGAGCAGTTGATTTGTAATCATCAGGTCGCTGGTTCGATTCCAGTTCCGAGCTCCACTCTTGACATTTATATTAATTTCCTTTATAATAACATTATGGGTCAATACAACGACAAAGTAGAAAGGCAAAGAAAATTGCTAGAAGCAGAAGAATGGGCACAAGGCGTTAAAAGTTTACACGCTCACAGTCTAAACAGTATGTGGTACGACGATAGACCACAAGATACAGACGGTAAGAGCGTCATTGATAAAATTTATAATAATGGTCTCGTAGAAAGAACATTAGAATCTGGTGAGATTGTATATTTTGGTAAAAAACTTACAGGTGACGAACTTATCTATGAATGGGAAAGAAATGCTTCACCTTCCGTATCACAACGTCTTATGAGATAAAATCTTATTAGATAAATATCTGTATGAAACAATTTTTACAAACAGTCAAAGATAATCCAATGCTTATAGCAGGTGGCATTTTATTATTAGGACTAGCATCATACGAAGCATTATATCATTTAGCATTAGAACTTTGGTGTATTGCTTACGGATTAATTTACTAAAATGCAATACGATCCTTACAACAAATATTCTAGCACATCGGATATAGTATCTGACATTGTTGTTGAAACTTGGAAATGTGAACTAGTAGAACCTAAACATCCTGCTTTACACAAAAAAGCAGATTTAGATCCTTTCACTGGAAATATCGATTGGGAAGAACGTGAAAAAGAAATGATCCAATTGATGTATGATAGAATTGGTATTGGTTTAGCATGTCCCCAAGTTGGTGGTAGTTACAATATGTTTGTGATGAACCACAGCATTTTAGGTGACATTGGAATATACAAACCAAAAATATTAGAATACGGAGAAGAAACTGTAACGATGGAAGAAGGCTGTTTAAGTTTTCCTCTTTTATATCTTTATGTAACTAGACCAGAAAAAGTTAAAGTAGAATACTTTAAGACAGATGGTGAAACCAAAGTACAAACTTGGATGGATGGCAGAGATGCAAGATGTTTCCTACATGAATTTGACCACTTACAAGGCAAATTGTTTTTAGATTTAGTAAGTGAATTAAAATTACAAAGAGCACACAAAAAGAGAGAAAAACTTTTAAACAAAATTTCTAAGCCTTTAAGATTATCGAAGAAGTTAGAAAAGAAAGATGCTTGATTACCCCTTTTGGGTAAATGACTTTGACAGAGTCAAGGATCATAAATTAAAATACCCACTTTCCAGCAAAATATTTGAACACCCTGTTTCTTTTTGGTACGGAGAACGTAACGGAAAAGAAGTTAGTGATTTAGATTACAGTATTGAACGATTACTAAAACGTACACATCCAAGTTTGCCAATATTGGTTTTATATAATATGCCTAATAGAGATATTGGACAATACAGCAAAGGTGGTGCTAAAACAGAAGATACTTATTTACATTTTATAGAAAGTTTTGCTAATGGCATTAAAGATAAATCACCTATAGTGATATATGAGCCAGATAGTTTACCACATACTACAATGATGGAACAACAAGATGCTGTACTTAGATTAGATTTGATGCAAAAAGGTTTACAGGTGCTAACAGATAATTGTAATGCATTAGTGTATGTTGATATTGGGCATAGTAATTGGCTTAATCCAAAAGATGCTAGTATGTTATTAAAAGCAGTATCAAACAGTAAAGTACGTGGCTTTGCATTAAATGTTAGTAATTATAGAACAACTGAGGAAAGTTTAAAGTTTGGTTTACAGATTTGCGAACATAGACCTGACGATTATTTTATAATTGATACAAGTAGAAATGGTAATGGCCCTCACGGCAATGATTGGTGTAATCCACCCGGTAGGGCATTAGGAACTCCTCCTACATGTAATACAGGACATGAAAAATGTGATGCTTACCTTTGGGTGAAAATTCCGGGAGAGTCAGATGGTAAATACAACAAAGGACCAAAAGCAGGAAAATTTTGGGGAGAAATGGCAGAAACATTAGTCAGGAATTCAAAATGAATGTAGATTTTTTTACAAGTCCGTTTAAACATGCTGTAGTAACAGATGATAATGTAAAGGAAATTTGTAGAGTATTATTTAAAAGATGTAATTATGATACTACACCTGATATAGCACAAATGATTGTTAATGACCAAGAAACACATAATGGTCCTGTAAAAGGTGTTTCTCTCGAACAAAACGATTATGAATACTTAGAAGATTTATTAGAAGATATAAGAATAAAATATTTTAAAATAGATATTCCTAACGGTGAATGGTCTTTTAATGTAACAGAATCTAATATGAGAAATACAGCACCTGAACTTTTCCCTCATTCAGATGATCCTGTTGAATTGTATTCTGAAGGTGCAAAGTATCCTGGCTTTTTAAAATTTTTAATTTATATTGCAAATGATGATTTGCATAAAGATTATAAAGATTATGGTACAAAACTATATACAAAAGAAAATGATGAGTTTGTATTAAACAAAGAAATACCGTTTAAAAACGGAAATATGTTTATTTTTGAAACAGGATCTTATTCTTTCCACGGAACAGATTTTTGTAGTGGTAGAAAAAATAGACGTTTTTTTATTTGTGGAGAATATTTTATAAATGAATAGTTATTGGAATTGGAACAAAGAAAATTTCCCTTGGCACTATGATCCAAGTAGTAAACAAACTGACGTACAATATGTAGGTAGATTTGTGCATAAAAAAATGAATGAATATGTGCAAGAAGCAGTAAGTAGATTTACACCCGAAGATGAATACGACGAAGTAAGTTTTAAAGGGAAACCTTTTAATGAAGAAGCAAAGCAAATTATGGAAGGATATCATAATGATTTAACTAATGCTGGCTTCACTTCAGAAAACACAGGTGGTCGACAAACAAGAAATTTACCAAACTTTTTTAACATAATGGCTGAAGCAAGTGGTTTGTGGAATCCGCAAATAATGTTTTTAGAACAACCGCCCGGTAAATGTATACCATGGCACAGAGATAGTTATAATAACTATAGAAGAAATTTTGCTAAAGTAAGTGACGACACAGAGGTTATAAGATACCTTGTGCAACTTAATGATTGGAATTGGGGTCATTATGTTTTAGTTGGCAATGATGTAATTCATCAATACAAGATAGGTGATATACATTGTTGGCCCGAAGGTATATACCATGCTACAGGTAATGTAGGTTATTGGCCTCGTTATTGTTTAACAATAACTGGGTGTGTAACTCCTAGTGCATTACATTTAAAGAAAGAGAAAAAATTTAAATTATGAAACCTTTTATAAAATTAAATGAGGATTTTGATTTTAAAAGATTGCGTGATGACGTAATGTCTGTATACACAGATATTAAAAAGTCTGCAGAAGGTGAGTATGCAGAATTAAGTTGTAGAAATATTTCTTTAACAGTTACAGAAGAAAATAGTAGTGATTGGACAGACGGAGTTGCTGGTAAAACTTTTGTAAACAATACTCACAGCGATAATTCAATTAATTTAGGCACACAATTAGTTCGCAACGAAAATGAGATGCTTAAAGAAACATTATATAAACATCCGATAAATCAAATTAAAGGAACATACATAGAGGAAGTTATAAACAAATATGATTTTGTTTGTCGTTGGCGTATAAGTGTTTTACCACCTAGAACAACACTTAGCATACATGTTGATGGAAGTCATTTAATGAATACTCTACAAGGCGGAGGAGCAGTAATGGATTGGCGATTACACTTCCCAATAACAACAAACAACAGATGCTTTTTAGTTAATTGGCCTAATAATTTTGGAACCCCCAGTGATGTTGGAGAAGAAGTAAAGTTACAACTAGCACACTTTAAGGCTGGTTCTTCTTATCTATTAAATACAACAATGATGCATTGTGCTACTAATTATAGTAACACGGAAAGAGTGCATTTAATTGCTAGTTGTCGTTCAGACGTAATTAAGAATTTTTCTGTACAGTAAATGGTGACTGAATACTCCACATAGGAGGAAGTCGTCTAGAACCTATAGTTGCATCTGGAAATAAGTTAGACAGTCTTTGTACAAGTGCTTCGTTATTCCAAAACCATGTGTAATGTGTTGCTTCTACTACAGCATTATCGCCTTCTGTTGGAACTCTTTCTTCAAACCTAATATCATCGTTATTGACCAAACAGAATACATCACTGGCTTCTGTACTTTCAACTAAGTTTTCATCTAGCATACCGTACTCATGTGTACGTCTAACAACAAAATAGTTTAATGCAACTTCTCTAACAAACACACCAAACATGATAGCACCACCTGGGTTTAGATGCTCGTAGCACTCACGTAGCATGTTATCTAATATCTCTGGATCTGTGTTAGCAGTTTTCATGTAACTGATAATTAAATCGAACTTATCTGAAGAAATAAATGGCATAGGAGCATCTACATCTCCACCAGGATTATTCATTTGATTGTGTTGATTCCACATTCTAAAATCAGCATTGGGAAAATCTTCTATACCTTGCGTAATTGCTTCTTGGTCGTAATCGAATACTGTATAGTTTTCTTCAGCAACTAGATTTTCAGGATCATTCAATAATGTTCCTGCGTTTCCGTATAGTTCTAGTACTTTTGCTGTAGATAAATCAATATCTATGTTGGAAGATTGTAAACTGGTTACAATATATTTGTGTTTAGGTACATAGGCTTCAATAGTCATAATAGATCCTGTTATTAGTTATAACAGTATTTATTTATGATTCGATATATTTTCCGCCATAATTGGTTATATCTTCATCTATTTTATCTGGATCTATTTCTACAGGGGGATAAATGTATGGAAAAACATGACAAGGACAATTTTGTGATGAGCCTGCTCTTTCTATAACACCAGTTTTTTTATGTCTATACCAACTAATACCTGCAGTTGCATAATTGATATTTTCATCTATGTTGTGCATTTTACCAGGTATACTTTCCCAGTTGCCTGTACTAGCAATTTCTTCCCAATCCCATCTTTCCTGTATACTTGCAGGTTGTCCTAATCTATTTACTGCTATTAAATCTGTCAAATTATTTACACCAATTCCTCTAAGATGACCTTTATCTCTTACAACACCATCTTTTTCTCGATATGTAGTAACCAAATGTATTTCACCGACTCTAGGAAAATTTTCTAAGATCCAATCTAATTCATTTCCCCATTCATCTAAATCTGCCTTAGGAGGGTTTCCTAATTGATTACCATGTGTCCAATTGCGTGGTTTATCAGGATACTGTCTAATACGATATGCAAATTCACCGTCAATATATTTGTCTATGTTTTGACCACCATCAAAAGTTTCGTAGACAACATTGTCTAACTCTAATGTCATTTTATTTTGGGATTTATCGACGACCCAGTCTAATTGCATTTAGACTCCTGATGGATTTATATCGTCTTTATCTTCTGGTTCTGGTGTATCAGTTTCAGGTGCATTCAATTCACCTTCTAAATAATGTTTAGCGGCACCAATGTATTCGCCTGACTTAACAATTTTAGCCTGCCACCAATGTGGAAAGTCTGCGTTAGGTAATTCTCCTAACATTTTATATAGTTCAACACTGTACTTGCCTATTTTGTACAGTTCTTTTCTAATCATGTCTGGTTCATCATCAACATGACCTACAGCAACTTTTCTTACATCATCTTCTGTTAATTGTATACCAGCAAGTTGTTGCATTCTTTGGATATCTTCGGCATGCATAGCCGCCATATGTTTTTTGTATTTTTCACTGCCTTTTTTATGAGGAGATTTACCTTCTTGAGGAATACCTTTGGCTTTCATTTCCTCACCTTTGTCATCAAAAGCAGAGTTTACACTAGGAACCATATCTGGTTCTGCATTTCTCATTGCTTTTTCTTGTGAATATTCTCTTTCTAAACTAGGCATCTTCATCTGAACTTGTGCTAAAGTAAGTTTAGGATACTTATCCATTAACCAACCATAAAAGTTACCAATACCAAACTGCTTACCTTTGCTGACTTGGTCATCTCTTGCTTGAGCTCTTTTCATTCCTGCTGATTTGAAAATACCTTTATCCATTTTAAATACCTGCTAATTTTTTAAGTTCTTCTAAGTCTACGGATTCTTCCATACAACCTTTACAATTTTTTGGACAATCACATGGATCGTTTCCACAACAACCACAACTGGATTCTTCTATTGCGTCTTCATCGCCTACACCGTGTCCTTTATGGAACCAAGATTCTAATTCTGCTTGTAGTTCTTCTGGGTTTTCAGTATCAAAGTATGTAAAGTCGTCTGCAACTTCTTTAGTTTCTCCTTCTGGAGATGTAATAGTGAGTTTATGTTTTGAATAACCATTTTCTTCACCGTTATATT
>Ga0181568_10003475_pt1 | contig 14195 bp, 10 predicted proteins | sample 101ome_20_FD_133758 | JGI IMG/M metagenome (GOLD analysis project Ga0181568, IMG submission 133758) | Coastal salt marsh microbial communities from the Groves Creek Marsh, Skidaway Island, Georgia - 101404AT metaG (megahit assembly) | ecosystem: Environmental > Aquatic > Marine > Intertidal... | reverse complement strand
GAAGAAGCCCCAGAACCCGCCGCCGAGCCGGAACCGGAGGCCGCAACCGAGGCAGAATCCGCTGCAGACTCCGCCGCAGACGACGATGTCGTCGTCGCCGAACCCGCGCCCGCAACGGAACCGGATGCCGCAGCGGAAGCCGCGCCCGAAGCGGAAGCCGTCGAAGAGCCGGCGGCCGAACCCGCAGAGGAACCCCAGGAAGAGTGTCCCAAACTCGGTCAACTCGTCGGCCGCATCGAACTTCCCAAGGGCCCGGTGCGCCCGGCCAAGCCCGCCCGCGCAGCCAAGCCCAAGAAGGAGGCCAAACCCGAAAAGGACTCCTCCCCCCCCGCCAAGAAAGAGCCGAAATACAGGGCTCCCGAAGGCGCGGAGGTGATCACCATGAAGGCCCCGATCGTCGCGCGGGAACTCGCCGGCAAACTCAATCGGAAACCCTTCCAGCTCATCGCCGACCTCATGGAGATGGGCGTGTTCGCCAACGTCAACCAGGCCATCGACGAACCCGTCGCCGAACAGATCTGCGCCAAACACGGATTCAAGTTCGATCTCGAGAAACGCAAACAGGGCAAGGGCGTCGTCAAGGCCGCCAAGAAGAAGATCGAACTCGACCCCGAGGACAAGCCGGAGGACATGGTCGAACGCCCCCCGGTCGTCACCATCATGGGGCATGTCGATCACGGCAAGACCACCCTGCTCGACTACATCCGCAGCTCCCGCGTCGTCCGCGGCGAAGCCGGCGGCATCACCCAGCACATCGGCGCCTACACCGTCGAGGTTCCGGATCCTGAAAAGCCGAAGAAGAACACCAAGGCGGTCACCTTCCTCGACACCCCCGGCCACGCGGCCTTCAGCGCCATGCGGGCGCGCGGGGCCGTCATCACGGACATCATCATTCTCATCGTCGCCGCCGAAGACGGCGTCAAGCCGCAGACCCTGGAAGCCATCGACCACGCCAGCGAGGCCGGCGTCCCCATCATCGTCGCGGTCAACAAGTGCGACCACCCCAACGCCAACCCCCTTCAGGTCCGCACCCAACTCCAGGAACGTGGGGTCACCTGCGAAGAATGGGGCGGCGAAACCATCTTTCAGGACATCTCCGCGCAGACCGGCGACGGCGTCGACAAACTGCTGGAGTTGATTCTCCTCCAGGCCGAGATCATGGAGCTGAAGGCCAATCCCAACCGCCGCGCCAAGGGCGTCGTCATCGAATCCGGCATCGATCGCGCCGGACCGACCGCCACCTTCCTCGTCACCAAGGGCACGCTCAAGGTCGGGGACTCCGTCCTCTGCGACCAGCATTGGGGCAAGGTCAAGGCCCTCATCGACGCCGCCGGCGGCCGCGCCAAGCAGGCCACCCCCTCCGTCGCGGTCAAGATGCTCGGCCTCAACGGCGTCCCCGGCGCCGGCGCCGAATTCGTCGTCGTCACCGATGAAAAGGAAGCCCGTTCTCTCGGCGAAACCCGTCAGGACGAGATCAAGACCGAAAACCAGGAGGAACGCTCCCGCGTCACCCTTGAGAACCTCTTCGCCACCCTCGAAAAGGAATCGGCCAAGGTGCTCAAGATCCTGATCAAGGCGGACACCCAGGGCTCCGTCGAAGCCATCGTCAACTCGCTCAATGAAATCCCCGCCGACAAGATCGCGTTGGACATCATCAGCAAGGGCGTCGGCAACATCAGCGAGTCCGACGTCCTGCTCGCCACCGCCTCCGACGCCGTCGTCATCGGCTTCCACTCCAAGCCGGACAAAGGCGCCCAGGCCCTCGCCCGTCGCGAGAGCATCGAAATCCGCGAATACAAGATCATCTACGAATTGATCGACGACGTGCGGGACTCCATGGCCGGCATGCTGGAGCCGGACCGCAAGGAAACCACCATCGGCGCCGCCGACGTCAAACAGATCTTCCCGCTCACCAAGGGCGGCTCCGTCGCCGGCTGCATCGTCGACAACGGCCGCATCAGCAAGGGCCCCGCCCGCGTGCTCCGCAACAAGCGCGTCCTCTGGAGCGGCGAGATCGGCTCGCTCCGCCGCTTCCAGGACGAGGTCAACGAGGTCCGCTCCGGCATGGAATGCGGCATCAAGCTCGCCGGATTCGACGCGTTCGAGGAAGGCGACGTCATCGAAGCCTTCTCGATCGAGGAAGTCGCCGCAAAACTCTGATTCCACCCCCCACCCGCGTCTCTCATGCCTTCGATGCGTCTCCAACGCGTTAGGGAGCTGTTAAAGCGCACCCTCGGAGAAATCATCTCCCGCGAACTGCACTCCGCAGACGCCGGCATCATCACGGTCAATGATGTCGACATCTCCTCCGACCTGCATTCCGCCGTCGTCTTCGTCAGCCTTCTCGGCTCCGACGAGCAGAAACGCAAGGCCGCCAAACTCCTCAACGACGACCGCGTCAGGATCCAGCAGATCCTCAGCCGAACCGTCGTCCTGAAATACACCCCGCGCCTGAAGTTCGTCATGGACGACTCCATCGAACGCGGCAACCGCGTGCTCCAGATCCTGTCTGAAATCGACGAGGTCGACGACGACAACGAATGAAACCGCGACACAAAACCATCGACCGCATCCTCCAGGAGATCCGGTCGCATCAATCCTTTTGCGTCGTCGGACACATCCGTCCCGACGGGGACTGCGTCGGCTCCCAGATCGCCCTCACCATGGCGCTCAAGAACCAGCGCAAGAAGGTCGTCTGCTGGAACCAGGATCCCGTCCCCCAGAAACTCGCCTTCCTCGATCCGACCAGCCTGATGCAGCAACCGAAGCCCGGGCGGAAGTTCGACTGTGTCATCGCGGTCGATTCCACGGACCTCGGCCGCACCGGCGGCGTCGCCGAGCATGTCGCCGACCGCAAACTGCTCATCAACATCGACCACCACCCCAGCAACGACCGCTTCGGCGACGTCAACTGGATCTCAAAGCGCTCCCCCTCCTCCGGAGAGATGGTGTTCCGCCTCATGAAGGCGGCGCGTTGGACCATCAATCCGCGCATCGCCAACTGCCTGTTCACTGCCATCTCCACGGACACGGGCTCCTTCCAGTATCCGACCACCCTGCCCGAGACCTACGTGGCCGCCGGCGAACTGCTCAAACGCGGAGCCGATCTCGGCAGGATCTGCGACGAGGTCTACCAATCCTACTCCCTTTCCCGCGTCAAGCTGCTCAAGCACATGTACAATCATTTTCGCCTCACCTGCGAAAACAAGATCGGCTATGTGTGGCTCAAGCTGAAGGACTACGCCCGCACCGGCGCGGAACCCAACGACACCGAAGGCGTCATCGACCACATCCGCGACATCGACCCCGTCGTCGTGGCCATCGTCTTTGAAGAACTCGAAACCAACGTCACCCGCGTCAGCCTCCGCTCCAAGCACCCCAAGATCAATGTCGGCGACATCGCCGTGAACTTCGGCGGAGGCGGCCACCAGGCCGCCGCCGGCGCCCGCATCGAGGGAACCCCGCTCGCCGTCCAACGCCGGGTCGTCAAGGAGGCGCGCAAGGCTATCGTGAACCTCGGAATCTGACCCCGGCGCCACAACCATGCAGACTTTCACCGCCTTCGACGGAGCCCTCCTCATCGACAAACCCGCCGGGCCGACATCGCACGACATCGTCGATGTCATCCGCAATGAATTCGGCCTCAAGAAGGTCGGCCACTGCGGCACCCTCGACCCCAACGCCACCGGCCTGCTCATCCTCGTGCTGGGCAAGGCGACCAAATTGTCCGAGAAACTGATGTCCGACGACAAGGTCTACGAGGGCTCCATGAAGCTCGGCCAGACCACCAACACCTACGACTCCGAAGGCGAGATCGAGGAGACCAGACCCGTCCCGGAACTCACACTCGAACAACTGAACGAGACCGCGAAGACCTTTGTCGGCGACCAGATGCAGCTTCCGCCCATGGTGTCGGCCGTGAAGAAGGACGGCGTCCCCCTCTACAAGCTGGCGCGCAAGGGAATCGAAGTGGAGCGCAAGGAACGGTTCATCCACATCTATCGTTTTCCCATCGTCGCCTACGAGAATGAGACGGCATGGTTCTCCGTCACCTGCACCAAGGGCGCCTACGTGCGCACGCTCGCCCACGACCTCGGCGACAAACTCGGCTGCGGCGCGCATCTCTCCACCCTGCGCCGCTCCGCCTCGGGCAAGATGAACGTGAAGGACGCCATCCCCTTCGAGGACGCTGTCAAACTCTCACACGACGAACTCGCGGAACGCGTCATCCCCATCCTCAAACTCGCCGCCGCCATCGCATGAAATGAGAATCCTGCGCGACGCCTCGGAACTCGCCCCCCTCTCCGACAGGGCCTGCGTCGCGATCGGATTCTTCGACGGCGTCCATCTCGGACACCAGCAGATTCTCAGGCAGACCATTTCCGACGCCGCCGAACACGAAGCCGCCTCGGTCGTCGTCACCTTCGAAAACCACCCCGCGGGAATCGTCGCGCCCGAACGCGCGCCCCGGCTGCTCCAGTCCGCCGAACAACGGCTGGAGACCATCCGCGCGCTCGGAGCCGACGCAATGCTCCTGCTGCGGTTCGACCGGCGCCTCAGCCGGCAGACAGGCGAGGCCTTCGTGCGGTCGCTGACCGCCGGCTTCGGACATGTCTGCAGCGTCTGCGTCGGAGGCGGATTCACGTTTGGCCACAAGCGTAGCGGCAATGTCGACCTGCTTCGCAGGCTGGGAGCCGACCTCGGTTTCCAGGTCCATGGCCTTTCCGCTGTCGCCCTCGACGGCGAGACCGTCAGCAGCACCCGCATCCGCGCCGCCGTGCGCGATGGCGATTTCGACGCCGCCAGCCAGATGCTGGGGCGCCCCTACGAGTTGTCGGGAACCGTGATTGAAGGCGATCGTCTCGGCCGCAGACTCGGATTCCCCACCGCGAATCTGGACGTCGCGGGCCTGGTCATTCCGCCTCATGGCGTCTACGCCGCGCATGCCGCGGCGGCGGGCGCCGTCCATCGCGCCGCGGTCAATATCGGCGTCCGCCCATCCGTCGCGGCAAACAGCCCGGAGCCGCGGGTCGAGGCCTGCCTCCTCGACTTCGACGGAGACCTCTACGACAAGACCCTCAGCCTCACCTTTCACACCCGAATTCGCGACGAACGGAAGTTCGATTCCCTGGAGGCCCTGAAGGGGCGGATCGCGCGCGACATTGAAGCGACTCGACAGGCATTCGAATGATCCCCGAGAACCAGCCGATTCCACCGCCATGATCCCAGCCCTACGACGCCTCCCCCTGTTCATTGCGCTGGCGCTGTTCCCCGCCGCCCAGGCGCCCGCCGCGCAACCGCCCAACGTCATCCTGATCTTCGCCGACGATCTTGGCTACGGGGATGTCGGCGTCTTCAACAAGGACTGCCCCTTCAAGACCCCGCGCCTCGATCGCATGGCCGCCGAGGGCGCCATGCTCACGAGCTTCTACGTGCCGACGCCCTACTGCGCGCCCTCCCGCGGCACGATTCTCACCGGCCGTTACCCCTTCCGCCACTCCGTTGTGCGCAATACCGCCCCGGACGTCGGACAGAACAACTTCGGCCTGCCCCGCTCCGAGATCACTCTCGCCGAACTCCTCAAGCAAAAGGACTACGCCACCGCCGCCTACGGCAAGTGGCACCTCGGCCATCGCCCCCAATGGATGCCGCGCACCCAGGGCTTCGATGAGTATTACGGCATCCTCTACTCGAACGATATGTTCCCCGTCCAACTCATCCACAACGAAACCGTCGCCGAATATCCCGTCCCCCAATCGAAACTCACCCGGACCTATACCGATCTCACGTTGCGCTTCATCGAGCAAAACCAGAAACGCCCGTTCTTCGTCTACCTCCCTCATGCCATGCCGCACAAACCACTGGCGGCCTCCGACAACTTCTACACGCCCGAAACCCGCGACAACCTCTACGCCGACACCATCGCGGAACTCGACCACTGCGTCGGCGAAATCCTCGACCGGCTCAAGGAACTGAAGCTCGATCGCAACACCCTGGTCATCTTCACCTCCGACAACGGCCCCTGGTACGGCGGTTCGACCGGCGGACTTCGCGGCATGAAGGCCCGCACTTGGGAGGGCGGACTTCGCGTTCCCCTGATCGCCCGCATGCCCGGAACCATTCCCCAAGGCGTGGTGAATCCCAATCCGGCCGCGACCATCGATATCCTGCCCACCGTCGCCAACCTTGTCGGACTCCCCCTGCCCCACGATCGCGTCATCGACGGCTCCGACCTCATGCCGATGCTCAAGAACGCCGAAGCCCCGAGCCGACATGAGGCCATCTTCGGCATGCATGGACTCAATCTCGCCTGCGTCCGCTCCGGCAAATGGAAACTGCACGTCCGCAGCCCGGGAACCTCCACCGCGCTGAATCTCTCCGGCGAAGCCGCCGACAATTGGATCGATCCCCGCGGTCCAGACGGCGTCGCCATTCTCGCCCCCTTCGAACAGGCCAAGGCTTCCGACTACCCCGGCCTCACCACCGGCGACGCGCCGAAACCCATGATGCTTTTCGACCTCGAAGCCGATCCCGGCGAACAACGCGACATCGCCGCCAAACACCCCGACATCGTCAAACGCCTCAAGGCCTTGTTCGACAAGACCGCCGCCGAAGTTCCAAACTACCCCGCGCCCAAGTCCGACTATCTCTTCGGCCCGCCGCAGAAAGGAAAACCTCGCACCCTCATGCGCCTCATCGGAGGAGAGCTGCGTTACGACCGGATTCCGGAATCACAGCGGCATTTGATTGAGAAGTAGTCTACCCGCCCTCCGCCAACAGCTTCTCCACATACCGCCGCATCCGTTCCTCGTGTTGTTCGTGGATGCGGCGCATGCGCTCCGCCTGGTCGGGCAGGGATTCAAAGATCGGACTGTCTGATATCTGCAACTCCTTCGGTTGATAGGGGCCATGGGCGCGGACCCTTTGGAACGCCTCCAACCTCGTTCCATCCTCGTCGAAGCAACGCAACTCCCCGTCCTTGCACTCCAGGATCTGCTCCTCCTCGATTTCGTCATTGCCGCCCAGCAACCGGATGTGAATCACCCCGGGCGCCGAACGGATGACCTCGTAAGCCAATCTCTCCGGTTCGCTCCGTTCGTCCAGCCGTTCCAGGAACTCCGGCGTCAATCGGAACGCCAACGCGCCCTGGTCGTCCTCAAAAATCCACCCTCCAAGAAAGGGTTCCCAATGCGCCTCATCCTTGGTCTGCCCCGCGAACATGGGGCCGAAGACCGTCTCGTCCCAGTTGGTGGCAGACTCTGATTCTTCCGCGGACATGAGCGCAGCTTAAGACACGAAACGCATCGGGAGAAGGAGAACCACAAGGAAAGAAAGTCGTCGCACGCCCGCCGCACACCCGCACACCCGCACACCCTCACCCCCACCCTCACCCTCACCCTCACCCTCACCCTCACCCTCACCCACACCCAGCACCCAGCACCCAGCACCCAGCGCCCAGCGCCCAGCGCCCAGCGCAGACTGCCGGATTGCGCGTCGCTGACGTTTTGGTCAAATTGCCCCGAATGAACGCGGAACTCGCATTGACGGCCCTGGCGACCCTGCTTGCCTGTGTCTGCGTTGCTTGGACTGCGCGTTCGACCTCCCTGCGCGCCGGCATCATCGCCGTCATCGCGCTGGCGGCCTGCCTCAGCGCCTGGCTCTGGTCCGTCCCCGCCAGGAAATCTCCTGCCGGGGCCGGGGATCCCGAAGCCAACCGCCCCTTGCAGATCCAGAAGGACGGCTATGTTTCCTCCGATTCCTGCCGCTCCTGTCATCCGTCCGAATACGATTCCTGGCACGCATCCTACCACCGGACCATGACCACCCTCGCCTCGCCCGAAACCATCAAGGGCGAGTTCCATGGCCAACCGATCGTCCTCGACGGCAAGACCTACATCCCAGGCCAAACCGGCGATCAATACTGGATCGAGATGGACGATCCATTCGCCCCGGAGGATGAATTGAATCCCAACCGTGTGCGCAAGGACATCGCCATGATCACCGGCTCGCACCACATGCAGGTCTATTGGTTTCCCAGCGGAAAGAGCCGCATTCTGGAACAATCGCCGATCGTCTATTGGATCGACCAACAACGTTGGCTGCCCAGAAGCTCGTCCTTCCTTTCCCCTCCGGAAAACAAGGAGCCCTACGTCCCGGGCGAATGGAATCAGAACTGTAGTCGCTGCCACGCGACGCACGCCCAACCCGAGGTCGCAACGCCGAACGAGATGTACACGACCGTCGGCCAGTTCGGCATCGCCTGTGAAGCCTGCCACAAACCCGGCGAGGAACACGCCCGCCTCAACCGGAATCCCGTCCGTCGATTCCAGAATCATCTGACCGACGCCGCCGATCCGTCCGTCGTGAACCCCGCCGAGATGGAAACCGCGACCTCCTCGCACGCCTGCGCCCAATGCCACAGTCTCTGGATCGAGTCCGCCCATCGCCTGCGCGAGTGGATGATCTCGGGCGACTCCTTCCGCCCCGGCGAGGACCTGACGCGCTTCCGCAGTTTCATGAGCCTCGCCGACACCAATCAGGTCGCCTCGCTTTCTTCGCGCATGCCGGAATACCAACAACAGTGGTTCTGGCCCGACGGCGTGCTTCGCGTCACCGGTCGCGAATACACCGGCATGATGGAATCGCCGTGCCACAAGAACGCATCAGGCAAGGAACGCATGACCTGTTTCAGTTGCCATGTGATGCATCCCGAACATGCGACGGCGGACCAACGCTCCGCGTGGCGCCGCGACCAACTCAAGCATGATCCCTCCAGCGACCGGGACTGCCTCCAATGCCATCCCGGCATCGACAAGGATCCGACCGCCCACACCCATCACCTCCCCGAATCCGGCGGCAGCCGCTGTGTCAACTGCCACCAACCCCACACCACCTACGGTCTCATGACCGCCATCCGCAGTCATCAGGTCACCTCTCCCGAGGTTCATCCTTCTCCCGGCAGCCGCCCCAACGCCTGCAACCAATGCCATCTCGACAAACCGCTTTCCTGGACGGCTGCGCATCTGGAGCAATGGTACGGCTCCGCTGCGCCGGAGCTTTCCGAATCGCTCCGCACAACCGCGGCCTCCGTCGTCTGGATGCTGCAGGGCGACGCCGTCCAACGCGCCATCTCCGCATGGACACTCGGCTGGAACTCCGCCCGTGATGCCTCAGGCTCCGACTGGCAGCCCCCCTTCCTCATTCAACTCATGGACGACCCCTACGCCACCGTTCGCTGGATGGCCTGGAACAGCCTCCGGTCGATCAACGCCGACTACACGACTCTGGAATTCGATTTCACCGCCCCGCAGGACGAGCGCCGCGACAAGATCCGCCAGGCCCTGGAGATCTGGAGCCGGGAACAGGACATCGCCGCCGAAGCCCGCCCCGCCCTGCTGCTCAAGGCCGACCACACCCTCGAACGCGATCGATTCGAGGCGCTTCTCAAACTTCGCGACAACACCCCGATCACCCTCCAGGAATAAACCATGACCTCCACCCGCACTCTGCTCCGACCGTTCGCAATCATCCTGACCGGCCTCTTTGCCGTCGCCGCGACCCACGCCGCCGACAATCCGCTCAAGCAGACCCTGACGGACATGAACGCCTACTACGCCAACCACTGGATCTACAATGATCTGGCCGCCGCCAAGGCCGAGGCGCGGCGCACGGGCAAACCGATCTTCGTCACCTTCCGTTGCGTGCCCTGCAACGCCTGCAAGAGCTTCGACGCCGAGGTCGCCAACGGCAGCGACATCATCAGGAAGCTGGCCAAGGAGAAATTCGTCTCGCTGCGCCAGGTGGAGATGAAGGGCGTGGACCTGAACCTGTTCCAGTTCGACCACGACCTCAACTGGGCCGCCATGTTCATCAACGCCGACGGAACCATCTACGGACGCTACGGCACGCAGTCCGCCGACGGGCCGGATGCGTTCAATTCCATCGAATCGCTTGAGAAAGCCATGCAACGCGTCCTCAAACTTCATGCCGACCATCCCAACAACAAGCAGGCCCTCGCCGGCAAACGGGGGAAGGACCGCGGCTATCGGACCGCCCTCGAAATGCCCGGCATGTTGAACAAGGACAAGCTGCGCGCCCCGACCCACCGCGGCAACTGCATCCACTGCCACATGATCCACGACGCCGAAAACCTGCACGCCTTTCGCGCCGGCAGGATGGATTCGGACCTGCTTTGGCGCTACCCCTACCCCAACAACCTCGGAATCGAGATCGATCCCGACGACGGCCGCCGCATCGAAAGCGTCCACAAAGGGGGCTCCGCAGAAAAGGCGGGCCTCCGAGCGGACGACGAAGTCATGGCGGTCAACGGTCAACCAATCATCTCCATCGCCGACTTTCAGTGGGTCCTGCACAACCTGCCCAACACCGCCCTCACCGTCACCGTGACCGCCAGGCGGAACGGCGCAACCTCCGACTACAAGGTGAACACGTCCCCCGGTTGGAAGAAGACCGACTTCTCCTGGCGCGGCTCCCTCTGGGCCATGCCGCCCAGGATCGGAATCTTCTTTCCCCCCTTGAAACCGGCGGAACTGAAAAAGGCGGGATTGAGCGAGGGCACCCAGGCCGTCCGGATCAAGTGGATCAATAAGTCCGTCGCAACCGCCAACGCGGCAACGAAGGCGGGATTGCGCCTCAACGACATCGTCATCGAACTCGACGGCAAGCCCGTTCCAGACGGTCACCGCGCCGTCAACTACTACGTCAAACAGAACTTCCGCCCCGGTCAGAAACTGCCCCTGACCGTCCTGCGCAACGGCAAACGCGTGAAGCTCTCCATTCCCCTCCGCGAGTAGACGCCCTCTCCGGAGCGCGACTGCGCCCCGTCTTCGGGGCCAACCGCAGCAACCTCCGGCCCACGGGCGCCTGGAACCGAAGCGGGCCTGGGTGGTCGCCACCGTTGCCGCGGCTGGCCTTCGACACAGCCGCTCCGCAAACAGCCACGACTCTCCTTGCCGCCGCCCCCTCCCTTCCCCATTATTCCCAAATGCGTCCCTCCCTACTCCTCGTCCGACTGCTGGCCATTACATCGACATTCCTCGCCTTGATCGCCGCCAACGCCGCCGATCGCCCCATCATCGACGCCGGCTCCAAGCTCGAACTCATCTCCTCCGACTTCGAACTGGCCGACGGCCCCGCATGGGACGGCTCCTGGGCGCTCTGTTTTCCCGACGTCAAGGGCGGCAAGCTCTACCGCTACCTTCCCAGGAACAAGCAGGTCCAGGTCGTCGCGCCGGAAGCCGGACGCATCAGCGCCTCCTTCTACAATCACGGACGCCTCTACCTTTCTGACAACGGAAACAGCCAGATCTCCTGGCTCAAGGGGAAGGAAAAGATCAAGATCGCCGGACAGGACCCCAACGCCAAGCCGCCCGCGCGCCCCAACGACCTCGTCGTCGACAAGCATGGCGGCATCTACTACACGCTGACCCGACAAGGCCAGGTGATCCACATCGATCCCCACGGGGCGCAATCCGTGGCTGTCGAGAAGATCGAAACGCCCAACGGCATCGCCCTGTCGCCGGATGGCGGAACACTCTATGTCGCCTCCTACGCGCCCAAGAAGATCTGGGCCTACGACATCGGACCGAACGCGAAAGCCTCCAACGGCCGCATCCTCGCCGAGATGGACGACGGCCCCGACAAGGGCGCCGACGGCATGACCGTGGATCGCGCGGGCAATGTCTACTGCGCCGGGGCGAAGGACGTCTGGATCTGGAGCCCCGGCGGCAGGCTGCTCGGCAAGATCCGCACGCCCGAACGTCCCATCAATTGCGCCTTCGGCGATTCTGACCTGCGCTCGCTCTACATCACCGGCTTTGGCGGACTCTACCGCCAGCGCATGAACGTCTACGGGCTCGCCCCTCATCCTCCCGCCGACCCAGAATTCCAACCGGCCAACGAAAGCCGCCCGTCAACTGTCATCCCCAGGGGCGTCCGCCTCGAACAAGACCTCGTCTACGGACAAGACGGCGAACGCAGACTGCTGGCTGACATGGCCGCGCCGACAAAGAAGGCCAAGGCCCGCCCCGCCATCGTGGTCGTTCACGGCGGCGGCTGGCTGAATGGCGACAAAACCAAGTTCCGCGCCCTGACCCTGGCCCTGGCCAAACGCGGCTATGTCACGATGTCTGTCGGCTACCGCCTCGGATTTGAGGCTCCGTTCCCGGCCGGAATTCAGGACTGCAACGCCGCCGTCCGCTTTCTCCGCGCCAACGCCGGGGACTACGGCGTCGATCCCGAACGCATCGGCGCGGTCGGCGGCTCTGCAGGCGGCCATTTGGTCGGGCTGATGGCCACGGGTTGGAATGTGGAAGGCCTCCAAGGCGCCGCCGGAAACCCGGACCACACCTCCAGGCTCCAGGCCGCCATCGTCATGGCCGGCCCGATGCAGATCGCCTCCGGCAGCGTCGCCGATCGCTCCCGCACGGCCGGCGACAAATCCAACGCCAACCACTGGATCGGCCGGACCATCGATCAACACATGGCCGCCTACAAACTCGCCGACGCCTACGAGCATATCTCCGCCGACGATCCCCCCATTCTCTTCATGCGCGGCGAACATGACCGCCCCGAGGCCGACATCCCCTCAATGGAGAAACTGAAAGCCGGCGGCGTCTGGACCGATCAGAAGGTCTACCAGAACGGCAAACACGGCTGCTGGAACCGCAACCCATGGTTCGAAAAAATGGTCGAGGACATGGATCTGTTTTTTCAGGCGAACATGAAGTGATCTCAAATCTACGCGGCTCTCCGAAACGAGCGCGTGAGCGAGCGAGACACAGGCGATTTGCCGAAACTGCGTCTCTTCGGGCTGAAGGCCCGGCCGCACCAAGCCGAGGTCTTCAGGCCTCGGAAACCGGCCGACCGAACAGGCGGCCTGAAAGGTCGCCCGCGGCGCACATTCTCCATGTCGCGCGCGGGCCTTCAGCCCGCCACCCTTGGCCGAGCAATGCTCGGCGCTCCAATTGAAGTTTGGAGTTCAATGTTGAACGTTTGACGTTCGCTCCCCGCCTCACACCCCCGCCTTCGCCACGGCTTCCTTCATCTTCCGCAGCCCTGTCTTGGCGACCTCCATCGCCGGCTGCTGCCAGTAGCTCTTGTTGAACAGCTCCAGGCTCAGTACGGGATAGGCCCCGATCTCCGCAAAGCCTTGCAGGATGTCGTTCATCGGAGCAATGCCGTCGCCGGGATAGACACGGTGCTCGTCGCGGATCGTCTCCCGCGGCGGATCGGCGGGATAGTCGTTCATGTGGAAAGTCTGGATCGCGCGCGCGGGGATATGCCGCAGCCCGCCGAAATGGCTGCCGCCCTTGTACGTATGATAGACATCGCCCAGGAAGCAGGCCTGCGGATGACCGCTTTCGATCATGATGGAGATCGCCTTGCCGATCGTGCCGATGCAGGGATGTCCGCCCCACATCTCAATCTGCGGGATCACGCCCATCTTCACACCCAGTTCGCAAAGATCATGATACCGCTCCGCCGCGCGCATCGGGTCCACCGGCGGTTCATTGCGCCGCGCTCCCGCCGGCGGCGCCGCAATGCGCTTGCCGCCCAACTGCGCGATCGTATCCATGTCCTTCTTCGCCTCTTCGAAGCCCTGCTTCCGCCGCTCCTCGTCATCCACGATCCACCCCGCAAATCCGATCGCGCTCTCGACTGTGAGTCCATGGTCGTCGATGCGCTTCTTCAGGTCCTTCAACGTGCCGCCCTGCTTGGTATAGTCGTAGATCTTGCGAAACCACGGTTCGATGCATTGATAGCCGGCCTTGCCCGCCACATCGATCTCGGCCGCCGCGTCGAGGTTGTGCCCGCGGATCGTGCTCATGTTCAGCCCATACCGGAACGCCCCCCCCTTCTTGTGATGGTCGGCGGCTGACTCCGACGCCGTCGACAACAAGGCCCCGCCGGCGGCAAGACCGGAGGCGGCAATCATATGGCGACGGGAAAGGCGGGAGACGGGACGATCTTCGCGATGCATGGCGGTTTGACTCATGCGCGGGAGATTAATTCGATCCGCTTCGGTGGCAATCCAATCTTGCGCGATTCATCCCTCACGATCCACCGCCCCCCCTCAGGCGAACTGTAGCGTGCTCTCTGTGAGAGCAGTCGATTACCGTCGCATGATCATTCCGCTTTTCGGCTGCCACGGCCGACGCGACATCTGTGAAGCG
>Ga0181568_10003465_pt1 | contig 14211 bp, 9 predicted proteins | sample 101ome_20_FD_133758 | JGI IMG/M metagenome (GOLD analysis project Ga0181568, IMG submission 133758) | Coastal salt marsh microbial communities from the Groves Creek Marsh, Skidaway Island, Georgia - 101404AT metaG (megahit assembly) | ecosystem: Environmental > Aquatic > Marine > Intertidal zone... | reverse complement strand
TTGGTAAAGGCTACAAAGTTGTGCCATTGATACCATCCAAAGTGCTTGGAGAGAATAAACTGGAAGCTTTCATTTTCTTGCACTAGGGTGTAATACTTAACCGAATCGAGTGTGTCTAAAATCATTGTTACACCAGCAGAATCATAGCTGAAAGTCATTTCATTAAACTGCCAAGTTTCTTCCAAACTGGCAAAGGGTTTAAAAATAAATTGTTTTTCATTGGAAGGATCATTGTAAGTGATCGTATTATTTGCATCTATACTAATTTTGTGAGGAGTATAAATTTGGTAGCTATTGGTATAAAACCTGTCAATAATACCATTGCCACATTGGGTATTAATATTATTGAGTAAAAGCGTGTCCGCTGCAAAAAAGCCTTCTATTATGGCACCAGCAGTAATTTGTTCATATTGCGTGCTGCCTTCTTTTTCAAAGGAAAATACAGCAGTTGTTTGGCTTAAAAAAGGCTTCCAAAAATCTGAATAAATCCGCCAATCTCCACTTTCAATTTTAGCCTTTATTTGATCTATAGTGAGGCCATTGGCTTTTCCATTCTCAATAGATAAATAATGCAAACCACAATCTCCAGATAAATAATCAATACTTGGGCCGGTGCTAATTACTAATGTATCGCCTCTAGAAAAAAGCATGTTATCTCCACAATTAGCCCCGTTTTGGCCTTCTATCCATAGTGTGTCTCCTAATTGATAGTTGGTTTCCCTCCATTCTTCAAGCAATATTGCTTGTGTATATTTTGCACCATATTCTTGTGTAATAACCGTATCTACCTTAATTAGGGTAGTAACATTATAATCATTAATGGCATTTTTAAAGAAATTAGCTTCATATTCCATGCAGTCACAAGCATAAGAGCAAAAGGTACTTACGCTAATAATTAGAGCTAAGATTGTTCTCATTGTAAATAGTATTGATTATCATTTATCTAATAACTAAAGATAATCTAAATTTTTGAAGACCACTAAAACTCTGCATTTATTAAGCGGCTTGAGCAACTCGCTTGTCATATTCGCCTGTTCCGAGCTCTTTTATGACCTTGAAATGACTAAGTAAAGCAGCCCTAAAGCTTTTATGTTCAAGGTAAGGAATGTTGTATTCTTGAGCTGTTTTCTTAACTATTTTGGCGATATCACGGTAGTGAATATGGCAAATATTTGGAAATAGATGATGTTCAATTTGATAATTTAAGCCTCCAATATACCAAGAGAGTATTCTATTGGTATGCGCAAAATTGGAAGTGGTTTTCATTTGATGTATGGCCCAGTTATTTTCAATTGTACCGTCTGTTGGTGGTAAGTAAAATTCTGTTTCGTTTATTACATGCGCGGGTTGAAACACCAAGGTTAATACTATTCCACAAATATACTGCATCGCTAAAAACCCAAACAAAATATGGTACCAAGCAAAATTAGATAGTACCATTGGTAATATTATAGTGAGTATGGTATAGCCGGTTTTAAAAGTAATTAGTTCAAGCATAGCTTCTTTTTTAGAAAGCCCAGTGGTTTTAAATAAACCACTCTTCCAAAAACGTTTGAGTGTATCAAAGTCTTTACCAATATACCAATACAGCGTAGCTAATCCGTAGGCAAGAGGTCCGTATATAATTTGGTATTTATGATAAGCTTTGCGGGGTTGAAAAGGTGAAAATCGCATAATTTTATTCATGATATCTTCATCATAGCCTTCTACATTGGTGTAAGAATGATGGAGTTTATTATGCTGGATTTTCCAGTTTCTGTGGTAGGCACCCAAGAAGTTCGCTAAATAGCCTAATGCTTTGTTTATTTTTTTGTTTTTGGAGTAAGAGCCATGATTGGCATCATGCATAACAGACAATCCAATTCCTGCCATACCAAGGGCCATAAGTATCCACATAGCGTAATGAGCCACCAAAGAATCGAGCATGCCAAATATATTTATACCAAGCGGAACAAAATACAGTAATATCATGAACGAGGTTTTAAATTTCATTCTTGCATCTGCATATTTGCTGATCTTTTTCTCTTTGAAATGCTGATTTACACGCTTTCTCAAATCATTAAAAAAACCATTGTTGCTAGCATTATTAAATCTAATACTAGGAGTATCCACAAAATTCTTAGACATACATACTGTTCGTTGGGTTATCTAATCTACGTTAAAACATTATAAAGTTTTCCCAACTTTTGTGTAAATGTGAGTAAGTGGATAAGTTCTGACATTATAAACTTTTATAATGTGCTATTGAATACTAAATCAATACTTTATCTTTATTCTAGCTTTAATAAAAATAAGAACCATGAATAGAATAATCATTGCATTAATGTTGCTGCTATCAGTGACAGCATTTTCAAAACAAGAAAAATCTGAGCAAAGCAAAAAAGTAGATTTATCAAAGGTAATAAATGGATTAACTTTCAGATCTGTTGGGCCAGCCCTTACTTCCGGAAGAATAATCGATATAGCCGTTCATCCAACTAATACAGCTATTTATTATGTAGCTACTGCAGCAGGAGGGGTATGGAAAACTGTTAATAATGGAACGAGTTTTGAGCCATTATTTGATCAGCAAGGTTCTTATTCTATAGGTTGTATAACTATAGATCCTAATAATCCAAATGTTATTTGGGTAGGAACAGGAGAAAACAATAACCAGAGGTCTGTAGCTTATGGAGATGGAATTTATAAATCTGAAGATGCTGGTAAGTCTTGGAAGAAAATGGGATTGGAAACTTCAGAGCATATTGGAATGATTAAAATCGATCCAAGAAATAGCCAACGAATATTAGTAGCTGCTTACGGTCCATTATGGAATGCAGGTGGTCAAAGAGGAATTTATGAGTCTAAAGATGGAGGTAATACTTGGGATGCTATCTTAAAAGTAGATGAGCATACCGGTTTTAATGAGATTCATATAGATAGAGCTAATCCAGATATTATGTATGCCACAGCTCATCAGCGAAGAAGAAGAGTATTTACCTATATTAGTGGTGGCCCAGGTTCTGCTATTTATAAAACAATTGATGGTGGCTTAAACTGGAATAAAATTAATACTGGTTTACCAACAGGTGATTTGGGAAGAATTGGTTTGGCTCTTTCTTACCATGATAATCAGGTTCTTTATGCTATTGTTGAGCATGCCGATGGTGGTTTTTATAAATCAACCAATGCTGGAGCATCTTGGTCAAAGCAAAGCGATAAAAAAACATCTGGTAATTATTATCAAGAAATTTTTTGTGATCCGCACACGGAAGGAAAATTATATGTAATGGATTCTTATGCGGTACAATCTTTTGATCATGGTAAAACTTGGTCTTCTTATGGAGGAAAAAATAAGCATGTTGATGACCATGTTATTTGGGTAGATCCTGAAAATCAATACCACCATATTGTTGGAAGTGATGGAGGTTTATTTGAAACTTATGATAATGGTAATATGTGGTCCTTTAAAGCTAATTTACCAGTCACTCAATTTTATAAGGTAGCAGTAGATAATGCCAAGCCGTTTTACAATATATACGGTGGTACACAAGATAACTTTAGTATGGGTGGGCCTTCACAAACTAATTCTAAAGCAGGTATTTTGAATGCAGATTGGTTTATTACAAAAGGCGGAGATGGTTTTGAATCTGCCATTGACCCGGAGGATCCAAATATTGTTTATGCACAATCTCAATATGGATGGTTAACTAGATTTAATAAAGCTACAGGAGAAAAAGTTAATATTAGACCAATAGAAGCTAAAGAGGAAAAAGCTTACAGATGGAATTGGGATGCACCTTTGCTTATATCTCCACACAAATCTTCTAGATTATATTTTGCTGCCAATAAAGTATTTAAATCTGAAGACAGAGGAAATTCGTGGGAAGTAATTAGCCCCGATTTAAGCCAGCAGCAAGACAGAAATAAAATGGAAGTGATGGGCAAGCAGTGGAGTATAGATGCCGTTGCTAAAAATAAATCTACTTCTATATATGGAAATATTGTAGCGCTTGCAGAGTCGCCGATGCAGGAAGGTTTAATTTATGCTGGGACTGATGATGGATTAATTCAAATCACTAAAGATGGTGGTAATAGCTGGACTAAAGTAGAAGATTTTCCGGGTGTACCCAAAGGAACTTATGTTAATTATATAATTGCTTCTGCTCATTATGGTCATGGTGTTTATGCTGTTTTTAACAACCATAAAAATGGAGATTTTAAACCTTATGTTTGTTACAGTAAAGATGCAGGTAAAACATGGCAGTCTGTAACGGCTAATTTGCCAGAGCGAGGATCTGCTTATTGCATTCAGGAAGATCCTAAATCTGAAAAAATTCTATTTGTTGGAACAGAATTTGGTGTGCATGTTTCTTTGGATAAAGGACAAAGTTGGGAGCCTATGAAAAGTGGTTTACCAACCGTTGCTGTGAGAGATATAGCAATTCAGGCAGATGAGGATGATTTGGTATTGGCTACTTTTGGTAGAGGTTTTTATGTATTAGATGATTATGCTTGTTTGAGAGCATTAAATGCATCGATTTTAGAGGAGCAAGCCTATATTTTTCCAATAACTACAGCCAAAGTTTATGTACCTGCTAATCCTTTAGGTAAAGATGGTAAGGGCTTCCAAGGAGATGCTTTGTACGCAGCAAGTAATGCACCGGTAGCTAGTGTGTTTAATGTTTATATAAAAGAGGCTGTTAAATCTCTAAAAGCAAAACGTAAAGCAAAAGAAAAAGACGGGGAAGTGGATTATCCGAGTTTTGATGAAATTAGAGCCGAAGATCAAGAGCTTGAAGCCTATGTTTTATTTGAAATTAAAAATGAGCAGGGTAGAGTGGTTAGAAGAATGAAAATGGCACCATTTACGGGTATGAAAAGAGTAGAATGGAATTTTAGATATTCTTCTGCAGATCCTATAAAACTCTCACACAAGGAATTTAAATCTGGTGGTAGGCTAGCTACACCTGGTATATATAAACTGTCTGTTTATAGTATTGAAAATGGAGCGCCTAAAATATTGGCAGCGGAAAAAGAATTTTCCATTGAGCCAATGTATGAAAGATATACCCCAGAGCAATACGCGCAAATGGATCAATTCTTTGATGAGGTTGAAGACGCAGAGCGAGTACTATGGGGATTACAAGAGCAATTAAATGATCAAAAGAAGAAGCTAAAGTATTTGATGGCGGCAGTTAAAATTGTACCTGAGATACCTGTGGCTGAATTGGCAGAACTTAAAAAAATAAATAAGGCTATTAATGAAATTGATATTACCTTAAATGGTGATGTTTCATTAAGCAAAAGAGAGTTTGAGACCAAAACTACTATAGGTACCAGAATTGGTATGATTTCATGGGGCTTTTGGCTTAATTATCAATTGCCAACTAAGGCACATTATACAGACTTAGAAATTTCTAAGCAGGCTATGGAGCTTATTATTACACAAATGAAATCTGTTCAAAAAGATATTGAAGCTTATGAGCAAAAGCTCAATGACTTAGGGGCACCTTATACCCCGGGAAGAACATTAGAATTTAGATATTAAAAAAAAAGCCCTTCAAATTTGAAGGGCTTTTTTTTATCGCATTGCAATGATTTGCATTTGCTCTATAGAACCGCCGTTAAATACAAAAAGTCCTTTTTCTTTTAATGATTTAGTTAATGCATCAGCGTCTTTTTTCTTGGCGCCATATAGAATAATAGCCTTTGCTTTTTGTTTAAATTCATCTATTCTCGAGAGCATAAGATCTCCAGGAATATTTCTTGCCCCCACAACGTGTCCTCTCAAATAAGATTTTGAATCTCTAATATCAATAATGATAGCACCTTCATCAATGAGGTTTCTCAAATTATTTCTTTTGTTGGTGCCGGTTAAGTATCCAAATATAGACATGATATTTTGTTTTTATGATAGTCAAAGTTAATGAGTTTCATTAAGGTATACTATACCATGCGCATAATTCTATCAACGATAGGAATTTCTACTTCCATATTATGTAGGTAATTAATTCTTCCAATACCACCAGGGCTTAATCCATTAACTTCAATGAGTTTATCACCAATAATATCAATGCCACAAAAAAGGATTCCATCTTTTTTTAATTGCTTTTTAACGGCTTGGCAAATGGCGAATTCTGTTTCAGTTATTTCATGCTTAATAGCTCTTCCGCCTTTACTACAATTAGTTAAATAATGTATTTCACCCGGAATTCGCTTCATAGCACCTATAGGTTTGCCATCTAGTAATAAAATTCTAGTGTCTCCTTTAGCCACTGCTTTAAGAAATTCTTGTACTACAACAATATCCTCTTGCTGTGCAAAATAGTCTGTAAGTTCTTTGAGCCAGAAAGATTTGTTACTATTAATTAAAACAACATCATTGCCACCACTTCCCATATTGGGTTTTAAAATCCATTGTTTTTGATCGGGATGGCTTTCTATAAATTCAATGGCTTCAAATTCACTTCTTGTATAACAGGTTTTAGGAATAAAATCAGAATCACTAGGTAATAATTCCTGTACATAATCTTTAAACCTAACTTTAGACAGTCCTTTAAGGCTGTTAATGATTTTAGGCCCGTTCAAGGTATAAAGATAATCTATAAGGGTTGTGTCTAGTGGAGGGACATTCGAATATACTAGGCAATCTAATGTATTGAGATCAATGGTTTCCTCTGCCAAATAAACAGTTTCAAAGAAGGCGTATATATCATCAATTTTCTGACCATTAATTTTAAAAACTTTAGCCGTACTTTGTGTGTAATCTAGATGGTCTTGATATATTAAATAAACCTCTGCTTCATTTTTGATAAGCGCTCTAATTACCCGCAACACTGAGTCTGTTTTGGGATTAACGAATTTCCATTTATAAATTAAAAAACCAATTTGCATTGAAATAATTTCTTTGACTCTGGCACTAAGTACGTTTATTCCTAATATCAGCTGCTTGCTTGTAAGGTTGGATAACTCACTCAAATCTCCATTATAGAGCTATGCAAGAGTGTTGATAAAAACTACGATTACCTTTATTGTAGGTCTTATTTTATTAGATTAGTTAAATGGTATAAAGTGCCAAAAATTAGAATAAGAATTACTATTATTGTTGGTCTAATATAGTTTGTTTGCCTGTTAAAATTAGTGCATAAAGCAATTTTTAAAATGAATAAAAAATACAATACTGCGCTTATTTTTGATTTGGACGGCACGCTTTGGAATGCTTGTGAAACTATTGCTCAAGCATGGGAGCAAGTAAGAAAGGATTTTGCAATAGCCGGTAAAATAATTGATAAAGAAGCTGTAGAGGGTATTTGTGGTTTAACAACTGAAGAAGTATTTAAAGTTATTTTTCCCAGTAATTATCAAAATAAATCGCTTATTGAAGCTTGTTTAAAAGCTCAATCTGACTTGTTGGCTACTCAGGGAGGGAAGCCTTATGAAGGGGTAATTGATATGCTACATAATTTAGCCAAAGATTATAATTTATTCATAGTAAGTAATTGCCAAAAGGGTTATATAGAATTATTCATAAATCAATTTCAATTGACCGATCAAATAAAAGACTTTGCTTGTTATGGAGATGCGCTTCAACCTAAGGCTTACAATATAAAAACCATCTTGAAGAGAAATGCCATTGAGAAAGCAGTTTATATTGGCGATACAATGGGAGACTGCCAGGCTTCTCGTGCCAATGAGCTACCGTTTATATACTGTGCTTATGGTTTTGGTCATGTTGCGCCTAGCCAATACAACTTTGTGCTTCATCAATTTCAAGACATTAAAATATTTTTAGATGAACAAGCCTAATTTACACTGGAAATCTCTTGAAAAGCGAACCATATATAAAAATCCTTGGGTAGAGATATATTCTGAAGATTTAGAATTACCGGGTGAGCATATATTAGAAGACTTTGTTACTCTGAAATTTCAGGATTGGGCGGCAGTTGTTGCGCTAACAAAAGATATGAAGGTGGTGATGATAAAACAATATAGACATGCCATGAAGGGGATCTATTATGAGTTGCCTTGCGGAATTATAGACGAGGGAGAAACCAATGAGCAAGGGGTTTTAAGAGAGCTATTGGAGGAAACCGGTTATGGCTCTAAAAATAAACCTGAGTTTTTGGCCAAAACTTGCCCTAGTCCATCTAAAATAAATAATTGGAGTTATTGTTATTTACTAAAAGAAGCCGAATATGTGCAGCCACAAGTTTTAGATCCTTCAGAAAATATTGAGGTAGTATTAATCGAGTTAAAAGAATTAAAAACAATGATTGCCCAAGGCTTAATTATAGATTCATTTATGATTGCCAATATTTATTTAGCCTTAGATAAATTAAACTTCAGTGTTTAATACAAGTCTATAAGTCATGAAAAAATTATTATTTCTTTTTTTAACAATGTTCAGCCTCTTTTTGATGGGGCAAAAAAGACCAGGTGAGCAGGCAAGACCAGTTCCTGCAGTTATTTATGGTAAAGTTCAAAGCCCAAAAGGACTGCCAATGCCATATGTATCAATTGGTTTATATAATATCAATGGTAAGGATACTATTTTAAAAAGAGGAACGGTTAGCAATGACAAGGGAGAATTTGAAATAAAAGTAAAACCCAACAAACCTGTAAGCTTAAAATTCTCTTTTCTCTCTTATAAGGTTCATTGGCTTCTCAACATTAAAGCAAGTAAAGCACTTGATATAGGTACTATAGTGCTTTATGAGGATCAATCTCTTTTAAAGGAGGTAATTGTTGAGGCCGATAAAAGCCAGATGGAATTAAAGTTAGATAAGCGTGTATTTAATGTAGGTAAAGATTTAACTAATAAAGGGGCAAATGCCTCTGATATTTTAGAAACGGTGCCTTCTGTAGAAGTAGATATGGAAGGAAATGTAAGCCTTAGAGGAAGTGAGAATGTAAGAATATTAATTGATGGAAGGCCTTCTGGGCAACTCAGTGGAAATTTGGCTGATGCACTTCGTTTAATTCCAGGTCACTTAATAGAACAAATTGAAGTGATTACCAATCCATCTTCAAGATATGATGCCGATGGAGAGGTTGGAATAATAAATATTATAATGAAAAAGGAAAAGCAAAGTGGACGAAGTGGCTCCTTTAATGCCTCTACAGGTATGCCACACAACCACAGAATAGCTGCTAATTATAATCTGAAAAAGAAAACCATCAACTTTTTTGCAGGCCTTAATGGCGGATACATCCAAAATGTGGGTGGAGGAGCCTCTTATCAGCGTTATTCATTTCCTGATACTAGTTATTTTTATCAAAGAGAGCGAATTCATAGCAGGGCTGGAATTAATATGGGCATAAATGCTGGTTTAGAGTGGGATATAACACCGCTCAATAGGCTAAGTTTTACAGCTCGTACTTCAAGAAAAGACGGGGATAATATAACGAGTATTGAGTATTTAGACTTTTCAGATTTAACAAGTATTGTTTCTAGAGAGCAAAGAATTGAGAGAGAAAATGATGAACGAATAAATGCAGACTTGACGATATCCTATTTTAAAAGTTCAAAAAATAATAAGACACAGTGGTCTTCTTTTATTAAACGAATTCAATCTACCGATTTAGAGTCAGGTTCCATTGAAGAAACAATAAATGATATTGTAAATTCAATAAGTCAGGCTACTAATAATAATGCTACTGATCAAGCTTGGGTATTACAATCAGACTATGTTTATTCAGCCCATAAAGATGCTAAATTTGAAATGGGTTTTAAGGGCTCCTTCAAATTATTAGATAATGATTTTGAAGTTTTAGAATTTGATCAATACTGGAGTTCAATGCCAGACTATGATAATCATTTAATTTATAAAGAAGATATTACTGCAGCTTATATAATGACCAGTAATAAATGGAAAAAGTTAGCGTATCAAATTGGATGTAGAGGCGAGTTCTCCTCGGTTTCAACCCACCTTTTGCAAACAGATCAATTAAATAACAGACAATATTTTTATCCTTTTCCAAGTATGCACTTATCCTATGAGATAAGCAAAGCAGTTGCGTTGCAGGCTAGTTACTCAAGAAGAATAGGTCGTCCAAGGCATTGGTGGCTCAATCCATTTTTTGGACTCAGTGACGATAGAAATTATTTTACTGGAAATCCGAACCTAGATCCATCACTTACTAATGCCTATGAATTTAGCACGCTATATACTTTTGATAAAGGATCTGTATTGATAAGTGCCTATAATAGGAATACAGTTAATTTAATGCAACGTGTAATTTTTGTTGATTCTATTGGTAACACCATTAGTCAGCCACACAATATAGGTCAAGAACAGTCATTTGGATTGGAATTCAATGGTCAATATAATATTTCTAAAACATGGATTACAAGCACTAATATGAACTTTTATAGAAGTATCATTAACGGCGCTTACCAAGACATAGTTTTGAGTAGTGATGCCTTTATATATAGACTTAAGTTGAATAGTCGGTGGCGATTAAAAAGAGGATATAAATTTCAAAGTTCTTTTAATTATAGATCTCCTAGTATTACTCCTCAAGGAAAGAATTTAGCCATTTATCATTGGAATGGCGGTTTTTCCAAAGATATATTCAATAAAAATGGAACCCTAACTTTAACTGTTAGAGATATATTAAACTCCAGAAAAAGAAGAAGAATTACAGAGGGCTTATATTATTATTTAGAATCAGAATTTCAATGGAGAGCCAGAACAATTAGCTTAAATTTTAGTTATAGAATTAACCAAAATCTAACTAAAAAACGAAACAACAGAACTACTAGTCCAAAAGATTATACAGGATCAGATATGGACATGGACATGTAAAATATTACTTTTGTAAAATGCAAAAAATAAACCTAGCAGTAATTTATGGTGGACAATCCACTGAGCACGAAATATCTATAAAGTCTGCAACTAGTGTAGTAGCTAATTTAAAGCAAGAGAAATACAATATCCTTCTCATTAAAATAGAAAAAGACGGTACATGGTATTTACAAAATGGTAATGATATTCAAACATCAAGTAATGCTGCAAGTGTGGTTCTTTTAAAGCAGGATGGTCGGGTACAGTTACTCAATCTTAATAGTAATACTTTAGTTCATGAAGTTGATATTGTTTTTCCTGTATTACATGGCAAATACGGTGAGGATGGCACTATACAAGGTTTATTTAGGATGTTAGACTTACCTTTTGTTGGATGTGATGTTTTCGCCTCAGCTGCCTGTATGGATAAAGATTACTGCAAAAGATTACTTCAAGATCAAGGTATTAAAATTGCGCCTTACAGGGTTGCTTATAAATGGAATGCTAAGCAATATGATTTTGCTAATATTTCAGCTGAATTAGGAACGCCTTTGTTTATAAAACCTGCGCACTCCGGTTCGTCTGTTGGTGTGCACAAAGTCGAATCTGCCGAAGCTTTTGAACATGCCTTATCAGATGCTTTTAATTATGATACTAAAGTACTAATAGAACAAAATATCGAGGGTATAGAAATAGAATGTGCTATACTTGGCAATGAGGAAGCTAAACCTTCCGTTCTTGGCGCTATTATTCCACAAAAAGATTTTTATTCTTTTGAATCTAAGTATAAGGATGAAAAGGGTGCTCAATTACAGATGCCTGCAGATATAGAAGAATCGTTGGCAGATGAAATTAGAAGACAATCTCTAAAAGCTTTTAAAGTAATGAATTGTAATGGTTTAGCTAGAGTAGATTTTTTTCTAAGCCCCAATGGAGAATACGTACTCAATGAAATAAATACTTTGCCTGGTTTTACAAGTATAAGTATGTATCCAAAACTCTGGGAGCTAACAGGAATTTCCTATGCCGATCTTTTAGATCAGCTCATTGAATTCGGTTTAAATAGACAGTATTAAAGCTTAGCTATTTTATTTTACCTATAAACACCATGGTGTTATAATCAAATCTTATTTTATTAAAAGATTGGTGTTTATTAAATGTTTTTTCAATTTCTGAAAGTATAGCTTGATTAGTTTCTTGGCTAGATTCTGATGAATAATGACTAGATAGGTAATAACCTTTTATACCATCAATACTATATATTTTAAAATTGGGAAACTTCTGAACTTGAAATGGATATGGATCAAAAAAGGAATCAATAGCCTCCAAATTCATATGCGTTTGAGTGATATTGGTATAATGGGGCAAATGCGACTTTAAGATATTCTCATAGTCTCTTTGAAAACCTTGGTTTAAATTTCTTTGCTGCCAAACCAAACAAACCAAACCATTTGGTTTTATAATTCTTAAAAACTCTTGCTTGGTAGGTTTTTGTGCAAATCGGTGAAAAGCATGTCCTACTAGTATTAAATCAACTGATTCTTGAGCAAGAGGGGTGTTCTGAGCACTCGCTAAATGAATATTTACATGATCTTCTTTGTATACCTCTTTTAGTATAGCTGTGTCTTCTTCTCTTGATTCAATCAAGTGAATACTTTTACTCTCTTTTACAAACAGATTAGATAAATAACCTACACCACAACCTATATCAGCAATAATATCATTTTCATTTAACCCAAAGTCACTACGGAGGGTATTGAGTATTTCAACTGGATAGGAGGGCGCAAAGCGAAGATAGTTTTGTATTCTAGCACTTACATCATCCAAATTTATATGTTCATACCTATCCTGCATTTATCGTTTTAGACATTTTGTATTTCGGAAGTGAAATGAAAGTTAATGTCTTCATATTCTGATTGATCCATTTGTAAACCATATGAGCTGTTACTTAGATAAACATCATTTCCATCTTTATCAATAGCCATAAATTTCATTTTCCTTCTTTTAAAATCTTTTAATGCATCTTCATTTTTAGAGGTTATCCAGCAGGCTTTATAAAGGGCTACATTTTCGTATCTGCACTTTGCACCATATTCATGCTCTAGTCTGTATTGAATAACATCAAATTGAAGTGGCCCCACACAACCAATAATTTTTCTATTATTTACAGTAGCTGTGAAAAGCTGTGCAACGCCTTCATCCATTAATTGGTCAATTCCCTTATTGAGTTGTTTTGCTTTCATTGGATCAGCGTTATCAATATATCTAAAGAGTTCTGGAGAAAACGAAGGCATTCCTTTAATATTTAGCTTTTCTCCTTCAGTAAGGGTATCTCCAATTTTAAAGTTCCCTGTATCATGAATACCTATAATATCTCCCGGGTAGGCATGATCTACAATATCTTTTTTAGACGCCATAAAAGCTGTTGGAGAAGAGAACTTCATATTTTTACCCAACCTTACATGATGGTAGTTTTTACCTCTTTCAAAAATACCTGATGAAATTCTTATAAAAGCTAACCTGTCTCTATGTTTGGGATCCATGTTGGCATGTATCTTAAACACAAAGCCTGTAAATTTATCTTCTGTTGCTCCTATCGATCTTTCTTTGGCCTCGGATCCTCTTGGCTCTGGAGCAATATCAATAAAACAATCTAGTAATTCTTTAACCCCAAAATTATTTACAGCAGACCCAAAAAACACAGGAGAAAGGTTTCCTTCCAGGTAAGCTGCAGTGTCAAAATCTTCATAAACTCCATCTAGGAGTTCCATTTCCTCTCTAAGGGTGTCTGCTAAATTACCACAGTGATAATCTAATTTTTCATCGCTTAAATCTTCAATTGTAATCGTTTCTTCCTCAGTTTGTTTGCCATGGGCAGAAAATAAATTTAATTGCTTCTCGTATCGGTTGTATACACCTTTTAAGTCCTGACCCATACCAATAGGCCAAGAAAGTGGATGTACATTTAATTTTAATTTTTGTTCTATTTCATCTAATAAATCAAAAGCATCTTTACCAACACGGTCCAATTTATTAACAAACACAATAACAGGAGTTGAGCGCATTCTGCAAACTTCTACCAATTTTTCTGTTTGTTCCTCTACACCCTTGGCTACATCAATTACAACTATAACAGAATCTACTGCAGTTAGAGTTCTATAGGTATCCTCTGCAAAATCTTTGTGCCCTGGAGTATCTAAAATTCTAACTTTTTTTGTTCTGTAATCAAATCCCATAACAGAGGTAGCAACAGAAATACCTCTTTGCTTTTCTATCTCCATGAAGTCAGAAGAGGTTGTTTTCTTTATTTTATTAGATTTAACCGCACCAGCTGTTTGTATAGCACCTCCAAATAATAGTAGTTTTTCAGTTAGCGTTGTTTTACCTGCATCAGGGTGAGCAATAACGGCAAATGTTCTTCTTTTGGCTAGTTCTGTTTGTT
>Ga0181568_10003461_pt1 | contig 14219 bp, 16 predicted proteins | sample 101ome_20_FD_133758 | JGI IMG/M metagenome (GOLD analysis project Ga0181568, IMG submission 133758) | Coastal salt marsh microbial communities from the Groves Creek Marsh, Skidaway Island, Georgia - 101404AT metaG (megahit assembly) | ecosystem: Environmental > Aquatic > Marine > Intertidal... | reverse complement strand
CCGCTCGACTTGGCGCGCGGCTCAAGTCTGAATTTTTCAGCCTACGTGCAGCCGGATATCGAGAATTTTGCTGATCTCCGCAGTATTGCGGTGGCGAAATTCGTGGTGCAATTGACGGATCGCCTAAGTATCGACTTTACCTTGGCCTACGATCACGACAGCAAGCCCGCGTTTGGTGTTGATGCGCAGAATTTCCGATATTCCTCAGGGCCAACGTATATCTTCAAAGATTAACTGGCTTCCGCGTCTTTTCATCAGTTTGTTCTTTCTCAGGTCACTGCGTGTTTTTCTTTCTTTTTCTGCAATGAGACGAGTGGAAAGTATTCTAAAGAGCGCTCTTCACCTATCTTTGGCCGGGGTGCCGAATTAGAGAACTCGAGCTTTGGTAGATAGGTGTTGGGCGACAGATACCCCAGACTTTCGTGTCGTCTTTCATCGTTATGAACGACTCTCACAATGGGCCTGTTTGTGCACTTGACTGAGAGATTCTTGCATTGCAATTAGTTATCAAAGAACGATTACTGGTATGCAGATAAAGCAAATGGTGAGGGAAAATCAGATGTAATTTGACAGGCCTAGGTGAGATGTCGCTCGTCCGTTACTGAATCCTGAAACCCAAAAATGTTGATCTTGCTATGCTCATGCCTCGTTTTCCTGATTGCCTTTCTGCTTATCTCTTCGAAACCTTGGGAGGCGAAAACTTTCTTTCTAGGCATCTGACTGAAACCCAGGTAGTGGTCTTTGCAAAGGTTAAGCGGCCTGCTAATTCTTGTCCTTAAGCAAGAGTAACAGCAGTGCTTTTGGGGTCAATATTCAGGAATTGGCGGACAGATAAACTAGAGATCCAATTGTCTACAGTGGGCGATCAACGACGCCAGGTTTTAAGGTGGTTCCTCGGTCTCCGCTCCATCCTCATCAAGGTTCTCCGATCTGAGGAAGTTTAGAACTCTAAGCGCTGGGAACAGATCTAACGATCCGGTAATTTCATCGCTTAATTTGTCTGCCAGTTCAACAACTTGGTTGGATGTTAATCGCGCCATCTGATATCTGGCCCCAAGTTCGAAGAAGTTGTTGGTGTACTTAGGAGGCAGATAAACGCAAACAACGCCGCCGATAGTTTTTACATTTTTGAAGGGGCTCGAGAGCATTTTTAGCTCCGAAACATTCTTTCCAGAATTCTGCAATTCTTCTGTTTTCTTTGCGCCCTCAATGAACGTGGTGTCGATGAAGGCGGTCAGTCTTGCCCCCATCAACGCCTTAACTTTTCTTAATTCTCTGGGATCGGCTTTTAGTTTCGGGAGATCCACGTAGAACGCTTTAGCTTTTTTCTGCTCGTTCTTCTCTTTAAATCCCTTTAGAAGGTCCATACGTCCCCCCCTGGGGCCTATCTGTCAGATCTGTTTTCTACTTTCTTCCTGAGAAGCGCAGCTGTTTCGCTAAGTATTTGGCTGACTCTAGACTCAGACACGTCAATTATCGCAGCAATTTCCTTCAAGTTTAACTCTTCAGCATAATACAGTGAAAGAACGAGTTGCGTTCTCTCCGGAAGAGTCGCTACCGAGTCTTTAAGAATTGAAAGCAGCTCTGCTCGCTGAAGTTCAGATTCAGGAGAATCCTCGAACCAGTCGTCTGGCAACTGCGTGTCGTCGTTGAGTTCAGTGCCTACCGAATCTGCGCCAGCTACAACTACACGCTCTTTTTCGAATGTTTCAAGATCTTTCCCAAGATAGGTTGCGACTTCTTTACTGGAGGGTTGACGCCCGTATCTTATTGTTAGTTTCTCAATCGCTGCAGAATGTTCACGTTTGAACATGATGGTGGTGCGGGTTGTTTGCGACATCCGCCGGACGTCGTCGAGCATGGCGCCTCTAATTCTGGTCTTCGAGTACTGTTCCAAAGACGTATTCCTGGATTCATCAAACGAGTCTATGGCTTGTATGAGGCCCTCGAGACCAGACTGAATAAGGTCATCTAAATCTACGTTGGAAGGTAGACGACCCTTTAGGTGAATTGCTGTCCTTTTCACCAGACCCAAAAGCTCAGGGCTGATAGATGCGGAGCGTGAATCGGGATAACCACCATTGGAGCCAATTTTTGGAATTTTGCTGCTCAAAAAGTGGCCCTCGGTTTATTACGAGATTGTGCGAACCTAAACGTTCTTTGAACGGGAGAGAAGTTCTTCACTTATTTGCTCGATGTTAACCCATGCTCGTGAGTTGGGAAACGCCTCGCTCAGTAATTGGCGTTTTCTTACCGCTATTTTTACGCTTTCATCTAAAGTAACGGAACCCAAGTGTTCAACAGGCACACTTAGAAAGGACATGCAGAGGTTGTTCATCTGCTTAAAAAAGGCGATTCCCGCTTGAAGAGAGGGCACCTGGTTAGGTATTAAGAATGTGTGTGTTAGATTATTTGTTCTGCTTAGGAGTTTCAGAACACCGTAGGAATCGGCGATTGAGGAGGGCTCATCTAGGAAAATCACCAATTTTATTTTGCTAAGCCGAACTAAAAGCATTGTCTGATCAGATATGCCGGCAGCAACATCGAAAATAATAAGGTGGTCCTGGAAGGTGTCGCTAATGTCCCGAAAAAGGCTATTGATCGTCTCTAAGCTCAAGTTCGCCAGTCGGGAGTCGCCAGATGATCCAGGTAAAAGGAAGAAGTTGGGCCTGATTTCAATTACAGCAGACCCTAGCAAAACGTTTCCAGAGAGGTAATCGGACACGGTAAGGGAGGGCGATATTCCCGCTATTAGCTGAGCATTTGCTAGACCCATATCAGCATCTACTAGCAAGACTTTTTGGCCAGTTTTGCTTATTGCATGTGCAAGGTGGACAGCCGAAAAAGTCTTTCCGACGCCGCCTTTACCGCTACACACAGCTATAGTTAATCCCAATTTCTGCTCCGGAGATGAGTGATTTGTACGGTTTCAACGTTGAATAAGGATGAAGCCGATCGCTGTTTTTGCCTAATTTCCTAGGGTAGCCTACCTTATCCCTGCTTCGCTAGCAGCGAGTTTAGAGTCGAGTTAACGTCTCAACACCGAAGTTCTTGAAAAGTTCAAAGATTAACTGAGATTGGTCGTCATCTGTAACTAAAGAGTAGTGTTCAGCTGCTATTGACCAGAGTGGGTTATTTCGATCTTGGTAATTCGAGATCATCGATAGATCCGCTTCAACGATCGTGAGTTGCTCTTCTTTATTCGTGATAATTACATCCCAATCCTGCCGTTGAGAATTCACGTACGTCAAGTTGACATTATGTTCGGCAGCTATCTCTGCCAAATGAGGGTCGCAAAAACTATAAAGGTGGGGAAGCCTTACTAAATTAATGGTGCGAACATCTGTCGATTCACTCGATAGCACCTCTTTTATGAGGGAGGTTTTTCCGGACCGTCTTTCACCCCACAGGATGTGAACGCCTGTCTGACTGTTTAGTCTTCGATTGACACATCCTTCTTCGTTTACTTGTTTAGTGTTTGCTGAGTTTTGCAGTTCCAAATGGGGTTCTTGGCGCGCTTGGCCGATTGGGAGTTCACTGATGGTGCTCTTAATTTGTTGGATCTCGGTCTGGATATTTTTCAAAAACTGCCAGGGATCGTCATCCCTTTGATCCGAGTGAATTACTTGGGGGTTTTCCATGAAATTCCCGAAAGACATAGGGGCTGACGACGAGTTTATCTCCGAAGATTGAGCTTGCGTTGGCTGAGGGACTTCTTCTCGAGCTGCAATAATTTCGGTCTTACTCCCTATTTTTGTATTGGAAACAATCAGAGCATCTTCGCCGAGGGTTGCTCGAATCTCGTCAAGCACAGACTTTGTGTTCTTGCCGATGAATCTCTGTAATTTCATGATTTCGCTCCGGTGTTAAGTTTTTTCGTTCAGTTCAATCGTTCGAATGATCTTGATTGGCTGATCCTCAGGAACCTCTCTATATGACAAAATTGAGAGCTCCTTCCTAAGCTTTCCTACAAATTGTGCGAGCCAATTTCTAATATTGGGTGACACGATCAGAACAGCGGGTTTTTCAGCTTCTTGAGCGGACTGCGATTCTGTAGAAAGAGCCTCTATCAGACTCTGGGCCAAATTAGGCTCGAGAGAGACTTCTTCCATTGAGGGCGCTGTTTTAACCAGGTCGTTCAACAGTTGCTCTAAATCTGGATCAAGAGTCAGCACTTCAAGAGTTTCTTGAGGATCACAGAGTTGTTGAACGATCAGTCTGCCAATTCGAGACCTTACGTGGTTCGTTAAAATGGTTGGATCTTTGGATAAACTAGCGATATCAGAAAGCGTCTCAAGAATGCTACGCATATCTTTGATTGGAACACCCTCGCTTAACAGGTTCTGTAATACTTTGACGACAACGCCCAAGGGCAATTTGTCGGGTATCAGTTCCTCAATTAGTTTGGGGGAGGATTCCTCTATACGATCAATCAGGTGTTGAGTGATCTCATATGTAAGGAGTTCCTCCGCGTTAGATCGAAGAATTGAATTGAGATGCGTTGCGATTACGGTACTAGCGTCTACAACCGTATATCCAACTGCTTGAGCGTACTCTTTGTCAGAAGCGTCGATCCAGACTGCGTCGAGCCCGAACGCTGGATCTCGAGTTGGCTTGCCTGACACCTCCTCAAGTACAGAGCCTGGATTGATTGCTAAGAAACGACCTAGTTCGATATCGCCTCGGCCTCTTGCGGACCCGTTCAAGACGATTTGATAGCGGTGAGGAGAAAGATCAAGGTTGTCTCGGATGCGTATTGTAGGAAGCAAGAAGCCATACTCCCCAGACATTTTTTTTCGGATCCCTTTGGCTCTCTGAAGTAGGCGTCCGTGCTTCTCCTCCTCTATGAGGGGAATCAATCCGTACCCGAGTTCGACACTGATGACATCCACTTGCCCGGCATCGTCCCAATCAAGCTCGAGTAGATCCTCACTTTTACTCTCACTGTCAACATCGGTACCAGTAATCGGAGTGCTGGAGGGATTGCCATCTTGATTCTTTTTTAGGAAGTAGCTTAATCCAAGCGATAAACCGCCCAAAGAGAGAAAAACAACGTTAGGCATCCCAGGAATGAGTCCGAGAACTACCAAAGTGCTTCCCGCAACACCAAATGCAATCGGGTTGCTTAGCTGTTTTGATGCCTGCTCTGGAGCTGATTCATCTGTTGTTACCCTAGAAACAATGATTGCTGTCGCTAGTGAGAGAACGAGTGCGGGGATTTGCGCGACGAGGCCATCTCCTATGGTTAGTAAGACGTACGCTGTTGACGCCTCCTGAAGAGAAAGGTCGTGTTGGATCATACCTATCGCGAGTCCACCCAGGAGGTTGATTATGAGAATGAGTAAACCCGCTACCGCATCACCACGGACGAACTTTGATGCGCCGTCCATTGATCCAAAGAAGTCTGACTCTTGAGATACGAGCGCCCTTCTTTGGCGTGCTGTTTCCTGATCAATTACGCCCGCGTTCAAGTCGGCATCGATTGCCATTTGCTTACCGGGCAGAGCGTCGAGAGTGAATCTGGCGATAACCTCGGAAACCCTCCCTGCGCCCTTCGTAATGACGATGAAATTGATAATCATCAGAATGATGAAAACAATAAAACCTACAGCGTAATTCCCTCCGATGACGAACTGGCCGAATGCTTCGATAACCTTGCCGGCAGCATCGCCTCCAGCGTGCCCTTCCATCAGCACAACTCGCGTGGACGCAACATTAAGTCCTAGTCTCATCACGGTCGCAAAGAGGATAACGATAGGAAAAGATGAGAAATCCATGGGTGTCGCTGTGTGAATTGCGACCATGATGATTAGCAAGGATAAAATAATGTTGAAGGTAAAAAATATGTCCAACATTAGAGGCGGAATTGGGAGTACAAGTAGCGTCAGAATAAGAAGAATAATGATAGGAATCGCGACAGAACTAAGAGGGAAGCTCCCAGCAACCTGTCGAAGTTTCGTCAATACTGTAAGTGAATAATCCATAACTTATTGATAAATATGAATATAAATTAATTCAAAAATGACACCCTTTGTCGGCACTGAGTAGAAGCAGGAATTGTGCCTACTTGTGTCTGGCTAAAGATTAAGCCCCATTAACCGATAGGAAATCTATTGGAAGTGCTGTTTGATGGTTAGGAGTATGTACTGATGGTTGCGGTTAAGTTTTTGATATTGATGCTTATTCTGATTTGTACTTCTGGCTGCGTGACCCAAAACTTTCCTCAACCAGCGTTGAGTAAAGATCAAAAGATAGTCGGCGTGGGTTATGCAGTGATCAACTCACAACCAGGAGATAGCTCGGAAGAAAAGCGCCTAATGGCGATCAAAGCCTCCAAGATAGAGGCCTATAAATCTCTGGCAGAGCAAATTTATGGCCAGTATGTTGAGGCTAGAGGGCTACTTTCTAATTCTAGAGTGAGTGAGGAACAAATCGCTTCGAGAGTCGAGGGAATCATCTACTCCGCCCGTCTTGTCAGCATCAAACCAATATCCGATAACAGTTATCAGACGATATTAGAGGTTGGGAAAGGGGATCTTTTGAGCGAATCCAAGGAGCCTCAGAACAATGATCATGATTCAAAGAAAAATCCCTTTTATGGGACCTTAGGCATGGCCGGCCAGCGGAGATAGAGGCAGCCCTTCATGATTTCAATGATTGCCAGGATCACATTCAAAGCGTGTTTGGGAGTTATTCTCTTCTTGCATAGCTTAAGCTCATCCGGTTCCGATGGTGGGCAGCCATACCAAAAGCTTGTTGAATCAATTCAAGCGCAGATTATAGACATTGGGTTATCCGAGAAAACTTTTCTTCATTCGGTGGGAAGATCAACGGGCTCAGTTATGGACGCCGAAGAGAGCTTTTTTGTAACAACCGTCGACCTTGATAATTTAGAAATCATCATAGAAAACGGTTCACGGGCAAGGGTACAACTCAAGTCAGAAAGCCGCGGCACCCGGAATCGCGGCTCACAGCCTGTTCAGTGCAAAGATAAACTCAGTCGCGGTTTGCGGCCACCAGCGGTCGCATTGATTCAAAGTTCTACTCTGTCGAACTCTGGCAGTGTGGCAGAGCGAAATGACGCCAGAATATTTCAGGCGTATGTGCTTGAGCAATTCAAATCCTCCAGTCTCATGAGGGGTGTCCGCAAGATTCCCAATAGCAGTCAGTACGAGAGACTCATAGCTGGTGGGAGTTGGAATGAGCCTTCGCATGAAGTAAGAATACATCTTCAATACGATATCGGAGCTCCTAGTAAGAAGTTGGGTCAGTATAAGTCGTCAGGATCTAGTAAACGCTATAGTTCTAGCTCTCCCTATTTAAAACTTACTTTCTCTGCTGATGAGCATGAGTTGAAAAGTTCTCAAATTGATGTCTCAGAAGCAGGAGTGAAAAGTTTGGTGGCGGCAGCGTTTTCGGATTCGAATCCGGAAGCTAACCCTTGGGTCGTGGAAATGAATGGCCAGATCAGTCAATTCATCAAAGATCTCTCTTGCCTTATCGATTATCCGAGCCTCGCGCAGGTCAAAAGAGGAAAGCTATATTTGGAGGCTGGTCTAGAGGCGGGTTATTTTGAGGGGGATAAGGTCATATTGATTCCAAACAGTGCCTACTTCAGAAAGCGAGGCCTTTTGGCTGCTTCGGACAGAATAGCTGTAGCAAGTGTCAGTTCGATCGATAATCATCGAGCCTCTTTGGAAGTTATTAGCGGAAGTTTTGACCTTGAGGATGGTGCGGAGTTCAATGTCAGGCCTATTTTGGAGCTCTTATGAAGAGGATACTGTTGGTTTTAGTCAGCTGTGCCGCCGCAGGATGTACCACCACGTCAACCGGCCCCACGGATGCTGATCTTATAGTTAGCTCTCCGGCGGCAGTTGCTCGAAACGGCTCTCTCTACGCAGTAGTGGCAGAATCAGGTGCGGTTACGAACGAAAGTGAGCTATCGAGCGGACCCAGTTCCCCTGAACTCGATGATGCATTGAAAAAGATGCTCTCAAGGTTGAAAAAAGAAAGTGGGGTTGAAAGAGGCAGGAATAGTCGTTGGGTTGAAGGGGTTTACACAGTTAAGAAGGGGGATACATTGTCTCAAATAGTCAGTGAGTCAACGGCTGGAACGAATATCAAAGCAGACTTCCTCCTCGATACTATTGTGAAATTAAATCCGAGAGCTTTTGTGAGAGGTAATCCCAACTGGTTGCTAGCAGGTGCGAAACTACGCTTCCCAAGTTCTGATGATTTCCAGAAAATCATATTCAAAAACGAAAGTTTTACGAGTAATACAGAAAGTCCAGAGCCCTATAACGGCTGGATAAAATATCCTTAATGGGTTGCCTGGAAGTTGATCATCACGGATGCTGTAGCGCAGCCACTTAAAGTTCAGTCGCTAGCTATTGAACCTGGTCAGAGCGTCTATTCATTACGTTTGAATCCGCCAGATGCTAGAAGCCTCGGTCTTAGGGAAGGGCAGGTCGTTAACACGGTCAGTGAAAACAGGCCCGAAGGACACGGGCTGAGGTTAACCGATAACAGTTTTTTGCGGGTGAATTCGACACTACCCATTCCTCCAGGGACACAAGTAGAAGTCAGGATAATTTCTCTGTCACAGGGAATTATTTCGATTTTAGTCAAGCAGAGCAAAGAGTCAGAAAACCAAGTGACGGCAAATGGTTCGAAGCTTGACAGACTCATGTCCCGATCTTCGAACCCCAGTTCGTTGGAGTTTCTTCTTCGAAAGGTCCTCTCGAGCGCTGATTCAAGCCCTCTTCCCGGTCAGCTCTCAGCACTAGCGTTAGATCCGAAGTGGTTTGAGGCTTTTAATCACAGGTCGATTTTTTCTAGCTTGTTGGCTAGCGGTCTTTTTCACGAGAAGCAGGTTCTGCAACGGGCGCATATCCCAAATTTGAAAGAAATCTTGCTTCGGCTGCTACGAGGTCAGAATTTGGATGCGGCTGAGACTTTGATGATTGGTGGTGCCGTTGAGGACATTGAATCAAATCAACTGGAATCTCTCGGGCATCAGGTTTCTCGAGGAATTTTTTATCAATGGTTGATCCCAGTACTGGGAGAGTGGCCGGTCAGAGTCCAAATTTTTACAGAAGGGGAAGCAGAAACCAACAAAGAGCGAGAGTCTGATGAATATCTTTGGAGAGTATCTTTAGAGATCAAGGTTGATGAGGTGCGCTCGATAGACGTGTCCTTGTTAGTTGCTCAGAGCGTAGATCTGGATATCTTCGTGTTTGTACCATCGAAGTCCATGTTTGATATTGCGACTGATCGTGCAGATTGGTTGGGAACTGCACTTTCCGATGCAGGTCTTAAAGCAAGAGAAATCAAAATTTATGAAAAGCGGTCGGACGAGCGCGCTAACCCATATCTCTCAGATGCCTCGGTAACCACTAATAAAAGAATTCAGATCGATGCTTGACAATAACCAGAGAAAAGCAATTGCTTTACTTTACGACCGGATTAGAGATCCAAGGATCATTGCAAAAGGGGAAGGGAGCCTTGCCGAGGCGATTATCAAAATAGCTGAAGAGTCAGAGGTGCCGGTCGCAAAGGACGAGGTTTTGGCAGCGACGTTGGCCAATTTAGAATTGAACACCGAAATTCCTGAATCGGTGTTCCGCTCAGTTGCGATCGTTCTTGCTTGGGTTTATCGATTGCAAGGAAAGACGCCCTGGGACTTGAACGATGAAAGTTAGGAAAAGTCCCATCTATACCAGCTTACCCAACCTATCATAGACAGACGCGTTCTCTGTCGACTTTTGAGTAATAGCGTCAAGAAGGTTACGTGTAATTTCAATCTGCTTGTTGAGGATTAAAGAGTTCCTTAGATGTTTGTCCTTGCAAGACGACAGTTTCAACATAAGTTCATCGAGAAGTTGACTATCGTCAGAGCCGATTGCCTCTCGTGCCGCATCCCAGGTTTCTTGCAGCGACTGCATGTAGGCTAATTTCTTGGCTTGAATGGTCTCGACGCGCTCAAGCTCTTTGGTCTGCAGTGCCTGAAATTCCGCATCCAGAAGCTCGGAAAGAGTGTCACACGAGAGCGCGATTTGTGAAATCAGGTCCATGGTCTAATCGGGAGTTAGAGTAATTGTTCTAGATCTGCAAACCTTTCAGCAATTTTCTGGGAATCGATTGGATAGCTACCCTGAGCAATTTGATCTTTTAACATCCTGACTTTAGCTTCATCGAATTCGGCGCGTTCCTCAGCCCGCTGGATTTCTTTGCTTATCTCGACCTCAACCGACGGCTGAGTACTGGATGAAGCGCTGCTCCTTTCTGAGGGCGCGGGTTCCCTCGTTGCTTTATCATTACTTCGAGGAGCTTGAGCTGAGCTTTGAGCTTGTCCTGCTCGGACGCCGTTAACTTCATCAACCATGGTGATAACCTCTAGTCCGTACTTTCCTAATCGATTAGTCGGACAATCGTCGAAGAACTTTAGGAACTTTTTAGGTCCCATCTTATGAAAATTAGAAACTTCAATATTCGAAGTACTATTCTAGCCCTATTTTTGACGAGTGTGGCAGGTTGTGGGGGAGGGTCTGGATCCGGTCAAGAGGCGGAGTCTCCACAGCAAGCGGCTAATCGACCACCTTCGCTCTCTGCAAATACCCCTAGTGCTATGGAGGAGAATAGAGCGGAAATTGGGTCTATCATATTCTCGGATCCCGATGGAGATCCCCTAACTCTCACTATTTCGGGTGAAGATGGCTCTTTAATAGTTATTTCTTCTGGAGAATTGCTGAGTTTCATTGCTGCGCCAGACTTCGAACTTCCCAAGGATAGCAATGAGGACAATTTTTATGAATTTCGGATCACCGTTTCGGATGGAAATCTCAGCGCGTCACAAGACCTCGAAATAAGAATACTGGATGTTGAAGAGCAAAAGTGGGACCAAGTTCTTTATGATGACGGGAAATTGGAGTGAGATCGGATGCGAGCTTTAAAGCGATTAGCAACTAGTTGTGTTATCTGCCTGTTGATAAGTCCAGCTTATGGCGACACTTCACCGACGATCTCGCCTGGGGATGTTATTTCTGCTGATTTCCTAGAAGAAGCGTTATCATTTGCCTCTTCAAGTAATGCAAAGCTCGTTGTCTCTGATTTGGTGGGAGACTGGGAGGTTCAGCAATCGGTTTGTTTGGGAGGATCTGCACAAGTCGATGGATCTGGACTCTGCAATGGTGGTTTGACGCTGAATGGGTTGATCGAGGGCAATTTTTATCTCAAACGAATCGACAGCTGGCAAGTCGCACTAGCCTCTGAAGACAGCGAGAGATTCGTCATACAAAGCGACGAGTTCAATTTTCTATTCAATCCGTCATTCGGTTATCTAGTTCCAAACGACCCGGTGACTTGGGAGTGTGAATTGGCTGGTTCTGAGATATTGATCTGTCTCGGGCCCAATGAAAACCTAACCTATGGATCATCGCTCGGCTGTAAGACCGCAAAATGTCGATTGCACGTGATGATGAATATTCATCGATTCAATGATGACGAGTTAAGTCTTTCGTTAGGACCTTTGGATACCCAAATCGAAGGTGCGTCTGGTAATAAGTTCGGTCAATTTAACCATCTCAGTTTAGTCAGACTAGGGGTAGTTAGTTCCCCTCGGTATGTGAAGAGCGAGAGTTCAGTCAACTCAGCCACCATATCCTGGGAGTATCCAGAAGTAGCGGGTATCCAGTTTGAGGTCTTCAGAAAAGAATCAATCGATGGGACCTTCTCAAGTGCTGGCTTGGTCGCAGACACACAATTTGTTGATCAAGACTTGAGCAAGGGAGATTACTGGTACAGAGTTGTAGCGAGATCAGCTGAAAAATTTAGCCGAAGTTCGAATGTTACTAAGGTGTCAATGCCTTAGTCGACGGGGATCTCCACGGTTGATTTATCAATTACGCTGCCCACTAGAGTCCGATTACTTTCCGAATTAGACACCTTAATTCTATCCCCAAAATAACCGTCTTGAAGCGCGATACCGGTTGCTTCTATCTGAAACGCAGATCCTCTCGAAACAAGACGGACTGGATCGTTGCGTCGAATGAGCTTTGCCTTTCGAAGATGCCGCTCTCGGATTATCTCGCCGGGCGCCAACGGCTGGTTTATCTCCATGAAATCCCAACCATCGATGCTGTTCAGTGCATCTTTTGGTATATCCAGAAATCTGACCTCTTCCTTCACTAATTGAGCGTTAAGTATCAAGCCTGGATTTAACGCGACCGTGCTAGTGATGACCAGGACTCCTTCAGAAATATCCTCGGGTCTGATGGGTTCGCCTGGCCTCAAATCACGAGACGCAACCGATCCTAGAATTTCTTCGATCGAGGTGAAGGAGCGGTTAGGGGGATTGCCATCCACGGTGCTCAGAGAAAGGGATGACTTTGTAAAGCGATCGCCCTTATTTATAAGGTCAGAGGCTATGACAATCTGATTGGGTGCCTCTTTGATGGGGTCAGCTAGCGGCTTCTTATCCAAACCCTTGGGGCTCCGCAAAAATCTGCGCCAGTTTTTCTCACAAACTGCCTTTATTAAACGCTTTGATTCAGAGGCGTAAGAGAACTCGATGTCTTTTCGACACTGCATCTTTTCGAGTTTGGCGTTAAGAACTAGCCTAGTTTCAATTTCTTTGAGCGGTTGAGAGGTCTGCTTGGAAATCCAATCAACAAGCTGGGTACGCAGCGTCGCTTCTTCGAAATCAGAGGCCTCAGAATGATCCGATTCCTCCCCGCCGTGAGCCTGATAGGACGTGACGAGGGAGCTTAGGAGAATGAGTTTTAGAAACCTTTTCATTCGATTGGCTCAAGAGATTAAGTAGAGGTTCGTCGGGCTAAACCAACAAATGGTTAACCAGCAAGAACTATTCTAGAGCGATTTTATTCGTAAAAGTTCCATTGCCTGAAAATTGAACCCTTGGGGGCAGCCGGTTGCCGTTTGCCGGCATGGCTTGCCGGCAAATACCTTCCTGGTTTGTCTCCGATTGATGGTGTGGAGGTTCCAAACGAGGGCTGAAGATTTTTAAGACATTGAAATTATTGATAAAAAAATGAATTTCTAAAGTTGGCACGGTGGCTGCTAAATGACTGCTACCGCCGGAGGATTGCTGTCCAAAGGTAAATCGGCAGCGGTCCAGAAAACTTTAGGAAAAAATTGTGTCTAGTTTTTCAAACATCTTCGGATTGCATGAGCAAGCGCTTAACTTGAGGCAAGAGCGCATGCGGCTTCTTTCGGAGAATATCGCGAACGCTGAAACACCTCACTATAAGAGTAGGGACCTAGATTTCAAAGCTGCCATGAACGCGGCGTCCCAAATGTCTCGCGTATCAATCGATCAGACCCACGCATCACATGTAGGGCCCTCAATTGCAGAGGGTAACCATGTCGTTTTTCGAGTTCCTATGAATACGGCGGCAGATGGCAATACGGTCGAACTTCATCATCAACAAACTGAATTTGGAAAGGAGTCGTCTCGATACATGGCGACTGTTCAATTTATTGAAAACCGAATCGGCGGTATCCGTCGTGCACTAAGAGGAGAGTAAGCACTCGTTGCTTGATCTGAAAAGGGTAAAACTATGGCTCTAGTAATCAATACCAACATCTCATCGCTTACGGCTCAAAGAGCCCTGGCAGAGTCCAACGCGGAATTACAGACCGCGATGGAGAGACTCTCTACGGGTTCGAAGATCAACAGTGCTGCTGATGATGCGGCTGGACTCGCAATGACTCAGCGGATGACCGCTCAGGTTCGCGGTCTTGCGATGGCGGTGAAGAATGCTAATGATGGTCAGGCTCTCACACAGTCAGTGGAAGGCGCCCTGGGCGAAGTTTCTGACATGCTTCAAAGGATGCGCGAACTTGCGCTCCAAGCGGCCAATGGAACCAACAGCTCTGCTGATCGAACCTTCCTACAGTCAGAAGTAAACCTCTTGATTCAAGAAATATCTCGAGTAGCAGCAAATACGCGTTACAACGGTGAGCTGATCCTCGATGGTACCTTTTTGAATAAATCTCTTCAGGTTGGCATCGAGGAGGGTGAAAACATCATCTTCTCGGTCGAATCGGTCGCCTCAGAACAGATCGGTGCTCATACGCTGGTGGGCAATGGGCAGTCGGCCCTTGCCGCTGACACCGATCCAAGGTCCAATCCGACCACGATAGCAGACGACATCGAAATTTTTGGATTCTTGGGTACGAAAACAGCTGCAGCCTCCGCT
>Ga0181568_10003457_pt1 | contig 14224 bp, 7 predicted proteins | sample 101ome_20_FD_133758 | JGI IMG/M metagenome (GOLD analysis project Ga0181568, IMG submission 133758) | Coastal salt marsh microbial communities from the Groves Creek Marsh, Skidaway Island, Georgia - 101404AT metaG (megahit assembly) | ecosystem: Environmental > Aquatic > Marine > Intertidal zone... | reverse complement strand
GCCCTTGGCCGTTTGCGACAAGCAAAGCCAATCGGAGGAAACCATTACTTTTTGTTTAATCAGAACTTTTTTGGGGCAGACGATCGCTCTTTCCAACGATCATTTTGACCCAGGGGAGCAAACGGTTCATCTGCCGATGCCAACCCGATAAAATCTCATGCCTACGAGCTCCACGCTTACGGGAACCCACATCATCTAAGTCATTGACCAAGCTCTCGATTTGCTTGAGACGGGCGTTGCCTTTTTCGAGGTGAGGATCGGCCTGCTCGCGAAGAAAACCAACGACCAGTTTTCTCAACCGAATCTCTGCGATAAACCGCTCCCTGCGGTCCCCGGCTGCAAAAACCGAAGAAACTGCACCCAAATTGCGCAAGGCACGCAAACCCTGACTGGCCGAACCCTTACTGATTTGCAGGAGTTCCATCACTTCATGCATCGCCAAGGCTTGGTCACGGCAAAATAAGAGTCCGTAAATCTGGCCGTACGATTTGGGTAATCCAAAAGAATTAGCCGCGTTAAGAAAGAGATCAATGACGGCAACTTCCCAATCATCCAAATCAATTATATCATTTGGCTGGATTGATTTTGTGACTGTAAATGCATTCACTGGAGTTATTTATGAAGCAAAAACGATTCTGTTCAACAAAAATTGAACAATTTGAACTTCCCTCTTTGATTCACCAAAATTACAACGCTAGGCTGAGCTTACAAAACCAATTTACAAATTATAATATCTATTAAAATGAGTTAACTGCAGCGGCAGCAACCGCCATTTGATAGATGATTTGTGAGGTGTAGCTTAATTGCTCTAAAACACGGGATTGTTTTACATCGATAGGCACAACAATTACATCACCTGGATCGATTTGGGAGATTGAGCCTTTCTTGGATGAAAACCATTGATTACCCGATTTGGATTGAACAGCTCCATTGGCCTTAACCACAAAAATTCTATCCTGATCGGCATTGGGAGTAAAACCTCCGCTTCTTTTAAGATAATCATCCAGACCCAAGTTCAATTCATGTAAGTGAGAAGTGGGAAATTGTACCTCACCTGCAACACTTACTGAAGATGGTTGATCTGGAATATGAAGCTTATCCCCATCTTTAACTGTAAAGGAGTTAGTTGATTCATTTAATAATTCAGAAAGATTAATTACTAACCTGCCCACCGATTGGGTATTTTGTAATCGTTTGAGCATGGAATCGGCTGCAGTTTCTGAACGTGCTGCCTCTTGAGCATTTAGAGCCTGCAATGCAGCATCCGCGAGGTCTGCCTCTAAGCGTGCGATTAAACGATCTCGTTGCTCAGACTCCTTTTGAGCTAAAGAAACTCTCGTGAATAATGCTCCCTTGGGAAATGCACGGTCAGTCAATCCGCCGGCACGTTCAATGACTTCTATTAACTCCTCGCCAGGACGAATCACATAGTTCCCAGGGAAATTTACCTCACCAGTAAGTTCAATAGATTCTCCAGCTCGCCAAGAGGGAATAGGTTTTATGGATAATGAATCATAAGGTCGGAGCTCAAAGGACTTAGTTTGGTTATTATCCCTTAAGGCTTCCGAATGTACTCTTATATGATCTACAGTAGCATACTTCTGATCATCGAGACCAAGTCGGGTAAGTTCTGCACCAAGGGAAAAAGAGGCATCCGTTAACCCCCCACTTGCCAAAACTAAATCTCGAGTCGTCATCCCTTTAGACAAAGGGTATTCACCAGGAAAGTGAACTTCTCCAGAGATTGAGACAAACTGAGCGAGGGAACCATTTGGCGTATGTTTTTTGAGTTCCAGTATTAGATGGCGGATATGTTGCAATCGTTCCGTGGAAGATTCCATAGAAAGTACATAAATGCGGTCTTCGGGTTCTGTGGCAAAGACCATTTTACCGGTAATCACTTCCCTTGGATAAAAATGGAAGACTGACAAATCACGCACCTGATTTTTCCGAACCACAAATCCAATCCGAAGATCGGCCTCATCCAGAAAAGAGCCAAACTCAGAGAAGAGATCCTTTAAGGTCATACCTTCACGCCACTGATAGGGACCCGGACGCTCGACAGGTCCAAACACTTCCACAGCCTTTACATATCGATCCTCAGATTTAGCTACCTCTAAAACATCCCCACCTTGAAGAATAAAATCCCGATCCTTCGATAAATCTAAAGTTTGTAAATCAAACCGGCCCAAGTCATTCCTCCTCTTAAGGGTGATCATCTTGGCGTAACCACCCTTACTGGGACCACCCGCGATATCGAGTAATTCTTTGAGACGGGTAGATTTTAATAGTTCATAGACAGCAGGCACCAAGACTTCACCTTTTACTGTTACCTGCTCGCCCACAACAGGAACAAATACAACATCCCCAGCCTGTAGAGTCAGATCGTTTGAACTATTACCAAGGGTTAAGAGATCATATAAATCTAAATTTGTCTTGAGTTGATCATCCCTTTTGAGAGCAACCTTCCGAAAACTCCCCAATTCTGTAATCCCCCCAGCTCCCCGTAAAGCAACCGTTATCGATGAGTGAGGTGGAAGAAGATATGTGCCGGGCTTTTCTACCTGACCTAAAACAAAAACGGGGATCGAGCGAAGAGCTCCGAGTGAAATTGAGGATTGCACCCCTTCTCCCAAATACTCCTTAATCTTCCGATTGACCGCATTCTTTAAACTGATAAATTCACGACCCTGTTCAAAGACATTAATCGGCCCAATTCCCGGAAATTGAATAATTCCGTCCCGATTAATCAAAAGGTTGTAGGCTTCATTTTTTTGCCCAAATAACAAAACCTCCAGAACATCTCCAGGACCAACCTGATAATCTGATGGTACAAAACTCATCTGATCCAGTTCATAAGTAGAGTCATCGAGGAAAAAATCATGACCAAAAGGGTGAAGTTCATCTTCGCTTGCTTCCAAAAGGCTATTTGACTGCCTCTCAATCTCATCTCTTTGCTTTTGTTTAATTTCAAAAATCAATCTTTTTGTCTGCTCAAAAGACTCTGTCATCCGGAGTTGGTCATTTGCACTCAATTGGCTGATTTTTTCTTCATCCTCTAGATCTTTTTTAAGAGCCTCCAAATCATTCAAAAGTAGTTGCTCAAGAAAAATGAGTTGTTGAAGTACATCTACTTTTTCCTCCTCTTCAAGCAAGCCTTCCTCCGATTCAACTCCATCCTCTTGAACTGACTCAGAGGTTTTTTGGGTATTGCCCGAGGCATCGGCGGTGGTATTCGTCCTTTGATTTAACATGCCAACGCTTGAGGCCAGCATTTGCTTTTGTTGCGGGGAAAGATTACCTAACACGGATGCAATGCGTGGGTCTATTTGCCCCAAAAGTATGGGAGCAGTTAAAAACAAAATAGTAAGTGATTTAAGCGTGGATATGTTCATTTAGGAATAAATTCTTTTAAAAGGTGCGGTTGATGGATAACGATGCACATAAGCCATCATCTTTTGCAGAACCCTCTGGATCGAGTGACTCCCACCCAATCAAAGTTTCTACAGATAAATCATAATTTACATATTGTCGGGAATTAGTCACTTCGATTGAAGAATATCGAGTCGCATACCCATTTGAAACTGAACTCGAACCAGTACCATCCTCATTTAAATCACCTAGTCGAGCAGTGAACCCCCACCCCACTCCGTTATTTTGAAGATGCATACCTCCAAAACTTACTACCCTAGAGTCCTGATCTGCCCAATGTCCAATAGGGCGTCCGCGATAACGATATCCGTCATGGTAAATATGATGACCATAATTGATATTGTAAGGAGAATTATCGCTGTAATCACGATCGGTCCACCAATGGGAAGTCAGATCAACATACTCAACAAATAAACGAAGGCTAGATGATTCCATTTCTCGCCATGCCTCCACTCCGTACTGAAACATTAAACAATTTGGAAGGAATTTATCTTCATCCTCGCCAACTACCTGTCCATATACTGCGATAGGAGCGTCCAACACTCTCCATCTTAGGTCTATCCCAGCAAGCTGATTGCCCGGCTCTTGCGAACGGTCGTTTCTTTCGGTATTTCCACCATAATTATCCTGGCTCAAAAAAGCGTCTGCCCATGTACTGAAGCCTTCCGGTCGACCCTGCCCACCTAGCTGGATCATGCGGAAAAATCCTACTTCCAACCCTTCAATAATAGTTGGGGCAACTTCTCCTCTCATACCCCATAGATAAGGGTTGGGTACTGTTCTTTCTTTCTCCAATCGACCCACAAAGGAGTGAATACTCCATGGCCCTAACCATGAGAGCCACTTGTTTTCAAAAGGTTCTGAAATTCTACGATCAAATGAGATCGCCGGAATCGGCCTAGCATTGCTAGATAGTATAAGACTACCATCCCAACCAGGGCCCCACCAACGGTCTATTTGCCCGAAAGAAGCAGACCAGTTACCAAGGCGGGCAGCTAAGTAAGAGCCCTCCAAAGCGAATCCCTCATCTTCACGACCTTTCCAGTCCTGCTCCATACCATATAGAGAATTCAAGGAAAGTTTTGCCGCAAAACGATCATTCATCCAAGAAGTCGAAACATTGGAGGTAAAACTTGCATGCGGTTTGGATGAAAACCCACGAGCCGTTACCCGATCATCCCGAATTGAAATAGTTGCAGAAAATGGTGACCAACCAGAATTGGACTCTTTAGATATTCGATCTTCCAATAGATTATGGGGTAAATCACCGAAATCTTCTGAAAAGCCATCATGAAGCCTTCCGAGGTCTAATGGCCAAGTATTTTTGGGAAAGGCATATTCCATCCTATCACTCAAAAGTTGTACTTCGTGACGGAGGAAAGAATTATTTGGAAAAAGAAAAGGCTCTGCAAATGAGGAAAGCAAAGAAGACAGCCATAAAAAAACAGTAAGTGTATATCGCATTAAAGATCCAATATGATGCAAATGGAAGAGAATCGAGCAACCTGAAAGGAATAGTCTCGCCCAATAAAGGAATCATCCTAATAGAATAAAAGATATCAATGGAAGACGATCCGCTATTTCGCAGAACTCGACAGCATGCTGAAAAACGCTTGGTCTTTCACTCTGGGCAAAGTGATTCAAGCCGTCTTGAGATGATCAAAGATTTCATAAGGCTCGAAAAAGAAATGCTTTATCGCTACCACTTAAAAGGTGATTCGGGTCTTAGGCTCACTTGTGCTCGGGCAATCATTATCGATGTTTTAATCCAAAACCTCTTTACATATGCCCTAAAAGTAGCTGAAGAAAGTCTGGTCAAAATTAAGCCGATGAGTATTTTGGCAACCGGTGGATACGGCAGGGGTGAACTCAGTCCACACAGCGATATAGATTTGATGTTCCTCTACCCGAAAAGTTCGATGGGGAAACCGCTCGACCTGCTCAAAGAAACCATGACCAAGGAAATTCTTTATCCCTTATGGGATACTGGCATGAAAGTAGGGCATGCCTCTAGAGAAATCAACGAGGCATTAACTGAAGCCCAGCGGGATATTCGAAATAAAAATTCCATGCTGGATGCCCGCTACATTTGTGGAGACCGCAAGATAGCCAAACGGTTTATTTCAAAATTTCTCAGTTATTGTAGAAAAAAGAAGCCCGGCGATTATTTAAATGAAGTTCTTGATCATCAAAAATCAAGGAGACAGGAAAAGGGTGGGACTGTTTATCTTCAGGCACCTGATATCAAAAATGGGATGGGAGGACTTAGAGATTATCAAGGGGTTTTGTGGATGGCTAAAGTCAAATTCGAGGACGATGCACTCAAAGCACTCGTAAAAAGAGGATATCTTAATGAGAATGAGGCCAAGTCCTATCAAGAGGCTTATTCGTTCCTACTACGTGTTCGGAATGAATTGCATTTCCGCAGTAAGCGACCCGTTGATGTTTTACACTTGGAAAAACAGCCAGAAGTGGCTCTGGGCCTTGGTTATAATGATGAAGACATATTCCCCAGGGTCGAAAAATTCATGGGTGATTTCTACGCACGAGTATCTACCATCCATCAACTCTCCAATCTTTTAGAGCAAAGACTTGTTCGTTCTACCAGCGGCAATACGTCATCGATAAGTTTTAAGTCCGTCTTGCATGCCTACCGCTCATCTCCCCCTGAGAAAGTGGATGGGTTCGAGCTACAAGACGGAGAACTCGATACAGACAATCAACAGATCTTTGACGAAGAACCTGAGCGTCTCTTGAGACTATTTCGGCACTCCCAGAGGCTTTCTGCAAAACTTTCTCCCAGTTTACGTTCACTAGTAAGAAACCGATTATCTTTAATTGATGCAGGTTTGATTAACTCCACCTCTGCAAATGTTACTTTTCGTTCAATCTTGCAGGAAGTTGGAAATGTTGCCCCAACTCTTATTGAAATGCATGACCTCGGAGTTCTTGGTAGATTCATACCCGAATTTGGCCGGCTTACCTGCAAGGTTCAGCACGATCTCTACCATCGGTTTACTGCCGATATTCATGTGCTAAGATGTATCGAAATACTTGACCAGGTGTTTCAGGGAACCAGGAAAGGATCAGCACCCTACTTGGAAGCTCTGCGAAAAAATGAAGTTCCTGGGCTTTTATATTTAATCCTATTCATCCACGACCTCGGAAAAGATAAGGGACCCAAGGGACATTGTGAGCGAGGAGTAGAATTAGGGAAAACATTGATGGAAAGGTTAGGCATTTCAGAAGAAATGCATGATCGTGTATTGTTTGTGGTGCGCAATCATCTGGAAATGGTAAGGTTTGCCAATAAATTTGATCTCGATGACCCGGAGGTGATTGATTCGTTTGCCTCTTTTGTGGAAGGGGAACAGAGACTGCGCTTCCTCTATGTCCATACCTACTGCGATGCTAATGGAACCGCGCCCGATCTATGGAACTCTCATAAAGAAGAGCTCCATACGCATCTTTTTTCCAACACATTAAAGGTTTTGGACGGCAAGCGAGCCCGCAAAGACCCAAGTGAATTGCGTGATTCCTTCAAGGACTTAGAAGTGCGTGGAGTTTCTAAAGAGTCTATTTTGGAGCATCTTGATCAAGTACCTGTAAGGTATTTTTCTCATACAGGAAGAGAAGAAGTAGCACTGCACATCGACATGGTTGATCAATATTCCAAGAATGGAAAAGATAAAAATCTTCCTATTGTCAGTTGGAGAAACGATTTACGACGCACTCTCACCGTTGTGGATGTTGTCATCACAGACCGGCCTGGTTTGTTTGAAAAAATAACCGGTGCTCTTGCAGTTACTGGATTAAATATTTTAGGTGCCCGAGCAGTCACCAGGCAAGATGATCTGGCCATTGATGTTTTTTATGTTGAAGGAGAAAATGGAGGAATCGTTGAAGACCCTACGATTCGTGAATTTTTTGAAAATACTCTTACTAATTTTATCACCGATCAAGATTGCCCGGAACAGCAAATCTCCGCACATCGCAAAAAGAAAGAGAAATCCAAAACCTTTTCAACGAGTGATAAGTTTGGTGCCACCATTCCCCCGCAGGTCGATGTTTATCGAGACATTTCATTGGGCCGTACTATTGTTGAGGTACGGGCAGCAGATCGTATTGGGCTTCTCCACTTGCTTTCAAAACACATAGCCGATGCAGGTTTCAATATACTATTTGCTAGAATCGCAACCGAACAAGGAATTGCAACTGATATTTTTAATATCGAACCATTGGATAAAGGCTCGGTGCCAGCACCTCGTGCCTTTCTTGATTTACGCGAGAAACTCGGTGAAGCTCTTCATGAAGGTAAGTATTATCACGAAGTTTAATCCAAACTTCTGTGAGTACTCAATTTGTATAATTAAGAAAACAAAGGTAGGGAGATACAGAAAGTCGTACCTTGGGTATCAGACTTAATAAGTTCAAGATCTCCGTCATGTGCCCGCATGATCCGCTTTGAAATGGTTAAACCCAATCCGGTTCCACCAGTTCGCCCAGTTAGAAAAGATTCAAAAATACGATCTCTTAGCTCCTCTGGAATACCAGTTCCCTGATCCTTCAAGTATATATTTACACGGCCATCTAAACATTCAGAACCAATGTACATTTCACCGCCATTTGGCATGACCTCAATTGCATTAAGCATGAGGTTTAGCAAGACCTGTTGAATTTGACCCTTATCTACAAAAACTTCTTCCTCACCCAATACCTCTCCCCAATGTAAGGACACTTGAGACTGTTCAAGCTTCAGCCTTACCAGCACGGCAGCGTCCTCGAGGATCTCTTGTACTTTCACTCCCTTACGAAAGGACTCGCGGCTCTTTCCAAATTCAAGAATACGACCTGCAATTTGTTCCAAATGATTAAGCTTTTCCCGTATGACCAAGAGATCTTTATTTTTTGATTCATCCTGCTCCTCGCCAAGATTGAGGGAATCAAAGAGTAAACGTACGACCATTAAAGGGTTGCGAATTTCATGAGCGATTTCTGCTGCTAAAGTACCAAGCGTGGTTAGACGTTCGCTCTTTCTCATGCTTTCCTCAGAATCAAAAACTCTCCCATATAGACGAGCATTCTCAATCGCAATTGCACCCAAGTCTGCCAATGCCCGTGCAATCATACGCTCGTCATTATGAAATCGATGGGGTCTATCCAAGTAATGAGTAATTAGACCAATGGGGGCATCCTCAAAAACAACCGGTGTCACCAACATAGAACATAGATTCTCGGAACGGATAAGATCCATAAAATGGTGCTCCTCAGTTCGTAAAAGTTCACGCGTCTGAACCTGCCTATGCCCTCTCAGGGCACTCCCAAGTAGGCTGTCTCCTGGCTTAAGAGTTTCTTCATAGGTTCTTGAACCTTTTTCATCCTCCAAGCACTGGAGGTGTAATAGATCTTGTTTTTCATCGTAGAGAAAAAAAGCGGATAATCGACAACCAAGAAGAAGCTGTCCTTCTCTGGCAATTGTATGTAAAACCTCATCAAATTTACGGGTGCCCGAAATATCCTGACTCAAAAGAACAAGACTTTGTAATTGGTCTGCTTTTTTGCGCAACTGCTGAATCATCCACATATTTTCAAGTACCCTACTCGCCTCATTTGCTATCAGTACGAGTAATCGTAAGTCTTCCTCACCAAATGCCCCAACTTCACAAGAATCGACATTTAATGCCCCTACGGTTCGACCGCCTTCCAATAGTGGTGCGGCCATTTCCGAATTTACTCTATCATCTAGTTTAAAATATTTTTCATCCTTAGATACATCCTTACACAGGAATGGTTCTCCATGAGCTGCGACCCAACCTGTAATTCCCACCCCAACCGGCAATTCAAAACCTCGACTCTTTTCTGGTAATCCTCTTTGTACCTCAATCAGCAAAGTATCCGAACTAGCATTAAGTAAGGAAATGGATACTGAGTTAGCGGAAAAGACCTGCATAACTTCGTCCAAGATTTCCTCCAAAGCACGGACAGAATTAAGCTTTTTTCCAGACAATGTACTGATCCGATACAATGTGTCGATTGCCCGGCCTTCCTGCCTTTTTGATGTACTTTCTTCCACCTACTCCAATTAAAACTTAGACCCAAAAAATGCGAGGCAGGAAATTTTAAAACTTGGGGGATTTGAAATACTGTGAGTTTTTTTAACTTAAGTTATTGCTTGGATTGGAGAAAATGCTCCCAAGATTTTTCCACAGGTTTCCCATACAAGGATGTAACAAAAGGACGGCGAGCCGGTCTCTCTGGCTCTTTTAACAGCCGCATGCCTGCTTCCTTTGGAAGCCTGTTACTTTTTCGGCTATTACAACGAATGCATGAGGTTACTACATTTTCCCAACTCGTACCCCCTCCACGGTCTCTAGGAAGTACATGATCCATATTGAGTTCTTTCGGAGTAAAAGTTTTTCCACAGTACTGGCAGCGGTAATCATCACGTTCCAATAAATTCTGCCTATTAAATTTCATTTCCTGAAGAAGCATACGATCATAAGATCGTAAGAGAAGAACGCTTGGTACAATGACTGATTGACTAACCGTATGAATAACACGAGCACCGGTTATTTCCTTGCTATCCTTACAAAACAAAAACCAAGAATTTGCATCAAAAACTCGAAAGCTCTCGTCTTCTGCATAAATTACCTGAGCATGATCCAATGAAAGTAAGCTAAAAGCTCTTTCGATCCCAATGACATTAACCGGTTGCCACAAGCGATTAAGTACCAAGGTTTGATAGGAAGTATCCATCCTAAGATGACTATAACGGGTGATCGTCTAGGTGTGTCAAAGATTTTTTTGTATCTTTACTGCAACTGGAGAGTCACAAAAAAGATCATGCCTAGTAACTTCTACCGTTCTTGTTTTCGTAAAAATTTAGAAAGGCTTTATGGGCAACCCGGTAACCACCTGGTGTAGGATAATTCCCAGTAAAATACCAATCACCCGAGTGATCCGGTAATGCTTCGTGTAAATTCTCCACACTCTGGTAGATGATTTCCACCGTTGTGAGATTTTTCAAAGCTTCCGGTGCTACCAACTCTGCTACCTTTTCAGAGATCTGCTCCACTGTGAAATTCTCATAAACACGCTTCACATGATTAACTGGATTTGCGTTTGGACTGGAAAGAGCCTCCTTACACTGTTCAGAAACTTCTTTGAGTAAGCCCTTGTACCCGTGATCCTGAATTAAGGATACAGCTGCCTGAAAAGCAATAAACTTACCGAGCTCAGACATATCAATTCCATAACAATCAGGAAATCGAATCTGTGGTGCAGTCGATGCAATCACTAATTTTCTTGGTTTTGAACGCCCCAATATTTTGAGAATACTTTTTTTCAGGGTGGTTCCACGTACAATAGAGTCATCTATGCATACCAAAGCATCTGATTTTTCCCGCACCACTCCATAGGTAATATCATAAACATGGGATACAAGTTGTGCCCGACCAGATTCCTGACTGATAAAAGTACGAAGTTTGATATCTTTATTGGCGATCTTTTCTCCTTTTGGCCAATTATCCATGACTAAATCGTCGATCAACTCATCGGTAAGTTGACCAGACTGCCTGGCATCTATTAAGCGTTGTTTAACTTCTGCCCGACGTACAAGTCGCAACTGTTCCATAAATCCGTAGTAGGCACTTTCAGCCGTATTCGGAACATAGCTAAAAACACTTTTTGAAAAATCATTTCCTACAGATTCCATAACCTGTGGAACCAATAGAGCACCAAGAGTTTTGCGTTCGGCATAGATATCAGGATCGTTTCCCCTCGAAAAATAAATTCTTTCGAATGAACATCCTGAAACTTGTTTAGGGGTTTCGGAAAATTTCTCCCGAATAAGTTCACCAGTGGGACGAACGACCAGAATGCCCCCTGGTTCAATTTCACTAATTTCACCAATACCCTTGTCGAAAACCGTCATCAGCGGTGCTCGTTCGGAAGCAACTGCAAATACTTCATCATCCTCAAAATAATAGCCTGGCCTGATTCCATCAGGATCGCGCATTGCAAAACAATCACCCGTCCCTAGAATACCCGCCAATGCATATCCACCATCCCAATGCTTGGAAGCATTGCGAAAGATTTCAACTGGATCAATCTTGTCGGCAATCCAACGACTATGTTTCTCACCTATGACTCCATCCGCAGAGGCATTTCCCGAAAGTTTGTCAACCGCAGCATCAAGATAATAACCTGATTCTTCCAATATAGCCTGCGTATCAGTATCAAAAACGGGGTGCTGGCCCCGCTCCACCAGTCGCTGATTTAATTCCTCGACATTGGTAAGATTAAAGTTTCCCGCAATCATCAAGTTCTTGCTCGGCCAGTTACTCTTGCGAAAATAAGGGTGACAAGTATTGGATCCGTACTCACCAGAAGTACCATAACGTAAATGGCCAAGAAGGATTTCCCCTCCATAATCAAAGTTTTGTTTGATGGTCTCAGGGAATTCGTAAAACGCTTTTCCTTTTTTAATCATCTTGCCAAGGGCTTTGTGTTGAGAACCAAAAATTTTAGCCAATGCCTTGGAACTTGTACTTCTTTCCCGAAACATAAAAGACTCTCCAGCAGGCATTTGCAGTTTCATTGAACCGATTCCTGCACCATCTTGGCCACGGTTATGTTGTTTTTCCATCAACAAAAAAAGCTGATTGAACGCCCAGAGTGGACTTCCATACTTTTCGTTGAAGTAAGAAAGGGACTTTTTTAGCCGAATCATTGCGATCCCGCAGTGATGTCCAATTTCGTCACTCATTTGAAATATTTAATGACATTATTTTAGGCGAGGTCCATATGCTTAGGAATCGCACCTTCCCACACATCTATCAAGTTGGAAACCTTGACGTTCAAAACGGATTCTCCAGAAACTCTAAGACTTAGCTCTCCAGAATCATTGGTTTTTCCCAGCCATTGGACAGGCACCCCTAACTTCTTTGCAGATTCTTGTATCTCAGCAACATCATTAGGTCTGACCGCAATGATTGCCCTCCCTTGGCTTTCGCCAAATAAAAGAGAATCCAATCTTCCTGAAACTCCAAAGTCCGGAAGGTCAACTGAGACTCCAATGACATCTTCTCCGAAAAGCATTTCAGCCAGACAAACAAGTAGACCACCTTCGGAAATATCATGAGCAGCACAGATATTTCCCTTCTCAATTTGAGTAATTAATAAATCCTGAAGCGCTTTCTCTGCATCTAAATCTACCTGCGGACAAGTACCTTCTTTTTTCCCAAACCTGGATTGTAAATAATAACTGCCTCCAAGTTCATGAGGTAGTCCGCCCAATAGAATAAGTTCAAGTCCCTGTTCGTTCACCGAACTTCGAGTCACTCGATCGGCATGATCAATCAAACCGACCATCGAGACAACAGGGGTTGGATCTATGGCTCCATCTCCGTGTTCATTATAAAGGCTAACATTCCCTCCCACAACCGGTACATCAAAGTGGGCACAAGCATCAGCAAGACCGGTAACGCATTCTTTAAGCATATGATAAGCCTCAGACTTATTGGGGTTACCAAAATTTAGGTTATCCGTCACCGCAAGAGCACGAGCACCCGAACAGGCAAGATTTCTCATACACTCAACAAAAGCAATTTGTGCACCTGCATATGGATTCAAATAGCAGAACCGGTTGTTACAATCATTGGCAATGGCCAAGTACTTGTCTATCCCGGCTATACTTAATTTTACGACTCCAGCGTCGCTACCTGGCTCCACAGTGCATCCAGACATCACCATATGATCATACTGCTTCCAAACCCATTTCTTGGATGCAATCGTAGGATGTTCCAGAAGAGCAATCAATGCTTCCTCCACATTCTCGGACTTGAGTTCGGGAACCGACTGAACATTCCAATTGCGGGCTTCAGACAGATGCTTTGGTTCTGTTGCAGGTTGGTCGTAAATAGGAGCCTCGTCCGTTAAGGATTTCGCAGGCAAATCCGCCACCACCACACCCTTATGACGAACCACCATACGATCTCCCTCCTTGACCTCTCCAATATGTGCAGCATGCAAGTCCCATTTCTCGAACACTTCTTCAAGTTCCCGCTCCCGGCCTTTTGCAACAATGACCAACATACGCTCCTGACTCTCAGACAGCATAATTTCATAAGAGTTCATTCCTGATTCTCGCTGCGGCACTAGATCTAATTCAATCTCAATACCAGAATTCCCCCGGGATGCCGTTTCACAGGTTGAACAAGTAAGCCCAGCTGCCCCCATGTCTTGTATGCCCACTACCAATCCAGGAATTGACATCATTTCTAGACAGGCCTCCAAGAGAAGTTTTTCCATAAATGGATCCCCCTTCTGAACAGCAGGACGGTCTTCAGCACTTTCTTCGGTTAACTCACGGGATGCAAAGCTTGCTCCTCCCAAACCATCTCTCCCAGTACCCGGACCAACATAATAAACAGGATTGCCCACTCCCGTGGCCGCACCTTTCTGAATATCTTCGTGACGAAGAATTCCAGCACAAAGAGCATTCACCAGAGGATTCCCATCATAACACTCATCAAAATAAACATCACCACCCATATTGGGAATACCCAGACAATTTCCATAATGAGAAATCCCACTGACCACTCCGCGAAATAGTCTTTTTACATGGGTATCATTGATATCACCAAAGCGAAGAGAATTGGTAAGCAGAATTGGGCGAGCACCCATTGTGAAAATATCACGCACTATGCCACCCACTCCCGTAGCCGCACCCTCAAAAGGCTCGATAGCACTTGGATGATTATGGGATTCTATCTTAAAGGCTACGCCCCAT
>Ga0181568_10003456_pt1 | contig 14227 bp, 17 predicted proteins | sample 101ome_20_FD_133758 | JGI IMG/M metagenome (GOLD analysis project Ga0181568, IMG submission 133758) | Coastal salt marsh microbial communities from the Groves Creek Marsh, Skidaway Island, Georgia - 101404AT metaG (megahit assembly) | ecosystem: Environmental > Aquatic > Marine > Intertidal... | reverse complement strand
TCTTTTAGTAAAAAGATCATCATAAGCTAATTTTATTTTATTTTCTATTTGTTCAACATATATTTGTATAGAAGATTGTTTTAACATATCATCAGTTGATTCATTAGATACTTTATCATCGTCATTTTTTTTTAAAGACCATTCCTCGATAGCATTTTTTAAACTATAATTTGGAGCAATATTTTCAATTGATCCTCTACAAATAGGACAACTATTATTCATTCTTATATTTTGTTTTAAATAACTTTCTTCAAAAGTATGACCACAAGGAAATATCATATATGGATTTTCCATTATAGATAGAGAAATAGGACATTTAAAATTTTCAGGTGTATTATCATTTTCTGCAATATTAGCCATAAAAAAACATTATTTTTAATTAATTAAATAAATTTCAATTTTTATAAAATTATTAAATTAATTTTAAATATTCATCAACACTAATTAGATCCCAATTTTGCCAATTATCATCATAATATTCAAAAGTACTAGAAAAAAATAATTCAATATCATCAAAATATTTTTCTCTCCATTCTTCTGTCCATGAACTTCCTCCATGATTTCCAAGGTAAGCCCAATAATGTTTTTTACCATCTTTCTCTTGAATTATAACATCTAATACTAATTCTTCACCAGGACCTATATCATCATCATTCATTTTTTTAATTTCCTCTTTTGAGAAATGGTCGTACCAGTTATTATGATGGTCGACAAATTCAAGAATTCTTTTCATTGAAGTTTTATTCAAATCGATAAACATATTTCTCCAACCCATATTTTTTTATATTGTAAATGAATTAATAAAATAAATAATTAATATTTCAATTTTAAAAAAATTGAAATTTTCATTATTAAATACTATTTAATGTTTTTTATGTCTTCAAATAGAATATTAAATACAGAACGTACAATTCTCGACATAGAAAGAGATACGCCTAATAATTATTATAAATCCGTAGATTTTATACAAAGAATGAATAAATTATTAGGAAAATTAATAAAAGATCAACCAATATTTTTAACAATGTTTTTAAATTCTGGTTGGGAAGGAGTAATTTTTAAAACAAATTATAAAGGAATAGTATGTAAAATTATTACTCATAAAAAAATGTATATAGATAAAAAAAATCCTGATAAAGAATGGATCTTTAGGGAAAATGATTGGTATAAATCATCTTTAGAATTATATCAATATTTATCTAAAAAAATTTTGGGACCACATGTATATAAAATATTTCCAAAAATATATATCCCATGGGAAAATAATGAAAGAAAAGATTTATTAAATAGATTTTATAAAGATTGTATTAATTTCAATATTCCACACAATTTTGATTTTATTGAAGAAAACGGATTTCCTATTTCTATTATATTTATGGAAGAATTAAATGTACGTGATCAAGGAACTTATTGTGAACGAATATGGTTGTATAAACAACTGAATAATGATCATACAATTAATAAAATAGGACAAACATGTGATTATGAATTTGGTAGAAATGAAGATGGTCAATTAGTATTAGTTGATATTTTACAAGGTAAAATGAATCACGATGAATTTAATCGAATTGTAAATGGAGATACATATCGTGGATAAGCTTTTTTTAAATTATAAACATAATCCCATGATTCTTCAAAAGATATTATATAATTTATTGAATTATCATGTTTGTAATAATTTTTTTCTATTACTACAGTATTAAATTTATCAGTAACAAAATTATTAATAAAATATGTATTTAAATTCCTTATATAGTGAAATTCTTCTAATGAATTAAAATTAAATCCACCTAAAGTATCTTTTTTATAAGATATTATTTGAGATAATATAACAGAACCAAAATAATTTTTTATTAAACCAGAATAATCAATAATAATATTTAATAAATCTTTTGGTAAATTTATTTTATAAATTAATGATATTAAATTTTTTAATTTCATTAATAAAATAATTAATTTAAATTTGTGAATTAAACTATAGCATATTTCATAACATCGCTAAATTTTTCTACTATAACAACCTTAAAATTATCGTCTAATAGACTTTGATTTCTTTTTCTAATTTTGATTAAATCCTTTTCATTATCCTTAGGAACCAAAGCTAATTTAACTCCTGCATATTTAGCACCTTGTAATTTTTCTTCAAGACCACCTATTTTTGTAACTTTACCTTTCAAATTAATTTCACCTGTCATTGATACTTCATTATTTATTTTTCTATTCATCAAAACAGAATAAATAGCTAAAGTTAATGCAGCACCCGCAGAAGGACCATCTTTTGGAGTAGCACCCTCAGGACAATGAATATGAAAACCTTCTGGTTTATCTTTCCATTTTCCCATCCAATAATTTTTCTTATCTTCATCTATTTTACTCCATGCTAAACTACATGCTACCTCAATACTTTCTTTAATTACTTTTTCTAAAGAACCAGTTGCTTTAATTTCTAAAGGAGATTTACTAGGAAATAACATAGTTTCAATTGATAATATACCACCCATACCTAAACTATTAGCCCACATTCCATTAACTATACCAACTTTATTATTTTGATGAATTTTATTTTTTTCCATTTCATCATATTCTTTAACTAATTCTCGAATATGTTCATTTTTTAATCTAAAAGGAAATTTTACTTTCTTATTAAAAACTTTACCCTTTATTAAATTTCTAACATTCAATTCTCTAATAATACTATACAACATAGTTTTTAATTTTCTTACTCCACCTTCCCATGTATACTTTTTAATAATATTACTTATTATTTTATCATTTATTAATACAGAATTATTTTTTAATCCAACATCCTTAAAAATATTAGGCATTAAATACTTATTTGCAATCATTAATTTTTGAGAAGGCGATAAAAATTTAGTTTCAACAGTTGTTATTCTATCCATTAAAATATGATTTACTTTACTTGGTTCATTGAATGAAAATATAAATGTAACTCTAGACAAATCAAAATCTAATCCATGAAAATATTTATCTCTAAAATGACAATTTTGAACTGGATCAATAAGATGAACTAAAAGATTAGAAATTTCATCTCCTCTTGTTGTTTTACTTATTTTATCTAATTCATCAAAATATATAATAGGATTCATACATTTAGATTCCATTAATCCATTCATTATTCTTCCACAAATAGATCCTTCATAAGTAAACGAGTGTCCCTCCAAAAAAGAAGCATCTTGCGCACCACCCAATGATATAAACACAAAAGGTTTATTCATAGCCTTTGCAATACCTTCTTTGATCAATGTAGTTTTACCATTACCAGGTGGACCCCATATACCTAATACACCTCCTTTACTTTCAGGATTAGTAATTCGTTGACCCATCATTTGAATAATTTTTCTTTTTGCTTGATCGTGACCATGTACAGCTCCATCCATTTTTGCTTTTAATTTTTTTATAAATTTAGGAATATCTTTTTTGTCAATTTTATCTAAATCTGTACCTTTATATTTTTCATAAGGAATTTTCATTACATTATTTAACCAATTTTTTAATTTAGAATTATCTCCCATAGAATTCATTGTATTGAAATATTGACCAATTATATGATTTTTTTGATCTTTGGAAATATTTAATTTAATGATTTTGAACAAAAGAGGTTCAATTACTAAATCTGATGAATTCAATTCTTTAATTTTATCTAAAAAATTTAACCTTATATCTTTGTCTAAAGAACAATAATACTTAATTGCTTCATCAGATGATGAATTATTTTTATCTCTGAACTTATTGAATTCCTGTAAAAATTTTTTATTTAATTTTATATTTGCACTACCGGAATTTTCAATTATATCATTATGAACATTTTCTTCATTTTCATAATCTTCATAATCTTCATAATCTTCTTCTTCAACATAATCTTCATCTTCATCATAATTTTCATTATATTCATCTGATAATTTATCTTCATCAAATTCTTCATCTTCATTACTATCATCATTTACTACAAAATCATCAATTAAATATCCATCTTTTGTATAATTATTTTCATCATCAGTTGAAGCTACATCTGAAAATTTTTCATATTTTTCATCTTCTTTTGTATCATCTTTTGTATCATCTTTTGTATCATCTTTTGTATCATCTTTTCTATTATATTTATCAGTTGAAAATTGAATCTCCATAAAATTCATAGGATTTTTAGTACCCTTTAAAAGTTTTTCAGGTCTATCACTTCCAGAAATTTCTTTTCTTAAATCTTTCAACCATCTTAATGCATTGAATTTCCTACCCATTTCATAACTAGATAATTTCAAATCCTGAATTAATTCTATCATGATACTACATAATGCTATAAGTAAATAAAGAATATAATCTGCACCTTCTTTTTTATCTTTTTTTATTAATTCTTTAGCGGTTCTAAATGTATACTCCAATTTTGATAAATAATTAGTTAACTCCCTACCTTTTAAATTCATATCAACAATACTAAAATATAAATTATCAATCCCAGTTATTTTTAATTCATCATAATTTTTTTGTCTATTTTCTGATCTTTTTCTTTTTTTACTAGAATTAGGTAAATTAGAATCTAGACTATCTAAATAGTCTAACCAAGTTGTAACATCTGAATCCATTTTTTATAGTTACTTATATAATTATAATAATTTTAAATCAATTTTTATATTAAATGATTTAAACTTAATTATCTTGTATAACATTGCCTTTATACATAAAATATTGAAAACTTAAAATTAATACTTGTATTAATGATGCTAAAGTCATAAATAATAAAGGGGGATCCATTATTAAATAACCATGTATTATATAAAAAAAATATGATATTAAACGTACGAATAGTGAATATATAGAAATATCACCAACTGATTTATTTTTATATATATGATATATTTGTGGTATATTATAAACAACACTCAATCCACCACCAATCCAACCAAATATTAACATTAAATACATTAATAACATTTATTTAAATGTCAAAGATATTCTACATCTATTAATTATCTATTGAATATCAAAGATATTCTACATCTATTAATTATCTATTGAATATCAAAGATATTCAACCCATGGATTTGCTTTACAATATGGTTCTGTATATTTAGATTGTTGTAACATAACAGGACAATTTTTCATTTTATTTTCTTTATTTGGTTTATTTTTATGACCAAATCCTAAAGCATGTCCAAATTCATGTTGTACTAAATATGCTCGATAATTAGATAATCTATTATTTTCCGCTTTAAATTCTTTAGGTGGATTATTCCAATTTTGTAAATTAAAATAAATTGATGTTGGACTAGTTGAATAATCTGTTATAGACAAATTAATTAATCTTTTATCATTATTTACAATTTTTTTTAATTCATCATTTGTTTTAAAATAAACTTGTATATTAGCATCATTTATATTATCTACTTGATTAAAAGTATAACCTTTACTTTTCCAACCTCTTTCATCTAATAAATATTTATTCATTTCATTTATTTTATTTTCATCTTTTTCATCAGGTAAAACATAATTGTAATTTTTACGTAAACCACCACCATAAAGAATTTCTTTAAAACGACCATTTTCATATTTCTTCAATTCTAAATATTTTTTTTTATATTTTAAGTATTTATATTTGTACATTTATTAAAAATTAGAAAAAAATTAATATAAAAATTTGTATCAATTAATTATTTATTTTATAATATTACATATGTAAATTATGGGAAATGTCATAAAAAAACGAAATAATAATAGAAGAATAGCTCCTGAAGGCATGATTCCAATAGATGATTATCAAAAAATTTTAAAAAAATTAAAAAAAAATAAATTAAAACTAAAAAAAGCAAATGAAGAACTTCAAAAATATAAAAATCCTAGTTTTGAATGTTGTGTTTGTTACGATAAAGATCACACACATCAAAAACACATACGCTGTAAACATCAATTGTGTAAAGAATGCTATAATCTTATCACAGATAAAAGATGTCCATTATGTAGACAATTAATGGTAAAACCAAAAAAATTTAGATATTCAAAATATGTATATCGATATAGTAGAAATAATATATAATTATTACATATTAATAAATTAAATATTTAATATACATTCATCTTTATAAAAAGAATCATCTGTATATTTATCTTTCATAAAATTAATTTTATTTTTAATTTTAGATTTTACTAAACCATATTTATTAACAAGTAGATTTTCTAACTTTATTAAATTAGGTTTCTTTAATTCTAATTTACCATTTAAATTTTTTACAACTTTATTGTTACTTAAAAAATAATTGCGTGCTTTAACGTAATCTTTTTCTATATCATCAACAAAATATCCATCACTTTTTAATAATTTTATTGTTTTATTTACATTTTTTGTATGTATAAAATATTTATATATAATATTGGTTTTGATATCATTCAATCCTTTACAATAATCACAACCTAATAATATACAAAAATCTATAAAATTTTCCATATTAAATTTCAATTTATTTAAAATTTTATTCAAATCTATTTCATAACATTCTTTTTTATAAGATGATAAATTTCTTACAATCTTATTAGATCCAAATGTTAATATATCCATATCTTCTGTTAATACACCATATACTAAACCATTTTTACATAAATATGCACATTGAATATCTGCTTCTTCTGGTGCTTCAATATAAGGTATTCCCATTAATTCTAATAATTCTTTAGCTTCATTAATTTGTTTACTTGATATATTAACACATCTTTTAAAATATTTTATTCGCTCTTCCTCTGTTTTAGCATTTTTCATTAATTCTTCAGCTTTACTTCTATAATTTTTTCTATTTAATAGAAGATCTGATTTTATATCAGGAGGTTTCCCATCAAAAACAAAAATAGGTATTATATCTCTTTTTAATAATGTAAATGTTTTATTAAATAATCCTAATATATGAGATGATATTTCACCTTGTTTGTTTACAAGATCGCTACCAGTGCTTCTAATAGCAATAACTACCTGATATAATATAATACTAATATCAACAGCAATTTTTTTCCCTTTAAATTCTTCTATACTCTTTTTTATAACAAGATCGGGATATTCTTTTAGAAATCTTAAAAGACCTTTTATTCCCATAAGTTACATTTACAAATTAAATATTAAGCTTTTTTATTATCAATTTTTTCAAATATAAGATTTTTGTGATTTTACTATAAAAATTATTTATTTAAAAAAATAAATTATAAGAAATATATAAAAAAATAAAATTACTTTAAAAATTATTATAAATAAAATCTACAATATAATATATGCCTTTCAATGTAGTATGGCCAATTGTCACAAGAGTAGACGGTGATTCATTTAAAGAAGCTATAAAAAATTTTGTAAAAATAAATAGAAGATTAAATATCGAAAAAATTATAGTAACAGACCAACAAAGACATGTTGAAGCTACTTTTAATTATCATAAACATGATATTCGCAATAGAGTAGGAATTAATTTTTATCCTGCAGATCCAATAACATTAAGAAATTATGGTTTATTACCTTTATTAGGTTCCCCACTAATGGGTACACCTGGAGTAGGTGTAGGTTTACCTGGAGTTGGTACCGCAGCTGTTTTAGGAAGACCTGGAACTCACACTGTTGTTAATAGTGGATCAAGAACAAGATCATTTATAACACCACCTGGTTTACCAGGAGCTGTAGTTACCACTCCAATGACTCCTGTAATTTCACCAACTGGTCCATTAAGAGGAGATGGATTAGATGTAGGTCCAAGAGTAGGAGTAGCAACACCTGTAACAGCTACACCAGGAATTGTAACTTCCAGATCACCAATTATTACTAGTCCAACTGCACCAGGAGTAATGGCAACAGATAGAGCTGTTATGGTAGGAAATAAAGCACTTGGTCCATTAAGATTTAAAAAAAATGCAACAATTTTCCCAAGAGTTGTTAATTTATAAATAATAATTTAAATGTAAATACAATTAAATTATTTTTCCAAATCCATATGAAAATAAAAATATTTTGTTTTGTAAATTAAATAAATTTTCAAACTTTAATATATAATATATAATTGTTCTATCATTTTTTTTACCAATTTTTTTTATTCTTATTTTATTATTTTGAATAAAACCATCTATAATATCATTTATTTTTGAAACAATTGATACATCTTTTAAATAAATCCATTTTATTACGATTGTTCTATTTGAATTTATATGTAAATTACTTAAAAAACCATATTTAGGTTTTATTTTCAAATGTTTTAATTTATCCAAACATATTGTTATAATATTATTATTTTTTGCACTATTAACAGGTATATTATTTATGTGTATAGATTGTATACTTACTAACGTTTTTTCCTTTCCATACCAAATTAATTCATCACCAATATTAATTTTACCTGATTTTAAATATCCTGATAATATCCACCCTAAATCATCATGAGGATAAGTTTGTAAAACAATGAAATTAACATCTTTATGATTTAAAATTTTATTCTCAATTAAAATACCTTTATTAATATAATTCATAATTATTTTTTGTTTTGGAGGTTTTGCCATATTTATTTTTGGAAATTTATTAATATTAGAATAAATATCTAGTTCAATCCAATTGATTTTATTATTAATAGCATATTCATGATACAATTTTTTATACTCCCATTCATAATTACCTTCAAAATATAATATTAAATCAATATCAATACTTAATAATATTTTATTTAATGTTTTATTATATGATTTATCACCAGGAGTATCCAAAAAAACATATCGACAATTTTTATAAATTAAATATTTATAATTAAATGATGATGTTTTTCCTGATTCAATTTCATGTTTATGATTTAGAATAAACATTCTAGAATTATTATTTAATTTATTATTAATTAAATATGCTAAAAAAGTAGTTTTTCCTACTCCAGAATCTCCTAATAATAAAATTCGTTTTTCTTCAAATTTATCATCCATCTTTTTAGAAATTAATTTTACTTTATAATAAAAATGATTATTATATTTTATTTTTTCTACTTTATCTATTTTACCATTACATTTTTTTACTAATTTATTTATATTATTAATGCTATTTTTGAATTGAATATTATTAATTCCATAAATACTTCCATTATCCTCTACTCCTATAAAATAATATGCAATACCCTTACCTTCATTTAATCTCCATTTCATTTGAGATGTTAATTGTTCAAATCTATGCGGTGATAAATTTAATATAAATCTTTTATATTCAATATTACCCTCTTCTACTTCAGGTTGTAACATTACTAATATAATAACTAATAATTGAATACTTAAATGTGATTGATATAAAAAAAAATGAATAATATACATATAAATAAATAATTTATATATTATAATAAATGCCCAAAAATATATGTTTTTTATACACAGAAACAAACGGACTTCATCAATTAAATGAAGACGTATCAAAGAAAAATATATTTGGTTTTGCTAGATTGGTATGTTTAAATTATATAATTGGATATAAGAAAGATAATAAGATAGTAGAATTGAAAAAAGTTAGACATATTTTAGAACCAAAATGTATAAACTTTGAAGATGATGCAGTAAAATATCATAAAATAACTATGGAAAAAGCAAAGAAAGAAGGTATAGATTCAAAAATAATAATGAAAGAATTTGAGGATGATCTTAGAAATGTTCATGTTATTGTTTCACATAATTTACCATTTCATATCAGAGCAATACAATGTGAATGTTTTAGAACATGTACTTATATTAATTTTGAAAATTTCATACTAATAGATACAATAAGTTTTAATCATTCATTAGGATATTTAAAATTAAAAGAATTAGCTGAAAAAATAATAAATAAAAATATAGATAAAAAGAAGCCAAAAAAATACAGTGGTATTATTAAAGATATATTTTTACAATTATATCTTCAATTTGAAAATAGAGTAAATAAAAAATCTAAGCTAACTTAAGATATTTTAATAAACAAAATTTATTGGCAATTACATTGTTAATATTTTCTATTTCAGAATCATCTAAAATTTCTGAATCACTATCTGTAAAAATTAATTTTTTTTTATTAGATGAATTTATTATAATTTCAGAATTTTTTTCTTGATTTAATATTTCACTATCAATATCATTCTTTTTAGTTTCAATATTTGATTCATTTTTATTTAATAAATTATTTTGTATGTTTTTATCTTCTTTCATCATTAATTTTCTTTCTTCTTCACAATTTTCTTTAACAATATTATTATTTTTTTTATTATTTATAACTTTATTGTAATCAATAAATTCTAAACCTTTTTTTTTATTATAATTTATCTCATAGTTATTACCTAAAAAATACAATAATCCAACAGTAGTAGAACAACCAATAAAAAAACCAATAAATAAATTAAAAGATTTATCCATTATAATATTATATAAAATATTATTTACAATTAAATAAATTATAGTTTATTTGTTATACTGTTCAAAACTTCAGATACAACTTTATTAATATTCTCTTTCTCATCATCACTATTATTTTCACTAATAATATCATCTATTTGATCACTAGAACTATATGAATCTTCACTATTATCAGTATTATTATCATCATTATTACTTTCACAACTTGTATCATTTTCACTACTTTCGCTAGATTCATAAGTATTACTACTATCATTGTTACTTTCAGTTTCGCTATTTTCTAAATTTTCATTAAAAATATAATTAATAAAACTTTCTTTATCATCTATAGTAATTTCTAATTCTACTAATTTTTTAAATAAATTATCTAATTTACTTTCTAAAACATTTAATCTATTAAGAACAGTATTATTTTTAATAAAAATATTATTATTAAAGTATTTTTTATAGAAATAATATGAACTACTAGATGTAAAAATTCCAACTAAAAAACATAATATATTTTTTGAATCGATAGTCATTATATAATATGCAAAATAAAATTATTTTATACTTTTTACTTAAAAGAAAAACAACACTTTTATATAAATGAAATATTTAGAAATTAGTGAACTTTTAGATATGATTCAAGATAGTTTACCAAAAAAGAAAATTAAATTAATAGGAGAAGTATCAAAACCAAAAGTATCTAATGGTAATATTTATTTTTCATTACAAGATAAAAATGGATCAATTAGTGCTATTTTATGGAAATCTAAAATTAAATCTGATAAAAAAATTAATGATGGTGATAAAATTGGTGTAAAAGGTAAACTAGGTTTTTATCAATCAAAAGGTACTATTAGCTTTATAATTACTAAAATAATTAAATTTAATGGTGAAGGTGATTTGTATAAATTATATGAAAAACATAAAAAATATTTTGAAAAAAAAGGATATTTCTCTAAAATAAATAAATTAATTATACCTAAAATTATTAAAAATATATTAATATTAACTAGTAAAAATGGTAGAGCTATAACTGATATATTACATATTTTTACAAAAAATAAAAGTAAAATTAATTACGAGTTAATAAATATCGCAGTACAAGGAAAAAATTGCCCAGAAGATTTATGTTATGAATTAAAAAAAATTAAAAAAAAATATGATTTAATTATTATATCTAGAGGAGGAGGTGAGTATAAAGATTTATTTGGATTTTGTATGCCTAGATTAATAGAAGCTGTTCATAAATTTAATCAACCTATTTTAAGTGCAATAGGACATAAAGATGATACAACATTACTTGATTTAGTAGCAGATGAAGTATCATCAACACCAACAGATGCTGCACAATTTATTATAGATACTAATAAAAAATATTTATTTAATCTAAGAAATATTAAAAGAAAATTCAATCAAAAATTAACAGATATTCAATTAAATAAACAACATAAAATAAAAAAATTAAAAAAAAATTTATTAAAATATAGACAAGAATTTATATCAAAATTAAGAGATTTTAAAGATAAATATAATAATATATTATATGATATTCCTCGAAAACATAACAGAAAATTAAACAATTTAAAATTAGATTTAAAAAAAGAAACTCAATTTTTTACTTCTTTTAAAAATAATCTTAAAAATAAATTAAAACTTGATATTAAAACTTATTTAATAAATTTAGAAAACTTAAAAGATTTATTAAATAGAAAACAAGAAATAACTTTATACTGTAATAATAAAGAAATTAAGAATCCTAGTAAGTTAAATAAAAAAATATTAAAAAATGCAAATATAGTTCTTATATGGAATAATTTTAGATACGATGTTAAATTTACTAAACCAGAGCTAATTTTAAATAAAAATAATTAATATTATAATTATAAATATAATTAGAATATTTAAATTTTTAGTTTTAACAAATTATCTTTTATTTCATCTAAAATATTATCTTTGCTACTTACTTTTTGGTCTTCTGTAGTATTTATTGACGATTTAAAAACAAAAGAATCCATGTTTTCACAACAAAACTTAAAATATGGTTTATCATTACAATTGATAAATTTACTAAACACTTCTTCATTGGTTTCTCTAATACCAGCTTGTAATGATGATTCTCCTAGTTCTCTTTTACCACCTGGAATATTAACTTCTTTATTACCATCTGGATATTCTTCCAATATAACTAATAACATAGTATCATTATTATCTACAGAATGTTTCCATTTACTAAAATTTTTTATTGCTACTCTTAAATGATGACCAATTTTAACTGATTCACCATATAATTTTTTAATGATATGTTCAATTATTCTGAACTTAAAATCATCATTAATTGTTAATCCAAAGACATCTGTAACATCCTCACCTTTTTTCTTTACAAATTTTTTTCTAATTTCAGACATTTGATCAGTGGTCAAAAGATTAAGTGTTAAAGCATTGTTTTCAGTCATTTTTAAATATTGACCACTCATTCTAACATTTTTTTCTTTTAAATTGAATTTTTCAACTATAAATGATTCAAATTTTAATAGTTTGTCTTTGTTTTCACAAATTTTATGAAATTGTGATTCAGGATTAAAAATAAAAACTTTGTCTGAGTTATCAAATTTTATATTATTACTTTTACAATAATTTTTGTAAGCCCAACATTTCCAATCTCTAAATAATTTGATAGATTGCGTACTTCTATCATATTCGATCCTAATATAATCTCCTAGTTTATCAATCGAATCAACTACTTCTGCAACAAATTGTGAAGATTTTTTGCTATTTCTTTTGTAAGGTTTTTTGTAATTTTTATTCTTAGATTTATGAGTAAATTTTTTTATTTCAAGATTATTTAGATCTCTTACGATAGACGACATATTTTTTTAATGAATGTATATTATAAAAAAAATTCAATTTTTTTCGTTAGTATTAATTAAATTAAAAAGTGTAATAAATTAATGAATTTATCTACTCCCCAAAATAAAGTATTTGGTTCTTATGATTTAAGAAAACATATATTAAATTATATATTACCAAAGAGGTGTTTTTCATGTAAACAAATTCTAAAATTTAACAATATTGAAAAACTGAAACATTACAAGGATTATAATAATTATTCATGGCGTTGTAATCAAAATAGATATTTTTTAGATACTTGTAATTGGTGTTATTATTATGTTTATGAATATCCCTAAAATAAATAAATTACATTCGGTATTGTATCTAATATTATTGAAATTATATTTGTAATTATTATACAAAATGAAACAAAAATAATATGTTTATCATTTATATAATTATTTGTAATATTAAATATAACAAAAACTATTAAAAATAGAAGAATACTTATCATAATTGTTAACATTTGTAATTTTTTTAGATAATTAGGATATCTTACATGTTGTACTATTATTTGTCTATTTACATTATGTTCATTTATATCATAATTTTCTATATTACAAAAAGGACACTTATTAATATTTTTTAATCTATCATAACAATCAACGCATATTTTACCATTACATCCTTTCCATTTTTTGATAATAATTTCATTAGTAATATTGCATTTTTTTGAATAAAATTTATCTTTCATAATACATTCAATTTTATTGTTTTTTTCTTCCCAACATATTCCACAAGTTGTATATTTTTGATCTTCATTCATTCATATTATATAAATAAATTAAGTTTAAAATATTCAATTTTTTGTAAAAGTTAATATAAAAAAAAAATAATATTTTATAATATAATATGTCTTCTAAAAAAAAACCATATAAATTAGTTTTATTAGGGGATACAGCTGTAGGAAAATCTTGTATAGCTGTAAGGTTTGTGAGAGATGAATTTAGTGAATTTCAAGAACCTACTATTG
>Ga0181568_10003454_pt1 | contig 14234 bp, 10 predicted proteins | sample 101ome_20_FD_133758 | JGI IMG/M metagenome (GOLD analysis project Ga0181568, IMG submission 133758) | Coastal salt marsh microbial communities from the Groves Creek Marsh, Skidaway Island, Georgia - 101404AT metaG (megahit assembly) | ecosystem: Environmental > Aquatic > Marine > Intertidal... | reverse complement strand
CCCTTGAGCGGGCAACGGCGGCGTGGGGCTGGGCGCTCGGAAATTTTGGCTGGACGCCCGACGTGTTGGGCGAGATGCACGTGGCGCGAGGAGCGAAGCACGAACGCGTTTTTGCACAGCAACAGCTTCAAGGGCTTCCCGTTCTCGGAGCCAAGTTTCAGGCCAAATTTCACGGCGCCTCCCTCGTGCTCGTCTCCAGCGACTGGTGGCCGTCGTTGACGCCAGCCCTTGTCGGGGACGGGGTCAGCCAGGAGAGCGTGTTGGCCCAGTTGGAGTTGGACATGGCAACGGGGGCAGCCCCGGGAAATGTCGGAACCACCTACGTTTCGGACTTTGAGGCGCACGATTTGGGCATGGCGTGGTTGCCGGTGCTTCAAGAATCGGAAGACGGCGCAGGCTGGTTCGCTCATCCGGTGTGGCAAGTGGAGGTCACCGGGCGTCGAGGCGTTCTTCCCGTGAGGTACCTCACATGGGTGGACATGACCGACGGCGCCGTGGTCCAGCGTACGAACCAAGTCATGCACGAAGCGCCGGAAAACGCTCCTCGACGGATGGGGCAAGTTCCCCCCAACGTGTTTGGCCAAGTCAAGGCTTCGGCCCACCCGTCTTATCCCTTCGAAGATCCCCAGACCCTGGCGATGCCTCACCTTGAGCTGCCTCTCGGAAGCGTGACGTATTTCACCGACACGGCGGGCGTGTTCAACAGCGCTGAGACAGGCGACATCGAAGACGTGACGCTGCAGCTAAAAGGGTTGTTCGCCACCGTGTACACAGACGGCGTGACGCCGTCTTCCACCGTCACGTTCGTGGAGGGGTACAACTCGCTGTCTGCTCCTGGAAACACGAAAGAAGCCAGTGCCTACCGCAGCACCAACCTCATTCACGACCACATGCGGTCGTGGTTGCCCGAGTTTTCGGATTTGGATTGGAGCATGCCCGTAAACATTGATGTGGCAGGGGAGTGCAACGCCTTCTATGACGGAAGCAGCATCAACTTCTTTGACCAGGGCGGGGGATGCAACCCGACTTCGTTGATTGCCGACGTGGTGTACCACGAATACGGGCACGCCATCAACGATTGGTTCTACCAGTCGTACTTCTACGGGTTCAACAACGGAGCGATGAACGAGGGGTACGCCGATTTTTGGGCCATGTCGCTGGCCGACATCGCCGAGATTGGCATGGGGTTCTACACCGACAACAACGACGGCATTCGCAGGTACGACGTGGATCCCAAAGTGTACCCTGAGGACATCGTTGGCGAGGTGCACGCGGACGGAGAAATCATCTGTGGTGCGTGGTACGACACGCATTTGTTGCTCGGCGGAGACTGGGAGCTGACGATGCCACTCTTCGTGGACGCCTTCCCAGGGTTGCAAGCCACGGTGAGCAACGGACAAGAGGGGCAGGCGTTCACAGACGTCCTGTTGGATGCGTTGCAAGCCGACGACGACGACGACGATCTGATGAACGGCACGCCCAACGCCGCGGCCATCATCGAGGGGTTTGCCATTCACGGCATCACCCTGTTTAGCTACGTGGACCTCGACCACGAACCGGTGGAATTTGCCGTGGCGGAATCGGAGGTGCTGATTGAAGCGGAAGCCGACATCAATTTTCCGTACGTGGTCTATTTCGAAGCGGCACGCTTGCATTACCGGACGTCGCCCAACGACCCTTACACGGTGGTCAACATGGATCAAGACGGGGACCTGTTCACTTACAGCATTCCTGGCGTTCCCGCTGGCACCGTGGTGGAGTATTACCTCGACATCCTCGACGCGTTTGACGGGGTCAGCGCCACGACGCCCACGGCTGCCAACAAGCCTGTCAACGGCAACTTGCCGCATTACGTGTTGGTGGGGGTTGAGCCTGTCCTGATCAACGATTTGGACGAATATTCCGAGTTTGGGTATTGGGACATGGACTTGCCGACAGACAACGCAACGACAGGTGCTTGGGAAGAGGCCATTCCGGTAGGCTCGATGGGAGACCAAACCGACCTCACCACCGTTGTGGCGCCGTTGCAGGACCACACAGAGGGGCTCTACGGATTCGCTTACGTGACAGGCTTGAATCCGCCACTCGGCTCCGGCATCGGCGAAAACGACGTCGACGGCGGCCACACGACGCTGGTGTCGCCCGTCATTGATTTGACGCCCTACGAAAACCCGGTGCTGGCGTATTGGCGGTGGTACACGAATGCACCTGCCACAGGGGCCAACCCGGCCTCGGATTGGTGGCAGGTCGAGGTTTCCAACGACGGGGGCAACACGTGGCAATACCTCGAAAACACCTCGCAGCAGGACATTTCTTGGCGCCGAAAGGCGTTCCGGGTGGCGGACGTCTTGGAACCGAGCGAGACCTTCCAAATACGATTCATCGCGTCGGACAGCACCACCGTGGGGGAGTACCTCGACGGAGGGAGCCTGGTCGAAGCGGCGGTGGACGACGTGGTGCTGTACGATTTGGCGTCGAGCCAATCCGTGGGTGACCGGACGCCGGCAGGGGTCACAGCCATGCCCAACCCCGCTTCCGGAGCGTTGCTCTTGGACGGTTGGATGCCGTCGAGCACGGTGCGGATTTGGGACGTGGAAGGCCGCGAAATGGTGTCTCGGCGCGCCAACGGATCTGGCCAACTCCACGTGGACGTGTCGTCGTGGCCACGGGGCTTGTACGTCGCCTCAGGATGGGACCGAAATCTGGGCAAGGCCCAAGTCAAATTCGAAGCCCAAGACTGACCCTTCGGCTCCACGCGAGCCGCGCATGCGTTACACGTCCTCGGAGGCCGACTCCGGAATCCAGCCGACGTTGCCGTTGTCCAATTGGATTTCCGACCACCCGTTGGTGCGGTCGAGAATGCAGGCGCGCGCGCCTTCGTGAAGCTGGAACAGCACGGTGCCGGAGTTCGACGGCGTGCTCAGCACGTCCACACGGTCGGCAAGAATCACGAGTTGGCTTGGAGTTTGAAGTTGCTTTCGGCTCTCTCTCGCGCCCCACATGCCGACGACACCCAACGTGAGGCAGGCCGCGCCAAGAAAAGCCAGCGTGGCACGAGAGTCTCGGCTCGATTTGCGCCATCGAACACCCCAAATCACCCAGCCGAGGGTCCACCAAAAGAGTGCCCAAAGGACCCATCCTCGAAGTCGTCCCGGCCCAACCCACGAGGCCAGCCAACTTGCAAGACCGATGTCTGGAATGGGGGTGATTCGGTCGACGATTTTGGACTTGAGCAACGTGAGGTTGGCTTCCAGATTTTCGTTCGAGGGGTCCAATTCAGCGGCACGTTCGTAATGCAGCCTCGCCTTGCCAAGGAGCCCCAATTTGAACGCGGCGTTTCCGGCATTGAACTCCGTTTCAAAGTGGCGGTGATCGGCCAGCAATGCCTCGTATTGATCCAGAGCGGCTTGGAACTCCCCTCGTTCGTAAGTGGCGTTCGCGGAATCAAATGCCACGGTCAGTTGCAATGCCTGTCCTCGGCCTGTGAGGGCGGTTGCCGTCAGCACGCTGGCGACGAGGGACGTGCGGAGAATTCTTACGAGTTCCATGTAGCTTCCGTGGTTTCAGCCAAAGTCAACATTCGGTTGGACAGTTCAGACAAGTCGCCTGAGGAGGCCCCGTACCGAACCATCTCGCACGCCACCCACATTTGGTCCCATTCTTCGGCCAGCGTGGCGTCGAATTTGAGAAGGGCCATACGCACCGCATCTCGGGTCAGTTGGGACCGCTCCCAACCAAGTTTGGCCATGAGGTATTGCTCCATGGTCTCGCCGAGCACTTCTGGCGTCAGCGCCCCCGGGTTGCTCAGGACGCGTTGAAGCACCCTCAGGGCTCGCTTCCGGCGAGTCCCTTTGGCGTCCTGAGCTTCGCGACGTCGAGCACGCCTCGCCGCAGCAAATCCGACAAACGTCAGAGGACTCGCGAGAAAGGCCAAGCTCAACCCCCATTGCGCCCAAGCTGGCGGGGACTTGGGGAGAAACCGGCTGGGTGAAGTCAGAATGTGGCGAACATCCCGGTTCAGGACTTGGACGTCTTGTTGGTGGGTGAAGGTCATTCCGGCCGACGCGCCTCTTTCTCCATTTCCGTCTCGGGACACGTGCAATTTGATTCCTGAAGCTCGGCTCGTCACATGTTGGGCCGTCAAGGGGTCAAAAGACGTTGCCTCAAATGCGGGCATCTGGTAATCCCCCGGCGCACGTGGTATGGCCACGTACTTGAATTTGCGTGTTCCCGACTCGCCGCGGGCCGTGATGGAGATGTCGTCCTCCACTTCTGGGTCAAAGACCTCGAATTCGGCAGGCCAAGCCAATTCCGGTTCACGCAAAAACTTCAGGTTTCCGGTGCCGCGAAAGGTGATCTCGAGGGTGACCGCCTCGTTGGCGGCGATGCTGTCGGAAGAGATGCGCTGCTCGGCCGTGAGGTTGGCAAACGTGCCCAAAGAATTCGAAGGAGCGGCTTCGGGAAGGGGGAGCACTTCAATTTCGACCGGGTCGCACGTGGCCTGGATTTCACGCCCCTCAAAAAAATTGATGCGCAGGTACCCGTTCAGCGTGAAATCGTCCAGCACAACTTTCCCAGATTGTTGCGGGAACGCGACGATTTGACGGACTGTCGCGACGTTGTACCGCTTGCCGTTGATCAGTTGCGGTTCCCAGCGTGCATCGGGGGCGGCAACGGTTTCTTTCCAAAACCCCTCCAATTCCGGGATGTCGTAATTCCGAACGTCCAGGTTGTTGTAGCGGTTGTAAATCTTGTACGAAAGCACGAGCGGTTCCCCGAGGTACACGGTGCGTTTGCTGGGTTCGATCGAGGTGACCAAATCCCGGTTCACCTCGCGCTTGGCCGAGGGCGTCCGGTTGGGGAGGTTGCCTCCGGAAGCTCCAGCGCCATTCACCAAAATCCGAATCGAATTGCTTTTCAGCGCGCCTTGGTTGGTGTTCCAGGTAAGAGGTGGAACGACAATCTCCTTACTTCCAGTCACCAAGTAGCCGTAGGTGTAGCGCTGCTCTGAGGTCGTTACGCCATTGACCCACTGAGTGCTGTTGGACGTGCTCGGACCCATGCGCCATTCCAGGCCAGGGATTTCTGGAGGATCGATTTCTTTGACTTTGCAGTTCACGAAGGTCACCGCCAAGCGCAGCACGTCTCCCCGGTTGACGTTGGTCGAATTCACCGTCACTTCCACCGAAGCGTCTTGCGCCGTCATGCTAAAGGCGCTGCTCAGGCCGCAGAAAAGGCAAGCAAGGATGCGCAGTTGCATGAAGCTGGTCGGGAGGGAGGTTGTCATGGGTTACCAGTCTTTTTCAGGAGTGACTTTTTTTCCGTTGCCGTGGCGCTTGGCTTGTGCTGCCCGCAATTTCGCCTGCACTTCGGCTTCCTGCCTCTCCAAACTTTCCAAAATGCGTTCCATGTCGGCACGGCTGATTTGCCCTTCTCGTGGCTGGTCGCTTTGCTCTCCTTGCTTGCCCTTGTCGTCCTGTTCGCCTTGTTCACCCTGCTCGCCTTGGTCGCCTTGGTCGCCTTGCTCGTTTTGCTCGTTTTGGTCGTTTTGGTCGCCCTGGTCGCCTTGTTCTCCTTGTTCGTCTTGCTCGCCTTGCTCGCCTTGTTCGCCCTGGTCACCTTGGTCGCTTTGCTCCTGCTGCTGCTCTTGCTCCTGTTGTTGTTGAAGCTTCCGCGCAAGAGCCATGTTGTGGCGAGCGTCGTCGTTGGTCGGATTCAAGCGCAACGTGGCCTTGGCGTGTTCGATGGCCGTGTCCGCGTCGCCTTGAAGCAAGGCTGAAAGAGAGGCGTTGTAATGGGCCTTTTCTTGAAGGTTGCGGTCTTCAGAAAGCTCGAGGCTTTTGCTCAATGCTGCGGCCGCGGCTTCGGCATCTCCTGAAGCCAGGTAGGCACAACCTTGGTTGTACAAGGCCAGGGCCGCATGGTCGGGTGTCATGGCTCCTTTTCCGAAATCGGCAGCGGATTCTTCGTGATTCCCGGCGAGGAACGCCGCAGTCCCTTCGACGAGTGGGGCCTTGTTCTCGAGGGAGGACTGGGCGAAAGCAGGGCCTGACGTCGTCGCCACGGCCGCGCAAATGCCGACGGCGAGGATTCTTCGGGTCACGCGTTTGGGCAGCAGTGTTTCGAGAAGCAAAAGCATGGCAGCCAAAATGAGCCACGGCATCAGGTGGTGTTCGTAGTCCACGTAACTCACGGAAGAAATGTTGGCCGTTTCGAGTTGGGCTTTGAATTGCAGGAGGGGGGTCAGTTCAACAAATCCTTTCGAGGCTCGAGTGTAGGTTCCGCCGCCGGCTTGTGCAGCTTCAATCAGGGTCACTTCGTCGAGACGGGAAACCACGGGCTGCCCGTCGGCGTCCGTTCTGAACCCGGAAGGCCGGCCACGAGCGTCGAGTGCCGGAATGGGGCTTCCTTCAAGGGTGGCCAGACCAAGGAAGTGCACAGAGCCTCCTGCGCTTGAAACTTCACCCGCTGCGGCGATTGCGTCGTCTTCGTGGTTTTCCCCGTCGGTCAGCACCACGATCACGCGGGACGCCTCGCTGTTTTCGTCGAACCCGTTCCAGCAGGTTTGGAGGGCTCGGCCCACTGCCGTGCCTTGGGTCGGAACCATGCCCGGGTCCACACTTTCCAGGAACATTTTGACCGATTCAACGTCCGTGGTGAGCGGACATTGAACGTACGCGTCTCCCGCAAAAACCACCAGGCCCAATCGGTCCCCCGAGGTGGACGACACGAGGCGCTCAATCGTGCGTTGCGCCAAATCCAAACGGGGCATCCCCACATCTTCCGCAAGCATGCTGTTGCTCACATCCAGGGCCACCATCACGTCCACGCCTTCGGCTTCCACTTCTTCAAGTCGGCTGCCCATTTTGGGGTCAAGCCACGCCACGACCAACGCGCCCACCGCAAGTCGCAGGAGCAAGAACTTCCATGTCGGCAAAAAAATGCGGTAACCGGGAAGCACCGAGTCGATTCGTCCGGCGTCTCCCAAGTCTTGGATCGCCTTGTGCCGCCACCTCAAATGGCCTGCCATCAGAAGCGACAACAACCCGGTGAACGCCAGAATCGGCCAATGCTCCATGCGGTGCAACGTCAAACTTGGCACGGCTGCCTTGGCCGTCCACCAGGCTGCGGCTGCACCAGCCCAAAACAGGAACTCCAAAAACAGGAGCAACCCCAAAGCAGGTCGAATGGAAGGCCAGGACTTCATTCGGCAAGGGATTTGAGGAGGGTTGTCTGAAGCAAAAAGGACACGACCAAGGAAATTGCGGCCACGGCAATCCACGGCCCTGCGGCCTCGGTTTTTCGTTGGTACCGCAGCACGTTGAACTGGGTTTTTTCCAGAACGTCGATTTCGTTGTAGATCTCTTTTAGTTTGTCGGCGTTGGTCGCTCGGAAGTAGCGCCCCCCGGTGAGGTCAGAGATCCCTTGGAGAACTTCCTCGTCGATGCGCACGTCCACCCAGTCGTATTGGTAGCTCCCGTCGGGACGAATGGCCACGGGACTTTTGGCTTTGCCGACCGTCCCCACGCCAATGGTGTAGACGCGGATCCCGTTGAGCTCGGCCAACTGTGCGGCATCCATGGGTTCGATTTGCCCAGCGTTGTTCTCGCCGTCGGTCAACAACACGATGACCTTGCTGGCCGTTTGCGATTCCCGCAATCGGTTGACCGCGACGGCCAGTCCGGTGCCAATGGCCGTGCCGCCTTGAAGTCGTCCCGTTTCGAGGCCGTCAAGGCCGTTTTTCACCACGATGTGGTCCGACGTGATGGGGACCTGTGTGAAGGCTTCGCCCTCGTAGGCGACCACACCAATGCGGTCAAAAGGCCGGCTGTCCACGAAGTCGATGGCCACTTCTTTGGCACTCTCCAACCGGTTGGGACGAAAATCTCGGGACAACATGGACGCGCTGAGGTCCATGGTCAGCATGAGGTCGATCCCTTCGCGGGTCATGTTTTCGACTGTGGAAGACGTTTGGGGTCGGAACAAGGCCACGGTCAGGCACAACAGCGAAGCTGTCCGAAGCGCCGCCGGAATTTCCATCCACAAGGCAGGCATGTACGACGACTTCGCCTGGTTTTCCAGCACGTGCAATTCCGAATCTGACCAACGCAATTCTTGCGGGCGATAAGGTCCCTTTGGCACAGCGCGAAGAAGCGCATGCGCCACGACTGCCGCCACGCCAAGCCACCCCCAAGAAGAGTTCCATTCAACGCCGCCATGAAACGAGAGAAACCCGCCCAGCACGGCACCCCCAACAACGAGGTGAGGAAGCAAGGGCATTCCCCGTGATCGCAGCTGTGAATCAACCTTCTTCATGCGTGTCAGGCTGGGTTTCACGAACAAACTCGAGGTACGCCTCGATTGCGGCGCGATGCGCCACGTCAGGCAAATTGCCCTTGGCAAACTTCACCGAATCGGCTTGGTTCAGTGCTTGAGTGAGGCGCGAGTGCCACGCCTGAGGCACGGAAGACAAGGGAAGGAGTGACTCAATTTCGCCGGTGGTGCGCTCGGCAGCGGGAAGCCCAAACGCCCCTTCGAGGTAATGCCTCACGACCAGCGAGGCTTGGGCTTGCGTTTCCTTCGCTTGCCCTCGCGCCCACCCTTCTTCTTTCAAGAGGCGTTCCAACTCCCGCAAGGCAATGACGTGAGGCAATTCCACCTGGGGAAGCGGGGATGTGAAGCCCTCGGGGGATGGGGAGCGCTTGAGACGGCGGACGAGTCCAACCCCGAGGGCGGCAACGCCTGCCAGAAACAGAAGGAAGGCGATCCAACGCCCGTGGCGCTGAATCTGTTCCCAGAGCGTCCAGTGGACGGCCACAATGTCGGCGGGGGGACGCGGTTGCGCGTCTTCCTCCAAGACAGGAGCAAGGACCTGAATCAAGATTGGTGTGGTGCGGTGCGGGCCAAATTGCGCCGGAGGCATCACCGCAAATCCGGAGTCCCATCGGGTCAGTCGCCACGTTTTTTGGAGCAGGAGGTCGCCGGACGAGCCCAACGGGGCCTGAAGCGTGTCGACCGGCAACGAGGCCAACACCTCAAAGCCGCCGTCGGTGGTGTCCGTCCAAGCGGGCCAAGAACTGCTGTCCGCTTCCCCCGCACTCAGGGCTTCCAAGGACAGAACCCACGATGCAGTCAGTTCCAAGGGTTCGCCCCACTGGATTCGGTTGGTGTCCACCGACCATTCGACCTGGGCGGTTGCGGTCAACCCCAACCCCAATCCCAGGAGGAAGCCGAGCAGAGGCGACTTGAAGCGGAATTCAGCTGCGGGCATGGAAAACGCGTAAGAGAGGTTTTACCAGCGACCCTTCAGTCGACACGGTGGCGAAGTCCATCCCAGAGCGGGCCATGAGCTTGGTCAATTCTTCCTTGTGGTCTTTTCCACGTCGAACCCAAGCACGTTGCACGTTGCGAGCTGACGTGTTGCGCCAGCGTGATTTGCCGGTTTCCGGATCTTGGATGCGCATCCAACCGAGCGAGGGCAGGGATCGGTTGAGTGGGTCGTCGACGTGAAGGGCGACCAAATCGTGTCGCCGCCCGACCCGTTTGAGGATCGTTTCCAACTCGCCGTTTTGGGAAACACCTTTGAAGTCCGACATGAGGAAAGCCACAGTGCGCTTGCGCATGGCGGTCGAAAAGTGGGTCAGGGCCTTCACCACATCGCTGCCATTGCCCTCGGGTCGGCAGTCCAAAATGTCTCTAACGATTCGCAAGACGTGAGGACGGCCCTTCCCGGGAGGGATGAACTTCTCAATGCGGTCGGTGAAGAGGATGGCGCCCACCTTGTCGTTGTTTCCCATGGCGCTGAAGGCCAAAACCGCGGTGAGCTCGGTCAACAAGTCCATTTGGGTCCGTTCCCGCGTGCCCCCGTGCACGGAGGCGCTGACGTCCACCAGCAGAAACACCGTCAATTCGCGTTCTTCCTCAAACACTTTGACGTGGGGAACGCCGGTTCGAGCCGTCACGTTCCAATCGATGGTCCTCACCTCGTCACCCGCCTGGTATTCGCGGTTTTCGCTGAACGCCATGCCACGGCCTTTGAAGGCACTGTGGTATTCCCCCGCAAAAATGCGGTCGCTCAATCCGCGCGTGGTGATTTCCACACGCCGAACACGTTTCAGAAGTTCAGCTGCGTCCATGGCTTGTCGAGTTACCTCAAGGGACTTCGACGTGATCCATGAGTTCCGTCAAGATTTGGGCGGAACTGATGTTCTCGGCGTCGGCTTCGAACGTGGTGCCAATGCGGTGACGCATGACGTCCATGGCCACGGCACGAACGTCCTCGGGGGTCACAAATCCCCTGTGCTTTAAGAATGCGTGAGCCTTGGAGGCAAGCCCCAGCCCAATGCTGGCCCGAGGCGAGGCCCCAAATGAAATGAGGTCCTTGAGGTGGCCCAGCCCGCAATCCTCCGGGTTCCGAGTCGCGAACACCAAGTCCACGATGTACCGTTCGATTTTTTCGTCCATGTAGATCGAACGCACCAATTCTCGGGCCTCCAAAATGTCTTGTCCGCTTACCACGCGTTGAGGTTGAGGCAACCCCCCTTTTTGGAGGTTGGCGCGCACAATGGCACGTTCTTCTTCCTTCGTGGGGTAACCAATGACCACTTTCAGCAGGAAGCGGTCCACTTGAGCTTCCGGCAGGGGGTAGGTGCCTTCTTGTTCTACGGGGTTTTGCGTGGCCAAGACCAAAAACGGTTTGGGAAGCTCGTGCGTCTCGCCACCGATGGTCACTTGGCGCTCCTGCATGGCTTCAAGCAAGGCACTTTGGACTTTGGCTGGGGCACGGTTGATTTCGTCTGCCAAAACGAAGTTGGCAAAAATCGGTCCCTTTTTAACCGTAAATTCCTGGGATTGTTGGTTGTACACGAGCGTGCCAATGACGTCGGCGGGGAGCAAGTCAGGGGTGAACTGGATGCGGCTGAATGCTCCTGCGACGGTGTCGCTGAGGCTTTTGATCGCCAAGGTTTTGGCCAAGCCTGGGACGCCCTCCAAGAGCACGTGTCCGTTGGCCAAAAGTCCAATCAGAAGGCGGTCCACCATCCCGGTTTGGCCTACGATCGTACGGCTCATTTCCGAGCGAATTGCATCCACGAACACGCTTTTCTCCGCAATCCGAGCGTTCAAGGCTTGGATGTCTGGAGCGCCGCTTCCGTTCGCCGTCGAAGTCGGTGCGGCAGCAGGTGTGGGAATGGGGTTTGAAAGGTCCAATGAGTCCATAACACGCGAAGATACCGGACGAGGCAGGGGGGGGAGGAACGCGGTTCTCAAAATTGTGTGAATAGCGCGTGGGAAACCTTTCAAGATCGGGTTTGGCTGGGCGGAGATGTTTGACGGATTTTGGTCCCCATGCTTCTTTCTGACGTCCTCTCCAACGTGGCTGATTTCCACACCGCCTTCGGAATTCCCAACGCTCAAGAACCTCATGCCCAGCTCACAAGGGAAGAGGCAGAGTTGCGTCACCGTCTGATGGCGGAAGAGAACGACGAATACCTCGAAGCGGCGTGCAACGGGGACATGGTTGAGGTGGCTGACGCGTTGGGTGACCAGCTCTACATTTTGGCGGGCACGATGATGCGTCACGGCATGCAAGACGTCATCGCCAGCGTGTTTCGGGAGATTCAGGCCAGCAACATGTCCAAGCTCGGGCCAAACGGCGAGCCTCTTCTTCGCGAGGACGGAAAGGTCATGAAAGGTCCCAACTACTTCCGTCCCAACATCAGCGCGATTTTGGATTCCCACCTCGCTCAAAGCCAGGGCGAACCGACAGCTGAGCTTCGGGTGGAACGTTTGGCTTGGAGCGTGTCCAACGAGGCCCCGGTGGACCGCTTGTGCCATGCGGAGGCCGTGGAGGCAACTTCCGAGGCGCTCACCGCCGTTTGACGTGAGGGGTTCAACGGCCCAAGTTCGTTGGCTCAACCGCCAATTTGAGAAGGCCCATGCGGGCAACACGTCGTGGTTGAGTCGGGCGATGCAAGAGGTGATTCCGTTCAACCGTCCGCACCGATTGCGGGTGACGAAGGTGAGTGAGGACGAGTGTGTTGTGGTCTTGCCGCGACGGCGAAGGAATTTGAATCACCTCGGAACAATGCACGCCTGCGCCCTTGCGACGGCTGCGGAATACGCCTCGGGTCTCACTGTGCTGAGCGTTCTGGGCATTGGAGGAGCTCGGTTGATCATGTCCAACCTGAACATGACCTACGTCCGTCGTGCGGAATCCGAGTGCCAGGCTCATGCGCTCATGTCGGAGGAGGCGCGGGGTGAATTGCACGAGGCTTTGGGCAAGGAAGGGAAGGCTTCGTTTGTGCTCGAGTCGCGCGTGTTGGATGCGGAAGGAGAGGTGGTGGCGACGGCTGAAATCACGTGGCATGTCAAGCTGTTGAGTGCGTGAAAGTTGACTCCGCCGAAAAAAAAATGTCTTCGGTCAGGTCAATCTGAAAAAAAATGATTCATGTTTGCCCCGCCTTAGCGATGTGCAAGGCCAAAAGCATCATGTCACGCGCCCTCGATTTTGCCCACGAAGAATCGCTTCTCTGGAAGCGGGCACGACGCCATGCGTCTCGTCGAGCCTTTGCGCGACGGCTCTGAATTCAACGCTGAAATGACGGCGAGTTCTCGGTGAACTCACATTCATTCTTTTGTTGAATTTATTGAGCTTAATACATTGAAAACAAAATATTTCGACCTCATTGACCAGAGTTTTGACTGGCCTCAAGAGGAATTCCAGTTGAGCGAGGGGGAACTCGCGTTTCACGGCATCCCGATGATGCAATTGGTGGAAGAGTTTGGCACCCCACTTCGCATCACGTACTTGCCCATCATCGGAAAGAACATCGGCCGCGCAAAGGGGTGGTTCAAGGCGGCTGCTGACAAGGTGGGTTTCGAAGGGGACTACCATTACTGCTACGTCACCAAGAGCAACCACTTTCATCACGTCACCAAGGAGGTGTTGAAGCACGGAGCGCTGATTGAGACATCGTCGGCGTACGATTTGGACATCGTGGATCACCTCGTCCAGAGCGGAGACATGCGCAAGGAATCTCGGGTGATTTGCAACGGCTTCAAGACGGACAACTACATGGCGCGCATGTTGGAGCTCCGAGACGCTGGTTTGGAGGGGTTGACCCCGGTCATTGACAACCTGGACGAGTGGAAGCGGCTAAGTGCCAATGCGACCCGCCCCATGGACATTGGCATCCGAATTGCGACCGAGGAAGAGCCCAAATTTGCGTTTTACACCTCGCGTTTGGGCCTTGGCTACAACCGCATTGCACCGTTGTACAAAGAGGCCATCAAGGACCATCCGCTTCTGACGTTGCGCATGCTCCACTTTTTTGTGAACACGGGCATTCGCGACACCGCCTACTACTGGAACGAGTTGAACAAGGCGCTTGACTTGTACGTGGCACTCCGTCAAATCTGCCCCACGCTCACGGCGCTGAACATTGGCGGCGGACTCCCGACCAAAAACAGCTTGGCGTTTGAGTACGATTACGCGTACATGTTCGAGGCCATCCTCGAGCAGGTGGCCATGCGCTGCAACGCGGCGGGGGTCCCTCATCCAGACATCTTCACGGAGTTTGGGTCGTTCACGGTGGGGGAGTCGGGCGCCACGTTGTTCAAGGTGCTCCACCAAAAACGCCAGAACGACCGCGAGCGCTGGAACATGATCGATTCGTCCTTCATGACCACGCTTCCCGATTCGTGGGCGGTCAACCACCGTTTCCTCATGCTCCCGCTCAACCGGTGGATGGACCCGTACGAACGCGTCTTCCTCGGAGGCTTGACGTGCGACAGCGACGACTACTACAACTCGGAGCAGCACCTCAACGCCATCTACCTCCCCACGTTCAAAGAGAACGACCCGATTTACCTCGGCTTTTTCCACACGGGAGCCTACCAGGACAACATTGGAGGGCATGGAGGCGTGCATCACTGCTTGATGCCCGGCCTTCGTCACATTTTGATCGACGACACGAACGAGGGTGGGTTTGAGTGCCGGGAGTTTTGTCCTGCTCAACCTTCTGAACAAGTGTTGTCGTTGTTGGGTTACGCTGCTCCTGGAGCCCAAACTGAAATGCCATGATTGAATCTTCTTCGCTCGGCGCACGCGTGTACTCCGACCTGCCCGAGGCCCAAGTGAACTTCAAGGATGCCCGGGTGGCGGTCCTGCCTGTTCCCTACGACGGGACCAGCACGTGGGGCAAGGGGGCAGACCGAGGCCCGAAAGCCTTGCT
>Ga0181568_10003452_pt1 | contig 14239 bp, 13 predicted proteins | sample 101ome_20_FD_133758 | JGI IMG/M metagenome (GOLD analysis project Ga0181568, IMG submission 133758) | Coastal salt marsh microbial communities from the Groves Creek Marsh, Skidaway Island, Georgia - 101404AT metaG (megahit assembly) | ecosystem: Environmental > Aquatic > Marine > Intertidal... | reverse complement strand
GAATTCTCCACGAGAATTCTTTGATGTGAAAATGGCCAATCATTTTTGATGAGCGTCGCATCTAAAAACCTCCTTCCTGTGGACCAAATCATACCTCACCTCTCGTGAGTGTATTCTGTTGGTGAAATCATGAAACTTGGTGTTCCGAAAGAGCCCGAAGGCGAAACGAGAGTTGGTATTGTCCCAACCAGCATGAAAAAACTCGCCAAAGCTGGATTTGATGTTTACGTTGAAGCGGGTGCAGGCAAAGCAGCCAACTATTCAGATGCTGATTATGAATCGGCAGGAGCACACATCGTTACCCGTGATGAGGCATTGGCATGCGAGAACATCGTTTGCATCCGCTTTCCAGGAACAGATGGCTTGGCCGCTGGAACAAACCTCGCCTGTGTATCAGACCCATTTCGACACCCTGAATACGTGAAAGCCTGCATGGAGGCCAATATTACGCTGCTTTCAATGGATATGATCCCTCGTCGGTTGTCACGAGCACAATCCATGGATGTGAACTCCAGCCAGGACAACCTCGCTGGCTACAAGGCCGTTCTGCTCGGAGCCGCCCATGTCCCAAAGGGAATTCCGATGATGACCACCTCAGCAGGCACCATTCGACCTGCAAAAGTCGTCATCATGGGAAGCGGAGTAGCAGGTCTCCAAGCCATCGCGACTGCCAAAAGATTGGGAGCAGTTGTGTATGCATCCGATGTCAGAAAATCTGCAGCAGAGCAAATCGAATCTGTCGGAGGTCGATTTATTGAAGTTGATGGTATGGATGATTTTGAGGATGAATCTGGATACGCAAAGCCACTGACTCCTGAGTTTATTCAGAAAGTCAACGATACGGTTTGTGGGGTTGCTGCTGATGCAGATATCATCGTCACAACAGCGCGTATTTTCGGGCGCCCAGCACCCATTACTGTCCCTTCATCCGCCGTTGCCAATTTCAAATCAGGAGCAGTAGTTGTGGACATGAACGCTGACGTAGGTGGGAATTGTGAAGACACCGTTCAAGGTGAAATCACCGTCACTGCGAACGGCGTCATCATTATTGGAACCTCAAACCTCCCTGGCACACTGGCCAACACCGCTTCGATGTTGTATTCCAACAATCTAACCACCTTCTTCACATCGCTTGTGGATAAGGAATCGGGAGCAGTGGTCATCGCAGATGACGATGATATTTTGGTTGGAGCACCCGAGGGTTCAGATTTCTACGTTGGAGGTATGGGTGGTGTCTTGATTTGCAAAGACGGTGCTATCCATCCAAAACAAACTCGCCTTGCGGGGGTGGTCGAATGATTACGGAAGCCTCACTGATTGCCAATTTGACACTGTTTATGCTCGCTATTTTTCTGGGGTTTGAACTCATCACCAAAGTTCCAGCAACCCTGCACACACCGTTGATGAGCGGTGCTAACGCCATTTCTGGCATCAGTGTCGTTGGCGCCCTTCTCGGTGCCAATGTTGCATACAAGGGTGGTGCTACTGCTGTCTCGGGGCTGCTCGCCTTTGTTGCTCTCGTTTTGGCGATGATCAACGTGGTCGGTGGGTTTGCCGTCACCAACCGCATGCTCAACATGATTGCGGGCAAAAACAGGAGGGCTTGAGATGGAAGCATGGATTCCACTCGGCTACCTGCTGTCTGCCGCCCTGTTCATCTTCGGATTGAAGAAATTAGGCCACCCGAGAACGGCGCCTCGCGGCAACCAATACGGTGCCATGGGTATGCTGGTTGCTGTCATCACGACCGTGGTAGACATGCAATTGTCCAACGGTGGCTTGCAATGGGAACTGATTGTTGCTGGCCTGATTCTAGGCTCGTTGATTGGTATCGTCATGGCAATCAAAGTCGAGATGACGGGTATGCCTGAACTCGTGGCTTTGTTCAACGGTTTTGGCGGTGCTGCATCAGCACTTGTAGCCCTCTCCGAGACATGGAAATACATCGAAGATCCGACACTTACACTCCCAACCGGGCTCAACTTGCAGGTCATTATGGTGGCGGCAGGGTTGTCGGCGCTGGTAGGTTGGATGACGCTTACGGGTTCCATTCTCGCCATGTTCAAACTCAAGGGTGGCGTTGAAATCTTTGGAAAGTGGTTCAGCACGCCCACCTGGGGTCCTGCTTGGCTTAACCCGGTCAAAGTCCTGCTCACCATCAGCGTTTTGGCCTTGATTGTCATGTCAATCAACGAACCGACCAACACCGATTATCTCTGGGCCATCATCGGTATCTCGAGCCTGCTAGGAATCGTCTTGGTTCTGCCCATTGGAGGTGCAGATATGCCAGTCGTCGTCTCTCTGTTGAACTCTCTATCTGGAATCGCTGCAGCCTTCACAGGATTCATCATCAGTAATCCCGTGCTTATTGTCGCAGGTTCTCTCGTCGGTGCATCGGGCCTCATTCTAACTTTCATCATGTGCAAGGCCATGAACAGAACATTGCCCGACGTGTTGTTCAAGTCCTTTGGCGGAACCACGAAGGAAAAAGTCACACGCACGAAGGTCGGATCCGACCCTGATGAAGTCGCCATGATGGTTGATGGTGCTCAAAAGGTCATTATCGTTCCAGGATATGGCATGGCAGTATCACAATGCCAACACCAAGTCAAGGAATTCGGTGATCTGCTCGAAGAGAAGTTTGACACAGAAGTCAAGTATGCCATTCATCCTGTCGCTGGACGAATGCCAGGCCACATGAACGTCTTGCTCGCAGAGGCCAATGTACCCTACGAGAAACTGATTGAGATGGATGAAATCAATCCTGAATTCCCCGAGTGCGATGTGGCCGTGGTCATCGGTGCCAACGACACCTGCAACCCAGCAGCAAGAACAGGTGAGGGCCCACTCGCTGGCATGCCCATTATCGATGCCGACCAGGCACGAACCGTCGTCATCGTCAAGCGGTCACTTTCTGTGGGCTACGCAGGAGTTGATAACGACCTGTTCTACATGGACAAAACCATGATGTTGTTCGGCGATGGAAAGGCTATGATGACCGGCTTGAACAACGCAATCAAGGAGATTTGATTCGGCGGTTGTTCACGGAGATTGAAGCAACATTCAAAGAGCGGGGCCAAGTGGAAAAAATAGGTGAGTTCATGCGACGCAACACCCGAAACATCTCCTTGATGGTCATTCTCTCCTTGATGTTGGTCGCACCCGTGCTCGGAAATCCCAACGGACCGCCATGGGACAACGGTGGAAGCTTGGTAATTGATTCAGGTTGTACATGTCACGGAGGTGGTGCTCCATCCACAGAGGTTGTGGTATCCATTTCCGGCGTACCTCGCGCCTACAACGTGAGTGAGACCTACACCATGACCATCAGTCTCCAACACGCATCAAACGATGGTGGAGGCTATCTCATCTGGGATAACGGAGCCGGCACATTGACGCCGGGCGAAGGAAGTAAGGCCGTAGACGATGAGCCCGGAGCGCTCTCCCAATCAGAACCAGGAAACGATTGGACCATTGATTGGACCGCACCTTCAGAGGATGTCGGCCCTGTGAATTTCAAACTCGTTGGTAACGCCGTCAACGGAAACGGAGCGTTTGACGAAGGGGACAAATGGAACATTCTGACATTTACCATCAGTGCACCCGGTGACACAGCCATCGCCACCAACGAAGACATCGCCCTTCGCACCATTAGTGTCGGAGACTACGAATCCCTGTTTGTGGCAGAGGAAGACCCAGAAGCCGTCGAAGCAGAACGGCAAGAAGGAATCGCTCACGAGTTCTTCACCAACGGGAACCTCTACTATTGGACCACGTTGAGTCTCATCATCGTAGCGGCCGTCATCCAGGGTGAATTCTACGAGCGAAGATTTGGTGGTGGCCCCACACACCTCGATAAGAGCCTCGCTGTCCCGCAGGGCCTTCGCCGTGGTGTCCTTGCTGCTGGCCTCGGTGTCACCTTTGCATACCTCGTTGACGCAGGCCAACCATGGGGATATTCTCTTGTTGTCGGCATGCTCACCCTCTGGGCCATTTACGGAGTTTACCGTACGATCACACAGGCTCGTGCCCCCAAGACCTACACGGACCTGGTATGAGTGAGCGTTGATGTCGATTCTTCTCGACGCCGACACAGCGACAAAACCACAAGAGCACTTTGATGAGTTAAGTCTCCGAGTTTCGGTGTGGTTCATTGCTGTAGGCATGGCCACGCTCGTTTGGTCGTTGTATGTCGACGAGGTGTTGGACGCGCTGCTCGACTTATTATCCCCCTGCACAGGTCCTTGTATGAACGTGTATGACCCTGCTCAGTGGAGTGCGGTACGTTGGTCAACATCGCTACTACTTGCCTTATTTTCTACACTTCCGTTGATGTTGTATCATCTCCATCAATTCGCAAAACCGGGGTTGCTCAAATCAGAGTATCAAGCATTGCGACAATGGACATCGCTATCCTCGCTTGTGTTTCTATTCGCCGCCTATGGGTTGGTGTTTCACGCCTTGCCAGGCGTCTACCACTTTGGTTACGAACAACATCTCTCTGCAGGTCTTGTTGCACAGTACGATGCGGTATATGTCCTTGTGGTTGCACTGTACATCGTATGGACCTCATGGCTGTTCTTTGGCACTTGGTTGCTCCTATTCATCACAGGCACGCTTGGGCTGGTGACAAAGGCAACGGCTGATTGGTGGAGATTGAGGATTTATGGAGTTGGGACATTGCTCATCATCGTAACCGTCCCTCAACAGGCACAATCACTGATGCTCCCGTTGGCCACCCTGTACTTGTTCATCATGGAGTTCGTCGGTTCAACCTGGTTTCATCAAACATCAACCGCATACGGCTACGCAAAACAACGCTATGATGAAGAGGGAAGACGGCGGATATACTCCATCATTGATTGCAGTTGTGAAGGGGCAAACACACATCACGGTCATGCCAAGGTAGAAGGGTTTTCCACCTTGATTGTGGAAGCTTTATGTCGTTCAAGCAAGGACCAAGAACAGGTCTATGAGCACCTTATGAGAAATGGACTGACCGATGCTATCATCACAGGTTGCGATACCAAGAATTGCCCCTCGCGATTCAAAGACAACCTCGATATCCTCGGCATCCAACTCCACGGGTTGGATTTAATGCGGCTCCAAAGTCACCGAATTAACAACGACCATCCAACTCTTGACCTGTTGTTGTGTCTAGATCAAACACTCCGCAGGAGCAGTGGTGAAGGCCCTGCTGCCAACCTCCTTGATGTGATCCATGAACATGGATATCTGCCCTCGGACGTGAGTTCTGTGCCTGAAGAATCCACCACATGGGGCCCATTTAGCTCCAACGGACCGATGTACATGCAATGATGCCGGGCCGGCCAGGAATCGTGGTAGAACATTGTCAACGAGGTACAATCGCGACATAGATTGAAACGCAGGAGCGGGAACATCGGAACATGAAGCGAGCAGTTGCCTTCCTGTTTGCTGCGGTTTTCTTCACTGCCGCTGCAAGCATTTGGGTCAATGGACCGCTCGTTGAATCATGGTTGGCCGAGCAGTTCGTCGTTGAAGAAGAAGACGAACAACCTCTTGTCGGCTTGCAAAATGAAGAGCACTGGTTGGTTGTTGTTGTTGAGTTTTCAGATCATCCTGCCACCGAAGCATGGGGCACCGATGAAGCAGAGAACCTCATGGAACAAGCAGCTGCCCCCTACATTGAACAAATGTCCGCTGGCACATCAACCCTCTCCATCCATATCCACCCAACCGTGGTAAGAGCCACGGAACCACTTGCTGCATACGGTTCGGATGGTTCAGACAAGGACACCGATGAAAGCGGACAATTCCTGCCCATGACCCTTGCAGAAGAAACTGTCAATCGAATTGAAAACGAAGTAAATTGGTCGCTGTTCGACTTGAATGGTGACTCTGTGGTCGACCGTTTCCTCATCCTTCACACATCAAAGGGACAGGAAGAAAACCCAGGAATCAAACAACGAATATGGAGTCATTTCACGCGGTTTGATGACGCCATTAACGTCGGTGAAGGTCATACGGTTGAACATTACACGATGGCAAGTTTGCAAACGGGCTCCAGTGGTGTCGGCACCATGTTGCATGAGATGCTTCACCAAATGGGAGCAGTTGACCTATATCCAGTTCATGATGAGAGTTCGTTTCAAGATTGGAAAGGTCCCGGAGATTGGGACATCATGGCCAGTGGAAACTGGAACGGTGGAGGAAGATGGCCCGCCTTACCGACCGGTGCCACCCTTGAACTGATTGGAGCGCCACAAATACAGGAATTGGACCTTCAATGGCCCGATGGTGCCTCGACCCCCTGCATTGGCCCGTCTATTGTTCTGGAAGGTACTTCTCAAGAAGGCATGGTACTGAAGATTAAAATTGCAGAACACGAGGCTGTCTTCATTGAATATCGATCCGACCACGGATACGACGAACGCTTACCTGGCCATGGTGTTTTGGTGACCTACCAAGATTTGAGCGTTGGAGATTTCGAACAGAATGAACTCAACACGAATCCAGACTTACCTTGGCTAAAAGTAATTGAGGCCGATGAAGGAAATGATCTGGTAAGCGGCGCCAATCAAGGAGAAGCCACCGACCTGTTTACCAACAACACCACCTTTGGCGCGGAAGGCGTGGAAATTCGGACACATGACGGACTCTTGGTTCCGTGGACTGCAGAGGTTCTCCTGCTCAACGAAACGGTGAACATCTCGTTTCGGGCGAACGATTGTTCTCCAACGTTCCAACTCAATTTGCCAGACCACGGAGCCACCGTGCTTCCAGAACAAGCCGTTGAGGTCGACCTGTCGGGTGCTAGGGAACCCTGCACCTCGTCGCTAATATCAACAGACGGAAGAGGGGTCGCGTTCACCGAGACAAACGATGGAGAAAAACTGGTATTTTCTAGCCGTGGCACGCCCAACTCCGTCTTTGAAATTCAAGGCACCATCACATGCGATGGACATACAGTGAACCTAGCCTACCTCGTGAGAACCATGAACAGAATTCCTCAAGTGGCTCCCTTTGAGACAACCATTGACCCCTTCGCAAAGTCGAGCATTACGCTCCCTCTTGCATCTGAAGGAGGTGGCCAACAGAACCTCGCTGTTCACTTGGATGGGCCACTTTCTCGGGTCGCCGATGCACCCCCCTCCGTTAATCTCGACGATGGTGAACTCATTTTGACCATTGATCCTAACGGGCTTTTGGTCGACAACATGCTCGTTCACGGAACTGTGGAACTAATGACTGAGGAGGGTATTTCGTGGACAGTGGACATCACCTTAAGAGCAGAGCAAGGTGATTCAAATTGGCTACCTTCATGGGTAAGCGTTGGCCAAATCCTTGCCCTCCTCATGGCCTTGGGCGGCATCTATTCACTCATGTCTGCTTTTCAGCAAACCGAGGCTAAACCTTCGCCTTCACCCGATGATCAATCGTCAGTAGCGTCCACTCAAGCCATTGACCCATGGGGGAGACCTGTTGATGAAGATGATTCAACCAATTCGTTTGATGTTGAGATATGAATATGCATCACCCTGTTGAAGAGCACATAGCCAGCGCTTGTGAACACCCTCTGCCAACCGAACAGCGAGACAGACTTCTTCCCAGTTTGATGGAGCCTCCTGAACAGGTTGAACGAGCCAGGGTGCATGCTCAACCTCTATGCCGCGTTCATAAACCCGCCAACGACAGCCATATTTGAATCCCGGCCGGAGCAGCAAACCGGCATTGGAGAGCTGCGCATACAGTTGCTCTACCTGTGACGAGGATTGACCCGTCAGGTAAGTGTGTTCTTCTTTACGCAAAAATCGCCCCGAAAAATGCTCAACGCCGACCGATGGCAATGGCCATTCATCAGCGTTTGAAATGAAATAGCCGTCATTTAGTTCTACAGCACCGAGTGATTGTTCTTTGAGGTCCTGTTGCTCGCTTTCAGAAAGTTCAGACAACAGAGGTTGTGTGCCTTGAGGGTGCGTTCGCTGAAGATGGTAGATCGTTGCATCAAACTCATTGTCAACCACGCAAAGTTCGGCAACATGGCCAGCATCGTGTACGGCGTCAACCCATTGGAGCAACTCAGGCCAATCCAGATGATCGTTGGTGTGCTGCAACCGAATTTGGCTGAAACCAGGGTGTTTCGACCAGAGTTCATGTCGCTCCCAACGGATAGCCCAAGTGGATGCACTCAACGAGGGGAAGCGTTCCTTCAGGTGGACAACAGGGACAACGCGTTCGCCACCGTTTCTGAGCACATCCATAGCGATGACACGAAGAGCGATTCCTGAGTCCTCACGCACACAATTCTCAAACCACGCCTCTTGTCCAGCGGGCAGTGGAACATGGCGGTACCAATGGCAAAACAGAACTTCGGCTGCTGTCATGATGATACCGCCGTCTTTTGTTACCTTGCCCAACGCACTCTTCCCGTGCAAACGTTGGGCATGCGGAGAAGGCAGATACCATCCTTCATCCATCTGTACGGGTGCTGGAAGAGGATTGGAAGGTGGTGAATTTGACGTTCTGGCCTCGCCAAGAGGCCGACGTGAGCGAACTCGAGGCGTGTATTTCCGTTCCCTCCCTGCCATGGTTCATCCACGGAGGGAGACCATTTGAGCCCGTCGCCTGAACCGATTGTCCTATGTGCTACCTCCTACCACCAAGAGTTGAGGCAGTACGCATGGTTGAGGGATATCTCGGGTCGCTAACCACCGAGGAGCGGACTCTTCTCCATTTGTTGAACCAACAATTGCCGAGCGGTGGTTGGGAAGCACCACCAACCTTGACCCAAGCTGGCATCTCGGCAGCCGTACACGTTCAACGAAAACACATTCCAAGAACCCTCAAACGAATGGAGGGGAACGGCGTTATCTCCGTAACTCAACGTCACATCCCCGGCGGCAAACAACGCAAACGGGTTTACACACTGACCGAAGATGGTTCTACCCAAGCAGAATCACTTCGCGACCGTATTTTTGCTCAGATAGTCACCGTTGATGGTGAGGCAAAGCCACTCGGTACGCTTTGGTCATCGCCTCAACCGGTTTTGGAGCTCCTTTCCCATGTAGATGAAGGCATGGTGTTTCATACGGCAGCCTTGATTTCACCGGTCTCGAATCCCGAAGGCATGGCTTCCATCGATGCACAGTATGGTGAGGAGTTGGTACGCCGTATGTTTGCTCGGGCTTGGGAAGACGGAAAAATCACCAAAGACGAGCAATCTCTTCTCAACGAAGTTGTTGAATTCCTAGGTATGCACCCAGAAAGAGCACGACGTTTGTCAAATGAAGCGCGAAAATCGTTGAAAATTCCACCACCAGAAGAGGTTTATTTCGACATGATTCTGCAAGCATTGGACGATGGAGAGATCATGCAGGAAGAAATTGACCTCCTTGATACCTTTCGTGTTGCCTTTGGCATCGACCAAGTCACTCACAATGCACTCCTTGAGCGAGCAAGACAGCAGCCCTCAATGTCGGAACACTACGACACCTACAAGGCAACCGTCAAGACGGCTCTACAGGACAATGTCATCACGGCCGATGAACACGCTATGCTACGAACACTGAGGGTCCAACTCGACATATCGGAAGAAGAACACGATCAAATTCTTGAGGAGTTGACAGAGATCACGCGGAGGTAAACACATGGGTATGACCGATGAAGAAGCAATGTTGCACGACACCCTTTCGACACTCAAAGGCCACTTGCGCTCTCATGAATCATCAAAAATTGTCCTCATAGGGGACGTTATGATGGACTGTTACATCCACGGCTACGCGAACAACCTCAATTCAAGGGCACCTGTACCCGTGTTGAGAGAGACTTCACGAGAAGAGGACGTGGGTGCCGCAGCCCACGTGGCTCGCGGCTTACGCTCAATGGGTATGGAAAGTCACCTGTTTGGCGTGGTGGGTGATGACGCAGCGGGCTTGAGCATCATCGAGTCCCTTGAATCTGAAGGGGTTACAACACACGGACTGGCCATCATCGAAGACCGAACCACCACCGTCAAAACACGTATGCTGGCTTCACGGGAGAGTTTGATACGAGAGGAACAATTGCTGTTGAGATGGGACATCGAAGACGACGACCCAGTTCCAGACGAGGCATCCGTTGCGCTCTATGAACAGGCCATCAAGGATCTTGATGGCGCCTCAGCGTTAATCGCGTCGGATTACGGGCAAGGCGTCATCACAGACCAAGGTGCAGAACTGCTTTTCGCTGCAGCCAAAGAAAAGGGAATCCCCGTCATCGCTGACCCGAAGTTAACGGGTTTGCATCGTACGGAAGGGGTTGACTGGATTCTTTTCCAGTCACAAGGGTTGGAATTGATGCGCCGAAGACTTGCTGCAACGACCGGTGCTGAGGCTGCTGAAAAATTACTTCACCAATACAACTGGAAGCACCTTGTTGTGCTTTCAGGAGAAGGTGGCGTTACCATTTATTCAGCAGACTCCGAGACCGTTCATGCACCATGCGGGCTCTTGGATTTGAGGCAAATGATTGGCCTCATCGACGCCGCCGCTGTCGCTATCGCCTTCTCACTTTCTCGAGGATTGGACGTTCATTCAACGGCATTGTTGGCCAATGCAGCCTGTGAATGCATTCTTGGCGCAGAACAAACGGATTCCTTTGTCCTCAACAGGGACGATATGATACATCGAGTCGGAGAACATGTCTGGAACCTGCAGGTCTCAAAACGATGAGGTGGAAACGTGAGTTTCTGGCTGTGGCCGACGACTGCTGATGTGGGCATGCGGTTGTTTGCCTCATCGTTATCCCATCTCCTCGTGGAAGGAGCGCTCGGAACGCAACACTACCTGATGTCTTCACGCGCATCGAGGACGATGAATGAACACCTTCGACACGCAGGAGAGTGGCGAGTACGCTCGCCACATGACGCTCATGACCCATCGTTTTTGTTCATTGCTTGGCTTGAAGAGGTTCTGTACAGAGCGGAGGTGCACAATCAGTGGCTGGTGGATGTTCAGTGTAGGGTTGAACACTCCAATGATGGGCTTGAAATCTTAGCCCATGTGGAGTGGGTAGACGCCGACAAAGTTGAACGTGAAATTGAAATTAAAGCTGTCACAACCCATCAGTTGGTCGTAACCGAAGTCGAACAAGGTGTTCGTGTTCCAAGCCGTTGGCCCGAAGTACCTACGTTTGAGGGGCCCGGTTGGTACGCTGATGTGGTGTTTGACATTTAGGTGGGAGTGCCAAGGGTGGACGCGCGCTCCGCGTGGCCAAATCCGCAGGCATTCTCCATCCCGGATCCCCACAGCACCCATGGCCCCAGGTAGGGCTGCTCCGTTCCCGGCCTGACCTAGTCCCCCGGTTATCCAATTCCCGTTTCCTTCCGGAGACGGTTCATGACACCCGAGTCATGTGGGGGCGAGACATCAACGTCCGCCTACGGGAACCCCACGGCCGCTTTCGCCGCCCCAAGGCGTTCAGCCCACCATAACGACGCTTTGTGGTACAGGGTACGCCGAGCTCCCCACCTATCCCGTGAGACCCTCACGGTTCGGCCTATATCAATTCAACGAATGCATTGACTACTCGGAATTGTTGTCAGCCTCGTATTTTGATGGGCACGATGTTTTGATGATGTCGGCCTCGAGAACATAGACATCGTTGCTCAAGATCAAACGCCCCTCTGCATAGACCGTTCGATTGTCATCCAACCCATTGGCGACCGACGCATCAACGAAATTCACCAGTACTGAAGTGGTTTGACCCTCGAGAACGAAGGTCATGCTTCCGTTGTCTATGGTCCCATCACGGACTTCGCCACGAACGGCCACCTCTTGGCCGACGAAGTTACTTGGTTCATTCATGATTTCATCAACGGTGGTGGTGGGCACTGGGGATTGCACCAATAATGTAGCAAGAAGCCCAAGGGTCAATACCGCACCGAGCACGAGGACCCGAGTTCGTCGTGCCCACATGACATTCCCACCGATTGGTCTCTTAACAACCCTCTTCATTGACGGCTTTTCCGACTGCCTCTTGAATGGTGGAAAAGCCGCTATCCGACAATCGCTGCTCTAGACCTTTCACGATGGATTTGCAAAGCGAAGGGCCTTCAAACACAAAACCACTGTAGGCCTGTAAAAGAGTGGCACCTGCGAGGATTTTCTGCCAGGCTATGTCTGCAGAATCGATACCTCCCACGCCAACAATGGGCCAATCTGGACCAACCATTCGTCGTACTTCACGAATCATCCCGGTCGAACGTTGGGCCAATGGCCGGCCACTCAAGCCCCCTGTTTGGTCAAAAACACGCTGTTCGGAAGCGATTGATGTTGAGGGGCGTTCAACGGTTGTGTTACAGACCACAATACCGTTCGCTCCATGCTTGTGAGATGTTTCTACAACATGGCGAAGTTGGTCAGAAGTAAGATCTGGAGCGATTTTTACGAGAAGGGGCTTTAATGGAGTATGTGTTAATTCGCTTTGCTTTTTGTTGACACCATGGCAAGCAGCAAGGATACGAATTAAACCATCATCGTTTTGCAAGTCCCGTAGATGAGGTGTGTTCGGAGAAGAAACGTTGATGACGAACACGTCGGTATAGGCCCACAAACGTTCCATGGTGGTGGCATAATCAATTGGAGCATCGTCGAGCGACGTTAGTTTGGATTTCCCGAGGTTCACCCAAAGGGGAATGGGAGGGCGCCCGTATCGTTTGAAATACCGATCAAGCCGAACAGCGACAGCTTCGCTACCACCGTTGTTGAACCCCATTCTGTTCACCAGTGCTTGCGCTTTATTGGCCCTGAACATCCTTGGACGAGGATTGCCATCTTGACTCAGCATCGTCACGCCACCGATTTCAATGAACGATAATCCCAGGCACGGCCAACCCCGTATGGCCTCTGCATTTTTGTCCATGCCGGCGGCCAACCCGAAGGGGTGTTTGTAGGAGGTCCCGAACATCTCAACCCTCAGGTTCGACGCCGGTGAATACATCCAACGCAGCATTGTTCGTCCCACGGGGTTTGAGGACACCCAACGCAAACCTCTCAACGTTCTACGGTGGGCCCTTTCGGAATCCATCAAACGCAAAAGAGGACGGACAAGGATGCGGTAACCTCTGCCCATAAAGCGCACTCTGCCGAGCCATCCTTCAAGACTTACGGCGTTTTGCGATGTATGATGCGAATCTCTGACCCGCTTTGGCCTGCGGTTCGCGAGGTAGCAAGAATGCTGTTGCGTGAAGAGGACGTGGTGGTACGAGCGCCTGCAGAATACAAGCCCTCCTTCGACCAATTATGTTTGCACATGGCAGATTGCATGCCTGCTCGGACAACCTTTCCAATTTTTTACGAACATCACGATGATGTGGTGACAATCGAGTCGACAACGTCATTCTTGTTCGCCCAATGTGGTGGCCTGGCCCCCTCCCTTGACGTGATTTGGCTACCCGGTGATTCTGCGGCCTCTTGGGGAGCAATCCACGACATGTGCGCAGAATTGTTGGACGCAGGTTATCCAGGATGCATTGGTTGTGTTGGCTCGCCCGACGAACCTCCGTGGAATGAAACGGAACACCGAAAACGAGTTTCAAACTGTTGAACAGCACTTCATGAAATGGGACATTTCATGCGTGTGCAAGGCTCCATTGCCAAGATGAAGGAGGGTTCAAGTATGGTCGGCATCGGCCCTTGCTCATATGTCCATCGTCATCATCGCTGAAAAACCGAGCGTGGCGGAAGACTTGGCTGGCGTTCTTGGCGTCGGAAAAAAACACGACACACATTGGGAAAGCGATGATATCATCATCACATGGGCTGTTGGTCATTTGCTTGAATTGAAAATGATGGACGATTACGATGAAGTGTTCAAAAATTGGTTCAAATCAATGGATTTGTTACCGTTTGTGCCCAAGGAATTTGAATACAAAGCCAAAGGAGGACGAAACAAAAAACAACTCACCGCTGTGACAAAACTCATACGAGACAAAAAAGTCACTGAAATTATCAACGCTTGCGATGCGGCACGAGAAGGCGAATTGATCTTCCGAACGATTGTACAACACGCAAAAATCTCGACACCGACAACGAGAATGTGGATGCAATCCATGACCTACGAAGCCTTGCTTGAAGCCTTTGAACAACGAAAAAGTTCTGACGACTACCGTTTCCTTTCTGACGCTGCCTATGCTCGCTCACACGCCGATTGGATCATCGGCATGAACGGCTCACGGATAGCAAATCGATACCTTCCGAAGAAACGAAATGAGAAGGCG